>Ga0160472_100081_pt1 | contig 156805 bp, 144 predicted proteins | sample HID1973M_E11MG_FD_108267 | JGI IMG/M metagenome (GOLD analysis project Ga0160472, IMG submission 108267) | Enriched mosquito-associated microbial communities from UW Madison campus, WI, USA - HID1973M_E11 MG | ecosystem: Host-associated > Arthropoda: Insects > Digestive system > Unclassified ... | reverse complement strand
GCCCGAGCTTTACGTCGCCGTCGGCATCTCCGGCGCCATCCAGCACCTCGCGGGGATGAAGGACAGCAAGGTCATCGTCGCCATCAACAAGGACGAGGAAGCCCCGATCTTCCAGATCGCCGATTACGGCCTCGTCGGAGACCTCTTCACCCTGGTCCCCGAACTCAGCGGGAAGCTCTGAGACCGTCTCTGTTCCCCAAATACTCCGGGGGAACCTCCTGCCTGCCCCATCCAGGGGCAGACAGGAGTTGGGGGCAGAGCCCCCGCCCCGGGCGAAACGGAAAGCCGCTCCCTGGAGCGGTTTTTTGCATTGAACGCCCAGCCGGCTTCTGCCTATCGTCCCGGCGGGTCAGCAAGGGATGGGACCATGGCAATTCAGACAGTGGGCGTGATCGGCGCAGGTCAGATGGGGAACGGCATCGCGCATGTCTTCGCGCTGGCGGGCTATGACGTACTGATGACCGACATCTCGCGCGAGGCCATGGAGAAGGCCGTCGCCCTGATCGAGAAGAACCTCGACAGGCAGGTCAGCCGCGAGAAGATCTCGGCCACGGACAAGGATGCCGCGCTCGGGCGGATCCGCACCACGATGGCGCTGGCAGACCTTGGTCAATGCGACCTCGTGATCGAAGCCGCGACCGAGCGCGAGACCGTCAAGCAGGCGATCTTCGACGACCTGCTGCCGCATCTGAAGCCCGAGACGATCCTGGCCTCGAACACCTCCTCGATCTCGATCACCCGCCTTGCCAGCCGGACCGACCGGCCCGGCCGCTTCATCGGCGTGCATTTCATGAACCCGGTGCCGGTCATGCAACTGGTCGAACTGATCCGCGGCATCGCCACGGATGAGGCGACCTATCGCGAATTGCTGGGCGTGGTCGAAAGGATCGGCAAGACCGCCGCCAGCGCCGAGGATTTCCCGGCCTTCATCGTCAACCGCATCCTGATCCCGATGATCAACGAGGCGGTCTATACGCTTTACGAGGGCGTCGGTTCGGTCAAATCCATCGACGAGTCTATGAAGCTTGGCGCGAACCATCCGATGGGCCCGCTGGAACTGGCGGATTTCATCGGGCTCGACACCTGCCTTGCCATCATGAACGTGCTGCATGACGGGCTCGCCGATACGAAATACCGGCCCTGCCCGCTTCTGGTGAAATATGTCGAGGCGGGCTGGCTGGGGCGCAAGACCGGCCGGGGCTTCTATGATTATTCGGGCGAGGTGCCGGTTCCCACCCGCTGACCGGCGGGTGCGATTCCGGGGCTCTGCCCCGGACCCCGGGGTATTTCGGAAACAGTGAAGATCAGGCCTTGCGGCCGATGCGCGGCTCGGACCCGGCGATGATGCGGGCGATATTGGCGCGATGGCGGAGGAAGATCAGCACCGCCATGAAGGCAGTGACCGCAGCCATCCGCGCGCCGTCGAGCCAGATCGCGAGGAACGGCGTCAGCGCCGCGGCGATCAGCGCCGAAAGCGACGAGATCCGCAGGAGCAGCGCCGTCACCAGCCAGATTGCACAGGCCGCGAGGCCCAGTCGCCAATCGAGGGCGAGGACCGTGCCGAGGAAGGTCGCGACGCCCTTGCCGCCCTTGAAGCCGAGCCAGACCGGGAAAAGATGCCCGAGAAAGGCGGCCGCGCCCGCGAGAAGCGCCGCCTCGGGGCCTGCGAGCCAGCGCGCGAGCAGGACCGCGATCGCGCCCTTGCCTGAATCGAGCAGCAAGGTAGCCAGCGCGGCGGGCTTGTTCCCGGTCCTGAGCACATTCGTCGCGCCGATATTGCCCGAGCCGATCTTGCGCAGGTCGCCCAGACCCAGCGCGCGCGCGATCACCAGCCCGAAGGGGATCGAGCCCAGAAGATAGCCGATGGCCGTCCAGAGAATCAGGGTCATCCCGCCTCTCCGTGGACCCGCCGCCCTCCGACCCAGGTGCCGAGCACGCGGCCCTGCATCCGCGCCCCGTCGAAGGGCGTGTTCTTCGATTTCGAGAGCAGGGTGAAGCGGTCGAGGACGAAGGGCGCATTGGCATCGAAAAGCACCAGATCCGCCGGCAGGCCGACAGCTAGGCTGCCTGCGGTGAGGCCGAGCCGCCGGGCCGGGTTGAGCGACATGGCACGCCAGAGTTGCGGCAGGCTCAGCCCGCCCGAGTGATAGAGGCGCATTGCGGCGGGAAGCAGCGTCTGCAGCCCGACCGCGCCGGGTGCGGCCTCGGCAAAGGGCAGGCGTTTCGATTCCTCGTCCTGCGGGGTGTGGAAGCTGGCGATGACGTCGATCACCCCCTCGGCCACGGCCTCGACCATGGCGAGGCGGTCGTCCTCGGAACGGAGCGGCGGGGTGAAGCGGAAGAAGGTCCGGTAGTCGCCGACATCGAATTCGTTCAATGTCAGGTGGTGGATGGAGATCCCCGCGGTCACGTCGAGTCCGCCCTCACGCGCGCGGCGCAGGGCCGGCAGGCTGGCGGCGGTGGTGATCTGGTCGGCGTGATAGCGCACGCCGGTCATCGCGACCAGCGCCAGGTCGCGGTCGAGGCCCATCACCTCGGCCATCGGCGAGACCGCGGGCAGGCCGTAGAGCGAGGCGAACTTGCCCGAGGTCGCCGCCGCGCCCTTGGAGAGGCCCGGCTCCTGCGGGTGGCCGACGATAACCGCGTCCAGCCCCTTGGCATAGGTCATGCAGCGCGACATCAACCGGCTGTCGGCCACCACGCGCACCCCATCGGTGAAGGCGACGGCGCCGGCATCCTGAAGGAAAGACATCTCGACCATCTCGCGCCCCTCGCGCGCGCGGGTCAGGGCGGACATGTGGCGGATATTGACCGGGGCATCGGCGGCGCGGCGAGCCGCGAATTCCAGCGATTCCGGGGTGTCGATCGGGGGCAGCGTATCGGGGCGGGCGATGATGGTGGTGACGCCCCCCGCCGCCGCGGCGAGGCTGGCGCTGCGGAAGCTTTCCTTGTGCCGCTCGCCCGGCTCGCCGATCTTGACGCCCCAGTCGACCAGACCGGGGGCGAGATGCCGCCCGCCGCAATCGATCAGTTCGGCGCCTTCTGGGGCCTCGGCGCCGACCGCGTCGATGCGGCCATCGCGGATGGTCAGGGTGCCCTCGACCTCGGTCAGCGCCTCGGGGTCGATCAGGCGGGCGTTCTGGAAGTGCAGGATCATGCCATCATCTCCGACGCGCGGGCGCCACGTTCGGCGCGCAGGTTCCGCGCCAGCAGGTCCATCGCGGCCATGCGGACGGCCACGCCCATCTCGACCTGGTCCTGGATCACGCTGCGGTTGATGTCGTCGGCGATGGTGCCGTCGATCTCGACCCCGCGGTTCATCGGCCCCGGATGCATGACGATGGCGTCGGGCGCGGCCAGCGCCAGCTTTTCGTGATCGAGGCCCCAACGGTGGTAATATTCGCGCTCGGACGGGATGAAGCCGCCATCCATCCGCTCTTTTTGCAGGCGCAGCATCATCACCACATCGGCACCCTTCAGCCCCTCGCGCATGTCCTCATAGACCTCGCAGCCCCAGTCGCGTGCCCCCGAGGGCATCAGCGTCGCCGGGCCGACCAGGCGCAGCCGGTTCTCCATCTTGCCGAGGAGGAACAGGTTCGATCGCGCGACCCGGCTATGGGCGATGTCGCCGCAGATCGCGACGGTCAGGCGGTGCAGCCGGCCCTTTGCCCGGCGGATGGTCAGCGCATCGAGCAGTGCCTGCGTCGGATGCTCATGCCGGCCGTCACCGGCGTTCAGGACGGCGCAGTTCACCTTCTGGGCCAGCAGATCCACCGCGCCGGATTGCGGGTGACGCACCACCAGAAGGTCGGGATGCATGGCGTTCAGCGTCAGCGCCGTGTCGATCAGCGTCTCGCCCTTCTTCACCGACGAGGTCTGCATCGCCATGTTCATCACATCGGCGCCCAGCCGTTTCCCAGCCAGCTCGAAACTCGACTGCGTGCGGGTCGAGTTCTCGAAGAACATGTTGATCTGGGTCATCCCGGCCAGCGCGTCGGAATGCTTCACGGTGCGGCGGTTCAGGTCGACATAGGTTTCGGCGAGGTCGAGCAGCGTGGTGATCTCGGCCGGGGCGAGAGGCTCGATTCCCAGAAGATGGCGGGCACGGAACATGGCTTTTATCCCCAAGGGCGCGGTCATGCCCTCTATGGCAAATGCTGCGCCATGCGGCAAGCAGCGACGCGGGGGGCCGCCGGGTCTATGCGGGCCCTTGTGTTCGCGCCGAATTTGCCGCATCGCGGAATCATGAGCGATACAAAGGGCATGGTCAGCTTCGTTTCGTCGGGTCCGGGGGATCCGGAACTTCTGACGCTGCGCGCCATCCGGCGGCTTGAGGCGGCGGATGTCGTGCTGTTCGACGACCTCGCCTCCGGGCCGGTCCTTGACCATGCGGGGCCGCAGACGCAACGTATCGCGGTCGGCAAGCGCGCTGGCCGCCCCTCGGCCAAGCAGGAACATGTGAATGCCCTGCTGGTCGAACATGCCTTGGCGGGCCGTCGCGTCGTGCGCCTGAAATCCGGCGATTCCGGGGTTTTCGGCCGATTGGAGGAGGAAATCGCAGCGCTGCGGGAACACGAAATCCCGTTCGAGATCGTGCCCGGCGTCCCATCCGCCATGGCGGCGGCTGCGGTCGCGGGACTGCCGCTGACCCGGCGCCTGACCGCACGCCGGCTGCAATTCGTCACCGGGGCCGATGTGACCGGCGGCCTGCCGCAGGACCAGAACTGGCACGCCTTGGCCGACCCCCATGCCACCACCGTGGTCTTCATGGGCCAGCGCACCTTCCCCGCCATGGCGGAGGAACTGATCCGTCGCGGCCTGCCGCCCGACACTCCGGCGCTGCTGGCCGAGGCGGTGGGTCACCCCCATCAGCGCCTCTTGCGCATGACGGTGGCGGGGCTCGCGGCGCTTCTTGCCTCCGAGGGGCCAAGCGCGCATCCGGCACTGATCCTTTACGGCCCGCTGGCCGAGGGGAATTGAGGGTCCGAACAGCCGTGGTTGCGCCCGCCGCAGCCGGCACTATTCTGGCCGCCTGAAAAAGGAGACCGCCATGCTGGGCTTCGTCACCATCACCGATGAGGCAGGCGCCGCCGACCGGCTGCTGGCCGAGACTGCGGCCGCGCTGGAGGCGCAGGGCCTGCGGCTGGCGGGGGCCGTGCAGCAGAACCTCGACCACGGGCCGGAGCGCGATTGCGACATGGACCTGCGCATCCTCGGGGACGAAGGACCGGTCATCCGCATCTCACAATCCCTCGGCCCCTGTGCCGAGGGTTGCCGCCTCGATACGGGGGCGCTGGCCCGCGCCGTCGGCCGGGCCGAGGCGGTGCTGGCACGCGGCGCCGACGTCGTCATCGTGAACAAGTTCGGCAAGCAGGAAGGCTATGGCCGCGGCTTTCGCGAATTCATCGCCAGCGCGCTGGCCGCCGGCATCCCGGTGCTGCTGGCCGTGCCCTCCGACCAACTGCCGGCCTTCCGCGATTTCGCCGGAGATCTGGCCGAGCCTGTCATGCCCGGCGAGGCGATCGGCTGGTGCCGGGTCCGCGCAGGACAGGCGGCATGAGCGAGCGGATCGACGCGCGCGGCCTTCTATGCCCGCTGCCGGTGCTGAAGCTGCGCAAACGCCTTCTTTCCCTTGCGCCGGGCGTGACGGTGATCCTCGTCGCGACCGACCGCGCGGCGGCGATCGACGTGCCGCATTTCTGCGCCGAAGCCGGGCACCATCTGCGCGAAACCCGCGATCTTGGCGCGGGCGCGACCGAATATACCGTCGAACGCGGGTCCGATGCTTGAAATCTTCCTGAAGACCCTGCCCTTCTTCCTGCTGATCGGAACGGGCTGGCTGGCTGGCCGCAGCGGGATCTTTCCGCAGGTCGCGACCGCCTGGCTTACGAAATTCGTCTTCTATTTCGCGCTCTCGGCCATGCTTTTCCGCTTTGCCGCCACCGTCGATATCGAGCGGCTTTTCGACCCGGCCTTCGCGCTCGCCTATCTCGGCGGCTCGCTGGCAGTCTGGGCGCTGGCACTCGGCGTAGGCTTCTGGCGCAGGTTGCCATTGGCCGAGGCCGCGATGGAGGCCCATACCGCCATGATCGGCAATACCGGCTTTCTCGGCGTGCCGATGCTGGTCGTCCTGCTGGGCGAGGGCGCGATCGGGCCGGTGCTGATGGTGCTGACGATCGACCTCGTGGTCTTTTCGACGCTGATCACGCTCATCATCACCGGGGCGAGGCAGGGGCGGATCACGCCGGCCACGATCCTGCCGCTGGCGCGCGGGATCGTCGCGAACCCGATGATCGTCTCGATGGTGGCAGGGCTGATCTGGGCGCGGCTGCATTTGCCGATGCCCGCGCCGATGGGCGAATTTCTGGCGCTGCTGGGTGGGGCAGCGACGCCCGGCGCGCTATTCGCCATCGGCGCAAGCCTTGCCGGGCGTTCGGCGGAACGGCTGGGGCCGGCGCTCTGGCTCAGCTTCGCCAAGCTCGTCCTCCACCCCCTTGCCGTCGGCTTCGCGGCGCTGGTCCTGTTCGACGTGGACCCCTTCGCGGCCGGGGTGATGATCGCCGCCGCAAGCCTTCCCGTCGCGGGCAATGTCTATATTCTTGCCCAGTATTTCGGGGTCGCGGCGCATCGCGTGTCGACGGCCATCCTGATCTCGACCGCGGCCAGCATCGCCACGGTTCCGATCGTCATTCACTGGATCACGCGAGGATAGACCATGCCCGGCATCTCGGAATTGCGGCTGACGAACCTCCTCCTCTCGATCGACGAGGACGGCATCGCCACGCTGACGCTGAACCGCCCGGCCAAGCGCAATGCGCTGGACGCCCAGACGATCGAGGAACTGATCGGCGTCTTTACCGCCCTGCCCTCCTCGGGCGCGCGGGCGGTGGTCCTGCGCGCCGAGGGGCCGCATTTCTGCGCCGGGCTCGATCTGGTCGAGCATGGGCGCGAGGATCGCAGCCCCGCCGAGTTCATGCGCATCTGCCTGCGCTGGCACGAGGCTTTCAACAAGATCGAATATGCCGGCCTGCCGGTCATTGCCGCGCTGAAGGGCGCGGTGGTCGGCGGCGGGCTTGAGCTTGCCTCGGCGGTCCATGTCCGGGTCATGGACGGCAGCACCTATTTCGGCCTGCCCGAGGGGCAGCGCGGCCTGTTCACCGGCGGCGGCGCGACGATCCGGGTCCCGGCGCTGATCGGCAAGGCGCGCATGATCGACATGATGTTGACCGGCCGGCTCTATTCTGGCGCAGAGGCGGTGGATGTGGGCCTTGCCCAGTATCTGGCCGAGGACAGTGAGGCCAAGGCCTACGCGTTGGCCCGGCAGGCGGCGAAGAACACGCCGCTGTCGAATTTCGCCGTCTGCTCGGCGATCTCGCATATGCAGAACATGTCGGGCTTCGATGCCGCCTATGCCGAGGCGATGGTCGCGGGCATCGTCAACACGCAGGCGGCGGCGCGGGACCGTCTGGACGCCTTCGCCCGCGGCACCGCGCAGAAAATCACGCCGGAGGCTTCGAAGGAGAATCCGTGACCGTGACCGCCGGCCGATCCGAAGGGAAAAGGCGCAGGGTTTCCCGCGCCTTCCGCAACCGTCCTAGTAGCAGCCGACGCGGCTGATCCTGTTATCCTTGCCGGTCTCGATATTCAGCCGGTCCGGGCGGAAATCCATGGTGACCGGCTGGTTCGGGCCGATCACCCGCGTTCCCTCGGGCAGGGTCATTCCGTCGAGGACGGATTTGGGCTGCCCGACCAGCCCCTCGAATTTCTTCGCGCCGCAGGCATCGTCGCCCGAAGGCAGGCCGGGCGCAGCCGGTTGCTGGGCCTCGGTGCAACCCGCGAGGATCACCAGAGGAAGTGCCATCAGGATCAAGCGCATATCGATCACCCGCAATCAATGTTGTAGATATTGCCCGAGGCATCCAGCCGGAACACGATCCGCAGCGGGTCGTATTCCTGCGGCTCGATCCCGCGATATTCGACGACCCGATACTCGCGCGTGATGCCGAGGCCGGGAATGACGGCGCCGGGCTGGCCCAGCGCCGAGACGTAGTTCTTGGCGTGGCAGGCATCGGGTTCGCGCGATTCAAGACCACTGACCCCGGCGACGGGGGTCATCGGAATCGGCGCCACCGTCGGCAGGGGTTCCGGCGCCGGCGCCGGGGCACAGGCTGCCAGCGGAGCAAGGGCGGCAAGGACGAGGAGGGGTCGAATCATCGCGAAGTCATCCAGCATGCAAGGAAATTTCATCCGCGCATCATAGGGGTGCAGGACAGGAAATTGAAGCCGCGCCATCGGATCGGCCACGGATCGTGACCTGCGGGCCGCAGCGCCGGGGGTTGGCGCGCCTGCCGCTCGGGGGTGGCGCGGGTCATGGGCAATATCCTGCTTCCTTCCGGGCGCGGTCCTGCCGGTCGGTCGCAACTTCCTGCGCGGCGAGCGTGTCGAGAACCTGGACCCGCCCGAATTCGCGCATCGCCACGGCACGCGCGGCCTCGAACCCCGGCAGCATCTGGTCCAGCTCCCGCTCGGCCCGGCCCAGCGCGCGGCTGCGGTCGCCTGCCAGCGCATTCGTGACCCGCGCGCCGGACAGGGAGAACGCCGCCTCGCTGCGATAAAGCGCCTCCAACTCCTCTCCGATCGCGGCGATCTGCGCGCGGGCGGCATCGACATGCGCCTGATAGGCGGCAAGACGCCGCATCTCGAGATCGGACCGGAGCCGCGCCAGCCCCGCAAGCCGTTCGATACGCTCGGCGCTGCGGTTCATTCGTCCCTCCCCCTCATGCGGACGGGCATGTTCCCCCAGCCCTGCCGGACCTTTCGCCGCATCGCCTCGGCAAATCGGATGGCGGCGGCGACGGGGGCGAAATGCTCCGGTCGGATCTCGTGCCCGATCTCGACCGTGGCGTGTAGTGCGCGTGCGCAGGGTGGATCGGACCAGAGCGGAACCTGATGGCTTGCCGCCCGCTCGCGGATCTGGCGCGCGACCTCGTCCACGCCCTTGGCGAGGCAGACCGGCGCCCGCCCGCTGCCGCGCTTCCACTCCAGCGCCACCGCGTAATGGGTCGGGTTCACGATCACCACATCGGCCCGCTCGACATCCGCCAGCATCGAGTTCAGCGCGATCTCGACCCCCTTCTGACGTCTCGCGGCCTTGAAATGCGGATCGCCCTCGCTCTCCTTGTGCTCGTCCTGCATCTCCTTGCGGGACATGCGGTGACGGCGCTGATATTCGAAATGCTTCCAGAGCAGGTCGATGGCGGCAAAGCTGAACCCGATCCCCAGGGCAAGGAAGAGCGCGCGGTTTGTGATCACACGCAGCCCCGCGACCCATTGCAGGTCCGCCATTGCGCCTGCGGTCATCATGCCGCCCAGAAGCGCGCGGTAAAGCAGGACACCCCCCGCGCCGACCAGCAGGACCTTGCCGACCGATTGCGCGAAGGTGACGAGGCCGGAGCGGCCGAATTTCTGCCCGGCATTGCGGAACGGGTCGATCCGGCCCGGATCGGGCACCAGCTTCTTCGGCGCGAAGGTGAAGGCGCGCTGCACCACCAGCCCGGCAAGGATCGGCAGCGCGGTAATCGCGACAAAGCCCAGCGTCGCCAGCATGGCGTTACCGGCCAGCGCCTGAGCTAGATCCATGACCGATTTCCCGCGCCCCTCCGGCCAAGGCTCGGCCCCAAGCGCGCGCGCGGCCATCCGGGTCCAGCCCGGCGCCAGCACCCCGGCCGCAACGGCAATGGCCGCCCAGAACCCAAGCCAGGCAAGCGCGCCGGAAAGCTCGGGCGAGCGGGGAACATCGCCATCCTCGCGCGCGCGCCGGAGGCGCTGTTCGGAGGCCGCATATTGCTTGTCCTCGTCCTCCTCGCTCATGGCAGGTCCATCGACATGACGTCGAGCACCGCCCCGGCCCAGCCGGCGAGGATCGAGGGCGTCAGCAGGACGAGGCCAAGCAGCGCCAGCAGGATCGCCGCCGGCGCCGCGATGAACATGACCGGCAATGCCGGCATCACCTTGCTGACCATGCCCGACAGGATCTGGAACAGATAGCCGCCAAGGATGAAGGGCGCCGCCAGCAGCAGCGCCAGAACGAAACCGCGCTGGACCAGCAACAGCGCCGCAGGCAGAAGCTGGGTCACCTCGGGCCAGGTGCCGATCGGGCGCAGCACGAAGCTTTCGCGCAGCATCTCGCACAGGACCAGCGGCATCCCCATCGCCATCAGCAGCGCAAGCCCGGCAAGGTGGAGCAGATTCCCAATGGGATGCGGGGCAAATTCATTCGCGCCGCCAACCAGTTGCGAGAGCGAGGTCGTGGCCGCGATCGCCGCGGCGGCGATATCCAGCGCCATTGCCAGCAGGCGCACGAAGCCGCCAAGGACCAGCCCGGTCAGGACCTCGGCCCCGGCAAGCAGCATCAGGACGATCAGGGTCGCGGGGACCGGCTGCGGCCGGGAAAATTCGGCCAGCAGCGGGGTCAGGGACATCGCCACTGCCACCCTCAGCCGCACCGGCAGGCCACGCATGGAAAAGCCCGGCATGGCGAGCAGGCAGGCCTGGGTCCGGCAATAGGTCAGCAACAGGACGACAAGCCAGGCCGCGAATTGCGGATCTGCGGGCAGGCTCATGCGGTCACCGTTCCGCAAAGGCGGACCCGCGCGGCCGGGTCGACCTCGTCCAGACCGATGACCGGCACCGCGACCGAGGCCGAGGCCAGCATCATCCTGACCAGCCGCCGCCGATGATCGGGCACCGCCAGAACCGGCTCGGTCGCGGGCGCAAGCGACGCGAGGAGCTTGCGCAGCGCCTCGGCCAGACGCTCCTGCAATTGCGGCAGGGCGGCATTGCCGCCGCGCGCGGCCTCGGTCTCGGCCCGCGTCAGCTCGGCCTCCCATTGCGGGTGCAGCTGGATGAGGTCGAGATGCCCGTCCGGCGTCGCGAATTGCTCGCAGATCTGTCCCCGCATCCGACGGCGCACCAGCTCATGGACCGCCTCGGGCGTGGCCGCGCCGCGCGCCTCGTGGACGGCATCGGTGATCAGGACGAGGTTCCGGATCGAGATCCGCTCCTCCAGCATGCCGCGAAGAACGGCGAGCAGCAGTTCCGGCGTCACCTTCTCGGGGATCATCGCGTCGAAGAAACGCTGGTTGGCCTGTGCCCGGTTCTCGTCCGACAGCCCGCAAAGCTCGCGGATCATCCGCTGCATCAAGGTCATGGTCAGCAGGGCCGGCAGGTTCGACTTCACCACCTCCATCAGGTGGGTGGAGAGCACCTCCATCGGGGCGACGACCGTGGCGCCCGCCATGGCGGCATCGTCCTGCTCCTCCGTGGCGATCCATTTGGCCGGGCTGGCATAGACGGGCTCGCGGACATCCTCGCCCCGGATCGGGGCAAGGACCGCCTCGGCCCCAAGCGCGAGCACGTTCTGCGGCCTGAGCCGGCCGCGCCCGCGCACCACGCCCTGAAGGCGGATGACATATTCCCCGTCCTCGAAGCCGGTTCCGTCGGTGATGCGCACGTCTGGCAGGATGACGCCGTAACTGCGCGCGATGTGCAGGCGCAGGTTGGTGATCCTCTGGCCAAGACCCCGGCCCTGATCCAGCGCGCTGACGATCAGCCCGGAGCCGATCTCGACACTGATCTCCTCGGTGTCGAGGATGTCGCCGATCCGGGTCTGGGGCGGCCCGGCGGAGATCGGCTCGACCGATGCTTCCGGCATCGTGTCGGCCGTCCCGGCACGCTGGCGGATGAACCATGCCGCCCCGCCAAGTGCGGCCGCAAGGGCGAGGAAGATCGCCACCGGCATGCCCGGAACCATGCCGACGACGACCATGCCACCGGCGGCGACGGCCGGAACCTGCCAGTTCGAGACGATCTGCTTCGAGATGAGGTCGGCGGTGGTGTCGCTCGCCCCGCCGCGCGACAGCAGCAGCGCCGCGGCCATGGAGGTGATCACGGCCGGGATCTGCGAGACCAGCCCGTCGCCGATAGTCAGCCGCGAATAGGTCGCGAGCGCATCCGCGACCGGCATCGCGTGGACGAGGATCCCGGCGGCAAGGCCGACGAACAGGTTGATCAGCGTGATCACAAGCCCCGCGATCGCGTCGCCCTTGACGAATTTCGACGCGCCGTCGAGCGAGCCGAAGAAGCTGATCTCGTTCTGCTCGCGCACGCGGCGGCGCTTCGCCTCCTCATGGTCGATCGCGCCCGAATTCAGGTCGCCGTCGATGGCGAGCTGCTTGCCCGGAAGCGAGTCGAGGGCGAAGCGAGCAGACACCTCGGCCATGCGGCCCGAACCCTTGGTGATGACCATGAAATTCACGATCGTGATCACGGCGAATACCGTCATCCCAACCAGAAGCGAGCCACCCGCGACGAATTCGGCGAATCCGTTGATGACATGCCCTGCCGCCTCCGGCCCGTTCTGGCCATGTGTCAGGATCAGCCGTGTCGACGAGACGTTGAGCGACAGCCGCATCAGCAGCGAGACCAGCAGCAGGACGGGAAACGCCTGAAAATCCGTCGGCTTCTCGACCAGCGCCGCCATGACGAGGATCAGGGTCGCGGTGGCGATGGAAAGGGCGATGCCGATATCAAGGACCGGGGCCGGCATGGGCAGGACTATGGAAAGGACGATGATCACCAGCCCCCCGGTGATCAGCACCGGACGCAGCGAGGACGGGCGATCGGGCAGAGCCTCGGCGGCGCTCATTTTTCCGCCACCGGTTCAGGGGCCGCCAGAAGCATCTCGGCCGTCCAGCCGGGCCCCTCGAATATCCCGGCGCGGCGCAGGAAGATCAGGACGCGCAATCTCGGGGCCGGATCGAGCCGGCGCAAGCGGAGGTTCATGTCGGGCGGCAGCGGCTCGTCGTTCAGCAGATGGTCCCTCGCTTCGGCGATCAACGCCTCGGCGGTATCCGGGGCGGCGGGTGGCGCGGCCAATGCCGCGGCGATCAGCACTGCGGCAATCACGACGCCCTCTTCAGGTCGCGCAGGGCGTTCTCGAGGTCGCCAAAGCTGGGGCGGACATGTTCCGGGGTCGCCTGCCTTCCAACCTCGACACAAAGGTTCGTCGCATGCTGGTGCAGGCCCGCGACCAGAACCGACTTGATGACGTCGTAGAAGGCCATGTCCTGGCGCATGACAGACAGAAGCCGCTGGGCGAAGGGGGCGACCAGCGCATAGGCGAGGAACACGCCCAGAAACGTGCCGACCAGCGCGCCGCCGATCATCTTGCCCAGAACCTCGGGCGGCTGGTCGATCGAACTCATGGTCTTGATGACGCCGAGGACGGCCGCGACGATCCCAAGCGCCGGCAGCGCATCCGCCATGTTTTGCAGCGCATGCGGCGCATGCATCGCCTCGCCGTTGATCAGGCTGAGGCGCTGCGACAGCATCTCCTCGACCTGATAGGGGTCGTCGTAATTGAGGCTGGCCGAGCGCAGCGTGTCCGCGATCAGCGACACCGCCTGATGATCCTGCAGGATGCGCGGGAAGGCCTGAAAGATCGGCGAGTTCTCGGGATCCTCGACATGGCTTTCCAGCTCCACCGGGCTGGCGCGGGCGACGCGGAGAAGCTGGAACAGCAGGCACAGCACGTCCTGCATGTCGGATTCGCGCCATTTCGGCCCTTTGAGCGACCTCAGGAGACCGCGGAGCGCATTTTTGATCACGGCGGATTCGTTTGCGAGCAGGAAAGACCCCAGCGCCGCGCCGCCAATTATCATCATCTCATAGGGCAGCGAATGCAGGATCACGGCAAGCTTTCCGCCCGCCAGGATGTAGCCGCCGAAGACCATTGCGAAGGTCAGGACGATGCCGAGGATTCCGAACATGACCGTCTCCTAGTTCTTCTTCGCGCGCAGGGCGCCCATATATGATGTCAGCACGGCGGCCTGCGCCGGTTCGACCGAGGCCATGATCCTCGCCCCGGTCTGCGGCTCGACCCGGACGAGGATCTGGGCCGCGAAATCGGGGGGGAGGTTCGACAGCACCATCGCCGCCTGTTCGGGCTTCATCTGGTCGTAGAGCGCGATGATCCGGGCGATGTCGTCGGATTGCGCCTGTCCGGTCGTGTCGTCGCTTTCCCGCAACTGCTGCCGGATCCGCCGCAATTCGACGAGCTTCTGGGTGATCTCGGCCTCCGCCGTTGCAAGCTCGGCCTTGCGGCGGTCGATGTCCTGCATGTAGCGCTCGATTCCGAGGCCGCGCTGATGCAGCGTTTCCGCAAGGATGACCGCCTCGGGCACGTCGTCGCAGCCGTCGAGAAGTGCTGTGGGTTCGGCATGGGCGCGCAACCGCGACATGCCATCCATCAGCGAGACGGCCTGCACCGCCGCAACCAGCGCGATGATGCCGCCCGCCATCTGCAAAAGGGGCCTAGGCATCGGTCATCTCCCTCGCGGCAACGCGCCTGCGACGCCTGAGCCGCGTGGTCGCGGACGCGCTGTCCGAGAACTTCTTCTGCAGCACCCAGAAGGCGCGCTCCTCCTTCGCCCGCTCGACCTCCTCGGCAAGGCCACGCGTCGCGACCGTCGCCTCGGTCTGGGCGGCATGGATCGACCGTTCCAGCCGCTCTATCTCGCTCGCCATGACGGCGATCGCGCCGCCAAGCCCGGTTTCCAGATCGTTGAGACGCCTGAGGCGCCGCGCGAGGACGAAGCAGAAGAGCCCCACCCCCAGCGAAAAGGTCAGCAAGGCCATCTGAAGGATCTGGGACAGATTCATTGGATGCGGAACTCCGTGATCAGGATGTCGCTGAAGGCGCCCTCGCCAAGAATATGGACGGCGCGGGTCGCCAGCTCGTCGCGGATGATGTCGAGGATGCCGCGCCGCTCGAACGCCACGGGATCGATGCTGGCAAGGAAGCTGTTGAAGGCATCGGAAATCCGCGGCAGCAGGTGGCGGACCTCCTCGGCATGGGCGGCATCGGTCTCGATCTCGACCGACATCACCAGTGTGCGGAGGCTGGACCCGGCAAGCGTCAGGGCGATCTGCGGCAGGCCGACGAATTGGGCTGGCGCCACCTCGGCCACCTCCGGCTGGTCCTTCGGGGGTTGCAGAAGGGCGAGGGGCGCCCAGAACCCCTGATAGGTTGACAGGAACCCCACCCCCAGCAGCAGGGCGACCAGCGCAAGGGGCAATGCCCGCCTGAGGCCACTGGTCTCGGGCGTATTCTCCGGCTTCGCGGGGGCTGCATGGGCCATGGTGATTCTCCGTCGATCTGCCGATGGGAATAACAGCCACGGGCTAACCAATTCTTAATCGCCGCCATGCCATCAGGATCGGGACAGTCGGGTTTCCTCGATTCGAAAGGAGCGGTTTTGCAGAAGCTTCAGCATTACTGGCGCGCCAGAAGCGCAAGGCAGCAAGGCGTCCTTGTCGCGGCCTTTCTGGCCACCTTCGCGATCATCACGGCACTTTCCTGGTTCGCGAGCCGGCCGGCCATGTCGCTGCTCTATTCCGGCCTCGACCCGCAGCAATCGGGCGAGGTGATGGCCGCCGTCGAGGCGTCGGGCACCCCGTTCGAGATTCGCGGCAATTCGATCTGGGTCGAGGAGGGGCGGCGGGACGCGCTGCGCATGACCCTCGCGGGCGAGGGCCTGCCCTCCTCCGGCGGCACGGGTTACGAGATTCTCGACGGTATGTCGGGCTTCGGCACCACCTCGCAGATGTTCGACGCCGCCTATTGGCGCGCGAAAGAGGGCGAGTTGGCCCGCACGGTGCTTGCGCTGCCGAACGTGAAATCGGCGCGCGTCCACCTCGCCGTTCCCTCCGCCCGCGGCTATCGGCGCGAGGCCGAGGCCAGCGCCTCGGTCACGCTGACGACGGCAGGCCCCGTCACCCACTCCCAGGCCAAGGCGCTGAAATTTCTCGTGTCCTCCGGCGTCCCCGGAATGCTGCCCGAGCGCGTCAGCGTCATCGACAGCGAGCGCGGCGTGATCCCGGCCGGCGACGACATGGCGGGTGAGGACCGAGCCTCGGACCTGAAAAGCAATGTGGAGCGCATTCTGGCCGCCCATGTCGGCCAGGGCAATGCGATCGTCGAGGTGAACATGGACCTCGTCACCGAGACCGAGCTTATGACCGAACAGCGCTTCGATCCCGACAAGCGCGCGCTGATCTCGCAGGAAAGCGAGGAGCTGGCGGATCAGAGCACCAACAACCAGCAGGGAACCGTGACTGCCGCCTCGAACCTGCCCGAGGGGCAGGAGGACAAGGGCGACGAAAGCCGCTCTTCCCGGTCCGAGAACCGGCAAAGATCGAATTTCGAGGTCAGCAAGGTGACGCGCGAGGTCAGCCGCCAGCCCGGCGCGATCCGGCGGCTGACGGTCGCGGTCCTCGTCAACGGGGTGGAGCAGGCCGACGCCAGCGGCACCCCCCGCCTCGTTCCGCGTGACGAGGCCGAGCTGCAGGTGATCCGCGAACTCGTCGCTTCGGCCGTGGGCTTCGACGAAGCGCGGGGGGATGCGCTGACGGTGAAGTCCCTGCCCTTCGCCAGCCTGTCGGAGGCGGGCACGCTGGCAAGCCAAGGTGGGCCGCTGTCACGGCTTGACCTGAACGCGCTGATCAAGCTTGCGCTGATCGGGTTCTTCGCCCTCGCCATCGCCGCCTTCCTGCTGCGCCCGGTGCTGCGCAACCGGCCCGAGGCGGAGCGCGCGCTTCTCGACCAGTCCCGCCCTGCCGGGAACGTCCAGCCAGGGGCGCTCGAGCCGGAGGTGGAACCAGAGGTGATGCCCCCGCTTTCCGCCGCCGTGCCGGAGATCGACTTCGCCCCCATGTCCGACGGCGATCCCGTCGCGCGGTTGAGGGAGCTGATGAAATCTCGCAAGGATGAAAGCCTGAAGCTGCTCTCCGGCTGGATCGAAAAGCGGGAGGACGCGATTTGACCGGCGCCGCACTCCGCCTCGAATCCTTTGCCGTACGTCCCTGCCCGGCCGCCCCGCCGCCGGACCCGGAGGTCGAGCATGCCTATCAGGAAGGGTATGAGCAGGGCCTGAACGACGGGCGCGAGGCGAGCCTTGACGGATTGCGCGCCGAACTCGCCAGCCTCGGGAACGGCCTTTGCCTGAGCGGGGATGAGGCAGCCCGCATCCGCCGCGAGGCGCTGGACGAGCTGCGGCCCGTTCTGAGCGGCATGATCGAACTGCTTGGCCGCGCCTCCTCTGCCCAACGCCTGCTGGCCGCGCTGGAGGGGGAGTTGCGGCAGGCCGCGGCGCGCGATGCCGCGGCGCTCCTCCATATCCGGGCGCCGACCGACATGCTTGAGGACATCCGCGACTGCGTGGCGCGTGCTGGTCTGCAAAACACGGCGCTGGAGGATGGCGGGCCATCCATCCCGACCGCCGAAATCCGCACGGGCTCCGGCAGGACGGAGTTCGATCCGGCGCGGACCCTCGCCCAGATCGCCGCAATCATCGACGACATCTTTCGAGAGGAATGAGCATGGATCACCTATCCGGCCTGATAGTGACCGACCAGATCCAGGTGGAGGTGACGATCCGTCTGGGCAAGACCCGTCTGACCGTCGCGGAACTTTCGCGCCTGCGCGGCGACGATGTGCTTGGCCTCGATCAGGAAATCTCGGACGGGGTCGATATCTGCGTCGGCGACAAGGTCATCGCGCGGGGCGAGCTGATCACGGCGGGCGAGGATGAAAACCGCCTTTGCGTCCGCATTCTGGGTCCGGCCGTCGCATCGTGAAGTGGGCGATCCTCGCGCTGCTGGCACTCCTGCTGCCCGGACTGGCGCTGGCGCAGGAAGCGCCGGCCATGGCCGCCCTGACCGATCAGGTCGCAAATGGCGTCGGGCGGCATGCGATCACCATCGTTGCGGTGATGACGGCGCTTTCGCTCGCGCCCGGCATCGCGATCATGGTGACCTGCTTTCCCTTCATCGTTACGGTCCTTTCGATCCTGCGCCAGTCCATCGGATTGCAGCAATCGCCGCCGAACATGCTGATCGTCAGCCTCGCCATGTTCCTGACCTGGTTCGTGATGAACCCGGTCCTGACGGAAGCCTGGCAGACCGCCGGCGCGCCCCTGCGCGACGGCAGCATCACCGTGGAGGTCGCGCTGGAACGCGGGATGATCCCGTTCCGGGGCTTCATGGAAACCCGGACCGACCCCGAGATGATCGCAACGCTGGCCGAGATCTCGGCGGACCGGCAGGCGCCAGCCGACCGGCTCTCGGTCCTGATTCCGGCCTTCATGCTGAGCGAGATCCAGCGCGCGTTCGAGATCGGCTTCCTCGTCTCGCTGCCCTTCCTGATCATCGACCTTGTCGTGTCGGCCGTGCTGATGTCAATGGGCATGATGATGGTGCCGCCCGCCGTCGTGGCCCTGCCCTTCAAGCTGGCCTTCTTCGTCGTCGTCGACGGCTGGGGCCTGATCGCGGCGGCACTGGTGCGCAGCTATCACTAGCCTGCCGCGCATCGCGCTTCCGTAGGGTCAACGCGGCAGCGACCGGCATAAAGGGGGCTTCAACCGGGCGTTGGATTGGGCGATAAAAACCCATGCCAGAACGGGATCGGTATGCTGCGCCTGCTGACAAAGACCCTCTGCCTGACCCTGATTGCCGCGCCCACGCTGGCGCAGGACCGGCTGGCGGTGGAGTTCGTGCGGGTGAGGGAGGCTCCGCTGACCTTCGACGCCGCCCTGACCGGCACCGTCAACGCGACCGACACGATCGAGATCGGCTTCCGGCATGGCGGACGGGTGATGGAGGTTGCGGTCAGCGAAGGGGACGCAGTCACCAAGGGGCAGGCGCTGGCCCGGACGGACCCCCTCCAGTCCGAACAGGCGCTGCGGGTCGCCGAAGCGGCCGTGACCTCGGCCCGCGCATCGCAGGAGCAGGCGCGTCAGGCGCAGGAACGCGCGGCCGCCATGCTCAGCCGCGGCGTCGGCACGCGCGCCAGTCTCGACGGCGCGAACCAGGCGCTTTCCGCGGCTGAAGGGGCCATGACCGAGGCGATCTCGACCCGCGATCAGGCGCGCCGGGCGCTGGACGACACCACGATCCGCGCGCCCACCGACGCCATCGTCACCGCAAGGCAGGCAGAGCCCGGCCAGATCGTCGGCGCGGCGCAATCCGTGATCACGCTTGCCTCCTCCACGGGACGCGAGGTGGTGTTCCAGACCCCGGACTCACCCTTGCTGGATCAGGTGATGGGGGCGCCGGTCAGCCTTGTCGGCATCGATTTTCCAGACCTCAGGATGCAGGCGAAGGTCAGCGACATCGCGCCGCTGGTCGACGCCTCCACCGGCTCGGTCCTGGTCCGGGCGCGGATCGACGACCCGCCGCCGGGATTCGAGCTGCTGGGCTCGGCCGTCCGGGGCGCGGTCCATTTTCCCATCGGGCGCGGCATATCGGTCCCCTGGACGGCGCTGACCGCAACCGCCGGATCGCCCGCCGTCTGGGTGGTGGACGAGGGCGGCCGCGTCTCGCTGGCCAAGGTCGGGATCGCGGGCTTCGCCGAAGGCTCGGTCATCCTCGCCGCCGGGGTGGAGGCCGGACAGATCGTGGTCGGCGCCGGTTCGCAATCGCTTTATCCCGGCCGCGAGGTCATCGAGGCGCAGATCCCCGGGGAGGTCAGGTGAAACGGCTACTGTCCCTTCCGATCGCACTTCTGCTGCTGGCGGGCGGTCCCGCCCTTGCCCAGCCCCGCCCGGTCGTCAGCGTCATCATCGGCGATGCCGAGGCGCGCGACCGCTCGGTCCCCGGCGTCGTTCGCGCGCATGTCGATGTGGCGCTGGCCTTCCAGACGCTGGGACGGCTGACCGCGCGCAATGTCGATCTGGGCGATATCGTCAGGCAGGGGGATATCCTCGCCACGCTGGACCCCGACGATCTTGAGGGACAGGTCCGCGCCGCCGAGGCAGCAGCGGATGCGGCACGGGTGCAGCTCCAGACCGAACAATCGGCGGCCGATCGGACGCGGGCGCTGCTGGAGCGGAACGTCGCGACCACCGAGCAGATGGAGCAGGCCGAGCGGGCGCTGGCCGCCGCCATCGCCGCCGATCAGAAGGCGCGGTCCGAACTGATCCGCGCCCGCGACACCGAGGGCTTTGCCGAGATGCGCGCGCCCTTCGACGGCGTGATCAGCGCGGTCCATGCGACGCCCGGCGCCGTGGTCGCGGCGGGCGAGGCGATCATGGAGCTGTCGGGACAGGACGAGCTTGAGGTGGTGATTGACGCGCAGGCCGCGCTGGTGACGCGGCTGCGGGCCGGAGACCGGTTCGAGGTCTGGTCGCCCAATCACCCCGACAGGATCCACCTTGCGAGCCTGTCTCGGATCGAACCCATGGCCGATGCGGCGACCCGCACCCGGCGCGTGCGGCTGGCGCTGGAGGATCCCACCGGCGTCCGGCTGGGCGCATTGGTCCGCGCCCGCCCGGTGGCGACCGGCGCGCGGCTGATGACCATCCCTGCCGCCGCCGTGTTCGAGCAGGGTGGGAAAACTCAGGTCTGGGTCGTCACCCGCACCGACAAGCAGGCGACCGTCGCCCGCCGCGCGGTCGGCACCGCTGGCCCCGGTCTTGACGAGCGGATGGTCATCGTCACCGACGGACTCCAGCCGGGGGAGGAAATCGTGATCCGCGGCATCCACTCGCTCGAGGAAGGCCAGCAGGTAGGAGCAAGCGTCGCCCCATGAATGGCCGTTTCAACCTTTCCGACTGGGCGCTGCATCACCGCTCGCTCGTCTGGTTCCTGCTGATCGTCTCGATGATCGCGGGCACGCTCAGCTACATGCGGCTGGGGCGCGAGGAAGACCCGAACTTCACCATCAAGATCATGGTGATCAGCGCCTCGCTGCCGGGCGCGGACATCCATGACACGCTGGATCAGGTGACGACCCGGATCGAGACCAAGCTGGAAGAGCTGGACGAGCTGAAATTCACCCGCTCGGTCACGATGCCGGGGCGGTCGATCGTCTATCTGGAACTGGACCCCACGATCCGCGGCCCGCAAGTGCCAGAGGTCTGGAAGCGCGTCCGCAACATGATGTCGGACATCCGCCCCGATTTCCCGCAGGAGTTCGAGGGTTTCCAGTTCAACGACGATTTCGGCGACGTCTACGGCAATATCTATGCCTTCACCGCCGACGGCTTCAGCCCGCGCGAGCTTCGCGACCGTGTCGAGGATATCCGCAAGCAGGTCCAGGCGCTGCCGATGGCGGGAAAGACCGCCCTTCTCGGCGTCCGCAAGGAGGAGGTGTCGATCGAGTTTTCCTCGGCCCGGCTGGCGGCGCTGGGTCTGAACCATACGCAGGTCGTCCAGACGCTGGCGACCCAGAACGCCATCACCCCCTCGGGGATCGTGCAGGCCGGGCCAGAGCAGGTCTTGCTGCGGGTCGGCGGCAAGTTCGACGACGCCTCCTCGATCGCCGATGTGAACCTGCGCGTGGGCGACCGCTTCTTCAACATCGGCGATGTGGCGACGGTGCGGCGCGGCTATCAGGACCCGCCGGACGAGCTGTTCCGCTACAATGGCAAGGAAGCGATCGGGCTTCAGATCGGGATGCGCGACGGCGGCAATATCCTCGAATTCGGCCATTCGGTCGATGCGTTGATGGCGGGGGTGGCGCGTGATCTGCCCATCGGGATCGAGATGGCAAAGTTCGCGGACCAGCCCCATGTGGTCAACGACGCCGTGGGCCATTTCGTCCGCGCGCTGGCCGAGGCGGTCGGGATCGTGCTTCTGGTCAGTTTCGTCAGCCTCGGCTTTCGCGCGGGCTTCGTGGTGACGCTGACGATCCCCCTCGTCCTTGCGATCACCTTCATCCTTCTCGATGTTTTCGGCATCACGCTGCAGCGCATCTCGCTGGGGGCGCTGATCATCGCCTTGGGGTTGCTGGTCGATGACGCGATGATCGCGATCGAGACCATGATCTCTCGCCTCGAGGTCGGGGATACGGTCGAGAAGGCGGCAAGCTATGCCTGGACCTCGATCGCCTTCCCGATGCTGACCGGCACGCTGGTCACGGTCGCGGGCTTCATTCCCATCGGACTGAACAGTTCGGCGGCGGGCGAGTTCACCTTTTCACTGTTTGTGGTGATCGCGGTCTCGCTGGTGATCAGCTGGTTCGTCGCGGTGCTGTTCGCGCCCCTGCTGGGCGTCACCTTCCTCGCGAAATCCCTGCCCCATCACGACCAGCAGCCGGGCCGGCTGCGGCGCGGCTTCCACCGCCTGCTGCTTCTGGGGATGCGCTTTCGTTGGGCGACCATCGCCATCACCTTCGCGGCCTTCGCGCTGTCGGTTTTCGGCATGCGCTATGTCGAGCAGCAGTTCTTCCCGACCTCCGACCGGACCGAGATCATCGTCGACGTGACCGAGCGCGCCAATGCCTCGGTCGCCAAGACCGATGCCGGTATCGCAAAGCTGGAGGCGTTCCTGTCGGCCGAGGAGGATGCCCTCTTTTACACCTCCTATATCGGTCGCGGGGCGCCGCGCTTCGTCCTGTCGATGGATGTCCCGACGCCCGGCCCCTATATGGGCCAGATCGTGATCCAGACCCCGGACCTTGCGGCGCGCGACAGGCTCAAGGCCGCACTGCTCGATTTCGCCCGCACCGATCTGGTCGGCACCGACCTTTACGTGAAAAACCTCGAGATCGGGCCGCCGGTCGGCAAGCCGGTGCAATATCGCGTCTCCTCGCCCGACCTCGATCAGGCGCGGGACGTGGCGCGCGACCTTGCCGCCGTGCTGGCGACCGAGGCCCGGCTGCGCGACATCTCGCTGGACTGGAACGAGCCGGCGCGTGTGATCACATTGCAGGTGAACCAGGATCAGGCCCGGCAGGTCGGCATCACCAACGAGGATATTGCCGGGGCGCTGTCGGGAACCTTCACCGGGCGGCAGATCACCCAGCTTCGCGACGGGATCTTCCTGATCAACGTGCTGGCGCGTGGAACGGAAAGCGACCGCTCCTCGCTCGCCTCGATCCAGAACCTCCAGCTTGCGACTCCGACCGGAACGCCCATCCCGCTCGCCTCGCTGGCGCAATTGCAATACGGGACCGAGCAACCCTTGATCATGCAGCGTGACGGGATGCCGACGGTGACGGTGAAGGCCGATATCGCGACGAAAGACCAGCCGGCGACGCTGATCGCGGCGCTGGCGGACAGGGTGGCGGAGTTCCAGCAGGGATTGCCCCAGCAGGTCCGCATCGTGGTCGGCGGCACGGTCGAGACCTCGGCCGAGAGCCAGCAGCCGATCGCCGCCGTGGTCCCGGTCATGCTGCTGCTGATGGCGCTTCTGGTGATGATCCAGATGCAGAGCTTCCGCCTGTCGCTGATCGTCTTTGCCGCGGCGCCGCTGGGGCTGATCGGGGTGGTGGCGACGCTTTTGCCCTTCGGCGTCCCGATGGGCTTTGTCGCGATCCTTGGCGTGCTGGCGCTGATCGGCATCCTGATCCGCAACTCGGTGATCCTCGTTCACGAGATCCAGGTGCTGATCGGCAAGGGCCACAGCAAGTGGAACGCCGTCTTCGAGGCCTCGGACAGCCGCGCCCGGCCGATCCTCCTGACGGCGGCGGCGGCGAGCCTCGCGTTGATCCCGATCGCGCGGCAGGTGTTCTGGGGGCCGATGGCCTATGCGATGATGGGCGGGATCATCGCGGGAACGCTGGTCACGCTGATCTTCGTCCCGGCGCTTTACTGCGCGGTCTTCGGCGTCAGGCCACCCGAAGGCGACGGCCTACCGCCGCTGGATGACCGAACCCGCGCCAGCGCGAACGAATAGCTTCAGTCCGCGTCGATTTCCGCCCGGAAGGCCTCGCCGAACCGCTCAAGGCGCGGCGCGTCGAGATAGCGGGCAAGGTCGCGCGGGCGGTCCTCGGCGATCCGGCGCAGCAGCGAAGTGCTGACCGAAAGCGGCTTGCCGGTCCCGTCCTCGCCCCGGCCAAGCCGGCTCTGCGTCTCGGCAAGCCGGTCGTAAAGCTCGCCCGAGGCGCGGCCCGCAAGTGCGCGGCGGGCGGGATGAACCGGCGCGACCTCGCCCGCGACGACGCGCAGGAACTCCTCGCCATAGCTTTCCAGCTTCTTCGCGCCGATGCCGTTGATGCGCGCCATGTCGTCGAGGGTCTGCGGACGGGCCTGCGCCATCTCGATCAGGGTGCGGTCGGGGAAGATGACATATGCCGGCACGCGCGCCGCCTCGGCCAGTGCCCGGCGCTTGGCCTTGAGCGCCGAAAGCAGCGGCGCGTCCTCCTCGTCCACCTGCGTGCGCACCACCACGGCGGGGCGCGCGCGGCTGATCAGGTCGCGGCGCAGGATGACCGGAACCTCTCCGCGCAGCACGGCATGGGCGGGGGCGGTGATCGCGAGGCCGCCGTGACGCTCGGGGTCGGGGCGGATCAGGTCGCGGCCCAGCATCTGCCGGACGATCGCCTGCCATTGCTGGCGGGGAATGTCGCGCCCGACGCCGAAGGTCGGCAGCCGGTCGTGCTGGCGCTGGCGGATGCGGTCGGTCTCGGTCCCGGTCAGCACGTCGATGATATGGCCCGCGCCATAGGTCTCGCCGGTTCGCAGCACGGCGGACAGGACCTTGCGCGCGGCCTCGGTGCCGTCGAAGGTCTCGGGCGGGGCATCGCAGATGTCGCAATTGCCGCAAGGCCCGGCCGTCTCGCCGAAATAGCCAAGCAGCGCCACGCGCCGGCAGGTCGCGGATTCCGCCAGTCCCAGCAGCGCGTTCAGCCGGGCGTGGTCGGCGGCCTTGCGCTCGGGCGGGGCCAGCCCCTCGTCGATCTGGCTGCGGCGCAGGCGGATGTCGTCGGGACCGTAAAGCGTCAGCGTCTCGGCCGGAGCGCCGTCGCGGCCGCCGCGCCCGATCTCCTGATAATAGGCCTCGATGGATTTCGGCAGGTCGGCATGGGCGACCCAGCGGATATCGGGCTTGTCGATGCCCATGCCGAAGGCCACGGTCGCGGTGACGATCAGCCCGTCCTCGCGCTGGAAGCGGGTCTCGACGGCGCGGCGGGCCTCGGCCTCCATGCCGCCGTGATAGGCGACGGCGGGCAAGGCCGCCTGATTGAGCGCGCCGGCCAGTGTCTCGGTCTTGGCGCGGGTGCCGCAATAGACGATGCCCGACTGCCCGCGCCGCGCCGCCGCGAAATCGAGGATCTGGCGTCGCGGCCCGTCCTTCGGCTGGAAGGCAAGGTGGATATTCGGGCGGTCGAAGCCGCGCAGGAAGATCTGAGGATCGCGGTCGCTGAACAGGCGGGCGACGATCTCGTCCCGCGTCTCGGCATCGGCGGTCGCGGTAAAGGCGGCCAGCGGCACGGAAAGCGCCCGGCGCAACTCGCCCACCCGCAGGTAATCGGGGCGGAAGTCATGGCCCCATTGGCTGACGCAATGCGCCTCGTCCACGGCGATGGCCTGAACGCCAGCGCGCTTCAGCATCGGCACCGTCCCGCCCGAGGCCAGCCGTTCCGGCGCGATGTAGAGCAGGCGCAATTCGCGCGCGTTCAGCGCCCGGATCACCTCGGCATTCTCATCCTCGGAATTGCCGCTGGTCAGCGCGGCGGCGGCGACCCCGGCCTCGGTCAGCGCCCGGACCTGATCGCGCATCAGGGCGATCAGGGGCGAGATCACCACCGTCAGCCCGTCCCGCATCAGCGCGGGCAACTGATAGCACAGCGACTTGCCACCGCCGGTCGGCATGATCGCCAGCACGTCGCGCCCGGAGGCCACGGCGTCCACGATCTCTTCCTGACCGGGACGAAAGCCGTCGAAGCCGAAGACCTGCCGCAGCAGCGGGGCTGCCGACATGATCAGAACCCGTAGAACCAGCCGGCGTTATTGGCGAGGGCGCGCTGCGCGACGATGATGATGATGAAAACCACCAGCGGCGCCAGATCGAGGCCGCCGGTATTCGGCAGGATCCGGCGGACCGGGGCATAGATCGGCTCAAGCAGGCGGCTGAGGCCGTTCCAGATCTGCCAGACCAGCGGCTGGCGCAGGTTCAGGACCTGGAAGTTGATCAGCCAGGACATGATGATATGGGCGATCATCACGAACCAGACGATATCCAGTATCAGCATCAGTGCTTCGAACAGCGTGCCCATCACATCCTCGTCTTGCGCATGTCAGCGACAGGTAAGCGAGGCGCCGGGCTTGCGCAACCCGTGAGGCGCCGCAGCGTCCTGATTGACGGCCCCCCGCACCGCGATTACCCCGCGTTCCATACGAGGAGGTCGCGATGTATCCTTTGCTGCGCTTTGCCGGCGAGACGCTGAAATACCGCAAGGCGCCCGGGCTTGGGGTGCTGGACGCGCATGTCTCGACCCATCGCTGCTGGCCCTGGGACCTCGACCCCTGGATCGAGCTGAACAATGGCCGCACCCTGACCCTCTATGATCTGGGGCGGATTCCGATGGCGATCAGGACGGGGCTGATCGGCACGCTCCGAAAGAACGGCTGGGGCATCACCGTCGCCGGAAACTCGGTCCGCTATCGCCGCCGCATCCGCGCCTTCGACCGTTTCACCATGGTCTCGCGCACATTGGGCTGGGACGGGCGCTTCGTCTATATGGAGCAGAGCATGTGGCGGAAGGGCGAGTGCTGCAACCACATGTTGCTTCGCGCCGCCATCACCTCGCCCGACGGAATCGTCCCCCCTGCGAGGCTGATGGAGGCGGCTGGCGAGCGGCCCGAAAGCCCCGCCCTGCCCGGCTGGGTCGCGGCCTGGATCGCGGCGGATGCCGAGCGGCCCTGGCCCCCGGTGCTGCCGGCACTGGCCGCCACCGATCCGAAAGACGACTTGCCAGCCTGATCCGGGTTTGGCCTTATGCCGCTGACCGAACAAGGCCAGCAAGGGAGCCGGGATGGAGCGCAAACGGATCTGGGGCTGGTGGTTCTTCGACTGGGCGAGCCAGCCTTATGCGACGCTCCTGACCACATTCATCTTCCCGGTCTATTACGCCGAAATCGCGCGCAGCCATTACATCGCCGAGGGCATGAGCCCGGAGGCGGCGAGCGTGGCCGCCCAATCGCTCTGGGGCTACGGGCTCTCGATCTCGGGCTTCATCATCGCGGTCCTCGCCCCGGTCCTTGGCGCGATCGCCGACAATAGTGGGCGCAGGCTGGTCTGGGTCTGGGTATTCTCGGCCTTCTACATGGTCGGATCCTGGGGGTTGTGGTTCCTGATGCCAGAGCAACCAAATCTTGTGTTCGCAGTCGCCTGTTTCGGCCTCGGCCTGATCGGGCTGGAATTCGCGACCATCTTCACCAATGCCATGCTGCCCGGCCTGACCAGCCGGGACGAGGTCGGGCGCGTCTCCGGCTCGGGCTTCGCCTTCGGCTATCTCGGGGGGGTCATCGCGCTTTTCATCATGCTCCTGCTGCTGGCCGAAAATGCGCAGACCGGCCGCACGATGATCGGGATCGAGCCGATACTGGGCCTCGACCCCGCATCGCGCGAGGGCACGCGCGCGGCGGGTCCGTTGACCGCGCTCTGGTATCTGGTCTTCATGATCCCCTTCGCCCTCTGGGTGCCCGAGACGCCCGGCCCCCGTCGTCCGGTTCGCATCCGCGCCGCGATGGGCGACCTCTGGCAATTGCTGCGGAGCCTCAGGCACCGGCCCTCGCTGACGGCGTTCCTGCTGTCCTCGATGTTCTCGCGCGATGCGCTGAACGGGCTTTACGCCTTCGGAGGCATCTATGCCGCATCGGTGCTGGGCTGGCCGGTGATCCTTTCGGGCATTTTCGGCATCGTCGCCGCGCTGTCGGCCACGGTGATCTGCTGGATCGGCGGGCGGGCCGACCGGCGCTGGGGGCCGAAGCCGGTCACGATCGTCTGCACCGTGATCCTGATTTTTGTCTGCGCCGTCATCGTCGGCATGAAGCGCAGCGCCATCATGGGCGTCCCGCTGCCCGAAGGCTCGCATTTGCCGGACGCGATCTATTTCGTCTGCGGCGCGCTGATCGGCGGGGCGGGCGGCGTCATTCAGGCATCCGGTCGGACATTGGTGGTGCTGCACACCTCGGCCGAACGCGCGACCGAGGTTTTCGGCCTCTACGCCCTCTCGGGCAAGGCCACGACCTTTCTTGCGCCCTTCCTGATCGCGGTGACAACCGGGCTGAGCGGGAACTTGCGGCTGGGCATCACCCCGCTGATCGGGATGTTCCTTCTTTCGCTGATTTTGCTAATCTGGGTCAAAGCAAGAGGGGAACCCGAGCAGTGATCCGCAAATTCCTGGGCGCGATTGCCCTTTCGCTCGCCACAGCCCTGCCGGGCGCGGCGGACCCGCTGGCCAAGGACGTGTTCGGCAGCGTTCCCGGCCCGACCGGCGGCAATCCCGCCGCCATCGGCTTCTATTCCAAGGGCTGCATCAGCGGCGCCGTGGCGCTGCCCGAATCCGGGCCGACATGGCAGGCCATGCGCCTTTCGCGCCATCGCAACTGGGGGCATCCCGAACTGGTCGGCTTCCTGATCGGCCTGTCCAAGGCCGCGCGTCAGGCGGGCTGGCAGGGGCTTTACATCGGCGACATGAGCCAGGCGCGCGGCGGCCCGATGGTGACGGGGCATGCCAGCCACCAGATGGGGCTGGATGCCGATATCTGGATGCTGCCGCCGCAAAGCCTGCGCCTCAGCCCGGCCCAACGTGAGAAACTTTCCTCGGTCTCGGTGGTCAATCGCGCGGGAACCGCGCCGTCAGGCTACTGGTCCCCCTCGCACATGGCGATCATCCGCGCCGCCGCCCGCGATCCAAGGGTCGAGCGTATTTTCATCGACCCGGTGGCCAAGGTCGCCATGTGCCAGATGGAGACCGGCAACCGCGCCTGGCTGCGCAAGGTGCGTCCGATCAACGGCCATGATTATCATTTCCACGTCCGTCTGGGTTGCCCGGCAGGTTCGGTCTGCCAGCAGCAGGACGCGCCCCCGCGCGGCGACGGTTGCGAGGAGGCGGCGGACTGGATCCGCAACCGCATCGACCCGAGCCGGGTGAAACCGGTTCCGCCCGACCCGAACTATCGCCACCCCCGGACCTACCGCCTCAGCGAGATGCCGCGACAATGCCAAGCCACTGCCCTCGCGCGCTGACCGGGGCGGACGGGCAGAAGGGCCTGGGACTGCGCCGGCTGGTCAGCGGACTCGGGCTGGCCTGCCTGATCGCGCTTGTGACGCTGTCGCATTCCTGCGCAGCGGAACCCGGCGCCCCGACCGGGGGCACGACCGCGCGCGTCACCCATCTCGATACCTTTTCCTGGCAGATCGACGAGCCGGATTTTGGCGGCTTCTCCGGCTTGCATATCGACCAGCAGGGCCAGCGCTTCACCGCGCTTTCCGACCGCGCGACCCTGCGCTGGGGCCGGATCGAGCGTGATGACGAGGGCCGGATCACCGCGCTTCTCGCCGAGGGTCACGCGCGGGTGAAGGACAGTGACGGCGAGCCGCTTCGCCCCGGCTGGCGCGGCGACAGCGAGGGGCTGGCGGTCGGCCGCGACGGTCGCATCTGGATCAGCTATGAGGGGCTGACGCGGGTGGTCGGCCATGACACGCCCGAATCCCCGGCCAAGGTCCTGCCCCGGCCCCAGGCCTTCAAGGACATGCAGCGCAATTCGTCGCTGGAATCCCTGGCGATCCTTGATGACGGGACGCTGCTGACCCTGCCCGAACGCTCGGGGGCGATGAAGCGGCCGTTTCCGGTCTGGCGCTTCCGCGACGGGAAATGGGACCAGCCCTTTTCGATCCCGCGCCGGGGTGATTTCGTCGCCGTGGACGCCGATATAGGCCCGGACGGGCGTTTCTATCTGCTGGAGCGCGATTTCATGGGGCTTCTGGGCTTTCGCAGCCGCGTCCGCCGCTTTGACCTGACCGAGGCGGGTGTCTCGAACGAGGAGACGCTGCTGACCTCCTTGCCGCTGCAATATGACAACCTCGAGGGGATCTCGGTCTGGGAGGACGAGCAGGGCATCGTCGTAACCATGATCTCGGACGACAATTTCAGTCGCTTCCAGCGCACCCAACTGGTGGAATATCGCCTGACCGAAACGCCGGGCGCATCCGCCCTTTCGGTCAGGTAGACCAAAGCAGACAATTGACAGAAGCGCCGGTGGGGGCTTATGCGGCCCTGCCCCCTGAACCGAGGGCCGAGTCGCCGCTACCTTGTAAAAACGGAATCCGAAATGCCGCGCATCCTTCCTGGCGTCATCGCCATGGCCATCGTCGTCGTGGCCTCGAACATCCTCGTCCAGCACCTGCTGGGCAGCTGGCTGACCTGGGGGGCGCTGACCTATCCGGTCGCCTTCCTCGTCACCGACATCATGAACCGCATCTATGGCCCGGCCGCGGCGCGCAAGGTGGTCTTTGCCGGCTTCGCCACCGGCGTCATCTGCTCGCTCATCGCGGCGGGTATGGACAAGACCACGCTGAGGATCGCCATCGCCTCGGGCGCGGCGTTCCTTTCGGCGCAGCTCATGGACATCGCCGTGTTCAACAAGTTGCGGAAATACAACTGGTGGTTGCCGCCGCTCGGCGCGAGCATCGCCGGGTCGATCTTCGACACCGTCGTTTTTTTCAGCATCGCCTTTTCCGCAAGCCTCACTCCGGTCTTTCCGGGGGACGATGTTTCCTGGGCAAACGAGATGGTGCCGCTGCTTGGCCGCGGTCCCGTTCAGCCTTTGTGGGTTTCTTTGGCAGTTGCCGACTGGATGGTCAAAATGGCGCAGGCGCTCGTCGCTCTCGTTCCGTTTCGGATCATCGTCGGAAATTTGATCCAGCGCCGCGCTCAAATGCATTGACTGAGCGTCGATCTGTGGCACGCTAAGATCATACGGCAACACATTGAAAGGAGGTGGTCCAGTGTCGAGAGTGATATTGGAGAGAGGTGTCGGGACAGTCAGGGGGGCCGTGGCCTGAGGGCAAACCCAAGGGTCGTAAACCTTGACTGGGACGGTGGGCACCAACCCTAACCGGACCATCTCCGTGGATCTCGCGGGTCGTTTCTCTGGAAGCGGCCCGTTCCATATTTCCGGAAGAATCCGGGCAGAAAGGGCGGTCCTTCGGGGCCGCCTTTTCCTGTTGCAGTCAGCTCGGCGCCACTTGCGGTTCGCCACCAATCCGCCGACGACGGGTGCCGGGACCAGCCACGGATCAGCGCCGTCCCGATCGGGCCCGCTTGCACGAGCCTATTGTTCAATGTCTGAGACCAGACAGGACGCCGGGATCGGCTCCCGCCGCAGGCAGGCGGGTGTGGCTGCGGGATCAGATACGCTCGATCGCCAGCGCGATGCCCTGACCGCCACCGATGCACATGGTGATCAGTCCCTTGCGGCCGCCGGTGCGCATCAACTCATACATCGCCTTGATCGTGATAATCGCGCCCGTCGCCCCGACCGGGTGGCCAAGCGCGATCGCGCCGCCATTCGGATTGACCTTCGCGGGATCAAGGCCGAGGGCCCTGTTCACCGCCAGCGCCTGCGCGGCGAAGGCCTCGTTCGACTCGATCACGTCGAAATCCCCGATGCCGAGGCCGATGCGCTTCAGCAGCGCCTCGACCGCCGGGATCGGCCCGATCCCCATGACCTCGGGACGAACGCCCGCGACGGCATAGCCGAGCAGCCGGAACAACGGCGTCGCGCCGGCGGCCTCTGCCGCATCGGCGCGGGCAAGGACCAGCGCGCCCGCGCCGTCATTGATGCCCGAGGCATTGCCCGCAGTGACCGTGCCATCCTTCTTGAACACCGCCTTCAGCCCGGCCAGTTTCTCCAGATCCGTAGCCTTCGGATGCTCGTCCGTGTCGAAGGCGACCATGCCCTTGCGGGTCTTGACCTCGACGGGGACGATCTGGTCCTTGAAATAGCCTTGGGCGATGGCATTCGCGGCCCGGCGCTGGCTTTCCAGCGCGAAGGCGTCCTGCGCCTCGCGGGTGATGTCATGCTCGCGCGCGACATTCTCGGCCGTGACGCCCATATGGCCGGTGCCCATGGGACAGGTCAGCGCGCCGGTCATCATGTCCATCATCTGCACATCGCCCATCTTGGCGCCGAACCGCGCGGCGGAGACGGCATATGGTGCGCGGCTCATCGACTCGGCTCCGCCCGCGACGGCGAAATCCGCGTCGCCCAGCATCAAGGCCTGCGCGGCCGACACGATCGCCTGCGCGCCCGATCCGCAAAGCCGGTTCACGTTCATCGCGGGCGTGGTATCGGGCACCCCTGCGTTCAGCATCGCGACGCGGGACAGATACATGTCGCGCGGCTCGGTGTTCAGCACATGGCCGAACACCACCGTCCCGATCCGTTCGGCGGGAAGTCCCGCGCGCTCGATCGCGGCACGGGTCACGGTGGCGGCCAGGTCGATCGGAGCGATACCGGCAAGGCTGCCCCCGAATCCGCCGATCGCCGTGCGCGCCCCCGACAGGATGACGATTTCATTCCCGGACATGGTGTTCCCTCCCCCGTATCTTCCGTTTCGGGACCGAGGCTAGCCAAGGTGGGGGCGCGGCGAAAGTCCGTATCGGCTTGCCTACGCCGCGTTACTTGCGGAAGATGCGCGGATGGAAAACGACCCCCGCCTCAGCCTTCGCCTGCATTTCGCCCAGGGCCTTACCTTCGGTCGCGGCAAGGCCGACCTTCTGCAAGCCATCGCCGAGGAGGGCTCGATCTCGGCCGCGGGGCGGCGGCTGGGGATGAGCTATCGCCGCGCCTGGGCGCTGGTCGAGGAGATGAACAGCCATTTCCCCAAGCCCCTCGTCGACAGCAGCCGGGGCGGCGCGAAGGGCGGGGGTGCGAATGTCACCGAACTGGGCGCGAAGGTCATCACCGAATATCGCGGGTTGGAGGCCTTGCTGCGCGACTCGCCCCAGCTTGAGGCCCTCCGTCTTGCGTTAACCGATGTGAATGACGGGAAATAACGCTTGCCCGCCCGCGCGGGCCAAGGTTATGTCTGGCTCGACATAACGGAGGAACCCCACCCATGCGCCTCTCGCTGCTTTGCGCCGCCCTGATCGGGCTGGCCCCCGCCGCCCATGCCGACGAGATCACGATCTTCGCCGCCGCCAGCCTCAAGACCGCGCTGGATGAGATCGCGGCCGAATGGCAGAAAAGCCACGACGACACGGTCGTCATCTCCTATGCCGGAAGCTCCAAGCTTGCGCAGCAGATCCAGGAGGGCGCGCCTGCGGACATCTTCATCTCGGCCTCGACCGACTGGATGGACGAGGTCGAGAAATCCGGCGATATCGACCCCGCGACGCGGACCGACCTCTTGGGCAACACGCTGGTTCTGGTCGGCACCGGCAAGCCCGCCGCGCAGGACGTGACCGCGCTGCCCACGCTGCTGGGCGGTGGCAAGCTGGCCATGGCGCTGGTCGATTCGGTCCCCGCCGGGCAATATGGCAAGCAGGCGCTGGAGAAACTGAGCCTCTGGTCCGAGGTCGAGCCGCATGTCGCGCAGGCCGAGAACGTGCGCGCCGCGCTGAAGCTGGTCGCGACGGGCGAGGCGCCGCTGGGCATCGTCTATGGATCGGATGCGGTGGCCGAACCGGGCGTCGGCGTCGTCGGGACCTTCCCGACCGACAGTCATGACGCGATCGTCTATCCGGGCGCAGTGACCAAGACCGCCGACACCCCGCAGGCCGCAGCCTTCCTCGGCAGCCTCAAGGAAGGCTCCGCCAAGGCGGTCTTCGAGTCGCAGGGCTTCACCGTCCTGCCATGATCAGTCTCGACTGGCTGGGCCCGCAGGAATGGCAGGCCATCACCCTGTCCCTGCGCGTCTCGCTGGTCGCGACGATCTTCAGCCTGCCCTTTGCCATCGCGATCGCGTGGCTGCTGGCGCGACGCCGCTTTCCAGGCCACGGCCTGCTCAGCGGCATCGTCCACCTTCCGCTGATCCTGCCGCCGGTCGTCACCGGCTACCTGCTGCTGCTGACCTTCGGCACCAAGGGTCCGGTCGGCAGCCTGCTGCAACCGCTGGGGATCGTCTTCGCCTTTCGCTGGACCGGCGCGGCGCTGGCTGCCGCGATCATGTCATTCCCGCTGACCGTCCGGGCGATCCGGCTGGGATTCGAGGCCGTGGACCCGCGCCTTGAACAGGCGGCGGCGACGCTGGGCGCGCCGCGGCCGTGGATCTTCCTGACCGTCACCCTGCCCCTGATCATGCCCGCGCTGCTGGCCGGCGCGACGCTGGGCTTTGCCAAGGCGATGGGAGAGTTCGGCGCGACCATCACCTTCGTCTCGAACATTCCGGGCCAGACCCAGACCCTGCCCTCGGCGATCTACGCCCTGCTCGAAACGCCGGGGGGCGACGCGCCGGCGATGCGGCTGGTGCTGGTCTCGATCGTGATCGCAATGGGCGCGGTGCTGGTCTCGGAGGCGCTGGCGCGCCGCATGGCGCGGCGCAGATGACACTTTCGGTCGCATTCCGCCACCACTTTCCGGGGCTCGACCTCGACGTGGCGTTCGACGCGCCCGAGGGGGTGACGGCGCTGTTCGGCCCCTCGGGCTGCGGCAAAAGCACGACGATCAACGTCATCTCCGGGCTGATGCGGCCCGAGGCGGGGCACGTCTCGCTCTCCGGCCGTGTGCTGTTCGACGGGCGCACCGACCTGCCGCCACAGGCCCGCCGGATCGGCTGCGTCTTTCAGGATGCCCGGCTTTTCCCGCACATGACGGTCGAGGCCAATCTGCGCTATCCCTCGCGCTGGCGCCGGGGCGCGGCCCGTGAATTCGGCCGTATCACCGAGATGCTGGCCCTTGGCCCGCTGCTGCGCCGCCATCCGCACAGCCTGTCGGGGGGCGAGCGGCAGCGCACCGCCATCGGCCGGGCGCTTCTCTCGGATCCCGCATTGCTGGTGATGGACGAGCCGCTTGCCGCCCTCGACGAGGCGCGCAAGGCCGAGATCATGCCATGGCTGGAACGCCTGCGGGACGAGGTGCGGCTGCCGATCCTTTATGTCAGCCATTCGGTGCCCGAGGTCGTCCGCCTTGCGACCACCATTGTCCTGATGCAGCAGGGCCGCGTTCGCCACGCCGGGGCGCTGCGCGACATCCTGACCGACCCGTTGCTTGCCCCTGAACTGGGCGCGCGCGAAGCCGGGGCGCTGATCGAGGCGCGGGTCGAGGGGGTCGAGCCGGACGGGATGCTGCGCGTCGCGACCGGGGCGGGACCGCTGCTGTTGCAGGCCCCGCCCGAGCCTTTGGGCAAGCGCCTGCGGCTGCGCATCCTTGCCCATGAGGTGATCCTGTCGCGCGATGCGCCGAGCGGCCTTTCCGCGCTGAACGTCCTTCCCGCGCGCGTCACCGAGGTTCGCGACGGCCTCGTTCAGCTTGCGCTGGGGGATGAGCGGATGCTTGCGCAGGTAACCTCCCGGTCCATCCAAGCGCTTGATCTGAAACCGGGAACAGGTTGCCACGCGATCGTTAAATCCGTGTCCGTTCTGCCGAACTAGCCGAAAATCGAGCCTTTGTCATTTGCGCGGGTGGGCCGCTTTCCCCTATGCTCACTCACAAAAAAGAGCATGAGGGCAGTATGAACAGGTTTCTGAAGCTCGCCATTGTCGGGCTGGTGGCCTCCTGCGGCGGGGGCGGAAATTACAAGGCACCCCGGAATCTGGAAAACGCCTGCGCCATCGCAGCGGAACGGCCCGCCTATATGCGGGCCATGAAGGACACCGAGCGCCGCTGGGGCGTGCCGGTCAATGTCCAGATGGCGGTCATCCATCAGGAATCGAAATTCATCGGCGACGCCCGGACCCCGCATCGCTATGCGCTGGGGATCATCCCGATGGGCCGCCAGAGCTCGGCCTATGGCTACAGTCAGGCGCTGGACGGGACCTGGGACGATTACCGCAAGAAGACCGGCAATCGCCGGGCGCGGCGCGACAAGATCAGCGACGCGACCGATTTCATGGGCTGGTACATGAACGATTCGACCCGCATCCTCGGCATTTCCAAGCTGGACGCCGCCTCGCAATATCTGGCCTATCACGAAGGGCGTTCCGGCTTTGCCAATGGCTCGCATGGCAACAAGGCGTGGCTGGTGGATGTCGCGGGCAAGGTCAATGCGCGGGCGGAACTCTACCGCCTGCAACTGGCCTCCTGCCGCCGCTGACGCCTTACTGGATCGCGAATTTCGACGGCGGGATCGAGACTCCGGTCTTCATGTCGCCCAGAATGACGGTCGTGCGCTTTCCGGCGTCATCCGTCACCACCCATTGCCTGAGTTGCGTCGGGTTCGCGGTGAACACCATCTGGATATTGCCATATTCCGGGTGCTGCGGGTCCTGCGCGGTCACGACGGTGGTGTTCTTCTTTTCGGTATGGGCGGTGACCATGCGCGCCTGCCCAAGATTGACGTTCGGCGCAAGGATCAGCGACAGCGGCGTCTTGGACAGCGGATATTGCTGCGGGGCGCTGCGGGTCTTGCCGTCATAGACCGCGACCTGACCGGCCGAGGCCAGCACCAGCGTCTTGCTGCCCTTGTATTCGAAGCGCACCCGGTTCGGGCGGTGGATATAGACCACCCCGGTCGAGATCGTGCCATCGGCATTCACCTGCGTGAACTCGGCCTGCGCGGTCTTGAGGTTGTTGAGATAGCGCGAGATCTCGTTCAGCGAGATCTTTTCCGCAAAGGCGGGAAAGGCCATTGCGAGGGCGAGGACGGGCGCGAGGGCGAGGGATCTGATGTTCATGTCGCGGATACTACCGTTTCTGCCGGGGCTTTGCACATTCACGTTCGCTTGGACCTGCGGTGCTGCAACGCTCGCGCGTCCGTGACCGTTCCCTCAGGGCCGCTGCCCGGCAAGCAGGCGTGGCATCGGGTCAAGCCGCAGTCCCGCCGCCTGCCGCATGAAACCGCGCCGCAGCGGCGGCAGGGCATCGACCAGCCCCATCCCCAGCTCCCGCGCGGTCCTGAGAAGGGGGTTGCCGTTCGAAAACAATGCGTTGACCCCGTCCATGCCAAGCGCAAGCGCGGTCGCGTCGGGTCGTCGCCATGCCTGATAACGCTCCAGCACGGGCATGGTGCCGATATCCTCGCCCCGCCGGCGAGCAAGGATCAGCACCTCGGCCAAGGCAGCGACGTCGCGCAGGCCAAGGTTCAACCCCTGACCTGCGATCGGATGGACGCCATGGGCGGCATCCCCGACCAGCGCCACGCGCGGGGCGGCATAGCGTTCCGCCAGCGTCAGGCTCAGCGGATAGGAGAATCGCGGACCGGCAAGCCGGATCTCGCCAAGGAAACTCCCGAAGCGCGGGCGCAGCACCTCGAGGAAGGCGGCGTCGTCGAGCGCGAGGATGGCGCGCGCCTCCGCCTCGGGCTCGGACCAGACGATCGAGCTGCGATTGCCCGGCAGGGGCAGGATGGCCAGCGGCCCGCCCGGCATGAAGAACTGATGCGCGGTGCCCTGATGCGGCAGGTCGTGATCGACCGCCGCGACCAGCGCGATCTGCCCGTAATCATGGCCGATACGGCGGATGCCCGCCCGCTCCGCCACGCCCGAGCGTCGCCCGTCCGCGCCGACCAGCAACCGCGCCGAAAGGCTGCTCCCGTCGGACAGCGCGACCTCGATCCCGGCCGCGCCCGGCTCCTGCCCGGTGACCGCGACGCCCGGAAGATGCGTCACCCGGTCCTGCATCGCCTCCAGCAGCGCGCGGTAGAGGAAACGGTCCTCCAGCATGTAGCCAAGTCGGCCTTCCTCGATCTCGGCGCTGTCGAAATGCAGGCCGAAGGGTCCGGCCCCCTCGCCCGGCGTGCCCTGCGTCGCCTCGACCTTCAGGATCGGCTGGGCCTTGCCCGCCAGCCCCGGCCACAGCCCCAGCGCGCCCAGAAGCCGCTGGGATGCCAGCGCCAGCGCATAGGCGCGGCCGTCAAAGCTGTCGCCCGCGCGCAGATCCGCCGGGCGGTCGTCCACCACCGCAACCCGCAGCCCCGCATCTGCCAGCGCCAGCCCCAGCGCCGGGCCATTCAGCCCGCCGCCCGCGATCACGATGTCGAATGCCTGTTCCATGACCCAGCACTATGCCGCCGGACCCGCCAATGTCCATGCGGCTTCAACGGTGCTCGCCATTGCGGGGCGGGTCGCGGATCGCTAGCCTATGCGCCACCAACGAAGCATGAAGGGGATCGCGATGGACTGGCTCAAGGCATCGGCTGCGGAACAGGGCCGGGCGATTCTGGCCGGGCTGATCAGCCCCGTGGAACAGACCGAGGCCTATCTGGACGCGGCATCCCGCCACCCCTACGGCGGCCAGATCTTCGCCCGCCTGACCCATGACCGCGCGCGGGCCGAGGCGATCGCCGCCCATGACCGCGCCCGCGCGGGGTTGCGGCGCGGCCTTCTTGACGGGGTCGCCCTCAGTTGGAAGGACAATATCGACAGCGCCGGGATTCCGACCGAGGGGGGCTCGCGCCTGCTGGCCGGGCGCACGCCGACGCAGGATGCCGAGGTGATGGCACAGGCGGTGATGCAGGGCCTTGTCTGCCTCGGCAAGACGCATATGACCGAGCTGGCCTTTTCGGGCCTCGGGCTGAACCCGATGACGCGGACGCCGCCAAACAGCATCGACCCGGCGCTGGCGCCGGGCGGCTCTAGCTCCGGCGCGGCGGTGTCGGTGGCGCTGGGACTGGCGGCGGCGGCGATCGGCACCGATACCGGCGGCTCGATCCGGGTGCCGGCGGCATGGAACGGCCTTGTCGGCTTCAAGCCCACTCATGGCGCCCTGTCCGATCAGGGCGTCCTGCCGCTCTGCCGCCGCTTCGACGTGGCGGGCCCAATCGCCCGCACGGTCGAGGATTGCGCCGAGATCTACGCCGTCCTGCGCCGGGACAAGGCCGCCGATCTGGGCGATGCGGATACGCGCAACCTGAGGTTGCTGGTGCTGGACGGCGTTCCCTTCGACGACGCGCGCGAGGGGCCGGTCACGGCCTTCGAGGACGCGGTGAAGCGCCTTGCCAAAGCCGGGGCGCGCATCACCCATGCCAACCTGCCCTGCGTGGCCGAGGCCATGGCGCTGGCCCCGGTCCTTTTCGCGCCCGAGGCCTATGGGCTGTGGCGCGACCAGATCGAGGATGCGCCGGAACTGATGTATCCCGCCATCCTGCAACGCTTCCGCGGCGGGCGCGATGCCAGTGCCGCCGATTACGTCGCCGGCTGGGAAAGCCTGAACCGGCTGCGCGACGACTGGGCGCGGCTGGTCGCGGGCTATGATGCGGTGATCGTGCCGACCGCGCCGATCCTGCCGCCGGAAACCGAACGGCTGCTGAACGACGAAAGCTATTTCACGGCCGAGAATCTGCTGACCCTGCGCAATACGCGGATCGCGAACCTTTTCGGCCTGCCCGCGATCAGCCTGCCTACCGGCCATCCGGCCTGCGGCCTGATGATGATGGGCGCCGCCGGCGGCGATCTTGCGCTTCTGGTCGCGGCGGCAGGGGCCGAGGCGGCGCTGCGCTAGGCCTCGGAATATACACCAAAATCCGGCGAACCCCTCGGGCGCGCGCCCGAAACTCTGGACGCAAAGCGGGTTTGCCGGTATCCTTCGCGGGAACGGGGCGACACGACCCCGATTGAGAGGCAGTCATGACAATACCCGAGCGGTTCTCGAACCTCCCGGAATATGCGTTTCCGCGGTTGCGGTCGCTGCTCGCCGGAATTTCTCCGGGGGCGGAACCGGTCGTTATGACCATTGGCGAGCCGCGCCATGCGGTGCCGGAATTCACCGGCCGGATCATGGCCGAAAGCATCAGCGAATTCGGCAAATACCCCCCGAATGACGGCACGCCGGAGTTGCTTGAGGCAATTTCCGGCTGGATCGGCCGCCGCCACGGGATCGAGGTAGAGCCCGCGCGCATCACCACCGTCAACGGCACGCGGGAGGGGCTTTTCAACGCGGCCCTCGCGCTCTGCCCCGAGACGAAGGCAGGCCAGCGCGCCGCCATCCTGATCCCGAACCCCTTCTATCAGGTCTATGCCGTCGCCGCCGCTGCCGTGGGGGCCGAGCCGGTCTTTGTCGCGGCGACCGAAGAATCGGGCTTCATGCCGCGCTATGGCGAAGTCGCGCCGGAGGTGCTGGATCGCGTGGCGATCGCCTATCTCTGCTCGCCCGCCAACCCGCAGGGTTCGATCGCCTCGGAAGCCTATCTCGAGGAATTGGTCACGCTGGCGGAGCGGCATGATTTCCTGATCTTCTCGGATGAATGCTATTCCGAGATCTGGCGCGACGCGCCGCCGCCCGGCGCGCTGGCCGTGGCCACCCGCATGGGATTGCCGGACCGGGTCGTCATGTTCAACTCGCTCTCCAAGCGGTCGAACCTGCCGGGCCTCAGGTCGGGCTTCGCGGCAGGCGGACGGGCGCAGATCGCCCAGCTTCGCCGCCTGCGCAGCTATTCCGGCGCGCCCCTGCCCCTGCCGGTGCAACGCGTCAGCGCCGCCGCCTGGGCGGACGAGGCGCATGTGGACGAGAACCGGGCGCTCTATCACCAGAAATACGCGGTGGCGGATCGGATCCTTGGCAATACGCCCGGCTACCGCTCGCCCGAGGGGGGATTCTTCCTCTGGCTGCGGGTGCCCGAGCATGTCGGCACCGGCGAGGATGCGGCCAGGAAGCTCTGGTCCGAGGCCGGGATCCAGGTCCTGCCCGGCGCCTACCTCTCGCGCGATACCGGCGCGGGCAATCCCGGCCAGGATTACATCCGCGTCGCGCTGGTCGATCCGGCCGGCCCGACCGAGGCGGCGCTGACCCGCCTGAAGAACTGCTTGTACGAAGGGGGTTAACGCATGGCGAGCTGGCAGGCGAAACACCGCGATCCGCTGTTCGACCAGTCCACCCAGGCGGCGCTTGAACGGCGCGGAAAGGAGCTTCTGGGCGCGGGCCTGGTGCTTCTGGGGGTGCTGGTCGCGATGATGCTGGCAAGCTACAGCCCCGACGACCCAAGCTTCATGTCGGCGACCGACCAGCCGGCGCAGAACTATTTCGGCCGGATCGGGGCCTATTTCGCCTCGGCGCTCTACATGATCACCGGGCATGGCAGCTGGGTGCTGGTGCTGGGCGCCGCCATCTGGGGCCTGCGCCTGATGCTGCACCGGGGCGAGGACCGGATCATGCGCGGCATTTTCCTGCCGATCGCGATGGTTCTGGTCTCGGTCTACACCACCTCGATGGCGCCGCCGCCCGGCTGGACGCAGAGCTTCGGTCTTGGCGGGCATCTGGGCGACATGCTGATGGGCGCGATGCTGTCGATCATGCCGATCAAGGCCTCGATCGCGATCAAGATCCTCGCGCTGCTGACCGCCGCCGCGTCGCTTGCCTTCCTGTCCTTCGTGCTGGGCTTCGACCGGACCGAGCTTTCGGCCATCGGGCGCTTCCTGCGCAAGGGCCTGCTGACCGCGCGCCTGCTGCTGCTTCATGCGGTGGACAAAAGCGCGCGCCTGTCCTCGGGGGCCGCGCGCGAGTTGAAAAGCCGGGCCGATGCCCGGCGCGCGAGGGTTGACCGCGCAGGCTCCGCCGTGCTGCCCGAGCCGCGGGTCCATGCCGCGCCGGGTGCCCGCCGCTATGTCCCCGCCGCCCCGGCGCCCCGGAACGAATTCACGCCCCAGCCCGAGCTGGTCGATCCCGAGACCCATTATGCCGATGATGACGAGGCGCCATCGGATGTCGAGATTTCGGCCCGGATCAGCGATGCCATCCGCCACCGCGCCGAGCAGCCGGGCGAAAAGGCCTCGGTCCTGTCGGCGGTCGCGGCGCGGCTGACCGGGGGCCGCCCCGAGACGCAGTTTTCCGACGATGATGACGAAGACGAGGACGAGGACGACCTGCCCGCCAGCCGCGCTGCCACGGCTGCGGCCCGGCAGGTTCACGCTGCGCCGCGCCCGGCAGCCGCAATGCCGGCTTCCGGACGCGGTGCAGCGGCCGAATCCCTCAGCCATTACGAGCATCCGCCGCTGTCGCTGCTGACCGCGCCCTCGACCGTCGATCGCCACCAGCTTCCGCCTGAGGCGCTGCTGGAGAATGCCCGCATGCTGGAGGCGGTGCTGGACGATTACGGCGTCAAGGGTCAGATCACCGATGTCCGCCCCGGTCCGGTCGTCACGCTTTATGAGCTGGAACCGGCGCCGGGCCTGAAGGCCAGCCGGGTGATCGGCCTTGCCGATGACATCGCGAGGTCGATGTCGGCGCTGTCGGCGCGTGTCTCGACCGTGCCCGGCCGCTCGGTCATCGGGATCGAACTGCCGAACGCGCGGCGCGAAAAGGTCGTCCTGCGCGAGATCTTCGCCTCGCCCGCCTATGCCGAAGGGACGCAGCCTTTGCCTCTGGCGCTTGGCAAGGATATCGGCGGCGGCCCCGTGGTCGCGAACCTCGCCAAGATGCCACACCTGCTGATCGCGGGGACCACCGGCTCGGGCAAGTCGGTCGCGATCAACACCATGATCCTCAGCCTGCTCTATCGGCTTACGCCCGAGCAATGCCGGCTGATCATGATCGACCCGAAGATGCTGGAACTGTCGGTCTATGACGGCATCCCGCATCTGCTTTCCCCGGTCGTCACCGATCCGAAGAAGGCCGTCGTCGCGCTGAAATGGGTCGTGGGCGAGATGGAGGAACGCTATCGCCGCATGTCCAAGATGGGTGTGCGCAATATCGAGGGCTATAACGGCCGCGTCCGCGAGGCGCTGGCCAAGGACGAGATGTTCAAGCGCACCGTCCAGACCGGCTTTGACGAGGATACCGGCGAGCCGATCTTCGAAACCGAGGAGTTCCAGCCCGAGACCTTCCCCTATATCGTCGTCATCGTCGACGAGATGGCCGACCTGATGATGGTGGCGGGCAAGGAAATCGAGGCCTGCATCCAGCGCCTTGCCCAGATGGCGCGGGCCAGCGGCATCCACATCGTCATGGCGACGCAGCGCCCCTCGGTCGATGTCATCACCGGCACGATCAAGGCAAACTTCCCGACCCGGATCAGCTTTCAGGTCACGTCCAAGATCGACAGCCGCACCATCCTTGGCGAACAGGGGGCCGAGCAGCTTCTGGGCATGGGCGACATGCTCTACATGGCCGGGGGCTCCAAGATCACCCGCGTTCACGGCCCCTTCGTCAGCGACGAGGAGGTCGAGGAGATCGTGAACCACCTCAAGTCCTTCGGCCCGCCGACCTATATGTCGGGCGTGGTCGAGGGGCCGGATGACGAGCGCGCGGACAGCATCGATCAGGTGCTGGGCCTGTCCACCGGCGAGGGCGGCGACGCCGAGCTTTACGATCTGGCCGTGGCGATCGTCGCCAAGGACCGGAAATGCTCGACAAGCTATATCCAGCGGAAGCTGGCGATCGGCTACAACAAGGCGGCGCGGCTGGTCGAGCAGATGGAGGATCAGGGCGTCGTCAGCCCCGCGAACCACGTCGGCAAGCGCGAGGTGCTGGTCCCCGAGGTCTGAGGCTTTCGGGGCGGGCGCGAAAAAGGCCGGGGCATCTAGCCCCGGCCTTTTCCGTTGGCGCGCCCCCGCGCGGGCGCAGCGGTCCGGGCGAAGCGGCGAGAGGGACCGACACCGCCCGACAGGGCTGCGACGCCGATCCCTGCCTGTCAGCCAACGAGCCTGCCGAGATGGAGGTCCAGCGCCTCTGCCGCCGCTGGCCCGATCAGCGAGCCGTGGCTTTCACCCGGATGCGGGCGGTAAACCAGTTCGAGGCCGGGTAGGCCCGACAGCGCCTCGACAATCGCGGGCGGGGCGGCGCTTGCGGCAGGGCTCGCACCCTCCCCTGCCCCGCGCCGGGCGCCGGAACTGGCGATCAGCAGCGGGACGGCTGGGGCGAGGTGTCCGCCCGCGGCAAGGACGCCACCGCGAAAGGCGGCCGCCTCGCGCAGGACTTCGCCCGCATTCCACCAAGTCGAGGGATCGGCGGCGGCATAGCGGGCAAAGAGCCGCGGCCGGGTGAGCAGCGCATTCAGAACGAAAAGCCCGCCCAGCGAATGCCCGAAAAGGGTCGTGTCGTCCCGGTCGAACGGCAGGCGCCGCCCGAGTTCGGGCAGGATCCCGGTCGCGATCATGTCGAGAAATGCCCCCTGCCCGCCGGTGGGCCGGTCGCCGGGGCCGCGCATCCCCGGTTCCGCCGGAACCGCCCGCTTTCCGGGCGAGGTCAGGTCGAACCAGCGCCGCGTCATGTCGAAACGCTCGTCCACCGGATAGCCGATCCCGACAAGGACGACCGGCGCCTCGGGCGCCATCCGCTCGCGCAGCCGCCACAGGGTCGGGAAAGTGGCGTTGCCGTCGAGGGCCACCAGCGCGGAATAGCCGGAGGCCGGTGCGGGCACGTCCGGCAGACCGAGGAAGACCCGCCACGGCGCGTCGGCGGGGCCGATGTCGAAATGGCTGGCGCGGGGATGCTCGATCCGCTCGGCCGGCCCGGCGCCGCGCCGGGAACGGGTGGCCGCGGCCTCTTGCGCGGCGGCGGCGCCCGCCATCGCGAGAAGCGGGACGGCAAGGATGCTGCGTCGGGAAAGGGAATGGGTCATGCTGCGCGCCTCCGGGCCTTGGTCGGGCTGGCTGGAAGCGGGCTTGCCCCTTTGGAGAACCGGACTAGCGGCTGGACGAGCCGGCCGCAAGGCCGCGAGGTCAGCCCGCCTGACCCGCCGCGGGCTGGCCCGCCGCCGCGCCCGTGGCCGTCGCGGCGCTTTCGCCCGACCCTTCCTCGACCGTCACCACGACCGAGAGGCCGGGTTCGAGGTAGTCGGCCATCTCCTGCCCCGGATCTATCGCGATGCGGATCGGCAGGCGCTGCGCGACCTTGGTGAAGTTCCCGGTGGCGTTCGTGGCCGAGAGAAGGCTGAACTCCGACGCCGTGGCGGGCGAGAAGGATTCGATCCGCCCGGTGAATTCGCGGCGCTGCATCGCATCAACCGTGAATGTCGCGCGGTCGCCGAGGCGCATGCCGTGAAGCTGGGTTTCCTTGAAGTTCGCGATGACCCAGACCTTGGGACCGACATGGCTGACCAGCGCGGTCCCGGCGGTGACATATTGCCCCTCATGGACGCTGACCTGACCGAGGCGGCCGTCCGACGGCGCGCGGATCACCGTATTCGCCATGTCGATCTGCGCCAGTTCGACCGCAGCCTCGGCCGAGGCGATCTCGGCCTTGCTGGCGGCGATGCCGACCTTGGCGCCGTTCAGATCCTCGCGCGCGACATCGATGGCGCTTTCTGCCTGAACCACGCCGGCCTCGGCCCGGCGCAGCGCCAGCTGGCTTTCCTCGGCCGAGCTTTGCGCCGTCACGCCGCGCTGGCGAAGCTGGCTGGTCCGCTCCCAGTCAAGCTGGGCGGTGTCGCGCTCGGCCTCGGCCGATTTCAACGCGGCCTCGGCCGATTTCAGGCGGGCGGCGGCCGAGTTCACGGTCTGCTCCTGAATCTGCAACGCGGCCTTGGCGCCGTCATTCGCGGTCTGGGCCTGCGCGAGCTTCTGGCGATATTGCCGGTCGTCGATCCGGGCGATGACCTGACCCTTGGTCACATGATCGAAATCCTTCACCTCGACCCCGGCGATATAGCCCGAAAGCTGCGGCGCAAGCGTCGTCACGCCCCCCCGGACATAGGCGTTCTCGGTTCGCGGATGACCGCCCGCGAAAGGCGGCAGGTGCCAGGCGAAAAGCACGACCAGAAGGCCGGCGATCCCGGCAAGAATAGCGATTACGGTGGGGATGAAATGGGTCTTGGTCATGACAAAGGCTCGGGGATGGGAGGAGTGGCCTGATATCGCTGCCAGCGCTCGGCCAGCCAGTCGCGGCCAAGATGCAGAAGCAGCGCTGCCGCCGCGGCAAGCGCGGCAAGGCAGGTCAGGAAATAGGCGTCGTTATAGGCCATCACATAGGCTTGGTTGGTGGCCTCCTGCGCGATCAGCGCGGCGGCCTGCGCGCGTCCCTGCGCGGCATCCGTCACCTGCGGGGCAAGCTGGGCGGCGCGCAAGGCGACCTCGCGAAGCACCAGCGGGTCGACGCTTTGCAGGTCTTCGCGCAGGACCTGCAGATGATAGGCCTGGCTGTGGTTGATGAAGGTGGTGAACAGCCCCGATCCCGCGGCCCCGCCGATGCTCTGCGTCGACAGGAACACGATCACGAAGGACAGCAGATAGTTCGGCCCGCGCGCCAGCGCCGCCATCAGGCCCCGCATCATCGCCGGCGCCATGAAAAGCGAGCCGGCAAAGGCGATCAGCCCTTGGCTCAGCATCATCTGCACGGGCACGGTGTCGGTGGTCGAGCGGCTGTCCATATAGGCCCCGGTTGCAATCAGGATCAGCGCGATCAGGTGCAGCAACGGCACGCGATTGGGCTTCATCCACGGGATCAGGGCGATCCCGCCAAGGATGCCCGCAGCCGAGATCACCGCGAAAAGCGAGACGAGCTGCCCCTGCGTGATGCCGAGGAGCTGGAACATGCGCGGGGCGCCCGCGCTCTGCTCGGACAGGATCAGGCGGAAGATCAGCAGCGCGACCGTCAGGTGCAGCATGGCCGGGCTGACCAGCCAGCGGATGTCGACCAACGGCTCGGCGCGATGCAGTTCGATCACCACGGCAAGCGTCAGGCAGATGATCGACCCGGCGATGACCCAGCCCAACCAGGCCACCTCGGTCCACCAGAAGGTCGGCCCCATGGTGCAGCCGATGACCAGCCCGCCGAAGCCAAGCACGATCAGCACCCAGCTGACCAGATCCAGCGGCGCGATCGCCTTGACGCGCGGCGGCGATTTCAGCGGCATCAGATAGACCAGCGCGAGCGAAATCGCCGCCATGCCGAGCGCCATCGTATGCAACCCGAACCAGCCCGCGTCATTCATCAGCGCGGGCGAGATCACCCGCGCGAGGTTCGGCCCGACCGCGACGAGGCTGAGGACCATCGGCAGGCCCAGCCGCATCTTCCAGGCAGGGGGAAGCGGCTCGAGGATATAGAGGAAGGCCAGCGTCGAGAGCGGGGCCGAGGCCATGCCCGCAAAGAATTGCGTGGTGACCGCCGAACGCAGGTCCAGCGCCGCGAAGGAGACAAGCGAGATGACCAGATAGACGACGATCGCGACCTCGCAGAAGCGGCGCAGCCCGTATTGGGCGCGCAGCTTGATCAGCAGGATCGGCATGGAGGCGCGCGGGATCAGGAAGGCCGCCATCAGCCAGCTTGCCTGGGTCGTCGTCGCGCCGAGATCGCCGGCGATCTGCGGGATGTTCGTGCTGACGAAGCCTTGGGCGAGACCCTGGGTCAGCGCGATGACGACCCCGGCCGCAATATAGCCGAGCGCGCGCGGCAGCCGCATCGGCTGAAAGGCCGGGGCAGCGGGTGGCGCGGCCGCAGGCGTCGAGGGACTGGCGGTGTCGCTCATTCCTCGCGCAGCCTTTCGGCGTTCTGCGTCATCCGGGCAATCACCCGCCGCACCGCTTCCAGATCGGCCGGATCTATGCCGTCGATCAAAGCGGCATCGACTTCCGACCGGAAGCGCAGCAGCGGCTCGATTCGCGTGGTGTTGGTCAGATGGACGGCATGCTTGCGCGCATCCCCGGCCAGCGGGCGGCGTTCCGCGAGGCCCTGGCTTTCCAGCGCGTCAAGCAGCCGCTTCAGCGTCGGCCCCTCGATCTCGAGGGCGGCGGCAAGCTCGGTCTGGCTGGCGCCGGGATTGTGCCCGATCGTCGTCAGGAGCCGCGCCCGCGCAAAGGTCAGGTTGACCTTCTGCACCCGCAGCTCGAACGCCGAACGGATGGTCCGCGTGAGAGCCAGAAGCTCGTCGAAAAGGGTGGAGGGGCGGTCGGCCATGGCGTTTACGTTAGCTTGCTAATTAATCTGATTAGCTAGCTAATGAACGCCACGTCAAAAATCAAGCCCCGCTGCGAGGCCGCAGCGGGGCGCATGACAGCAATGCGTGCCCGTCAATAGTCGCGTTCGTAGAAGAGGCCGAGCGTGCTTTCCCCGTCGCTCGTCACCGCACCGCGCGCGGTAAGACTGTTGGTGACATCCAGGTTCAGCCGCAGCTTGGTCGTGCCTTCGTCGCCGACCTGCACGTCGGTATAGACGTTCTCGGACAGATACTTGCCCGCCCTGACCGAGACGCGGCCCTGATCATCCGTGGTCAGGTCAAGGTCGTCGAGGCCGGTCGAGGCCCGCAGCCTGCTGATGATCCCATCCCCGCCGCGCCCGGCAAGCGTGGCGATGGCGCTGGCAAGCTGGGCCGCCTGCAAGCCGCTGATATTGTCCAGCCCCCGGCCGAACAGAAGCTGCGACAGCACCTCCTCCTCGGGCATCTCGGGCGAGGATTCGAAGGTGATGTCGGGGTCGCGGGCCTCGCCGTCGATGATGATGCGGGTGGTGATGGTATCCTGCGTCGTTTCTGCCACCAGACGGATGACCGGGATCAGGCTGCCCTGCAATTCGATCAGCCCCTCGGTCAGGTCGAAGCGCTTGCCCAGCAGGTCGACCCGGCCCCGGATCAGTTCGAGGCGGCCGATCGGGATCGGCTGGCGGGCATTGCCGCCAAGGCGGATCTCGCCGCCCAGCTCGGCATCGACGCCACGGCCACGGATGAAGACCTGATCCGGGGCCGAGATCACCAGATCGAACCGCGCCGGAACCGCCGGCGGCGTCGCGGGCGGCGTGGTCATCCCGGCTGCGCGGGACGCCTCGCTGGGGAATTCCAGAAGCCCGGCCTTGGCGCGGGTCTGGCGCTGGGGCGGGCGTTCGTTCAGATGGATGATGTCGGGGATCGCCCTTGCGCCCCCCAGCCCGGTCGAGGGGATGCGGATCTCGGTCGGGCCAAGGTTGATGCGGCCCTGCACCAGCGGCCCTTCGGACTGCGATCCGCCGATCCTCACGTCGCCATTCGCGGTCGTTTCGTAAAGCGTCGGATCGCGCAGCGCGACGTTGCGGAGCTGCACCTCGAGGTCCATCGGCCGGTTCCCGGTCAGGGTGATCGGGCCGCGCACCGAGATCGTGCCCCCCGCCTCCACCGCGCCGTTGATATCGACATTGATGCGCCCGGCATTCAGATCGGCGCGGGCATTCAGCGACGCGATGCTGAGGCCGAGGCGCGGCTCGGCAAGGCGCCCGTTCGAAAGCTCGACCCGTCCGCTCAACGCCTCGAGCGAGGGGCGGCCGTTCAGCCTGACATCGAAGCTCAGCGGTCCCTCGATGCTGCGCGTGCGCAGGAAGGGGTTCGCGGCGGCAGCGTTGCTGCGTCCCTCGACCCGGATATCCATGGTCGAGAAGTCACCCGCAGCGCGACCGCTGATCGTGGCGCTGGTCTGGCCCGGCGCGGTCGCCTGAAGGTTCACGTCATAGGCGTTCCCGGTATTGCGGATATGTCCCCTGACTTCTGCCGGACCGGGGAAGCCCGCCACCAGCAGGCCAAGGTCGTTCAGCCGCGCGTTGAGGTTCAACCCCTCGGTCGGGCTGCCATCGCCGGTGACGCGGAACTGGCCGTTCCCGGCCTCCAGCCGGCTGACGGTCAGGCTGCCATTGGGACGCTGGGTCGCGGCAAGGTCAAAGCGCGTCTCGCCGGCCAGCACGGCATCCGCCTTGGGATTGCCGATGCCAAGGCCGCGGGCGCTGCCCTGCGCAGTGATCGCGCGGCCACCGCCCTGCTGGTCGGTAACCTGCGCCTGCGCCTGAACCGCGCCGCGAAAGCCGCTGCCAAGAAAACGCAGGTCGTCGGCGCGCAGGTTGGCGCGCAGATCCGTGGCCCCGGACCCGACTTTGCCTTCGGCCGCGACGTTCAGGCGCGGGTTCTGCACGGTCGCGGTCTCGATCGAAAACACCCCGTCGCGCTCGACCCCGCGGATCGCAAGCTCGGTCGCGCCGGTCAGTGCGCCGTCAACCTGCGCCTGCCCGAAGGAGAGGTTCTGCCCGGTCCCGGTCACGTCCAGCCGCCGCCCGCCGGTGCCATCGTCCTTGAAGCTGCCCTGCGCGTTCAGCGCGCCTCGCCAGCCGCGACCAAAGCTCGCAAGCGACTTGATCTCGACCCGGCCGGTCATGTCGGTATCGCCCTTGGCAAGCCTGCCCTGGGCGGTCGCCAGCATCTGCTGGTTCCTCAGGTCGAATTCCTGAACGGTGATTTCCTCGCCGCGCTGCTCGGCAGAAAGCTTCAGCTCGGTCACGCCGGTCAGCGCGCCGTCCACATCCTGCTGGCCGAGGCGCAGGTCGGTGCCGCGCCCGGTCAGGCGGATCTGCCGCGCGCCGTCCTTTTGCGTGGCCGTCGCCTGCGCATTGAGCCCTCCCGAGAAACCGCGCCCCAGAACGGCAAGGTCCGGCATCGCGACGCTGAGCTGGCCGTCCAGTTCCTCGGGCGAGAAGCGGCCGACGCCCTGCGCGTCAAGCTGCGGGTTCACCAGCTGGAAGCGCTGTAATTCGAAGCTGTCCTGCGCCTGCATCAGATCGACGGAAAGCTGGGTCTCGCCCTTGAAGGCCCCGTCGATCTCGGGGATGCCGAGGATCAGGTCGCGCGCATTGCCCTTCAGGACGACGCGACGCGCCTCTGCCGGACCGGTCAGCCGCATGTCGGCGCTGAGCGCACCGGCATATTGCGGATCAGCGACCGAAAGGTCGGGCATGGTGATGGTGGCCGTCACATTGCTTTCGGCGCTGCTGACCATTCCCTTCGCCTCGGCGGTCAGGTTCTGCGCATTGACATAAAGCCGGCGCAGGTCGATGCCCCCGGTATCGCGCCGGGCGCTGAGTTCGATATGCGAGGCGCCGGCCAGCATGCGGTCGGCATGGGCCTGACCGATGCTGATATCCTGCCCCTCGATCTTCGTGTCGATGTCAAAGGCCTTGCTGAGCAGGACATAGCGCCCCTTGATCGCGGCAGTCGCCGTGCCCCCCAGCTCGCGCTGCGTCAGCGCCGAGAAGCGCGAGAGATCCCGATGCTCGGCCGCGATATCGCCCGAAAGCGCGATCCCGCTTCTGAGGCCCGAGACCTCCGTTTCGCCGGTCACGCGGAACTGGTCGCCATTGATGTTCATGCCCCAGAGCCGCAGCGCATTGCCCGGCGTGAAGGCGAAATTCAGCCCGCCGTTCAGCGTGTCACCCAGCGCATCCGCGAGGCCCGGTCCGGTCGGCTCCAGACCGTCCATCCCGAAGGCGACCCAGCCGCGCACCTCCTGCAGGGCCTGCTCGGGTGTCAGGACCACGTTGCCCCGGCCGTCGAGCCGGATTTCCGACAGGCCGATATCCGGGCGCGAAAGATCCCCGATGCGCCCGGCAAGCGTCCAGCCCGACCCCTGCGCCGCGTCATATTGCAGCCGGACGCTGCCCGAGCGCACCGTCGCCGGCACCGCGCCGAAAGGCACCGTGACCGGCAATTGGGTCGCACCCGCATCCTCTCCCAGCAGCAGGGTCAGGTTCGCGCTTTGCGGCGCGCCCCGGGCATTCGTCTCGACCGAGCCGGAGAGGTCCAGCCCGCCGGTCGTCACCTTCAGTTCCGGGATGACCAGCGCGCCATCCTGCCCGCGCCAGCCATTGGCGCGGATCTCGGATTTCCCGGCGAAGAATTCCTGCCGGTCCGGCTTGATCAGCGGCGCGATGTCGCCATCCAGATTGACGCGGAAGGCGGTGCCGGGCGCGTTGTCACGCGTCTCGGCGGTGACGGCGACGGTCCCCGCGACCCTCGGCTGGCCATCGGTCGCAAGCTGGATCTGGGCGTTGAAATCCGAAAGCGGACCCGCGCCCTTGATCTCGGCCTTGACGGCCGGACGGCCGTTCATCTTGATCATATTGGTGAAAAGGCCGTTGCGGTCCTCGTCCAGCGTCAGGTCGAGGTTCAGGACACGGGTCTCGTTCGAGAAGGACGTGACAAGGCCGAACTGGCCGCGCGGCCCGTCGACCCGGTCGATGGTCAGGTTGGTCGCGCCCTCGCCATTGGCAAGGTTCATTGAACCCTGCACCGCCAGAACCGCCTCGATCCCCATGACCGGCGCGCCAAGTTCGACCCGACCGATCGAGATCTTGTCGATATTGACCGAGACGGGCAGTTGCGGCAGGCCGAACTCCCTCGCTTCGGCTTGCGGGGCGGACTTGCCGGCGCCGGGACGGCGCGGCAGGATCACGCGCTCGGCCGAAAGCTCCTCGATCTGGACGCGCCTGCCCAGCAGGGCGGTGCGCTGCCATTGCATCGCCCCGTTTTCCAGCGTGATCCAGACGCCCTGATCATCCGCGATGGTCAGCCGCCGGAAGGTCGCGCGCGAGGACAGCGCGCCCTGAAACCCCTCCAGCACCACCTGACGGCCCGCGCCCGAAAGCTTTTCCTCGAGGAAACGGGTGATGAAGCCCCGGTCGTCCTCGACCTCCTGCGAGATTTCGGCGGCGCTGTCGGGGGCTGCCTCCTGCGCGGTCACTCCGATCGGCACCAGAACCACGAGCCAGAGCATCAGAAGGATACGGGAGGTCAGATCATGCAGTTTCATCAGAATGCCTGTCCCAGACCGATATAGACCTGAACGCCGGAATCGTCGTCATCGTCGGTGTAGCCACCCCCGACCGGCACGGCGAGGTCGAAGCGCAGGGGACCGATCGGCGTCGCATAGCGGATGCCCGCGCCCGCCCCGGCCTGCCAGTCGCTCGCCCCCTCGAAACCCCCTTCCTCCCAGACCCGTCCTGCATCGGTGAAGATGGCAAGGCCGATCTTCTCGCGGATCTGGATGCGGGTCTCGGCGGTCAGGGTGACGACGCTCATGCCGCCGGTCTTGACGGTGCCGTCCGGCCCGCTGATCACGTTGACGCCCAGCGATTCAAAGGAATGGCCGCGCACGGTGCCGCCGCCGCCCGAATAGAACAGATAATCGCGCGGCACCTCCTCGATATCGGGGCCGAGGACGGTGCCAAGCCGGGCACGCCCGGCCAGCGTGAACCGGTCATTGGCGCCGAAGCTGAAATAGCTCCGCCCCTCGCCGATCAGCCGGGCACCCGATCCGGTCTCGTCCTGAAGCCCCAGGAAAGGCGTCACCGAACCGAAAAGCCAGTAGCCGCGCTTGGCGTCGGTCGGCTCGTCGCGCTTGTCCCATGTCACCGAGGTCGGCAGGGCGAACAGGCGGAAATTGGTCTTTCCCGAATCGTCCTCGACCCGCAGGGCGCGGAATTGCAGCGCGATATCGGCGGTCAGCTCGTCGCTATGCATATAGGTGAAGCCAAGGCCGAAGGTTCCTGCCTCCTGGTCGTAATCCTCCTCCTGCTCGCTGCTGATCTCGGACATGACATAGCCGGTCACGTCGGGATGCAGCGTCGCGGGACGGTCGATCCGCACGCCCAGCCGGTAATCGGTCCCCGAGGTATCCGAGCCCACATCCTCGACGCTGGCATCGACGCGCAGCCGTTCGCCCCCGCCCAGAAGGTTGCGGTGCATCCAGTAGCCTTGCAGGGAAAAGCCCTCGATGCTGGAATATTCGAACCCGCCGCCAAACCGGCGCAGCTTCTGCTCGACCACCAGCAGGTCGACATCAAGCGTGTTGTTGGGACCGATGTAATCGGCCTCGCTGAGGGTGATGGCCGAGAAGACCCCCGATCGGCGCAGGCGCTTGCGCACATCTTCCAGCTTTTCGGGGTCGTATCGCTCGCCCTCGGGGAAGCCGGCGATCTTCTCGAGCCGGCGCAGGCTCATCCTCTGGTTGCCCCGGATGGTCAGGTTGCCGAAGCGCAGCGTGGGGCCGGGCGCAAGCAGGATGTTGCTGTCGACGAGGCTGGTGGCGTGGTCGGCGATGATGTCGGTCTGGGCCACGGCGGCCTTGGCATGGCCGACATTGCGCCAGCCCTCGACCGCGCCGGTCGCGGCGTTCTTCATGTCACCGGTGCGGGCGACCTCGCCCCGGCGATAGCTGGAGGGCAGTTCCGTGCCGGGCGCGACCGGGGCGATATCGGCGCGGCTGTAGCGGAAGCGCGGCCCCGGCTCGACCGAGACGACGACCTTGCGGACGGTCCGCGGCGCATCGAGCGGCGCGATCGAGGCCGCCTCGACCCCGTCCAGCGTGATGTTGATCAGGCCGGAGAAATAGCCTTCGTCATAAAGCACGCCGAGGATGCGGGCATAATCGCCGCGCGCGGCCGCCAGAATGTCCTGCCCGGTGACGCGCCCCTCCTTCTGGGCGGCCAGCAGCAGCGAGGTATTGCGGACCGCGGGCAGAATGTCGTCATCGCGCCCGCCGACGGTGAAGTTCAGATCGACCGGCGATGCCTCGTCGTCCTTCCCGCCGCCGAAAAGGCCCGAGAAACCGGAGAACGGCGAGGACGAGGCCGAAGACGGTTTCGAGGACTGCGCGAAGCCCGTATCCGCAGCCGTCCCCAGCACGAATGCGGCGGCGAAGCCAGCCGTCAGAACTCGTCTCATTCCACCTGCCCTGTTCTGGTCTTTGCCGGCAGTCTCGCAGGAGGCCGGGTCAGAATCCAGCGTCAAGCCCCCTGCATAGGCGAAAGTTCACGCAACTGCGGCAAGACAGCCATGGAGCGCCGCCATATCGTCCCGGATCACCCCGATCGGCACGCCCGCCGGGATCTGGGCCATCAGCGGATCCGAAAGGAAAGCCGCCTCGAACAGATCCAGCCGCCGCGTCGCGCTGCGGGCCACGCTGCCGGCAAGGAACATCCCCTCCATCGGCATGAAGCGCAGCGCAAGCTCGCGGCAGACCAGCCCGAAAAGCCGGGCATAAAGATCGCAGGTCGCGCCCGCGGCAGGGTCGCCCGCCTCGGCGGCGCTGACCACGGCCTCGGCCCGCTCGGGGGCGCGATCGTGGAGCAGCGCATGCAGCCGCGCCAGCCCGCGCCCGGCAAACAGTTCCTCGACCGAGTCGAAGGAGCCGGCCTTTTCCCCCAGCGCCTCGGCCAGCGGAACCGAGACCGAGACCGGAAGGCGCGTATGCCCCTCCTCCGCCTCGAGGCAGGCGATGCCGCCATCCGGCAGCACCTTGACCGCGCAGACATTGAAGCCCGTCCCGGCATTGACGACCAGCCGTTGCCCGTTCCGCGCGCCGTCGATGGCCGAGCCGCGCAGGAAGCCCGCCGCCTCGCCGCTGAGTGCGGGCGTGGCATAGCCAAGCGCGGTCAGGTCATTGATCAGCCGCGCACGACCCGCCCCGGTCAGCTCGCGCAGCCGCGCCTCGCTGAAATGCCAGTCGCGGTTCGTCAACCGCGCCCGCCCCTGCGAGACCGGGCCCGCGACCGCAACGCAAACGGCCTCGATCCCCGGATTGCCCCGGCCCTCCAGAAACAGGCGCACGACCTGATCGAAATCGGCGTGATCGTCACCGCGATAACGCGCGATGCTGCCCGGATCGACGCCCTCTGCCTGCGCAAGCGCAAGCCGCGCATTGGTGCCGCCCACATCCGCCAGCAAGATCGCCATCGCCCACTCCCTTTCCGCTTCGTTGCCGCCGTTCTAGGGGATCGTGGCCTGCCATGCTAGCGCTCCCATCAGGGGCGGCTGGGACCAGACCCGGAACTTCCGCCGATCCTATCGCATTAGTTCACAAGATCGAACGCGCAAGCGAAAGGTTGAAAAGATGCCGATGACCCTGACCCGGAAAACCCTCGCAGCGGGCCTTGTCGCCATGATGGCGCTGCCCGCAGGTCAGGCCGCCTCCGCGACCCTCACGCGTGAGGAGAGTGCGGCCTCCCCGCGCGGCTGGTCGGCCGTCGCCGGAATGGACCCCGAGGCCGTGCGCGAGATGGCGCGGAGCCTTCCCGCCTCGCCCGATGCGACACCGGACCGGCCATGGTGCGACCGCGATGCCGAGGTCGAGGCCGCGCTGAGGCAGGAATTCGGCGAGGAGAAGATCACCACCAATACCCGTGACACCGCCCTCTGGGGGTCGGAGCTGATGGGCACATGGACGATGGTGCTGGAGCGTCCGGACGCGACAAGCTGCGTCATCGCCTCGGGCATCGGTTTCAGCGAGGGCGAGAGCCCGCAGGCCTATTTCATCAAGGTCGGCCTCGGCGGTTGACGCGCGGTTTGCAGCGAATGCCGGCAAATGCTATGGCGCGGCGACTTCCCTTTCCCGAGGCATAGCCGTGACCCAATACATTATCCGAGACATCGCCCTGGCCGAGTTCGGCCGCAAGGAACTCGACATCGCCGAAACCGAGATGCCCGGCCTGATGGCGCTGCGCGCGCAATTCGGGGAATCGAAGCCCCTGAAGGGCGCCCGCATCGCCGGTTCGCTGCATATGACCGTGCAGACCGCCGTGCTGATCGAAACCCTCGTCGCGCTTGGCGCCGAGGTTCGGTGGGCGTCCTGCAACATCTACTCGACCCAGGATCACGCCGCCGCGGCGATCGCCAAGGCGGGCGTCCCGGTCTTTGCCATCAAGGGCGAGACGCTGGCGGAATACTGGACCTATACCGACCAGATCTTCCAGTTCGCGGAAGGCACGGCGAACATGATCCTCGACGATGGCGGCGACGCCACCATGTATGTCCTGATGGGCGCGCGGGTCGAGGCGGGCGAAACCGACCTGATCGCCGTCCCGACCAGCGAGGAGGAGGAGGCGCTTTTCGCGCAGATCCGCACCCGTTTGGCCCAGTCGCCCGGCTGGTTCACCCAGCAACGCGCCGCGCTGCAGGGCGTGTCCGAGGAAACAACCACCGGCGTCCACCGCCTCTACGACCTGCACAAGAAGGGCCTGCTGCCCTTCCCGGCGATCAACGTCAATGACAGCGTCACCAAGTCGAAATTCGACAACAAATATGGCTGCAAGGAATCGCTGGTGGACGGCATCCGCCGTGCGACCGACGTGATGATGGCCGGCAAGGTCGCCGTGGTCTGCGGTTATGGCGACGTGGGCAAGGGTTCGGCCGCGTCTCTGAGCGGTGCGGGCGCGCGCGTGAAAGTGACCGAGGTTGACCCGATCTGCGCGCTTCAGGCCGCCATGGACGGGTTCGAGGTCGTGCTGCTGGAAGACGTGGTCGCCACCGCCGACATCTTCGTCACCACCACCGGCAACAAGGACATCATCCGCATCGAGCATATGCGCGAGATGAAGGACATGGCCATCGTCGGCAATATCGGCCATTTTGACAACGAAATTCAGGTCGCCGCGCTCAAGAACCACAAATGGACCAACATCAAGGATCAGGTGGACATGATCGAGATGCCCTCGGGCAATCGCATCATCCTGCTGTCGCAGGGCCGTCTGCTGAACCTCGGCAACGCGACCGGCCACCCGAGCTTCGTGATGTCGGCCAGCTTCACCAATCAGGTGCTGGCCCAGATCGAGTTGTGGACCAAGGGCGATGAATACCAGCCCGGCGTCTATATCCTGCCCAAGCATCTGGACGAGCAGGTCGCCCGCCTGCATCTGGACCGGATCGGCGTCAAGCTGACCAAGCTTTCGAAGGAACAGGCCGACTATATCGGCGTGACGCCCGAAGGACCGTTCAAGGCCGACCACTACCGCTACTGAGCGGGAGTCGGCCACAAACCGCGGTTTCGGTTGATATTTGATGCCGCGCAGCTACGCTTCCCCCGGGAGTTCACATTTCGGGGGAAGCAAGATGAGCAAACGTGACGACCTGATCGCGAAATACGCCGCCGACATCAAGGACAAGCTGGGCGTTTCGCCCGACGCGGCGCTGCTGACCAAAGTGGTGATCGGCTGCGGGCCTTCGATCTACAATGCCGACGCGGAAACCGTCGCCGCCTCCGACCCGGAGGAGCTGGAGCGCATCAAGCAGAACTACCTGATCAGGAAGCTGGGCCTGAAGGACGGGCCGGAGCTGATGGACGCGATCAACGCGGTCGTCCAGAGATACGGCAGCGCCAACCGCAACAAGTATCGCGCGGTCGTCTATTACATGCTCTGCACCCATTTCGGCCGGCAATCCGCCTACGCCTGAGAGGCGGGCGGCTCAGGCCAGCGCGGCCTTCAATGCCGCCGCATGACCGGCCGGTGCCTTGCAGGCGTCGGCCGCCAGCGCCTCGGCCTCGGCGATCAGCCGGTCCGCCGGATGAAGCCGATCGACGAGGCCCCATGCCAGCGCCTCCTCGGCCCCGATCCGCTGGCCCGCCAGCAAGATCATCCGCGCCCGTGAGGGTCCGACCAATGCCGCCAGACGCCGGGGATCGCTGGGCGGCGGCAGGAAGCCAAGGCGCATGACCGGATAGAAATACGTCGCCTCGGGCACGCAAAGGCGGATGTCGCAGGCAAGGACCATGCCCGAGGCGCCGCCGGCCAGCGTGCCGTTCAGCGCCGCGATGGTCAGGCAGGGCATCGCCGCGACCTGTGCCGAAAGCCGCTCCCACGCGGGGGAGGTGGCGAGGCCCGCGCGCGCCTCGTCCAGATCGGCCCCGGCGGAAAAGACCCTGCCCGCGCCGGTCAGGATCACCGCGCGCAGGTCGGGGCGCCGCGCCAGATCGGCAAAGGCCTGCGTCAGGTCGGCCAGCATTTCGCCGGTCAGGGAATTGGCCTTTTCGGGCCGCGAGATGGTGATCCTGCCCAATCCATGGGAGAATTCGTTCAAGATCATGGCATCTCTCCTTGGAGCGCTGTCCCGGCTGTGGCAAAACTTGGGCGATTGCATTTTTATTGATAGTCGACCCACGAAAGGTAATGAAATGTTCCGCAGACTGACAAGCTCGGCGCTGGCCCTTGCAGCCATCGGCACCCCGGCTTTCGCCGATGTGACACCGGAACAGGTCTGGCAGTCCTGGGTCGATTACTATCAATCCATGGGCTACACCGTGACCGAGGGCGGGCGCGACGCGACGGGCAGCACGCTGACCGTGCGCGACATCCAGATCGCGGGCGGGCCGGAAACCGGCAAGGTCACGCTGAACCTGCCGCAGGCCCTGCTGAGCGACACGGGCGACGGCAAGGTCAAGACGGTCTTTGCCGACAGCATGGACATCATGCTGGACGGGACCGAGCCCGAGGGCGCGAGCTATTCCGTCCCGATCAAGGTCGCGATCCCCGGCAACAGCATGCTGACCTCCGGCGCGCCCGAGGACATGGTCCATGCCATCGACTATCCGACGGTCGAGCTTGAGCTGACCACCATGACCAGCGACGGGACCGAGAGCCCGCTGCCGATGAATTTCGCGCTGAAGAACTCGACCGGCAGCTTCCATGTCGTCTCGGGCCAGCCGGCGCAATACGACTATGACCTCAAGACCGAGCAGGTCACTTTCTCCGGCGACGTCCCCGACGAGACCGATGGCAGGCTCAAATTCGCGGGCAGCCTCGACGGCATCATGGGCGGGGGCAGCATGACCGCGCCGACCGCGATCTCGAACCTCGAGGAGGAGATGAGCGCGGCGCTGAAGGCGGGCCTCGCGATCGACGGAAAGATGCAGGTCGGCGCCATTGCCGCGACCTTCGAATTCTCGGGCACGGACGAGGATGGCCAGCCGAGCAGCGGCGCGGGCAAATACGACGGCAAAGGCTTCGACGGCAACTTCACCCTGTCCCGCGACGGCATGGGCTATCAGCTTGGCTCGGACGCGATGGCCTTCGAGATGACCTCGCCGCAGGTGCCGTTCCCGATCAGCTATGCGGTGGAAAACGGCAGCTTCAACATGCAGCTTCCGGTCACGCAATCCGATGAGGCCCAGCCCTTCAAGTTCGCCTATGCGCTGAACGGCGTGTCGCTGGGCGATGCGGTCTGGAACATGTTCGACCCGACGGCCACCCTGCCGCGCGACCCCGCCTCGCTGGAGATCGACCTGACCGGGCTGCTGAAAGTCACCCGCGACCTCTTCGCCCTGCCCGAGCCGGATGAGACCGCGCCCGCCGACGCGACGGACGAGGCCACGGCCGAGGGCGTCAGCCCCGATGCCCCCGCCGACATGGCCGAGGCCGAGGCGGAAACCGCCGAGCAGGACGACGAAATGGCCGACGAGCCCACCGGCTTCGAGCCGGTCGAGCTGAACATCAACCAGGTCGCGCTGAACCTGCTTGGGGCCAAGGCCAATGCGAGCGGCAACCTCAAGGCGGTGGAAGAGGGGTCGATGGAAGCTCCGGTCGGCGAGATCCATGCCGAGTTCGAGGGTGTGAACGGCCTGATCGAAAAGCTGGGCAACATGGGCCTGATCCCGCAGGATCAGATGATGGGCGTGCGCATGATGCTGGCCATGTTCGCCAAGCCGGTGGACGGGGCCGAGGACAAGCTGACCACCGACCTTGAGTTCAAGGAAGGCGGCACGATCTTTGCCAACGGCCAGCAGATCAGGTAATCCGCGCGCCGAAGCGCCGCGATCCAGCGCCACGGCCGACCATCCGTGGCGCGAGGATTGCCGCCATTGCCCCCAGTTTCGACCCGAGGAGAAGCCATGACCGAATTCGCGCGCCTGCAATCCCTGACCGAGCAGCTTCTGGCTGCCGCGCGCCGGGCGGGAGCAGAGCAGGCCGATGCCGTCGCGGTCGAGGCCGCGGCCGTCTCGGTCGATGTCCGGGGCGGCAAGCTGGAACATGCCGAGCGCGCCGAAGGCGTCGAGATCGGGCTGCGCGTGCTTCTGGGCGGCAGGCAGGCCTGCGTCTCGGCCTCGGACGAATCGCCGCGCACGATCGAGGACATGGCGCTGCGTGCCGTCGCCATGGCGCGCGAGGCGCCGGTCGACGATACGCTGGGGCTGGCCGAGCCGGGCGACCTCAGCCGCGACACCGACAGCGCGCGGCTGGAGCTTTTCGATTCCGCGCCCGAGCCCCTGCCTGCGGAATTGCAGGAGGCGGCGCTGCGCGCGGAAGCCGCCGCGCTGGCCGTCGATGGCGTCTCCAAGATCGAATCCGCATCGGCCTCGGCCTCGCATCGGCGGATGTGGCTTGCGGCGACGAACGGCTTTTCCGCCGGCATCGCCCGCAGCGGCCACGGCCTTTCGACCATCGCGATCACCGGCGAGGGCACCGGGATGGAGCGGGACTGGGCCGGCGAAAGCCGCGTCCATCGCGCCGACATGCCCGCACCCGAGGAGATCGGACGCCTCGCCGCCGAACGCACCGTCGAGCGACGGGGCGCGCGCAAGCCGCCGACCGGAACCTTCCCGATCCTTTATGACGAACGCATCGCCTCGGGCCTGATCGGCCACCTCGTCTCTGCCGTGAACGGGGCGGCGGTGGCGCGGGGCGCAAGCTGGCTCAGGGACGCGATGGGCGAAGCGGTGCTGCCGCCCGGTTTCGACCTGATCGAACTGCCGCACCTGCCGCGCATGGGCGGATCGCGGGTTTTCGACGCCGAGGGGCTCAGGACCGCCGACCGCCATCTTGTCCGGGACGGCGTGCTGCAGGGCTGGACCCTCGACCTCGCGACCGGGCGCAAGCTGGGCATGGCCTCGACCGCGAATGCGATGCGCGGGGCGGGCAGCCCGCCCTCGCCCGGCGTGACGAACCTTGCCCTGACGCCCGGCGAGAAAAGCCGCGAGGAGCTTCTCAGCGACATGGGGCGCGGCCTCCTCGTCACTTCGATGATCGGTGCCTCGATCAACCCGACGACGGGGGATTACTCGCGCGGGGCCAGCGGTTTCTGGGTCGAGAATGGCGAGATCACCCATGCGGTGAACGAATGCACCATCGCCGGAAACCTGCGCGAGATGCTGATGCGCCTGATCGCGGCCAATGACGCGCGCGACTGGCGCGGAATGCGGGTGCCGAGCCTGCTGGTCGAAGGAATGACTGTTGCCGGCGAGTGACCTGAACCTGCTGATCGAGGCCGCCCGGGAGGCGGGAGAAATCGCGCTGCGCTACTGGCGCAACGACCCGCTGGCCTGGGAAAAGGGCGACGGCGCTGGCCCGGTCAGCGAGGCCGACCTTGCCATCAACCGCCATCTCGAACAGGTGCTGCGCCCCGCCCGGCCGCATTACGGCTGGCTCAGCGAGGAATCCGCCGACGAGCCCGCGCGGCTCGATGCCGATCATTGCTTCATCCTCGACCCGATCGACGGGACGCGGGCCTTTCTGGCCGGTCAGGATGGCTTCTCGCATTCGCTGGCCATCGCCACCGGCAACCGGATCACGGCGGCGGTGGTCCACCTGCCCGCGCGCGACCTGACCTATATCGCGACCGAGGACGGCCCGGCGCTGCTGAACGGCAGCCCGCTGGAACCGGCCGAACACGACATCTCGGGGGCGCGGGTGCTGACCAGCAAGCCCAGCCTCGACCCGACTTTCTGGCAGGGTGTCACGCCGCCGATCCGGCGTGAGTTCCGCCCCTCGCTGGCATGGCGGCTGTGCCTCGTCGCCGAGGGTCGGTTCAACGCCGCGCTTTCGACCCGCGCCGCGTGGGAATGGGACATCGCCGCCGGCAGCCTGATCGCCCAACGTGCGGGCTGCGTCGCGACCGGCCTCTCGGGGAATGCGCTGCGGTTCAACACCGCGCGTGCGCTGTGTGACGGGCTGGTGGTCGCGCCGCCCGGCCTGCATGGCCAGATGATGGCGGCGCTGAGCCCGCTGCCCGCGACCGGATATTCCGCCTCGGCTTGATGCGGTCGGGGGTCGCGGCTATGAATGGGCGACCGCAGATGACAGGGCCCGCGCATGCGCCGCATTCCACCAGCGACCCGCGACCGGCTCGCCGACGAGATCACCTTTCATCCCGCCACGGCCGAGGCGAGGTTGCTGCGCGAGGCGCTTGGGCGCTTTGCCACCGGGGTCACGGTCGTCACCGCGATGGGTGACGCCGGCCCGATCGGCATAACGGTCAACAGCTTCAGCAGCGTTTCGCTGGAACCGCCGCTGGTCCTCTGGTGCCCGGCCAAGTCCTCGACCCGACACAAGGGTTTCGTTCACGCGCCGCATTGGTCGGTGCATGTGCTGGGCGCCGAGCAGCTTGACGTCTGCCTGCGCTTTGCCCGTGGCGGGCGGCAGTTCGAGGGGCTGGAAGAGGTGCTGTCAGAGGAAGGCGTGCCGCTGCTTCTGGGTGCCGCCGCGCGCTTCGATTGCAAGAGCCACGCCGTCCATGACGCGGGCGACCATACGGTTCTGGTCGGGCGCGTCCTGCGCGTCACCGTCGCCGGGCCGGGCGATCACCCGCTGGTCTTTGCGGCAGGCCGCTTCGGCCAGTTCGACCCCGAGGACGGCTGAGCCTCAGCTTCCCTCCAGCGGTGGCAGTGGTTGCGAGAAAATGTCGTCCATGCGCGTCGGCGCGGGCGACGAGGTGCGCAGCGCATTCCCCGCCCCGCCCAGACTTGCGATCTGCTGCGCCAGTTGCGCAATCGCCGCCGATTGCGCGCGGGCGATGGTCGCGGGACCGGCTTTGCCGCCCTCGGCCCCCATCGGCACGGAAATATCGAAGCTGCGGGCATGGTTCGTCCCGCCCGCCCCGGAATCGGCCACGAAATAGCGCCCGGTCAGGCGATAGGTCCCGTTGGCCTGCGCCAAGGCCTTCTCGACCCGGACCTCCAGCGTCCGGCGCGGCGGCTCGGCCAGCGGCCAGGGCTCGGCAATCACCGTCGCTCCCGAGATGTCCGAGATCGCGCGGGCCAGCGTCAGGGTGAAGGCGCGCTGCGGCTCGTCCGCCCAGAGCTGCCGGGTGTTCGAGCGCACGGCGCCGCCCGCGTCCTGCCAGCTTATCTCTCCCGCCGAGGCATATTCCGGCAGCGACACGTCCTTGAGTTCCGCCGTCCCCAGCCGGTTCGGCAGCCGCGTGCCGGTTTCCGGCGGGTCGATCAGGAAGCGGGCGGTCTTCTCGCCGTTCGAACAGGCGGCGAGCGCGGCCAGCAAGGCAGAGGCGAGCAGGAGATGGCGCATCTTATCGTCCCAGGATGAAGGCTTGCGGGTTGCGTTCGATCGTGCGGGCGAGGTTGCCGAAGGCATTGGCCGCGCGCCGCATCTCGCGCATCAGGTTGATCGTCTCGGTATTGAAGGTCGAGCGGTCGCCATAGGCCGCGATCACGCTCTCCGCCCGGCTGGCCAGCGATTCCAGCCGCGCGCTGAGTTGCGGCAGCCGTTCGGTCGAGGCCGAGATATTGTCCGCCGCGAGCTTTGCCGAACCCAGCGCCTCGTTCAGACTGCCCGCCGCATTGCCGTCGCGCAGGTCGTTGAGCAGCCCGGAGGCCGCCTCCAGCGTGTCCGAAAGGTTGCGCGGCAGCTTCTCGGCATCCTCCGAGCCGATCATGGCACGGACATCCTTCAGGATACCCTCGGCCTCGGTCGAAAGGGCGGCGAAATCCACCTCGCCGACCTTGGCCGCGGCCTTGTCGATCTCCTCGACCATGGCGGGCACGTCGGCGGCGGCAAGCTTCACCGCCTCGGCCGCGGCGCTGGCCTCGTCCACCATCTTGCGGATCTGGCCCGCCGCGCCGGATTCGCGCAGCGCCGTCGCGATCTGGCGCATCTCGCCGCTGGTCGCCTTGGCATCGTCCAGCGTGCCGCGCAGCGCCGCTGGGATGGCGCGCGTATCGTCGCTGCTGGCGATCGCGGTAATCGAGTTCATCATGTCGGTGACGGATTTCAGCGCCTCCTCGATCGGCAGGTTGCCGACCCGCGACAGGAAACCCTGCGCCGTCTCGGTGAAATCCGCGACCTCTCCCGGAAGCGAGGGGATGATCGGATTGGGCTTGGCGTCGCGATCAAGCGAGGCGGTCGTGGCATCGGGCCGCTCGACCAGTTCCACCTCCAGCGAGGTGCCGAAAAAGCCCGCGCTGGCAATCCGCGCGCGCAGGCCCTGATCGACCTGCCGGGCGATGAAGTCCAGCGCCTCCTCGGGGGTCGCATCCGCCTGAAGGCCCAGCCGCTCGGGCGTCACCGCCAGCGTGATCTCCTGCTCGACCCGGTCGCCATCGGGGCCGGAGACCAGCCGCGAGGCGAGGTTCGTCACCCGCCCGACCGTCAGGCCCATATATTGGACATTCGCCCCGATCTCGAGCCCCTTGACGGATTCGCCCACCAGCATGGTCAGCCGCAGCGCATTGCCATCGTCGGCGAAAAGATTGGCGCGGGCCGATTGCTCGTCGGGCTGGAGGGCGAACTTGTGGCCATTCTCGACCGGCTCGCCACCCGAGGTCAGCGTGGCGAATTCCGCCCCGCCCTGCAGCACCGAGGCGAGCGAGCCCACGTTCAGCGCAAGGCCCTGCGCACCCAGCGAGATCGAGAAGCCCGAGGTGTCCCAGAACACCGTATTCGTCGTCAGGCGCGCGTCATGCGGAGCGGCGATGAAGACATCGGCGATCACCCCCTCGCCGTTCTCGTCGAGGCGGAGGTTCTGCATCTGCCCGACCTGCACGCCCCGGAACATGACCGGCGCGCCATCGCTCATCCCGCGCGAGCGTTCGGCCGAAAGCTCGATCAGCGTTCCCTTCTGGCCGAGGCTGGTCAGCGGCGGCTTTTCGAGGCCGGTGAACTCGGTCTGCGGTTCGGCGGCCTTGTCGTCCCAATAACCCTCGACGAAAGAGCCGGTCAGCACCGTGTCGAGCCGCGAGATGCCCTGTGCCGAGACCTGCGGCCGCACGATCCAGAACTTCGCGTCGCTGTCGATGAAGGGCGCAAGATCCTTGTCCACGCGCATGTTCACCTCGACCTGCTGGAGGTCCTCGGTGAAGCGGACGGATTCGACCTTGCCCACGGTGATCTCGCGGAATTTCAGCGCGGTCTCGCCCGGCGTGATCCCGGTCGCGTCCTTGAATTTCACCGAGATCAGGGTGCCCCGGCTCGCGATGGCGTTCCAGCCCACGCCCAACGTCACGATCAGCGCGATGATCGGCACCAGCCAGATCAGGGACGAGCCGGCGCGGACGGCGCGGGCCGCCACCTTGCGGACAGGCTCGGCCGGTTTCAGTCCGGGGCCCGGCTCGGACGGGGGGATGTCGGTCATTGGTCGGTCAGGTCCTTGCGGCTTCTGAGCGGCAGCCCCCGCCAGATCAGTCTTGGATCGAAACTTTGCGCAGAAAGCATGGTGAAGGCAACAGAGAGCGCGAAGGCGACCGCCGCCGGCCCCGGATGGATCGAGGCGACGAAACCAAGCTGGACCAGCGCCGAAAGGATCGCGACGACAAAAACGTCGATCATAGACCAGCGGCCGATGAACTCGACCACCTCGTAGAGCATCAGCCGGTTATGCGCGTCCCTGACCGTGGCCGGACGGCCAGCCACGATGGCGAGCCAACCAATCGCGATGAACTTGCTGATCGGAATGATGATCGACGCGGTGAAAACCACCGCCGCGACGAACCAGTTGCCGTAATGCAGCAGTTCCAGCACGCCGCCGAAGATGGTGGATTCGGTATTTCCCGCCAGCCCGCCGAAAGTCGTGGTCCTCAGCATCGGAAAGAGGTTCGCGGGAATGTAGAAGATGAACCCGGCAACGAGCCATGCCCAGACCGCGTTGAGCGACCGCCGGTCCGGTGGCGACAGGGCCGCGCCGCAGCGGTGGCAGGTATCCTCGCTGTCGGGCCAGACCCGCCCGCAGCCACGGCAGCCGATCAACCCCGCGCGATGGGCGGTCAGGATCGGGGCGTCATGGGCGGGAAGCTCGGTCATTCCGCGGGCTCCCGCTGGATCTCGCGCCCATCGGTCCTGGCCCCGCCATCCTCGATCGCGTCCCAGACGGTGGTTGCGCTGGTGAACACGTTGCTGGCGGCATTGACGAGGATCAGCGCGCAGAAGGCCCAGAAGGCCGGGCCGAAGCTGATGGTGGCAAGCCCGCCGACCTTTATCAGCGCAAGCGTCGTCCCGATCACGAAGATCTCGGCCATGGACCAGGGCCGGAGCGTCTCGGAAAGCCGGAAGGCGCCCACCGCATGGGAATAGGGCGCCCGCCCCGCCGAAAGCGGCACCAGCGTATAGACCAGAAGCATCGCCCGCAGCACCGGCAAGCCCACGATCGTTCCCAGAAGCGCCACCGTCAGCGGCATCAGCGCCCCATGCGAGAATGCCAGCGCGACATCGAAAAGCGAGGTCTCGTTGCCGAACCCCGCGCGCGAGATGCGCAGGAAGGGAAAGAAGATCGCCGCGATCATCAGGACGATCGTGGTAAATGACAGCGCGATGATCCGGGTGAAGGCCCCGGCGCGCGGACTGGCAAGGACCGCGTTGCAGCGCACGCAGCGCGCCGTCTCTCCGGCCTGAAGGTCGTGCTCGACATGCAGCGCGTCGCAGCGCGGACAGGCGACCAGCCCGCTTCCCGTTGTCAGGTCATATGTGCCTTCGATCAGCATCGGGCCAGAATAGGCCATGGCCCCGGCCATGCAAGGCAATGCCTTGCGGCATCTGCGCCGGCGACGACCGGCAGAGGCCGAAATGTCGCGCATTTGATCCGTTAACCCGATCTTATCCTACCAGTCGCTAGACCGGTCCCGACAGGAATCGAGGGGACAGGCCATGGCGGCTGACCGCGGCGGCGCACCGATCATCATCAGGAAGGTTCAGGGCGAGGCGGCCCCCGGCCACCACGGCGGCGCGTGGAAGGTGGCCTATGCGGATTTCGTGACCGCGATGATGGCCTTCTTCCTGCTCATGTGGCTTCTGAACGCGACCACGGAAAAACAGCGGCAGGGACTGGCCGACTACTTCAACCCGACGATCGTGCAGACGAACAGGGGCGGCGCGCAGGGTCCCTTCGGGGGCGAGTTGCAGGATGCCGACAGCAATTCCGGCAAGGGGATCGGCTCGTCGCGCGACACCAAGGGCGGCAACCCGTCCTCGGCCGAATTCGACGCGCTTGCCCGGCATGTGCAGGACCAGCTTTCGGGGCGGGGCGCGGAATCCATGCAACGCCAGAACATCCTGAAGCATGTCGTGACCCGCATGACGGACGAGGGGCTGGTCATCGAACTGACCGACCTGCTGGATGATCCGCTGTTCGTCGATGACACCGCCCAGCCCACCCCGGCGCTGCGCGAGCTGGCGGGCATCCTCTCGGGCGTGCTTGGCCGCGTGCGGAACCAGCTTGCGATCGCGGGCCATGTCCGCACCTATCCCGAGCTTCTGATCCATTCGCCCGTCTGGGCGTTGTCGGACGCGCGCGCCCATACCGTCCGCAACCTGCTGGAAGGGGCGGGAACCGGCGCGACGCGCATCCAGCGCGTCACCGCCTATGCCGACCGCCGCAACCGCGCGATCAACCCGATGGACCCGAACAACAACCGGGTCGAGGTGATCCTGCTCAGATGACGCGCAATTTCCGCCCCGGTTAGGGCGTTCTTAACCGGGCGAAGACGAGACTGCCCCCAGTTCGACTCATACAGGATGACATGGAATGTCGATTTCCTCTGCCCTCAGCGCCGGCGTGTCCGGTCTTACCGCAAACTCGGCCCGGCTGGCGGGCATCTCGGACAACATCGCCAACTCCAGCACCTATGGATACCGCCGCGTCTCGACCGAGTTCGAAAGCGTCGTGATCGGCAATTCGCGCGGCGGCGGGCAATATACGGCGGGCGGCGTCCTTGCCCAGTCGGGACGCGTCGTGGACGAACGCGGCAGCCTTGTCGGGACCAGCAACGCGCTCGACATCGCCATCACCGGCCGGGGCATGCTGCCGGTCATCAACTATTCCGAGTTGAGCGGTCTTGGCACCGCCAACCCCACGCTGTCGCTGACCCGGACCGGCGCGTTCCGCACCGATGCCGAGGGGGTGTTGCGCACCTCTTCGGGCCTCGTGCTGATGGGATGGCCCGCGAACCGCGACGGCACCATCCCGACCATGCCGCGGGATTCGACCGCGGGGCTGCAACCGATCGTCCTGAACTCCAACGACACCTATGCCGAGCCGACCACCGCGATCTCGGTCGGGTTCAACCTGCCGGCCGAGGCGACGGTCGGCGGCACCACACCCGCGAACTCCACGACCTCGATCGAATATTACGACAATCTCGGCGCTTCGCGCACCCTGACCATGACCTTCGTGCCGACCGTGGGCGCGGATGGAACCGGCAGGTCGAACAGCTGGACCATGGAGCTGCGGGATTCCGCGACCTTCGACGATCCGGGAACGCCGGGCGATGAATCTCTGGTTGGCTCGTATACGCTCGACTTCAACGATGCGCCGGGCGGCCCGCTCGGGGCGGTGACGACCCTCTCGGGCGGGGCCTATGATCCGGCGACGGGGCAGATGACGGTCAACGCCGCGCATGGGCCGATCGCGATCACCATCGGCAGGCCGGGGGGAACCTCGGGCATGACCCAGATCAGCGCCGATTTCTCGCCGACCAACATCACCAAGAACGGCACGGCTGCCGGGGTCCTCACCGCGGTCGAAATCGACGACAACGGCTTCATCCACGGCACCTATGACAATGGCGTGACACGCCTTCTCTATCAGGTGCCGCTGGTCGACGTGCCCAATCCGAACGGACTGGTCGCGCTGGACAACCAGACCTACAAGATCTCGCAGGATTCGGGTTCCTTCTTCCTCTGGGACGCGGGCGACGGACCGACGGGCGCGATTGCCGGCTATGCGCGCGAAAGCTCGACCACCGATGTCGCGGCGGAACTGACCGACCTGATCCAGACCCAGCGCGCCTATTCGTCGAACGCCAAGATCATCCAGACGGTGGACGAGATGCTGCAGGAAACCACCAACATCAAGCGCTGACCGGCCCCCTGACAGAGGAGTGAGGACATGAGCCTTTCATCGGCGATATCGAACGCCCTCTCCGGCCTGACCGCGACGACGCGGGGGACCGAGATCGTCTCGACCAACGTCTCGAACAAGACCGTCTCGGGCTATGCCCGCCGCGAGGTCGAGCTGTCCTCGCGCCTTTACGCCGCGAATGGTGGCGGGGTCGCGATCGATGGCGTGCGGCGCATGGTGAACGCGGGCCTGCTGGCCGAGAATCGCCTCGCCATGGCCCGCGCCACCAATTCCGGCACCATCACCACGTTCCACGGCACGATGGAGACGAGCTTCGGCACCGCCAATGACGCGACCTCGCTCAGCAGTATCCTGACCGCCTTCGACGCCGCGATTGCCTCGGCCACGGCGCGGCCGGACAGCGACGTGCGCTTGCAGGACGTGCTCGACTCGGCCCAGGCCCTGACCGCGAAGATCTCGGCCATCTCGACTTCGATCGAGGACGCCCGGACCACGGCCGAGAAGGCCATCGCGACGGATGTGGGCAAGCTCAACACCGCGCTGGAGCGCGTGGCGGAGCTGAACCGCCAGATCGCGGTGACAAGTGCGCAAGGGGGCGATCCGTCCTCGCTGATCGATGCCCGGCAGGCCGCGATCGACGAGATCTGCACCATCGTCCCGGTGGTCGAGGTGGCCCGCGAAAACGGGCGGATCGCGCTTTTCACCAAGGGGGGCGCGACGCTTCTCGACGGCACGATCCCCGCGAAACTCGAATTCACCGCCGCGGGCCGCGTGACTGCGGACATGACTGTCGCGAATGGCGCCCTCGTCACCCTCAGCCTGAACGGCAAGCCCTTGGCCGAAGCCGAGATGTCGGTCTTCGCCGGAGGATCGATTGCCGCGAATTTCCAGATCCGGGACGAGCTTGCGCCCGCATATCAGACGCAGATCGACGGTTTCGCGCGCGAGCTTTATGCACGCTTCGCCGATCCGGCACTCGACACGACGCTGGCGGCGGGCCAGCACGGGCTGTTCACCGACCTGCAAGGAAACCTCGATCCCGCGAATGAGGCGGGCCTTGCCAACCGGCTCGCCGTCGCGGCCCCCTTTGATCCGGCCGAGGGCGGCGCCCTGTGGCGCATCCGGGCCGGCCTGAACGCCACGGGGCCCGGCGATCTGGGGGAAAGCGGCCAGCTCATGCGGATGGCGGCGGCGCTTTCCGACAATCGCCTGCCCGCGTCCACGGCGCTTTCGGGCGTTCCGCGCACGATGCTGACCATGTCCTCGGACCTTGCCTCCGGAGCGGCGACGGCGCGGCTCGGCAGCGAATCCGCCGCCTATCAGGATCAGGTCCATTCGCAGGGGCTGCGCAGCGCGCTGCTGGCCGAAGGCGTCGATACCGACGCCGAGATGGAGGCGCTGCTGGCGCTTGAAAAGGCCTATGCCGCGAATGCCAAGGTCCTCCAGACAGTCAACGACATGCTCGACGAAATCCTGAGGCTGACATGACCAATTTCAACTCCATCAGCGACCTCGCGCGGTCCTACCAGCTTCGCCTGTCGCAATCGGCGCTGAAGTCCCGGCTCAACACCCTGTCGGACGAGGTGGCGACCGGGATCAAGGCCGACATCCCCAAGGCGCTTGGCGGCGATCTTGGCCAGGTCAGCCAGATCGAGGCGCGGCTGACCACGCTTGACACCTATGCGCGCAATCTGGCCGAGGCGAAGAGCTTTCTGAACACCTCGCAATCCGCGCTCGACAACATCCAGTCGCTCGCGAATGCCACCGGGACGGTGCTGCTGTCGGACGCGCTGGTGTCGTCGGCGGCGTCGCTTGACGTCTATCTGAACAAGGCGCCTGCGGACCTGAAATCGGTCATCGAATCCCTCAACAGCGCGGTCGCCGGCCGCTTCGTTTTTGCCGGCAGCCGGACGGGGCAGGCCCCCGTCGCCGGTTATGACGACCTGATGGCGCAGATCACGGCCGCGGTGGGCGGGGCAACGACCGCGGATGCGATCCTCGCCGCGATCGAGGGTTATTTCGATGCCCCTGCCGGCAGCGGCGGCTTCGCGGATGACGGCTTCCTCGGCAATGATCAGGGCACCGCCGCCATCGCCATATCGCCCGAGAAAAGCATCACCCCGCCGATCACCGCCAATTCCGAGGAGTTGCGCGCCGCCCTGAAGGGCTTCGCGATCATGGCCTATACGAGTGCGGCGACCGGGCTTGACGCCCAGACCCGGCGCGAATTGTCGCGCGGTGCTGGATCACTGCTGGTCCAGGGCGAGATGGGCCTGACCGAGGCCCGCACCCTGATCGGCGTGCAGGAGGAGCGGGTCGCGCTGGCCATCACGGCGAATTCGGCCGAAACCTCGGCGCTCAACATCGCCCGCAACGGCCTGATCGCCGCCGACCCCTATGAGACCGCCGCGGCGCTGGAGGATGCCGAGGCCCGGATCGAGACGCTCTACACCATCACCGCGCGGCTCTCGCGGTTGAGCCTGACGGATTATCTGTGATGCGGCGGCTCTGGCCCCTTCTCGTCCTGCTGCTCTGGGCCGGGCTCGCCCAGGCTACACCGGTCCGGATCAAGGATCTGGCCAATGTGGACGGCGTGCGCGGCAATGATCTGGTCGGTTACGGCCTTGTCGTCGGGCTCAGCGGCTCAGGCGACAGCCTGCGCAATGCCCCCTTCACCGAGGAGATCATGGCCAGCCTGCTGGAACGGCTGGGGGTGAATGTCACCGAGGACGCGTTCCGGCCCAAGAACGTCGCCGCCGTGATCGTGACGGCGACGCTGCCGCCCTTTGCCCGCGCCGGATCGCAGATCGACGTCAATGTCGCGGCGATTGGCGATGCGAAAAGCCTGCTGGGCGGGACGCTGGTGATGACGCCCCTGAACGCCGCCGATGGCGAGATCTATGCCGTCGCGCAGGGATCGGTCCTTGCCGGCGGGGTCGAGGCATCGGGGCAGGCTGCCTCGGTCGTGCAGGGGGTGCCGACGACCGGAACGGTCCCCTCGGGCGCGCGGGTTGAGCGCGAGGTCGATTTCGACTTTTCCCAGATGACCAGCCTGCGCCTTGCCCTGCGCAACCCGGATTTCACCACGGCGGCACGGGTCGAGGCGGCGATCAACCGCGCGCTGGGGAGCGGGCTGGCGAACCTCCTCGATTCCGGGACGATCGCCATCGATTCCACCGTGCTTGGCGCCGTGAACCCGGCGCGGCTGATCGGGCGGATCGAAAACATCACCGTCGAGCCGGAGATCGCGGCGCGGGTCGTCATCGACCACCGCTCGGGCACCATCGTCATGGGCGAGGACGTGCGCATCTCGCGCGTGGCGGTGTCGCAGGGCAACCTGACCCTGCGCGTGCGCGAGGCACCGGTCGCCTCGCAGCCCAATCCCTTCGCGCCGGGCGAGACGGTTGTGCTGCCCCGCAGCCAGGCCGACATCACGCAGGAGCCGGGGATCGGATTCGCCGAGATCAGCGGGGAATCCTCGCTGTCCGAGGTGGTCGCGGGGCTGAATGCCCTTGGCATCCGCCCGCGCGACATGATCGACATCCTGAAGGCTGTCCACGCCGCCGGCGCGCTGCATGCCGAGTTCATCGTGAACTGAGGGGTTTCAATCCTCGGATGACGACGGCCGCCCGAGGCAGTCGCCCCGGTGGTCAGGCGGATTTCGCGCGCTGCGCCATCGTGGCCTCGGCCCACCAGTGCAGGTCGTCGAGCATCCCTTTCAGCGAGGGTTGCAGGACGCCGTCGACCTCGGACATCTCGCCATTGCCGCCAAGCGGCGAGACCTTGAAGAACTCGGTGCCGCCAAGATGCACGCCGCTGCGAACCGGGACCATCTGCAATTCGATCGCGATGGTGCGCAGGTTCTCCGCCGCCCGCGCCCCGCCCAGAGAGCCGTAGCCCATGACGGCGGCGGGCTTGCGGTTCCATTCCTTGTAGGCCTGATCCAGCGCATTCTTCAGCGCGCCGGGAACCGCGCGGTTATATTCGGCGGTCAGGAAGATATAGCCGTCGAATTCGGCCAGCTTTTCCTGCCACCTGACGGCGCGGGGATCCTGCGAGGGCACCCAGGCGTTCGAGGCAACCTCGTTGAAGAACGGCAGGTCGTAATCCCGCAGATCGACCAGTTCGAAGCTCATGTCCTCGCGTTTCGAGACATTCTCGAAAAGCCAGGCCGCAGGCTTGTCGGCGAAGCGCGAGTCGCGGGTCGAACCGATGATGACTGCGATATGCGGTTTACTCATCTTCCTACTCCTCTTTCATGACAGCGGACCTGCCGGGCAGTGCCCGCGACGTGGAGATTGACCGCAGCCCGGTGTTCCCGCAAGCCGCCGGGCACGGAATGCGGCGTTCGGATGCGGGAAACATCCCGGTTTGCGATGCCCCCGGATTGCGTCGGGGGCATCAGGACGGGTCAGCCAAGCCAGGCCTTCGCCTCGGTCAGGTCCTGCGGCGAAAGCTCATGCCCTGCGGCGAGGGTGCGGCTGTCCACATGTGCCCCACCACCGGCAAGCGCGGCCTCGAGCGCGGGGGCCATCCGCCCGAACATGTCGCGCGCGCCGTTCAGCATCAGGACATCCTGTCCGGCAAAGGCATCCGGCGCCGCTGCGGGCGGCTTCTCCAGCGCCTGGATGCCGCGCAGCAGCACCGCGCGCCGGATCGCCTGCGGATAAAGCTGCAGGATCGCGCCGATCAGGTTCGCGCCATTGGAATAGCCAAGGAAGGTCATCCGCGCGGGATCGAGGCCATAGGCCTTGGCGGCATCCTCGACAAAGGCCACGAAGGCCTCGGCCTCGGCGCGGATATCGTCCTGATCATAGGTCACGGCATCGAAGCGGCGGAACCAGCGGTTGATCCCCTCCTCGGTCGAGCGGCCGCGCACGCCGAGCAGCGTGGCATTGGGTGCGAGCCGATGGGCCAACGGCATCAGGTCGGTCTCGTTGCCGCCGGTGCCGTGCAGCAGGACGATGGTGCTGCCGTCGGGCGCGTCCGGCTGGTGAAGACGATGGACGAAATGCAGGTCACGCATGGGCATCCTTTCCTCGCCCGGCAGGGCGAATTGCGGCAGAATCACGCGCAGATCGTCTGCGCGGGCCGCGTCATGGGGCGGGACGAACAGCGTCCGGCCCAGATCTTCCGGCGCCTCGTCAATGGTGAAGCCCGGCGCGTCGGTGGCATATTCCAGCAGCGTGCCCGCAGGCTCGCGCACATAGAGGGACAGGAAATATTTCCGGTCATGCACGCTGGTCGCGTCCGTGTCCTTCAACTCGAGCCGCATGGCGCGCACCTGATCGGCACCCGCCGCGCGAAAGGCGACGTGGTCCAGAATCCCGGTGCCGGGAATGCCCGGAAAGAAGCCGGTCGCATCGCGGATGTCGATGACATCCGTGTCCGAGACCAGCCGCCGGATCGCGCCCTCGGTCGTGCCGGAGCGATAGCCGAAGCGGGCGATGAACTCCGCCGTCGCCACCGGGTTTTCGGTGAACACGGTGACGCCGCGCAGCCGCGTGGGCGCAATGGGGTCCGGCAGTGGCGCGGCGGCTGGCAGGTCCACGCCGACCAGCTTGACGATCACCCCGTCCGGGTCCTTCAGGCGCAGCACGGTTTCGCCATGCTCGCGCATCGGTCCCTCGACGGGGACGCGCGCGGTCATGGCGCGGGTCAGCCAGTCGCCGATGCTGGTGGGCGGGACGGCCAGCGCGATTTCTGCCACCTGCCCGTGACCGACCCGGCCCGGCGCGCCATCCTCCCAGACGAGGAAGGTGATCAGCGAACCGGGCGAGCCGAGCGCATCGCCATAGAACAGGTGCAATTGCTCGGCATCCTCGAACCCGCCGGTGCGCTTGACGAGACGCAGGCCAAGGAACCCCGCGTAGAAATCGACATTGGCCTGAACCCGGCGGGTGATGCCGGTGACGTGGTGGATGCCGGTGGGCATGGTTTCCCCCTTACTTGCCCGTCTCGCGGGCCAGAACACGTTGCACGGCGGGATCCGCCGCGATGCGGTCATGCAGAGCCTGGATATTGGTCCAGCCCTTGATCCCTTCGGGCAAGAGTTTCCGGGCCCAGCGGATCATCGGAAAGGCATAGGCATCGACGATCGAGCGCTTGCCCAGTATCCATTCGCGCCCCGCCAGATGGTCGTCCAGCAGCGCCAGTTTCTTCCGCACCAGATTGCGGCAGGCGTCCTGCACCTGTTCCAGTGCAGCAGCGTCGGGATTGGTGGTGTAGCGCGCGGGCGAGAACAGCGGAAAGAACGCCGGATGCAGGTCGCCGGTAAAGAAGGCGGACCAGCGGTTCAGTTCCGCCGCGCCGCGCAGGCCGGGTTCGCCGCCAAGCCCGGCCTCGGGATGCTTGTCCGCCAGATAGTGCAGGATCGCGCCGCATTGGGTCAGGATCCAGCCGTCGTCCTCGATCAGCGCCGGGACCGCGCCGGCCGGATTCGCCGCCAGAAGCTCTGGCGAGCCGAATTCGACATTCTGCTCATCATAGGGCGCGCCGATCCATTCCAGCACGATATGGGGCGCCAGAGAGCACGCGCCGGTGTGATAAAGCAGCTTGGTCATGAGACCCTCCATCCGTTACAGGATGGAAGATAACGTGACGGTCCGTTCTGCCAACCGCAATCGGCTGGAACACGGTGTTTCCCTCTGACGAACGGAGGTAAGCCTCAGCCCCGATGCGCGCCATCGGCAAGCTCGGCCACGAAGCCGAGGATCTCGGGCACCGGGCGCCCCTCGCCGATGCGCTTGACGATGGCCGAGCCGACGACGCAGCCATCGGCGACGCCCGCCACCGCGCCTGCGGCCTCGGGGGTGGAGATCCCGAAGCCCACGACGACCGGCAGGCCGGCCGCGGCACGGATCCGGGCGACTTCCGGCGCGACCTCGGCCGCATTCGCGGCGGGACCGCCGGTGATCCCCGTGACCGAGACGTAATAGACGAAGCCCGAAGTGTTCCGAACCACCGCCGGCAGCCGCGCGTCATCCGTGGTCGGCGTCGCGAGCCGGATGAAGTTCAGCCCCGCCGCATTCGCGGGCAGGCACAGTTCGGCATCCTCCTCGGGCGGCAGGTCCACGACGATCAGGCCATCGACCCCGGCCTCGACCGCCTCGGCGATGAAGCGGTCGACCCCGCCCGCACGCGCATAGATCGGGTTGTAATAACCCATCAGCACGATCGGCGTCCGGTCGTCGCCGGCACGGAAGGCGCGCACCATCTCCAGCACGCGGGTCACGCTGCCGCCTGCCTCCAGCGCGCGCTGGCCTGCGGCCTGGATCGTCGCGCCATCCGCCATGGGATCGGTAAAGGGCATGCCAAGCTCGATGATGTCGACGCCCGCGCCGGGCAGGCCGCGCATGATTTCGACCGAGGTGTCGAAATCGGGATCGCAGCCCATCATATAGGCCACGAAGGCCTTGCCGCCGGTTTCGCCAAGCCGTGCGAAAGTATCGTCAATTCTGCTCATGCGCTCCGGTCCCTGTCCGCCAATTCGTTCCGCCGCCCAGCGTTATCCCCTCTGCCGGGTAAAGATCAACGGTCCCGCACTGGACTTGGCCCGCGTCCGCCCATAAAAGGCGCGAGATTTCCGGGAAAAGGGGTGCATCATGGGCTTTCGCATGGGGATCGTCGGTCTGCCGAACGTCGGCAAGTCGACGCTGTTCAACGCGCTGACGAAGACCGCAGCCGCGCAGGCCGCGAACTTCCCCTTCTGCACGATCGAGCCGAATGTGGGCGAGGTCGCGGTGCCCGATCCGCGTCTGGACAAGCTGGCGGCAATCGCCGGGTCCAAGCAGATCATCCCGACGCGGATCACCTTCGTCGATATTGCCGGCCTCGTGAAGGGCGCCTCCAAGGGCGAAGGTCTGGGCAACCAGTTCCTCGCCAATATCCGCGAGGTTGACGCCATCGCCCATGTCCTGCGCTGCTTCGAGGACGGCGACGTCACCCATGTCGAGGGCCGCGTCGATCCGATCGAGGATGCCGAGACGATCGAGACCGAACTGATGATCGCCGACCTCGAATCCGTCGAGCGGCGTCTGGCCAATATCCAGCGCAAGCTGAAGGGTGGCGACAAGGAAGCCGTGGCGCAGGAACGGCTGCTGAAGGCGGCGCAGGTGGCACTGGAGGCGGGCAAGCCCGCGCGCACCGTCCAGGTCGCCGAAGACGAGCGCAAGGCCTGGGACATGCTGCAGCTTCTGACCGCGAAGCCGGTGCTCTATGTCTGCAACGTCGAGGAAGACAAGGCCGCGACCGGCAACAGCCAGTCCGATCGCGTGGCCGAGATGGCCAAGGCGCAAGGCGCGGGCCATGTGGTGATCTCCGCCAAGATCGAGGAGGAGATCAGCCAGCTTCCCGCCGAGGAGGCAACCATGTTCCTCGAGGAGATGGGCCTGCACGAAGCCGGCCTCGACCGTCTGATCCGCGAGGGCTACAAGCTTCTGGGCCTCGACACCTATTTCACCGTCGGCCCCAAGGAAGCGCGCGCCTGGACCATCCACAAGGGCACGCTGGCCCCGCAGGCCGCGGGCGTCATCCACGGCGATTTCGAGCGCGGCTTCATCCGGGCCGAAACCGTCGCCTATGACGACTACATCACCTACAAGGGCGAGGCGGGCGCGCGCGAGGCCGGAAAGTTCCGGGTCGAGGGCAAGTCCTACGAGGTGAAGGACGGCGACGTCCTGCATTTCCTCTTCAACGCCTGACGCGACCCGACGCGGCCAGCCCCCCGCTGGCCGATTGCTGATTAGCCTTGATTTTGCCCGCATCTGGTTCAGGCTGCGATTCATCTCGGATCGGAGGCGGGAAATCACATGACTTGCACGCACCTGAACCAAATCAAGCTGGCTGTCCCGCCGGATTCCGAAAAGGCCGGGGCCGTCTGCCCGGAATGTGTGGCGATGGGGTCGCGCTGGGTGCATCTGCGGATCTGCCTGACCTGCGGGCATATCGGCTGCTGCGACAGCTCGCCCAACCGGCATGCGCGGCGGCATTGGCAAAGCTCGGGCCATCCCGTCATCGGTTCGATGGAACCGCGCGAGGACTGGACCTATTGTTTCGCGGATGACGAGTTCCTCTGACCAGCGGGAGCATGGGCCATGGAAGCCATCGGCCACGACCTTCGGCAAATGCAGCGCACTCCCCTCCATGCCGCGCATGTCGAGGGGCTGCGCCGGATCGGACGCGAGGTGCGTTTCGGCGAGGGCGAGCTGATCGCCGATATCGGGCAACCGATGGACACCTTCCTCTATGTCGAGGCGGGCGAGATCGAGATGCTGCACCCCTATTCGCGGCAAAGGGCCATGGCCTCGACCATCGGCCCGGCGCAATTCACCGGCGAGATCGCCTTTCTGGCGGGCGGCGTCCACGCCCTGCCGATGCGCGCCGCGCGCGAGACGCGGGCGATCGCGGTGGACCGTGCGGCGATGCTGCGCCTGATGTCGCAGGTGCCGGAGCTTTCGGACATCGTCATCACCGTCTTTGCCGCCCGGCGCCGCCTGCAGCTTGAGGAACGCGCGACCGGCCTTACGCTGATCGGTGCGGATCAGGATGGCGGCGTGCGCCGGATCGAGGAATTCGCGGGCCGCAACCGGATCCCGGTCCGCTCGTTCGATCTGGTCTGCCCGCAAGCGCGGGCCGTCGCCGAGGAATGCGGCATCGCGCCGGGGGAACCCGCGGTGATCTTCGGACAGGGCCGCGTGATCGAGGCCGCGACGCCCCTGAAGGTCGCGCAGCGCCTCGGGCTGGACCTGAGGGCCGAACCGGGCGCGATCTTCGATGTCATCATCGTCGGCGGCGGTCCCGCGGGTGTCGCGGCGGGGGTCTATGCGGGGGCCGAGGGTCTTTCCGCGCTGGTGATCGAGGACCTCGCCATCGGGGGGCAGGCCGGCACGTCGAGCCGGATCGAGAATTACATGGGCTTTCCGACCGGCATTTCCGGCGCCGACCTCGTCTGGCGCGGAGAGGTGCAGGCGATGAAATTCGGCACCAGCTTCGCCATGCCGCGCCGCGTGATCCGTCTGGCGCGGCGGCAGGACGGGCTGTTCTGCGTGACGCTGGATTGCACCAATGAAATCTGCGCCCGTGCGCTGGTGGTTGCGACCGGGGTGCAATACCGGCGGCTGGCGATTCCGGGGCTGGACCGGTTTCTGGGCAATGGCGTCTACCATGCCGCGACCGAGCTTGAGGCGCGGCAATGTCGCGGCGCCGCCACCATCGTCGTGGGTGGCGGCAATTCCGCCGGGCAGGCCGCGATGTTCCTGTCGCGCAGTTCAAGCCATGTGCATCTGCTGGTCCGGGGCAACTCTCTTGCCGCCTCCATGTCGGAATATCTGTCCAGCAGGCTGGAGGCCGATCCCAAGATCACCATCCATTACAACAGCTCGATCGCGGCGCTCGAAGGCGACGGATCGCTCCGCTCGGCGGAGGTCAGGGACGCCGATGGCGCGACCCGCCGCCTCGACTGCTGCGCGGTCTTCGTCATGGCGGGTGCGGCCCCGAATTGCGACTGGCTGGCCGGTCTGGTCGAACTTGACGATGCCGGTTTCATCCTGACCGGGGCGGCGGCGGGGCGCGCGGCGTCCTTCGAGACCTCGCATCCCGGCATCTTCGCGGTCGGCGACATCCGCGCCGGATCGGTCAAGCGCGTCGCCTCGGCGGTGGGCGAGGGATCGGTGGTGATCTCGGAGGTCTGGCACTACCTCTCCGGCGCCGCAGCGATGCAGGCCACTGCCCCCTTGGTCGCGGCAGAAATCCCGGCGGCCGGCGGAACACGTTGACCGGCGATCCGGCTTGTCCCAAGATCGGGGAGCCGGGGGAGTGAGATCAAGCGATGTGCCAGATCTTTGCGGGACAAGATCCCAAGCGATACGAGACCATCACCCGGAGGCTGAGGCTGAACGGGCAGTCCACATCCATACGGCTCGAACGGGCCTTCTGGGAAATCCTCGACCAGATCGCCGCCCGTCAGGGCGTCACGACGTCCGCCTTCATCTCCAAGCTGCATGCCGAGGTGCTTGAACTGCATGGCGAGGTCAGGAACTTCACCTCGCTTCTGCGCTGCGCCTGCACGATCAACCAGGCCGAAGAACATCACCTGACCGCCATCGCCGCCGAATAGCGAAATTCGCGCCTGTAGTATTCCATTACTACCCGCCCCCGACTTGCGCCCCTTAGCCTTGGAGCCATGCAGAGGGGCGAGAGGGATCGCATGGCGAAATACATCCATTCCATGATCCGGGTATTGGACGAGGCGCGATCGGTCGCGTTCTATGACCGCTGCTTTGGCCTCAAACTCGCCGACCGGCTGGATTTCGACGATTTCACGCTGGTCTACCTCTCGAATGACGAGAGCGGGACCGAGCTGGAGCTGACCGTCAACAAGGGCCGGACCGAACCCTATAATCTGGGCGATGGCTACGGCCATGTCGCCTTTTCCGTCGATGACGTCGATGCGCTGCACGCCCGCCTCGGGGCCGAGGGATTCCGGCCGCGCAAGCTGGTCGATTTCGCCCCCGGCGGCGAGGTGATCGCCCGGTTCTTCTTCATAGCGGACCCGGACGGCTACCAGATCGAGGTTCTGAGGCGCGGCGGGCGCTTCAGGTAATCCTCTGTGCCGGCCGGGGGAGCGGGCGGCGCAGCGGGAAGTTAGGGAGGAGGAAACAATATGTCTCAACTCAGCAAGCAGGGTCTGACCCGGCGGGCGCTATTGTCGCGCGCCGTGGCCGCGGGCGCGCTGGCGGTCGCGGGCGCGGGCTTCATCGCCGCGCCCGATGCCGCCTGGGCGGTCGAAGTCACCCATGTCAGCGAACACGAGATGGCGACGCTGCTGCAGATGGCGCGCGACATCTATCCCCATGACAAGGTCGGCGACCGTTTCTATGCGATCGCCGTCAAGGGCTATGACAGCGAGGAACAGAAGGCCGCCGTGGCCGAGGGGATCGCGGCCCTCGACAAGGCCGCGAAGGACGCGGGCTTCGACACCTACCTCTCGGCCGGGTGGGAGGATGACCGCGTCGCCATCCTGCGCGGCATTCAGGAGACGCCGTTCTTCCAGACCGTGCGAGGCGGGCTGGTGACGGGGCTCTACAACCAGAAGGAAGTCTGGCCGATCTTCGGCTACGAGGGCGAGTCTTTCTCGCAGGGCGGCTACATCAACCGCGGCTTCGACGCCATCGACTGGCTGTAAGGGGGAGGACATATCATGGCGAATGCAGCCAAATTCGATCTGACCGATGACAGCGTCGTCGTCATCGTGGGTTCCGGCTCCGGCGGCGGGGTGCTGGCCAATGAACTGGCGCAAAAGGGCGTCAAGGTGGTCACGCTGGAGGCCGGGGGACGCTACCTGCCCGAAGATTACGTCAATGACGAATGGGAAAGCTTCGGCCAGCTTGCCTGGACGGACCCGCGCACCACATCCGGCGACTGGCGCGTCGCCAAGGATTTCGCCGGCCTGCCGGCATGGATCGTGAAGGCGGTCGGCGGCACCTCGATCCACTGGGCCGGCGCCTCGCTGCGCTTTCAGGAGCATGAGTGGAAGGCCAAGACCAATTACGGCGCGGTCGAGGGGGCGAACCTCCTCGACTGGCCAATCGACGGCGCGGAAATGGCGCAATGGTATGACAAGGCCGAAGCCAAGCTGGGCGTGACCGGCGTTGGCGGCCGTCCCCGCCTGCCCGGCAACAGCAACTACAAGGTCTTCGAGAAGGGCGCCAAGGCGCTTGGCTACAAGGAAGTCCATACCGGCAACATGGCCATCAACAGCGTCGAATATGACGAGCGGATGTCCTGCCAGCAGACCGGCTTCTGTTTTCAGGGCTGCAAATGGGGCGCGAAATGGTCGGCGGCCTATACCGACATCCCGCGCGGCGAGGCGACCGGCAACCTCGAGGTTCGCGACCACTGTCATGCCGCGCGTATCCTGCATGACGACAAGGGCAAGGTCACGGGAGTCGAGTATTTCGACAAGGATGGCAACCTGCAGATGCAGAAGGCGCGGCTGGTCTGCGTGGCGGGCAACAGCTTCGAAAGCCCGCGACTGCTCTTGAATTCGCACAGCTCGATGTTCCCGAAGGGGCTGGCAAACAACTCGGATCAGGTCGGGCGGAACTACATGCGCCACACCACCGGCTCGGTCTATGGCGTCTTCGAGAAGCCGGTGCATATGTGGCGCGGCACGACCATGGCCGGGATCATCCGCGACGAGGCCCGCCACGACCCCTCGCGCGGCTTCGTCGGCGGCTACGAGCTTGAGACGCTGAGCCTTGGCCTGCCCTTCATGGCCGCCTTCCTCGACCCCGGCGCCTGGGGGCGCGAGTTCACGACCGCACTCGACAGCTACGAGAACATGGCCGGCATGTGGATCGTGGGCGAGGACATGCCGCAGGCCGACAACCGCGTGACGCTGTCCGAGACCGAGGACCAGTTCGGCCTGAAGGTGGCGAATGTCAATTTCAGTGACCACCCGAACGACATCGCCATGCGCAACCACGCCTATGCCGTCGGGCAGGCGATCTACAAGGAAGTCGGGGCGACGCGGACGATGCCTACGTCGCCCTATCCCTCGACCCATAACCTCGGCACCAACCGGATGTCGGAAAAACCCGAGGACGGCGTCGTCAACAAGCACGGGCAATCGCATGACGTGGCGAACCTGTTCGTCAGCGACGGCAGCCAGTTCACCAGCGGCGCGGCCGAGAACCCGACCCTGACCATCGTGGCCCTCGCCATCCGTCAGGCCGATCACATCGCCAGCGAAATGGCGGCGGGGAATGTCTGAGGGACGGTCAGCGTAACAGGACCGCGAAGCCCGGCAATTCCTGCAGAGCAACCGCCGGAATTGCCGGGCCTGATGGTCCACCCCTGCGCGACGCGCCCGAAGGCAAGCGCGACGCGTTCACCACCTCTGGGGTAATGGAATCAACCGCAGCCACCGTTCGGGTTGGACTCCAGTGCGGACGCTCAGCGTCGGTCGCGGCGATACCTTCCCCATGCGATGCCGAGCATGGCGACGAACGACAATCCGGCCCCGACAAGAAACGGCGTTTCGGACCCCATGCTGTGCCACAGCGATCCGGCAAGGACGTTCCCGACCAGCACAACCACGCCCGTCACAAGGTTGAAGCTGCCAAAGGCGCTGCCCTTCAGGTCGTCGGGCGTTGCGGCGGCGATCATCGTGCCCAGCAACCCTTGCGAGAAACCCATATGCAGGCCCCAGAATACCGTGCCGAGGACATAGACCCACGCCACCGAGGCAAAGGCGAGCGTGAGATGGGCGGCAATCAGGAAGCACAGGCTCCAGAGCAGCAGCCCGTAGGTTCCGATCCGGTCCGACAGCCTGCCCACCGGAAAGGCCGTCAGGCCGTAGGCGGCATGCATGACGACCAGCGACAGCGGAACCCATGCGGGCGTGAACCCTGCCTCCAGCGCCTTGAGCAGGACAAAGGCCTCGCTGAAGCGCGCCAGCATGATGATCGAGGCCAGCCCGATCACCGCCCATACCGCCCGATTGAGCCTGAATGCGTCGGCAAGGTGGAAGCTTCCACGTTTCAGCGGACGATCTCCCGCAGGCTCCTTCACGAAGAAGATCAGCACGACCATGCAAAGGGCCGCGGGGATCGCGGCCAGCCAGAACACCGACTGGATATCGCCCGACATCAGGATCATTGCGCCGACAGCGACCAGCGGACCAACAAAGCCGCCGACCGTGTCGAGCGACTTGCGCAGGCCGAAGCTGGCGCCCCGGATCTCCGGCGGGCTCACGGCGGCCACGATGGCGTCACGCGGGGTGCCCCGGATACCCTTTCCGACCCGGTCCATGGCCTTTGCCAACACGATCTGGTCGAGGCTCGCAGCCCATGGGAAGATCAGGCGGGAGAGCGCGCCCAGCCCATAGCCGAGCACCGCAAGCGGCTTTGCCCGCCTGCTGATGTCGGACAGCACCCCCGACAGGAATTTCGTGGCGGTGGCGATCGCGACCGACAGGCCCTCGATAAAGCCAATCGCCAAGGCCGAAGCCCCCAAACCACCAGCAAGATACAGCGGCAAAAGGGCATTGATCATCTCGGAGGAGACATCCATCAGCAAGCTGACGATCCCCAGCATCCAGACCGTTGCGGGGATGAGAGGGCGTTTTGCCTCAGGGTGGATTTTTGCGGAGGGGAAGGTCGCCATGATCATCCAGGAGCGGTTGCACGTCTCCAAACCACAATCCGATGCTCCAGATCAATCTCCGCGTCTCGCATGGCCATGCGGACAGTCCCATCGAGCAATTCCCGGACCGGTCGGCGCCTCGCTCGCCAGACGTCACCGGAAAGGTCCGGCTATTCGGACACCTTCTTCACGAACTGGGATTTCAGGCCCATCTGGCCGATGCCGGGGATCTTGCAGTCGATGTCGTGGTCGCCATCGACCAGCCGGATCCCGCGCACCTTCGTGCCGACCTTCACGACCAGCGAGGAACCCTTCACCTTCAGATCCTTGATGACGGTCACGGTGTCGCCATCGCTGAGCAGGTTGCCGACGCTGTCGCGGATCTCCGACGCGGGTTCGGCGGTCTCGCCCGGTTGCCATTCATGGCCGCATTCGGGGCAAATCAGCAGCGCGTCCATCTGATAGGCATAGGTCGAGGCGCATTTCGGGCAAGGCGGCAGGGTCTCGGTCATGGGCTTTCTCTTTTCGTTGGTGGTCGGAGGGCGGCGGCGCGCCCTCAGGTCTTGGGGTTCCGACAGCCGAGCGCAGGTCTTCGTTCCCAGATGCGGGTGTGGCTGACGCGCTCGGCGGGCGTCACCAGCCCGCCCCGCTCCATCCGCCGCAAAAGGCTCAGGATGCCGCTGTTGCTCATCCCCAGCAGGTCGCGAAGCTCGGCCTGGGTGCGCGGCCGGGACAGGGCGTCGTAGAGCCGTTCCTGCCGCAGGTCGGCGGGCTTCAACGCGTGGCCGGCTGCCCTTTGCCTCTCCCATCTGTCAGCCATGGGCGGGCTCCGAAGCTGCCTCATTGGCATCGCGCTGCCTTGCGATCGCCTGCTCGACCGTCGAGGCATAGCGGCACAGGGGCGCGCGCAGCCCGTGCAGCAGCAGCGACCGGCGGACCGCGGGGTTCGCTCCGGCCACCCAGAGCGCGACGCCCTGCTTGCCTGTCTTGCGGGCCAGATCGGCGATCATGTTGCTGCCGGTCGCATCCAGCACCGGCACGCCCGCGAGGTCGAGGACCAGCGCCGACTGGCTGTCATGGATGCGATCGAGGGCGGAACCGATCGACCCTGTCGCGCCAAAGAAGATCGGGCCGTTGATGCGGTAGATCAGGATATCGTCCGGAGGAAGGTCCCCCTCCGCCGTCTCGACGGAATCGCCCGACGCGCGGCTGCTCTCGACCGAGGTGGCCCGCACGATCCTGTGGATGAAGATCACGCCGCCAAGGGCGATGCCGACAACGATGGCCTCGATCAGGTCGCGAAAGAGGGTCAAAAGGAACGTCGCGGCCAGCACGATGCTTTCGCCAAGGCCCGAGCGCGCGAGGATCCTGATCGCGGCACGGTCGATCATGTTCCAGGCGACGACGGCGAGAACACCGGCAAGCGCCGCCAGCGGGATGAAGGCGGCAAGCGGCGCCGCCACCAGAATGAAGAGCAGCAGAAACAGCGCGTGGAGTATCCCCGCGACCGGCCCATACGCACCGGCACGCACATTGGTCGCGGTCCGCGCCACCGTCCCGGTCACGCAGAACCCGCCGAACAGCGCCGATCCGACATTCGCCAGCCCTTGCGCCACCAGCTCGCAATTCGACCTGTGCCTGCGCCCCGTCATCCCATCCGCGACCACGGCCGAAAGCAGGGATTCGATCGCCCCGAGCAGGGTGAAGGACAAAGCGGCGGGCAAGATCGCCAAGATCTTCGCGGGCGAGAGGTCCGGCAAGGCCGGCTGCGGCAGCGTCGAGGGGATGCCTCCGAAGCGGGTTCCGATCGTCGCGACCGGCAGGTTCAGCACGGCCGCCGCCAGCGCCGCGACGGCTATCGCGATCAGCATCCCCGGCCAATGCGGACGCCAGCGGCGCAGGATCAGGATCACTGCAATGGTGACGCAGGCAAGACCCAGCGCCGCGGGCGAGAAGCTGCCGCGCGCCGAATACAACGCCGAGAGCTTGCCGATCAGCTCACCCGGTTCGTTTGCCAGCGACAGACCGAGAAGATCCTTGATCTGGCTGGCAAAGATGATGATCGCGATTCCGGCGGTGAATCCGACCGTCACGGGAAATGGCACGAACTGGACGAAGCTGCCCAGCTGCAGCACCCCCACCAGGGTCAGCAACAGGCCCGAGAGGGCCGTGGCGAGGATCAGCCCGTCCATGCCATGCTGGGCGACGGTCGCGGCGACCAGAATGATAAACGCCCCCGCAGGCCCCCCGATCTGGAAGCGCGAGCCGCCCAGCGCCGAGACGAGGAGGCCCCCGAAGATCGACGTGTAAAGCCCCTGCGCCGGGGTCGCCCCGGACGCGATGGCGATCGCCATGGACAAGGGCAGCGCCACGATCGCCACCGTCATGCCAGCGACCACGTCCGCCCGAAACGCCCGCAGGCCGTAGCCTTCGCGCAGGACGGTCAGAAGCTTTGGCGTATAGGACAGCAGCAGGTTCGCGCCCGGTCGCTCTGTGACATCGCTTCGGTTCATGGCTGGCAGCACGCTTTCAGCATGGGACTTGGGGCCTATTCCCTGACTTCGCCGGGTGATTTCAGTCTTACACCACGCCCGCCCTCGACGCTGATCGAGCCTTCTCCGATCAGTTCGATGCCCGCCTTGTTCAGCGCATCCACCACCTTGGTCAGGCTGTCGATCACGCCCCGGACATTGCCCGGACCAGCCTCCATCCGCTGGATCGTGGGGACTGACAGCCCCGAGAGTTCGGCCAGCTCCTTCTGGTCGATTCCGAGCAGGGCGCGGGCAGCACGCATCTGGGCTGAGGTGATCATGGAATTCCGATTTTCTGGGACTTTGGATAGCACGTATCAAAATGATGATATGTGAGCAATCAATATTGATCGTCTGCCCTGCCCCTTCCAACCGAAAGGGAGTGGTGTCCGCGCGAGGAAAGCAGGATACCTGTCCCCACGCCTTATGGGTGGGGACGAGCCGTGGAGGCCCGAAGCCGCGCCTACGGAAAGGATCGCGCGGCTAGCTCAAGCAGCTAGTCGTGTCGTAAACCGGCCTGTTTCATCAGCGGCAGGATGCGCGCGCCGAAATAGGCGAGGTCGGGCGCAAAGTCGTAAAAGGACAGCTGAAAGCCATCGACGCCTGCGGCTTTCAGCTTGACCAGATTTTCGACGATCTGCTCGGGCGTGCCGATCAGGTAGATATTGCCGCCGACCTTCGCATAGGGGTCGTTTTTCGCCATATGCCCCTTCCATGCCTGCGCGTCGCTGTCGAAACGGCCTGCGCCCATCGGCTTGCGCCCGCCGTGATGCGCGACGATCCGGTCGGCATAGTCCAGCGCCTCGGCCTCGGTGTCGCGGGCGACGATCAGCGGGTTCAGCAGCGTGCGGATTTCACGCCCCTCGGCGCGGGCGCGTGCCTTGGCCTTGGCCGTATGACCCGGCAACGTCTCCAGCGCCGAGGCGATGTCCGCGCCGCCCGGCGAGGTCACGAAAACGATGTCCGAATACCGCGCCGCCAGATCCAGCCCGGCATCCGAACCGGTGGCATTGACCAGAATCGGGCGCCCGAAGTTCGGCTTCGGCGTGACGAAGGCGTCCTTCATCTGCCATCGCTCGCCGACATGGGAATAGTTTTCATCCGCGGCCCAAAGCTGGCCGACCGCATCGAGGAAATCGGCGGCCAGCTCATAGCGCCGGTCATGCTCGATCCTCGTCCAACCGAACATCTCATGCTCGACGGCGCGGTGGCCGGTCACGACATTGATGCCCCAGCGTCCGCGGCTGATATGGTCCAGCGTCGCCCCGAATTTCGCCAGATGCAGCGGATGCCAGGGACCGTAGAGGACATGGATCGTGGAGATCAGCATGATCCGCTGCGTCACCGCCGCCAGCGCCGCCGTGGTGATGAAACTGTCCAGCGCCTGACCGTTCAGCACCTCGCCATAGCCACCCTTCGGCAACCACTGGCTGAGCGCAAAGACCAGATCGAAGCCTTGCCGCTCGGCCTCCAGCACCAGATCGCGGTTATAGTCGAACCGCCAGTCGGTGCTGCGGGGCAGCGTGGAATCCGTCCAGCCGCCGGCCTGTATCGGCAGGAACAGGCCCAGAAGCGTGGGTTGGCGCAACGCGCGGGACAGCGGACTGTCGGGAAAATCGGTCGGACCGGGCAGATGGGTCAGACGGGCGGCCTGCGGGACGTGCAGGGTCATCACGGCCTCATGCGTTGACGAGTTGCGGCTGGCAGGGCGCCGGCTCGGCAATGGGGCGGCCCTGCTGGGCGAAGGATTCCGGGATCGCCCCGGTGGCGGCAAAGCGCCCGATCAGCCGGTCATGGAAGATGCGCGGATTATGCGAGGCCAGCGTGCGCGCATTGCGCCAATGCCGGTCCAGCCCATGCGAGCGTTTCGCGGCCGAGGCGCCCAGCGTGTCGAACAGGACCGTCGCCGCCTCAAGCACGAGATCGGTCACGATCGTGACCGTCTGGCTGACATGCAGCTCGGCAATGGCGCTGAGTTCGTTCAGCCGCTCCGCGTCGACCTCGTCCCGGCCGCGGTCATGCACATCCTGCAACCCGCGCGCCGCCTGAAGCGTCGCCGCCCGCGTGACATAGGCGATCGAGGCCAACCGCCCCAGCACCTGCTGGATCTGGGGATCGTCCGCGCTGCGCTCGGCATTCGAGCGGCCGGGATAGCTGCGGTTGCGCGCGATCACCTGATCGGTCGCCTCCTCTGCGATGGTGCGCGCGATCCCGGCCAGCGTGGCGATGTGGTAAAGCTGGAAGAAGCCATGCGCATGGGGAAAGCGATCCGCGGTCGGGCGCACCCATTCGCGACGGATGGCCACATCCTCCAGCAGCGCGGTGCCCGAGGCGGTCAATTGCTGGCCAAAGCCATCCCAGTCGTCAAGGATCGTCACTCCATCAGCCTTGGTCGGCACGATCAGCGTGACCGTCCCGCCCTCGGGCGTCAGGGCGTAGGTGTTGAGGTAGTCGCCATATAGCGAGCCGGTGGTGTAGAACTTCCGCCCGCTGATGCGATAGTGGCGGCCGTCCGGGCGTAGAACCGTCTCATAACTGCGGTTGGTGGCTCCGCCGATTTCCGACGCGCCGCTGCCGACCAGCTTGCCCGAGGCGATCTCGGCCGCGACCAACTGGCTCCAATCAAGGCCGGGCCGGGCGAGCGCATCCTCGAGGATGCCGGCATTGGCGCGCAGCGCATTGGCGAGGTTCGGGTCAGCTGCGCCCAGTTCGATGACGGTGGCGAAGAATTCGACCAGATCGAAGCCTGCCCCACCTTGCGCCTCGGGCAGGCGAAGCCGGGTCAGGCCCAGCCGGATCGCTTCGGCAACTTCCTGATGCAGCAGCCGGTGCTTGGCCTCGCGCTCGACCGCTCCGGCGCGAACCTGCTCCAGAAAGGGCCGGACCTTCGCAAGGAAGGCCTCGTGGCGGGGGCTGACGGGAAGGGCTTCGATGAACTGTGCCATAGGTTGCTCGTGTCGTTGAAAGGTTCAGGCCAAGGCCTGTTCGCGCGGCCGGGCGGTCGCGGCAGCAAAGCGGTTGGCCGGGATCTTCAGTCCCAGATGACCGCGCAGGGTATGGGCGTCGTATTGGTCGCGGATCAGCCCGCGCCGACGCAATTCGGGCAGGACCAACTCGACGAAATCGTCGAGCCCGGTGGGCGAGGGCGGCATGATGTTGAAGCCATCCGCACCGCCTTGGGTGAAATAGGCCTCAAGCTGATCGGCAATGGCTGCAGGCGTGCCGACGATCTGCCAATGGCCACGCGCGCCCGCGATCTCCAGATAGAGGTCGCGGATCGTCAGGTTCCGGCTGCGGGCCTTTTGCAGCAGCAGCAGCGGGCGCGAGACATGGCCACGCTCGCCCACCTCGACCTCGGGAACCGGATCGTCGTCGGAATAGCCGGAGAGGTCGATGCCGCCAAGATGCAGCGACAGGTATTCGCGCCCGACCTCGGGGGTGATCAGGTTCTGGAGCGTGGCGAACTTCTCCTGCGCCTCGTCATGCGACCGGCCGACGACCGGAAAGACGCCGGGCAGGATGAGGATATCGTCCGGCGCGCGTCCAAAGCCCACCGCGCGGGCCTTGACGTCGGCATAGAATTCCTGCGCCTGCGCCAGTGTCGGCTGCGCGGTAAAGACCAGTTCGGCCGAGCGCGCCGCCAGATCGCGCCCGGCGGGCGAGGATCCGGCCTGCACAAGCACCGGCTGACCCTGCGGCGAACGGGGCTGAGACAGCGGCCCCTTGACCCGGTAATGCTCGCCCCGATGATGCAGGGCATGGACGCGCCCCTCGTCGAGATAGCGCCCGGCGGCGCGGTCATCCGCCACCGCGCCATCCTCGAAACTGTCCCAGAGGCCACGGACCGCTTCGGCAAACTCGGCCGCCTGCCTGTAGCGGTTCGCATGCAGGCGGTAATCGTCGCCGAGGCCAAAGTTCTCGCCCTCCAGTTCCGAGCCGGAGGTGACGAGGTTCCACCCCGCCCGCCCGCCCGAGATATGGTCGATCGACGCGATATAGCGCGCCATATTGTAGGGGCGGTTGAAGCTGGTCGAGACCGTCGCGACCAGCCCGATCCGCTGGGTCGCCGCCGCGATGGCCGCAATCAGGGTCAGCGGCTCGAAATAGGTCGCGCGGGTGGTGCGGCTGACATAGTCCAGATTGGACGACGGCACCGCGATCTGGTCGGCCAGAAACACCAGATCGAAGCTTGCCGCCTCGGCCAGTTGCGCCAGCCGAATATAGTTGCGGATATTGATCCCCGCATCGGCCCGCGCATCGGGGTGGCGCCACGCGGCGACGTGATGGCCGGAGGGATGGAGGAAGGCCCCAAGGGCGATTTTGCGGCTCATCTCATGTCCTCATGCGGCGGATTGCGGGAATGCGGGCAGATCGGGACGCGGCAGGCCCAGATGCTCGCGCAGGGTGGCGCCGGTGTAATCGTCGCGGAAAAGCTCCCGCCGGCGCAGTTCCGGCAGCAGAAGTTCGGTGATCGGCCCTAGCGAGCGCGGCAGCGCAGGCGGCATGATGTTGAACCCGTCCGCCGCGCCATTCCTGAAATAATGCTCAAGCTGATCCGCAATGTCCGAAGCGGTGCCGACCAGTTGCCAATGGCCGCGCGCGCCCGCGATATGCAGATAAAGCTCGCGGATGCTCAGGTTCTCGCGCCGCGCCAGATCGACCAGCAGCTTCTGGCGGCCTATGGCGTCCTTCGTCGGCGGCAGGTCGGGCAGCGGACCGTCAGGGTTATGGTCGCGCAGGTCCAGCCCACCGGCAAAGGGTTGCAGCAGTTTCAGCCCGACCTCATGCGTGACCAGCGCCTGCAATTCGTCGAATGCCGCCTGCGCCTCGGCCCGCGTGCGACCGATATAGGGCGAGACGCCGGGCATGATGCGCAGGCTGTCGGGCGCGCGACCATGACGCGCCATCCGGCGCTTGACGTCCTGATAGAACTGGAAGGCATCGTCGAAATTCTGATGCGCGGCAAAGATCACTTCGGCGGAGCGCGCCGCGATCTCGCGCCCCGCATCCGAGGCGCCCGCCTGCACGATCACCGGATGCCCCTGAGGCGAGGGCGGGACCCCCAGCGGGCCTCGGACGCTGAAATGACGCCCGCGATGGGCGAGCGGGTGCAGGCTGTCCGGGTTGAACAAGCGCCCGGCCGCCTTGTCGATTGGGAACGCATCACCCCCCTGCCAACTGTGCCAGAGACCGCGGACGACCTGCTCGAACTCCTCGGCACGGGCATAGCGTTCGGCATGGGGTGGATGCGCGTCCAGCGAATAGTTCGGCCCGTCCTCGGCGTTCGAGGTCGTGACCAGATTCCACCCCGCGCGCCCGCCGCTCAGCAGGTCGAGCGAGGCGAAGCGCCGCGCAAGATTGAAGGGCTCGTTATAGGTGGTCGAGGCCGTGGCGACCAAGCCGATGCGATCCGTCGCCACGCTCAGCGCCGAGAGCAGCGTCAGCGGCTCCAGCCGGACGGCGCGTTCATCCGATCCGATGGACGCATGGCCGAACTCGCGGATCGAGGCGCTGTCGGCAAGAAAGACCATGTCGAACTTTGCCGCCTCGGCAGCCTTCGCGATTTCGCGGTAATGGTCAAAGGAGGTCGCGGCGCCCTGCGGCGCGTCCGGCAGGCGCCAAGCCGCGATGTGATGCCCCGCCCCCATCAGGAACAGGCCCAGCGACATCCGGGCAGAGCTGGAAACGATGCGGGTCATGCTGCTATCCCCTTAAATATACACTGATCATATGGACGATTACTGCCTCGTCTAGGGATGCGGGCTTGCGTATTTGCCTGAAAAACAGTGATGAAAAATCCCTCCACCCGGCTCGCGGAGAACACCGGAACCCCCAGAAGGGATTCCGGTAGCGGATCTCAGGCCTCGCCGATCCAGGTGCGGGCGACGTTGCCGCCAAGCCCGGCTGCGCCCGGCGCATAGTCGTGAACACGCAGGCTGCTGACCACGGGCTGCACCGGCACGGCCAGATTGATCACCGGCAGGTCCTGCGCGATGATCTGCTGGAATTCCTTGAAGAATTGCGCGCGCTTTTCCACGTTCGGCTCGATCGCGGCGGCCTCCAGCAGGCGGTCGACTTCGGGGTTAGCATAATGGCTCGCGTTCGAGAACGGCAGGCCGAGCTTGAAGTTCTTGCTCCAATAGACGCGCTGGACACCGACCGTCGGATCGAAGGTCGAGGACAGAGATTCCACCGACAGATCCCAGGCCCGGTCGGTATAGACCGTCTTGACATAGGTTGCGAAATCAAAGCGCTGGATTTCCGCCGCGATCCCGATGGCGATCAGCGATTGCGCAATGAAATCGGAATAGGCCGGCGCGTTGAACGGGTTCGTCGTCACCCGCAGCCTGAACCGGCTGCCATCGTCCTTGCGCGGGAACCCCGCCTCGTCCAGCAGCTTTTCGGCCAGCGCGGTGTCGAATGTCGCAAAGCCGATATCGGGGTTATGGAACTGCTTGAAGCTGGGCGGTATCGGCGTCGGCGAAGGAATGGCATAGCCGTAGAGCACGAGGTTGATCAGAGCTTTAACGTCGATCGCATGGGCAATTGCCTGCCGGACCTTCAGCGCCTGCAACTCGGGCGTATCCAGATTCAGGACCAACTGGTTCAACAGCCCTGAATAGGTATAGACCCGGTCATCGACCCTGAGGCTGGGAACAGCGCGGAACCGCTCGATATCGGCAAGCGCTACGGGGTTTTCGCCGATATCGACCTCGCCCGTCTCAAGCGCCGCCGCCCGCGCACCGGCATCGCCGATCAGGCGGATGATCACCCTGTCGAGGTGCGGCTGCCCCTCGGCCCAGTAATCGGCATTGCGGTCCAGCGTGATATGGCTGCCGGGGGTCCATTCCTTCAGGACAAAGGGTCCGCTGCCGATGATCTGGCCCGGACCGGGATTCTGGCTGGGGTCCAACCCCTCGAAGACATGCTTTGGAACGATCGGCGATTCCGAGGCGGCAAGCGCCGACAGCAGCGCCGGCGCGGGCTTGGCCAGCTTGATCCGAACGACATGCGGGTCCGGGCTGTCGATGCTTTCGACATGCGCGAAGGTGATGCGGCCGCGCGGATGCGCCTCTTTCAGGCGCAGGATCGAAAAGGCCACATCGGCCGAGGTCAGCGGCTGGCCGTCATGGAATTTCGCATCGGGCTGAAGCTGGAAGACATATTCCAACCCGTCCGGCGTCACCGCCCATTCCCGCGCAAGGCTGGGCCGGGGCGTCAGGTCATAATCATAGGCCAACAGCCCGTCGAAGATCTTCGAACCCACGAATTGCGCGCCACCCGCGCTGGTATTGATGGCGACAAGCTGCGACGGCTCGGGGAAATAGGCGATCTTCAGCGTGCCGCCACTGACCGGCCCGGCGGTTGCAGCGTGGCCGCCGCCGGGCAGCGCCACATAGGCGCCGGCGGCAAGGATGATCTGATGAAACTGGCGTCGGGAAAGGGTCATGGATCTTTTCTGCGATAAGGGGAGGACAGGCGCGTTCCCCCGCCGTTCCCCGGCACGGGACGCTTGATGCTGCACGATGCGTGTGCCGCAATCCTGATGAGGGCAGGTTATCGAATACCTGAAAGATGGTCTTTCCCTTGTTTGACCCGACCGAAGCATGACGGTTTCGCCCCGGTGCCCCGCCGTGGATCGGCAAGGTTGTCCTGCGGTTTCCCCAGCCCGAACGGTCCCGCGCGATGCGAATCCCCCACGCCGGGCTCCGTGCCTCACCCGCGTTTTTTCTCAGGGAATAACAATCCAAACTTTGCGGCCATAGCGCAAATCTCACCTCTGTCGCATGGGCATATCAGATCAGGGCATTCGTCCGGACGGTTTCGGGCCAAGACCAGCCCCTGACCTGCCTGATGCGCAATTTGATAGTCTACTGTTCATGTGTATTTTGAACTGCAACCCCGGTTGACGGGGCAGCCGCAGGAACGCAGCGAGGCCAACCATGGCGCAAAGAAAATCCGTCCCGCGCCAGATCTGGCGCATCTTCCTTCACGCCATTCCCACCGTGCTGGGCATCGTCGTGCTGAACTTCCTGCTGCTGCAACTGGCGCCCGGTGATGCGGCCGACGTGATCGCGGCCGAGGCGGGATCGGCGACCGAGGAGACCATGGCCGCGCTGCGCCGCAGCATGGGGCTGGACCTGTCCGTCCTCGAACAGCTCAAGACCTATCTCCTGCATCTCGCGCAGCTCGATCTGGGGCACTCCCCCCGCTATGCCATGCCCGTGCTTGACCTGATCATGCAGCGCCTTCCCGGCACGCTGATCCTGATGGCGACGGCGCTGGGGCTGGCCGTGGTGCTGGGCGTCGCGCTTGGCGCGGTGATGTCCAGCTTCGCCGGACGCATCCCCGACCGGCTGCTGTCTGTCCTGTCGCTGCTTTTCTATTCCATCCCCGGCTTCTGGATCGGGCTGATGCTGATCCTGCTTTTCTCGGTCAAGCTGGGCTGGCTGCCTTCGGGCGGATCGGGCACCATCGGCAGCAGCCTGACCGGCTGGGCAGCCGTGTTGGACAACGCGCGCTACATGATCCTGCCCGCCATGTCGCTATCGCTGTTCTATGTCGCGATCTATGCCCGGCTGACCCGTGCCGCGATGCTGGAGATCCGCAATCAGGACTATGTCCGCACCGCGCGCGCCAAGGGCCTGTCGCCGCTGCGGATCACCCTTTCGCATATCCTGCGCAACGCGCTGATCCCGGTCACGACCATGGCGGGGATGCATTTCGGAAACATGCTGGGCGGCGCCGTCGTGGTCGAGACGGTGTTCAGTTGGCCCGGCCTTGGACGGCTGGCCTTCGAGGCGGTGATGGCGCGGGATTTCAACGTTCTCTTGGGAATCCTGCTGCTGTCCTCGCTGGTCGTGATCGTGGTCAACGGGCTGGTGGACCTGCTTCAGTCCCGCCTCGACCCCCGGATAGGAGCGAATTGATGCCCGCCGACAGCACGCTTCACAAGGCGCTGGCGACATCCGCCGCGCGCACCGCGCCCCAGCCGCCCGCCGCACAACCCGAATGGCGCCATATCCACGCCCCCGACGCCCGCAGCGCGACCACGGCGCATCTGCCTCCGCGACAGGGTTATGCCGAGCTGAAGCTGTTCCTGCGCAATCCGAATGCCATCTTCGGCATCGTGGTGCTGCTGGCGATGGCCCTTTGCGCGCTGACCGCACCCCTGCTTTTCCCGCGCGATCCGCTGGCGATGGTGGGTCGGCCCTTCCTGTGGCCGGGGCAGGATGCCGCCTTTCCGCTGGGCACGGATTCCATGGGCCGTGACGTGCTGGCGGGGCTGGTCCACGGCGCACGCATCTCGCTTTACGTGGGCGTCGCCGCGACCGTGCTGGGGCTGAGCGTGGGCATCGTCGTCGGCGCGCTGGCCGGCTATTTCGGCGGCGTGACCGACCGGCTGTTGTCGCGCCTGATCGAGATCTTCCAGACCTTGCCCAGCTTTGTCCTTGTCGTGGTCCTCGTCGCGATCCTTGCGCCAAACGCGACGACGATCACCCTCTCGATCGCGATCGTCACCTGGCCCACCGTCGCCCGCCTGACCCGGGCCGAGTTCCGCAGCCTGCGCCAGAACGACTTCGTCACTGCCGCCCGCAGTCTGGGCTTTGGCCACGGCCATATCATCTTTCGCGAGATCCTGCCGAATGCGCTGCCGCCGATCATCGTGACCAGCTCGGTCATGGTCGCGGGGGCGATCCTGATGGAATCGGCGCTGTCCTTCATGGGCCTTGGCGATCCCAATGTGGTCTCCTGGGGGTCGATGATCGGCGGCGGGCGCGAGATGATCCGCACCGCCTGGTATCTGACCGCCCTGCCCGGCCTTGCCATTGTCGTAACGGTGCTCGCGCTGAACCTGATCGGGGACGGCCTGAACGACGCCCTGAACCCCCGCTTTTCGGAGGATCGCCTGTGAGCGCCGTTCTTGCCGTCGAAAACCTCTCGGTCGCCTTCGGCCCGGCCCGCCCGGTCGAGCGCGTGAGCTTCCACGTCAACCCGCGCGAGACGCTGGCCATCGTCGGGGAATCCGGCTCGGGAAAATCGCTGACCGCGCTTTCGATGATGGGCCTGCTGCCCCGCAACGCGAGGGCCTCGGGCCAGATCCTGATCCGCACGCCTCAAGGCCGGGTCGACATGCTGGCCTTGCCCGAGCGCCGCCGCCGCCTTTTGCGGGGCAAGCAGATTGCGATGGTCTTTCAGGAACCCATGACCTCGCTGAACCCGGTCCACACGATCGGCCGCCAGATCGAGGAGACGCTGATCGCGCATGAAAATCTGGACCGCGCCGCCCGTCGCGCGCGGGTGCTGGAACTGATGAATCTGGTCCGCATACCCGACGCGGCGCGGCGCATCGACGACTATCCGCATCAATTGTCCGGCGGCATGCGCCAGCGCGTGATGATCGCGATGGCCGTGGCCTGCCGCCCCCGCATCCTGATCGCGGACGAGGCGACGACGGCGCTGGACGTGACCATTCAGGCGCAGATCCTGCAACTTCTCGACAATCTGCGGCGCGAACTGGATGTGGCCGTGGTGTTGATCACGCATGACCTTGGCGTCGTCTCGCAATGGGCCGATCGCGTCGTGGTCATGTATGCCGGCCTCCATGTCGAAGAGGCGACGCCCGCCCAGCTTTTCGCCGATCCTCTGCATCCCTACAGCCACGGGTTGCTGGCGGCCTCGCCCCGCAATTCCGAGGGGCTGACCTATCGCGATGCGCCGCTGGCGGAGATCCCCGGTTCCATCGCTTCGGCCCGCGGAGAGGTGGGCTGCCCGTTCCGTCCACGTTGCCCCGCCGCGCGCGAGGTTTGCGGCGCGGTCGTGCCCCCTCCCGTCCCGCATCGGGGCGACCGGCTGGTCGCCTGCCATTTTCCCGGCATCCTGACCGAGGAGGCAAGACTTGTCCCTGCTTTCGCTTGAGAACCTCGCCACCGCCTATGACACGCCGCATGGCCGCTTCCGGGCGCTGGAAGGCGTCAGCTTTTCCGTCGCGCAGGGCGAGACGGTGGGACTTGTCGGCGAATCCGGCTGCGGCAAGTCCACGCTGGGCAAGACGCTGATGCGGCTCGTGCCCTCGGACGAGGGCAGCATCCGGCTGGACGGGGACGAGATCACCGCCGCGCAGGGCCGCGACCTGATGCCGGTGCGGCGAAAATTGCAGATGATCTTTCAGGATCCCTTCGCGTCGCTGAACCCGCGCCACAGCATCCGCCGCATCCTGACCGGGCCGCTGAAGATCCACGGCGTCACCAGCCGTGCCGAGCGCAACCGCATCGCGGAAGAGATCGTGAACCGCGTGGGCCTGCCCCCGGATGCGCTGGACCGCTATCCGCATGAGTTCAGCGGCGGGCAGCGCCAGCGCATCGGCATTGCCCGCGCGCTGATCCTGCGCCCGCAGATGATCGTCTGTGACGAGCCGGTCTCGGCGCTGGATCTGTCGATTCAGGCCCAGATCATCAACCTGCTGGCCGAACTCAAGCGCGAATATGGGCTGTCCTACCTGTTCATCAGCCATGACCTTTCGGTGGTGCGCTATTTCACCGACCGTGTGCTGGTCATGTATCTGGGCCGGATCGTCGAAAGCGGTCCGACGCGCGAGGTCTGGGACAATCCCCGCCATCCCTATACCCGCGCGCTGATCGACGCCCTGCCCGATGCAGGCAACCCGCGCGAGGTCGCGCCCCTGTCGGGCGATCTGCCCGGCGTTCAGAACCTGCCCGGGGGCTGCCGTTTCCATCCGCGCTGCCCCCATGCCACCGATCTGTGCCGCAAGGCCGAGCCGTTGATCCCCGACAATGGCGATGCCCATGCCTTCGCCTGCCATCACCCGCTGCCCTTCATGGCCTGACATTCCCGAGGTTCCTTGATGCCGAAACTCTCCCGCTGGCTCATGCCGCTTGCGCTGGCTGGCCTTGTCGCCCTGCCCGCCCTTGCCCAATCCCCGCAGCACGGCGGCACCCTGACGCAAGTGCTTGCCCTGCAACCGCCGATGCTGGTGCCGCTGTCGCCGGATGGCTCGCGCACCACCGGGCCGAAGATCGTCGAGGGCTTGCTGCGCTATGACTTCGACCTGAACCCGCTGCCGGCGCTGGCGACGGGCTGGCATGTGTCGGACGACGGCCTCGAATACCGCTTCGATATCCGGCAAGGGGTCAAATGGCACGACGGCCAGCCCTTCACCGCGGCGGATGCGGCTTTCTCTATCCGGTTGCTGAAGGAATACCACCCGCGCGGGCGCACGACATTCGCCAATGTCACCGCGATCGAGACGCCTGACGATCACAGCCTGATCCTGCGCCTGTCCCGGCCCGCGCCCTATCTGATCCGCGCCCTCGCCGCCGTCGAAAGCCCGATCCTGCCCAAGCATCTTTACGAAGGCAGCGACCCGCTGACCAACCCGTGGAACCAGAAGCCCGTGGGCACCGGCCCGTTCCGCTTCGCCGAATTGCAGGGCGGAAGCTTCCTGCGGCTGGAGCGAAACCCGGATTACTGGGACAAGGGCAAGCCCTATCTGGACGGCGTGGTCTTTCGCATCCTGCCCGACGCTGCCGCCCGCGCCGTCGCGGTCGAGACGGGCGAGGCCGACCTGACCACCGGCAACCTGATCCCGATGGCCGATCTGGAGCGGGTTCGCGCCCTGCCCCATATCCGCATCGAGGAGCGCGGCACCATCTTCGAGGCCGGGGTGAAGCGGATCGAGTTCAATCTGGACGAGCCGCATTTCAAGGATCTCCGGGTGCGTCAGGCCGTCGCCCATGCGATTGACCGTGACACCATCCGCAACGTGATCTGGTATGGCTACGGCCAGCCCGTTTCGGGGCCGATCAGTCCGGACCTGTCGCCCTTCCGGGCCGAGGGCCTGCCGGACCATGCCTTCGATCCGGCGAAGGCCGAGGGCCTGCTGGACGAGGCCGGCTATCCGCGCGGCGCGAATGGCATCCGCTTTTCGCTGCCGCTGGATTTCCGCCCCGCGACCGAGGGCGACCGCCGCACCGCCGATTACGTCAAGCAGGCGCTGGCACAGATCGGCATCGCCATCGAGGTGCGGGTGCAGGATTTCCCGACCTATACGCGGCGCGTCTATACCGATCGCGACTTTGCCTTCACCGTCAATTCCATGACCAATACCTTCGACCCGACCGTCGGTGTCCAGCGGCTCTACTGGTCGAAGAACTTCCGCCCCGGCGTGCCCTTCACCAACGGGGCGCATTACGCCAATCCGCAGACCGACGCACTGCTGGAAGCCGCCGCGGTCGAGACCGATCCGGCAAAACGCAAGGCGCTGTGGGACCAGATCCAGACGCAGGTGATCGCGGATCTTCCCGATATCAACCTGCTGTCGGATTTCAATTTCTCCATCATCAACGGCCGCGTGCAGGATGCCGTGACCGATGCCGAGGGCATCAACGGCAATCTCGCCGATGCCTGGATCAAGGAACAGGTGACCCAATGACCGACATTTTCCATTACACGCGCTGCCCGGCCCCGACCTCGACCGGGGTCAGCGCCGGGCTGGGGATCCTTCAGGCGGGCCTGCGCGACCACGGACTTGAGGCGCGCGCGCTTCAGGACATCACCGACCCCGAGATCCGGCGTCATCATTTCGAGCATGGCATCGCGAACCTGATGCGCGAGGGCGGCAATATCCCCGCGATCTGGGCGCGCTCGCACGGGGCGGACACGCGGCTTCTGGGCATCACCTGGCTGGACGAGTTTCAGGCGGTGATCGTGCGCGAGGACAGCGAATTCACCGATGTCGCGTCGCTGGCCGGGCACCGCTTCGCGCTGCCGCTTTCCTCGGGGCATCGGCTGGACGTCTCGCGCATCACCTCGGTTCGCGGCATCCAGCAGGCGCTGCGCCATGCCGGGCTGGGGCTGGACGCGGTCACGCTGGTTGACGCGCGCGACCTGCGCGGGGTGCTGCCGGGCCAGACCGGCGGCGAAAGCTTCGACGCCGAGCTTGCGCTGCTTGATCAGGGTCAGGTCCATGCGGTCTGGCTGAAAAGCGCCGCCGGAGTTGCGGCGCTGCGCAGCGGACGCTACCGCGCCGTGCTGCGGATCGACCAACTCTCGGATCCCCTCTTGCGGGTCAATAACGGGACGCCCCGCACGCTGACCTTCCATGCCGATTTCATCGCCGCCCGCCCCGAGGTGGTGCGCCGCATCCTCGCCGACGCACAGGGCGCGGTGGCGCGCATCGCGCAGGACCGGGCGCGGCTCTGGGCGATCCTTGCCGGAGAAACCGGCCAGTCGCCCGAGGATGCCGAGGCCGCGTTCCGGTCCTTTGCGCCGGAAAACCTGCTGCCCTCGCTGACGGCCGACCGTCTGTCTGCGTTGCAGGATCAGGCGGAGTTCCTGCTGGCGCAGGGCTTCATCCCCGAACATGTCGATGTCGCGGGCTGGGCGCTCGACTGGAACGACCTGCCGAACGCGGACCGGGCCGCATGACACATCTTGCCCCCATCATCCCGCTGCCGACGACCGGCACCTATCTGGAAACGGCGCGCGCCTTCGCCGCCGAAGTGGCAAGGGACGCCGTCCGGCGCGATGCCGAAAGCCTCGACCTGAAGCGCGAATTCGCCGCCTGGGGCCGGACCGGCCTTCTGACCCTGACCATCCCGAAGGCGAATGGCGGGCCGGGTCTGGGCTATGCCGAATTGTCGCGGATGATCCAGATCGTCGCCGAGGCCGATGGTGCGCTGGCCCAGACCACCCAGACCCATTTCGGCACCATCGACGCCCTGCGGACCTTTGGCAGCCCCGAGCAGCGGCAATGGGTCTTTGACCTGATGCTGAAGGGCGCGGTCTTTGGCAATGCGCAGGTCGAGCGCGGCCAGCGCGGCGCGGGCCTGCCGAATGTCCGCATCCTGCGCGACGGCGACGATTATGTCCTCAGCGGCCAGAAATTCTATACGACCGGCGCATGGAACGGCGACTGGATCCGCGTCTCGGCCACGGACGAGGAGGAGCGGTTCACCTTCGCCATCGTGCCCCGCGACGCGGCCGGGCTGAGCTTTGGCCATGACTGGGACCTGTTCGGGCAAAAGGGCACCGCCAGCATGTCGATCACCTTCGACAATGCGCGCGTGCCCGCCACCCGCGTCCTGCACAAGCGCGAGGGCGCCGGGCCCTTCCTGCCGCTATGGGCGACCTTCATGCTGGTTCATTCCGCCATCGACATCGGCATGGGCCGCGCCGCGCTTGATGCCGCGCGCGAACTGATCGCGGCGCGGGGCAGGCTGGCCCCGGAGGCGATCGGCCACGGCCATGCGAGCTTCCTGGACGACACCCATATTCTCTACCGCTTCGGTGAATGGGAAACCCGCCAGAAGGCGGCCGAACTGCTGCAGGAGGACGGCGCCCGCGCGCTGGATGCCGTCATCGACAGCGACGATGCCGAGGCGATCGGCCGCGCGACGCTGGAGATCGCCAAGGCCAAGACTTTCGGCGGCGAGGTCGCGCTGCGCATGGCCAGCGACCTCTTCGAGTTCGGTGGCGCCGGTGCGGCGAACCGGACTCTGGGCCTCGACCGGCTCTGGCGCAACCTGCGCGTTCATACCCTGCATGACGCGAGCTGGTGGAAATATGCCCAGATCGGAGAGCATGCGCTCAGCGGCAAGCTGCCCCCGCCGCTGCCGCATCAATAGCCCAGCCGGCTTTCGCAATATCCACCATCATGGTAGAGCATAGGGAACATTGCGAAACGCGGACCACCAATGCTGACCATGAAGGGGAAATACGGGATCAAGGCGCTCATCGAGCTTGCGCGCCTTGATCCGGGCGAGGTGCGGCAATCCACTGCCATCGCCAACGCGAACGGTATCCCCAAGAAGTTTCTGGACACCATTCTTGCCGATCTGCGTCAGGCCGGTCTGATCCAGACGCGCAAGGGCCGCTCGGGCGGGTATTCCCTTGCCCGGCCGGCCGACACCATCAGCGTGGCCCAGATCCTGCGCGTGATCGACGGGCCGATCGCGCCGATTTCCTGCGTCAGCAAGACCGCCTATCGCAAATGCCACGACTGCCCGACGCAAAGCGCCTGCGAGATCCGCTTGCTGATGCTGGAGGTGCGCGATGCGATGCTGGCCATTCTGGAGCATCGCACCCTGCAGGATCTTTGCGGCTCGGTCGCGCTGAGCGGTCCGCTTACCGGCGAGGATCAGGCGGCCAGCGCCTGATCCCAAGCGCGGCGGTCCACCCAGTCGGCAATGCTGAAATCCGCGGCAAGGAAACCCTCGGCCAGCAGGAAATTCTTGTAGCTTTCCACTGCCGCCAAGGCCTCGGGTTCCAGCGACAGGCCGAAGCTCTGGGCAAAGCGCGGGCCGTGAGCCACATGGATCTGCTCTTCGCTGACGCCTGTTTCGCGGGCGGCAAAGCGGGCGGTGTCGTCGGGATGGGCGGCAGCCCATTCGCCCGCCTGCCGGATGGTCCCGATCAGGGTCGCCGCCAGATCGGGCCGTTCGTCCAGCAGTGCCGCATCGACGGTCAGCAGGCGCGGCGTCCCCGAGTTTATGCGGATCGCGGGATCGTCATGGAAGCCGAAGGACACCACTTCCTGCGCCGCGATAAGGTTCGCGGCGGCAATGCCCGAGGCCCCCTTGACGAAAATCGCGTCAACCTCGCCCCGGAACAGCGCCGCAATTTCCGCGCCGTAGGGAATGCGGCGGGCAAGGCCGAAGCGGTCGGCCTCGTGACTGTCCAGCACGCTTTCAGAGAAGGCGATGTCGACGAACTTGACCTCACTACGCGCCAGACCAGCGATGGTCAGGGCGGATTCGAAGGCCTTCAAGGCGCTGGCCCGCCAGAAATCGACGACGAAAACATCTCCCTCGGGTTGTTTCGGGACGCCCAGCCTGCGCCCCTCCAGATCCGAGGCGCTGCGGATGCCGCTTTCCGGCAGGGCGATGATCGCCTGATACTCGTCGGTCCAGGTGACGCCGATCAGCCGGGTATCCCGCCCCTCGGACCGGGCGCGGATTGGTGGCACGTTGCCGCCAAGGCGGAACGACCATTTCAGCGTGTGGTTGAAATGGCTTTGCCGGATATTGCGGTCCTTGCTGTCGATGATCGAGGCAAGCTCGACCCCCTTGGCGGCAAAGGCGCGATCCAGCAGGCCAAGCTGCGCGGCCAGCCCGACCGGGGTCGGAACCGGGCAGCGCGTATACCAAAGCGTATCCATGTTCACCTCATGCGACGAAATGCAGATCGGCGGCATTGCCGAAAAGGCCGGTGCCATCGGGCGTGTGCCCGGCCAGCTTGCGGTTGAAAACCGTGTGTTCGGGGCTGGTCACGGTGTAGATCGACGGCACGTCCTCGTGCAGGATCTCCTGCACGCGCCGCCATTCCTGACGCCGGGCCTCATGGTCGTTTTGCACGGCCGAGGATTCCAGCAGCCGATCGACCTCGGCATTCTGGTAATGGGCGCCATTGCTGAACGGGATGCCGGGCTTGAAGTTCTTCGACCAGTAAAGCCGCTGCACACCCACCTGTGGGTCGAACAGGTTCGACATGCCGTTATACAGGAAATCCCAGTCGCGATCGGTATAGACGCGCTTGGTATAGGTCGCGAAATCCTGCGCGCGGATCTGCGCGTCGACGCCGACCTGCTGCAGGGCTTGCCGGATATATTCGGCGCCACGCCGCGTGCCCTCGTTGCCCGGAACGTAGTCGAGGGCGACGCTGAAACGCGTGCCGTCCGCGCCGCGCGGATGGCCCGCCTCGTCCAGCAGCGCCTCGGCTTTCTCCGGGCTGATCTCATGCAGGGGCAGGTCGGCGAAGTGATAATCTTTCAGCGCCGGGTGGATCGGGCCGTTCAACACAGCGCCATAGCCATAATTCGTGAGGTTCAGCAGAACCTGCGGGTCGATCACATGGGCGAATGCCTTGCGCACCCGGCGGTCCTGGAAGATCGGGCGATCGAGGTTGAACTCGACCCGGCGGACGCCGTTCGCATATTGATAGCCGTTCCATTCCAGCCCCAGTTCGGGGTTCTGCTCGATCCGCGCCAGATCGGCCAGAGGGATCGGCTCGCCCGGAGCGACATGGACCTCGCCGGATTCGATCGCGGCGGTGCGCGCGGCGGCGTCGGGCAGGAAGCGGATGACCAGTTGGTCGATGGCAGGCTTCGGCGCGTCCCAGTAATCCGGGTTGCGATCATAGACGATATGGCTGCCGCGCACCCATTCGCGGAAGAGGTAAGGTCCGGTGCCGATGGGCGCGTTCTGCGCGGGATTTTCCAGCGGCTTGCCCTCGGCATAGACATGGGCGGCGACGATGGGCGTTTCCGAGGCGGCAAGGGCGCGGATCAGGTATGGCGCGGGGGCGCGCAGGATCAGGCTGACGTGATGGTCGTCCTGCACCTCGATCCGGTCGAGATTGGCGAAGGTATTGCGGCCGCGCGGGTGAACCTCGCGGATCGTGTCGATCGAGAAGGCCACGTCCTTTGCCGTGAAGGGCTGGCCATCATGCCATTTGACCCCCTGCCGCAAGGTGAAATCATAGCGCAGGCCGTCATCGCTGATCGTCCATTCCGTCGCCAGTTGCGGCTTGGGCGTGAGGTCGAAGTCATAGCTCAGCAGCCCCTCGTTCGTCTTGGCCGAGACGAAGACCGTATAATAGGCCGTATGCCCCAAGGCCGAGATCACCGGCGGTTCCGAGCTGAGCGCGATGACCGCCGTGCCGCCTGATTGACCCTGCTGGGCGAGGATCTTACCCGCAGGAAAAACCAGCCCGGCAGCCAGCGCGGCAGAGCCGAGCAACACGCCACGACGAGAGATATTTTCACTGTATTCCATATGATTACCGTCGCTTGTCAGGTTGCGATGCGGGCATTTCGCGCGTCATCGGATAGCTGCATTTATTGACAATATCCACAAAGTTAGTCAACAAATAGGCGCGCCAGAATGGACGCTTCGGCCGCCTTGAAACAAGAACGCCGGAATTCTTCCATCTCGCCCGCCGCCGGGAAAAGAAAACGGTCGCGGACCACCTCACTCGCAGCAGATTCGCTATCCCGCGACCGCTGCAAGGACGCACGCAGCACGGCCCTTCGGGGCCAGGACAGGAGACCATCATGGTCGAATATCGCTATCTGGGACGCAGCGCCCTGAAAGTTTCCCCCATCACGCTCGGCACGATGATGTTTGGCGGCCCAACCCCGGACGACGTGGCCTTCCGCATCATCGACAAGGCCCGCGAACAGGGCATCAACTTCATCGACACCGCTGACGTCTATCACGATGGCGCCTCTGAAACGACCGTGGGCAAGGGCATTGCCAAGCATCGCGACCACTGGGTCGTGGCAACCAAGTTCACCAACTCCAAAACCGTCGGGCCGAACCTTGGCGGGCAGTCGCGCAAATGGATCATCCAGAACGTCGAGGGCCAGCTGAAGCGCCTGAACACCGATTATATCGACCTGCTGTATTTCCACCGCGCGATTTTCGACGCCCCGCTGGAGGAGCCGCTGCGCGCCATCGGCGACCTGATCCAGCAGGGCAAGCTGCGCTACTTCGGCGTTTCGAACTTCCGCGCCTGGCGCATCGCCGAGGTGGCGCATCTGGCGGACAAACTGGGCATCGACCGCCCCATCGCCAGCCAGCCGCTCTACAATATCGTCACCCGCGCGGCCGAGCGCGAGGAACTGCCCGCCGCGAGTTACTTCGGTCTGGGCGCGGTCACCTATTCTCCCCTGGCACGTGGCGTCCTGACCGGGAAATACGTCCCCGGCGAGGCTCCGGCAGCGGATACCCGTGCAGGGCGCGGTGACAAGCGCCTCCTTGAAACCGAATGGCGGCCTGAATCGGTCCAGATCGCCCATCAGGTCGCCGAACATGCCCGCGCGCGGGGCCTGACGCCCACGCAATTCGCGCTGGCCTGGGTGCTGGAGAACCGCCTCGTCACCTCGACCATCGCGGGGCCGCGCACCGAGGAGCATTGGGATGGCTATGTCGAGGCGCTTGGCACCAAGCTGACCGCCGAGGACGAGGCGCTGGTCGACGGGCTGGTCACGCCCGGCCATGCCTCGACCCACGGTTTCAACGATCCGAGCCACCCGATCGAGGGTCGCGTCAGCCGCGGCTCGGGGCAGGAACCGGCATTCCTGCGCGCGCGCAGCTGATACGGAAACGGCCCGCCAGACCGGCGGGCCGTCTTTTCAGAACACCTTGCCTTCCAGCAGGTGGGTCGTGGTGCCGTTCAGCAGATAATCCCCGATGACTCGCGCCTTGTGGTTCAGCGGGTTGTGGTTCAGGACGGTGCGAATATTGCGCCAGTGCCGGTCCAGATTGAACCGCTGCGAGGTTGCCGAGCCGCCGCCCAGTTCAAAGATCCGGCCCGCCGCCTCCAGCGCCAGTTGACCCGAGACAAGCTGCGCCCTTGCGCCGTTGATCGAGGCCTGGACCAGCAGCCGCTCGACCTGCTCGTCCGAGGCGCGGGCCAGGATGGCATCGGCCACCGCCTCCTGCTCGCGCGCAGCCTCGCGGATCGCGGCATCGACGCCATAGGAAAGCGCTGCGATGTCGCCCAGCACCTTCTGCACGAAGAAATCGTCGCGGGCGAAATCGGCATGGCTATGCGTCGCCGCGCGCCCGTGATTCAGTACATAGTCCCGCCCATCATGCAGCGCCGCCGCCACCGCCCCGGCCGCTGAAGCCGCAAGATGCAACTGCCGCATGGTCGAGGTGTGGCGTCCGATGAAGCTGTTGATGTCGCGCTGGCCGATCTCCTCGGCCTCGACCCGCACGTCGCGCAGGATGATCCCGCCCGAGGCGGTCAGCCGCTGCCCCATACCGTCCCAGTCATCCAGAATCTCGACCCCCTCGCGGTCGGTCGGGATCATGGCAAAGACCAGCTCGCCCTGCTCGTCCGTCGCGCTGATCGAGGCGAAATCGGCAAATGCCGTGCCGGTTGCGTAATGCTTGCGGCCATTCAGGCGATAGTGATCGCCCTGCCGGGTCAGGGTGGTGCCGATATCGCCGGGATGGCGGGTCAGGTTCTCGGTATGCGCCCCACCGAAGATCGCGCCGGACAGCAGGCGCTGGAATGCCAGATCGTCGGGCTGGTCGACCGAGCGCAGCACGATGGCCTGCGCAAAGTTGAAATGGCTGCGCAGCGCATGGGCGACGTTGCTGTCGCCCTCGCCAAGCTGGCGGATCACCTCGATATAGTCCGAGAGGCCGCCGCCCGGACCGCCTCGATCCCTCGGCACCAGAAGCGTTCCTATCCCTGCCTGCCTGAGCCAGTCGAAAACCTCGAAGGGCAGGATACGCTCGCGGTCCCTTTGCGCCGCGCCGGCCCTGATGCGATCCACCAGCGCCGGCAGCGAGGCGAGGATCTGGTCCAGCCGGGGCGCCTTCGCCTCGACATGCAGGTTTGCGCGGACGGGGTTTTGCATCATTCATCCCATGAAATAAATCTACTTGCACAATATACATTAATGCCGCCCTCGGGGATCGGACAGCAGCTTCTATGGATCGGGTAAAGAAGCCGGAAAATAAGGCAATTCATTCTGCTCAGGGGCGCATCTGGGGAAGCCGGATGCTGTCACGGCGCGATCTGTGAAATGGACCCGCCCAAGAAACACCTATAGTTTTCCTGCATATTTGGACGAGACGGTGATGCCTGATTTCCACAGCCTTGATGCGGCAGACGCAGCGCAGGTGCTTCTTTCTGGCGACCGGGTCGTGGCGCCGCTGGATCATGGCATCGACCCCACGCGGCCGCGCAAGGAGGCCTTGCGCCGCCTGCTTGAGGCCCTGCCCTGGGCCACGATCATCGCCACGAACCATTGGGTTCCGACGCTGCTGAACCTGACCACGCGGCATCTGGAGCTTTGCGTCAACGCCGCGGTGCTGATCTGTCCCGGTGACAGCCGCCGCCTGCCCCTGACGCCGCTGCCCTATCCCACCGTCATCCTGACCGATGCGCCCGACGCGGTCCGAAGACATGCACGGGCGTGGAGCAGTCTGGTCATGCGCCGCAATCCGGCGCTGGCCGAGGCGCAGAACCTCCGTCTGGCGCTGAACATGCTCCGCCCGGCCTGACGAAATTCATTACAAGGACAACAGAATGGCGAACCGCCCGCGCGAGTTGCATCTGAATATCGGCCTGAACACCACCGGCTATCTGGAAAGCGCATGGCCGCAAGGCTCGGCGCGGATGCGCGACATCAACGACCCGGAGTTTTACCTCGGGATCGCGCGGCTGGCGCATCGCGGACGCTTCGACGCGCTGTTCCTGTCGGATCATCCGGCCCTGCGCACAGGCCCCGGCACCCGCCCCTTCCACACGATCGAGCCGCTGATCCTGCTGACGCATCTGGCGGCGCAGGTTCCCGATATCGGGCTGGTCGCGACCATGTCCACGACCTACAATTCGCCCTATAATCTTGCCCGCAGCAGCCAGAGCGTCGACGTGCTGAGCGGGGGGCGGCTGATCGTGAACATGGTCAGTTCCTTCAATCCCGATGTCGCGGCGAATTTCGGCAGCGACCCCCTGCCGCCCCGCAAGCAGCGCTATGAGCGCGCGCAGGAATTCCTCGACCTCGTGAAGCAGCTTTGGCAAAGCTGGCAGCCCGGAAAGGACAGCCGCGCCACTGACGACTTCTGGTCGGGCTGGCAGGCCGAGCCGGTGAATTTCGCGGGGAATCACTTCGTCGTCAAAGGGCCGCTGAATGTCCCGGTCAGTCCGCAGACCCATCCGGTCATTGCGCAGGCCGGCGGCTCGGACAGCGGGATCGACTTCGCGGCGCGCCATGGCGAGATCATCTATGCCAATATCCTGTCCCGGCAGGCCGGCCTCGCCTTCCGCAAGCGGGTTCTCGAGAAGGCTGCGGAATACGGGCGCGATCCGGCCGGCATCCTGCTGGTGCCCGGCGTCGTGCCCTTCGTCGCCGAAACCCGCGAGGCCGCATTGCGCCTGCATGAGCGCCTCAGCGGCGTCCGCAACGAGGATGAGCTGGTCGCGGCCTTCCTTCGCCAGTTCGGGCTGGACCCTGCCAAGGTGGATTTCGATCGCGTCCTCAGCGCCGATGAGGTGATGCCCGACCCCGAGCAGGGCGGCGCGCTGGGATTCCTGCTGGGCATGGTCGAATTGCTGCGGCACGAGGAGTTGACACCCCGGCAGGCGGCCCGGCGTTCTGCGGGGCATCATCGCATCGTCCTTGGCACCCCGTCCGAGGTGGCCGACCAGTTGATCGACCTCTGGGCGGACGGGACGGTGGACGGCTACACGGTGCAGCCGCCCCGCAGTCCCGAGGACATTGCCATCTTCGTCGATCAGGTCGTGCCGATCCTCCAGTCGCGCGGGGTCTATCGCCGGGAATATATTCCGGGCGAAACCATTCGCGAACGCTACGGCCTGCCGCACGGGGCGTCACCTGCAACAGAGCCGACGCGCACGCCGGATGCCAGCCCGATCAGGGGTGAGGCGGTTCAGGCCATCTGAACGCCGTCGGGAATTGGCCGGGGAAGCGGCGGCGGCAGCCTGAACTTGCGCGCAGTTGGGCCAGTATCTGGCCGCGATTCTCCTGTCTGCTGTCCCTTATCCCTTCGGATAAAGCAGGGTGAAAGCTGCGCGCACGCCCCAGCCGTCCGCTCCGCCTTCGGGCGCATCAGCCCAATAGCGCGCGCCGATCTGGAAGCTGACCGGTTGCTTGCCAAGCCTTGTCACCTTCGAGACGAAGACGTTGATCGGCACGCTCCACTCCTCGGCCTTCCAGTCATAGCTGCTTTCGGTGTTCAGCCCGAAAGTCCAGGCGGTCGGCGTGGTATAGGTCAGGAATGGTTGCAGGAAAGTGGAACTGATATCGGCGCGATCGTCCTCTCCCGCGACCGACCAGATATGGTTCGCAAGCGCGCCATAGGTCCAGCCCTCGCTTTGCTTCAGCACGACCGCCGTGGGACCGAGGCCCCATTTTTCGCCGCCCAGCAATTCGTCAGTGGCGGTTGGCAGCAGAAAGACCGGTCCGACGCCCCAGATGATGCCCCCCGGTCCCGGCTGCTTCGGTGAAAAGAAGAAGCTGGCCTCCACATCGCCGAGGCCCGATTGGCTGCCGGATTCACCCGCGACATCCTTCTGCCAGATCAGCGGCACGATGATGCGCGAGATGACTTCCCAGTCGTCGTTGAGCGAAATTGGAATGACGGGTTGAATGTTCAACACCGTCTTTTCGCCGTCGCTGGGGCCAAAACCACTGTCATGGTTCAGCTGCAACGGCACGCTTATCAGCGAAGCGACAGGGTTCGACAGTTGCTTGGCCAGATCGGCGTCCTCTGCGAATGCCGGATTACCGGCGACCACGAATGCCATGGTGGCGAGGCAGGTTCTTCTGCTGGTCATCTGGCTCCCCTTCGTCCGGGCCTTCAACCCGTCCCTGATCGACTGATGGAATGGATTGCAGGAGGCCCGAAACGGGAGCCTCCTGCGCATTGCTCAATTGCTGGCGGGCGCGGCCGGCGCCGACTGCTGTTTCGCGCGGATCTGGGCCTCGACGTCGGCCTCGATCTGATCGATCGTGAAGCTTGCCGGCGTCTGGCTGGGCGGATAATCGACGAACGTCTGCAGAAACGCGGCCGCATGCATGGTCAGCTGCTCCATCAGGAAGGGATTCTTGGTGCGCCAGTCGTCATATTGATCCGACACGATATCGGCGCGCTCATAGGGGTCCATGCGCAGGTTGTAGAGTTTCGGAATGCGGTAGCAGTCGAAATTCTCATACCAGACCTTGAACCCGCCCGGCGCCGGCATCTCGCAGAAGACGACCTTCCAGTTGCCATAGCGATAGGCGACCAGCTTGCTGTCATCGTTGAAATAGGCGAACTCGTTCCGCGCGCTCTTGTCCGTCTCGCCGGTCAGCAGCGGCAGCTGGTTGTAGCCGTCGAGATGGACCTTGAAACTCTTGTCCCCGACCTGCTTTCCGGCCAGCAACTCGTCCTTGATCTTGTCGTCGCCGGCCGCGGCCAGCAGCGTCGGGAACCAGTCGAGGCCCGAGAACATCTCGGTCGTGACCGCGCCCGGCTTGATCTTGCCCGGCCAGCGCACCATGGCGGGCACCCGGAACGCGCCCTCCCAGTTGGTGTCCTTTTCCGACCGGAACGGCGTCGAGGCCGCATCGGGCCAGCTGAACTGGTTCGGGCCGTTATCGGTCGTGTAGATCACGATAGTATTGTCGGCGATGCCCATGTCGTCGATCGCCTTGAGCAGATCGCCGACATCGCCGTCATGCTCGATCATGCCATCGGCATATTCGTTGCCGGGCATCCCGCTCTGGCCCTTCATCTCGGGGCGGACATGGGTGAAGAGGTGCATCCGCGTCGTGTTCATCCAGGTGAAGAAGGGCGTCCCCGCTTCGTGCTGGCGCTTCATGAAGTCGATGGCGGCGGCCGTCGTCTCGTCGTCGATCGTCTCCATCCGCTTTGCGGTCAGCGGGCCGGTATCCTCGATCTGCCCGTCAGCCGTCGCCCTCAGCACCCCGCGCGGCGAGTTCGCCTTGACGAAGGCCTCGTCATCGGAGGGCCACAATTCACGCTCGGGCTCCTCCTCGGCGTTCAGGTGATAGAGGTTGCCGAAGAATTCGTCGAAACCATGCGCGGTCGGCAGGTATTCGTCGCGGTCGCCCAGATGGTTCTTGCCGAACTGTCCGGTAGCATAGCCCAACGGCTTCAGCGCCTGCGCGATGGTCACGTCGCGATCCTGCAGGCCCACCGTCGCGCCCGGAACGCCGACCTTGCTGAGGCCGGTCCGCTTGGGCGTCTGCCCGGTGATGAAGGATGACCGACCGGCAGTGCAGCTGTTCTCCGCGTAATAGTCGATGAAGCGCATCCCCTCATCGGCGATGCGGTCGATATTCGGGGTGCGATAGCCGACGATCCCGTCCGCATAGGCGGAGATATTGGTAAGGCCGACATCATCGCCAAAGATGACGAGGATGTTCGGCGGTCCCGCAGGCGGCGCTGCAGGGGCTGCCTGCGCAAGTGCCTGGGCGCTGACCGCGCATCCCAGAAGCGTTGCAAGTCCGAGTGTCCGAAACATTGGATTTCCCTTCCCGTATCTCAGCAAGACTCAAGTTGACGAAAGGTTAGGCGAGGTCGGCCGGGTGGCTTGCATTTCGCTTCCGTCCATCCGGCGGGCGGCGACGCATCAGGACGTCTGTTTGCTGCCAGGATCGAATTTGGCAGCCGAGGGCGTGGCTCTCGGGTATATTAAATCGGCATGGACAAGGTCAGAATGACGACATCACCCTCCGCTCTGTTTCGCGCATCAAATTCGTGGAAATATTTCACCCGCGCCGCGACCGGGCGTTCCTTCACCAAGAAATTGTGGCCGAAGGTCAGGCCGAGCGCGGACACTTTCCCCTTGAACGGGCCGGAGGCGCCGTCGCCGCTGTCACCCGTCAACTGCTCGTAATAATATCCCAGAATCCCCGCCGAGGTCGCCTCGCTGAAATTCTTCGAGATGGCACCTTCGAAGTGAAACTCGTTCCCGGTCCGGTAATCGGTGGCGGGGTTCTCGGCGTTGAACGTCACGCCCACGACCCCCGAAAGATCAAGCCCCGTCGTCGGATCAAGCCAAGTCATCGCCGTGTAGATATCGGCGCCCCAGTGATGAAAGGCGACATTCGAGATTTCGCCGTCCTGATAGTCGCCGGCCGGGATGTTGATCAGGGTTCCGACCTGCCAATGCAGTTTTCCGCTGGACCAGCCAAGCATCGCCGAGGCGACCGGGTCGCCGATCGTGAAGATGTCGTCGCCCACATCCGCCTCGGCCGTGCCGCCCCGCGGCCCGGCGACCGTCAGGTCGGCCGTGGTTTCCTTCCATCCGATCGGCAGGGTGAAGGAAAGCCCAAGGCTGCCGCCCAGCATCGGCTCGGGCGCGACCCAAAGCAGGGTCGGCAGGGTCAATGCCGCTCGGCCGTCGACGCCGATTGCCAATTTGCCGCCGGTTGGAAGCTGTGTCTCTCCGCCGAGGCTGCCGGAATAGAAATAAAGGTCATTCTGAAAATACAACCCCGCCGGCGGCATTACCGCCGCAGCCGGGCCTTTGGAACCGAGAAGATAGAAACCGGCCCCACCCTCTGCCGCGTAGAGGAGAGAAGGAATGGCCGAGATTGCGGTGACCGCAAGAATACTAAGACGCGCGATGGGTCTGAACATGATTCCCTGCCGCTTCCGTATGGTAGTTTCGAGGCTATCTTCATGCAGAAGCTTCGTAAAGTTAAACTGATCCCGAATTGCAACCTCAGCCTGCGGGGAGCCATCACCTTGCGCAATTCATTCTCCGGGCGTGCCGCTCGGAGAATACAGCCCTTTGGCATCGGACTCATCGCCATTTTAAATAAGCCAGATGCGAGGACGGGAGTGATCGGCCGCTCGGCGCTGGACCATGTCGCAACTCCGGTCTTTCTCGCCTCATCGGCGCGACCACCCCGGCCGGCGGATTCAGGCCACGCGAAAGACCACCTCGGCCACGAAACCATCAATCCTGCCCGGCGCGGGCGAGGTAAGCTGCAACCGCGCATCTGCATTGCGCGCAATGGTCTCGGCAATCGCGAGGCCAAGGCCCGAGCCCAGCCTTTGACTGCCCGCCCGCTCGAAGCGTCGCGTCAGCTTTGCCAGTATTTCGGGCGCGACGGGCGGGCCGGAGTTTTCGACCGTCAACGACGTCGCGGACAGCCTGACCGCTATGGGCGGCGCGCCATGAACCAGCGCGTTTTCGATCAGGTTGCGGGCAAGGACGGCGAAGGCGTCGATATCCATCGCAACCATGACCGGCCCCTCGGCCAATTCCAGCCGCAGTTCCCCGCCGAAATCCGAGGCCACCAGTTGCAGGACCGGGACCATGTCATGCAGACCGTGATCACGACCGGACATGCCTTCGGCGCGGGCAAGATCCAGCAGCTTTTCGGACAGGCGCGACAGGCGGCGCAGCGAGGTGGCGATCCCCTCGGCGCGGGTGCGGATCTCGGGTGTCTTTGCCTCGGCGATCAGGCGCTGGGTCTGGGCCAGCATCGCCGCGATGGGCGTGCGTAATTCATGCGCGGCATTCGAGGAGAAATCCCGCTCTGCCGCCAGAGCTGTCTCGAGTTGGGCCATCAGTTGATCGACCGCTTCGCGGATCGGCTCAAGTTCGATGGGCAGGTCCTTGAGATTCAGCGGTCGCAGGTCGCGGGCGTCGCGCCCCGCCACCTCGCGTGACAGATCGTCAACCGGGGACAGGCGGCGACGGGTGAACCAGCTGACCGCAAGGAAGCCCAAAGGCAGCAGCAGGATCGAGGGCAGAAGCATCCCCGCCAGCGTTTCGCGCGCGGCACCGCTGCGTTCATCGAGCGGGGCCGCAACCTGCAAAAGCACTCCCTCCTCGGTCTTCACGGTCAGCACCCGCATGTCTCCCACCTCCGAGAACCCCTCGTCGCGGGTCGCAGAACGGAACGCGTCATCGGCATTGCGCGACTGGAACAGCACATGGCCATCAGGCCCGGTCATCCGGGCCACGAGGTCGCCGCGTCGGGGCGTGCCGCGCTGGATGTCGTCGATGGCGAGAATCCGGTCGGCGGTGCGGCCCAGCGCTGCATCATAGACCTCGTCGATCTCGCGGCGCAGGATCGTCCAGCCCAGCAGCAGCGCCAGCAGCCAGGTAAGGACAATCCCCGCGCCGAAGCCCAGGGCAAGGTCGCGGCGCAGGCTGCGGGGGCGGCGCATCGTGACTCCATCGGTGACGCGATCCATTGAGACCCGAATCCGCGCTGCGTCCACCGGCAAATTCGCTGCGGGCTATTCGCGGCCGAGGAGAACGGCCTCGGCGCCGGGGCTTTCGGGCTGGGCCGGCTGGGGTCGCCCACTCCGCCGGATCAGCCATGCCGCTCCCAGCAGATCGACCATGCCGACCAGCGCACGCTGCAGGTTCGAATAGTTCGACCGGCCCGACAGCCTTGCGCGATGCGTGACCGGCGCGACCAGCACCTCCCAACCATCGCGGCGCATGATCGCAGGGGTGAAGCGGTGGATATGGTCGAAGAACGGCATGGCGAGCCATGCCTCGCGCCGGAACAGCTTGAGCCCGCAGCCGGAATCCGCCACCCCGTCCCGCAGCACGGCATTGCGCAAGGCATTGGCGATGCGCGAGGCGATGCGCTTGCTTGCCGTATCCCGGCGCCCCTGACGCTGCCCCTGCACGAGTCCGATCCGACCGGCGGGGAGGACGGCAAGGCTCGCGATCAGCACGGGGATCTGGTCGGGCGGGTTCTGCCCGTCTCCGTCCAGCGTCGCCACCCAGTCATGCCGCGCCGCGAGGACACCGCTGCGGATCGCCGCCGATTGCCCGCTGCAAAGCGCGTGGCGGATCAGGCGCAGCCGAGGCTCGGTCGCGGCCAATTCCAGAACCCGCGCGGCGGTGGCGTCCTGCGAGCCATCATCGACGACGATGACCTCGATCTCGCGATCCTTGAGGGCGGCAAAGGTCTCGGCGATCAGGGCGGCAATCGCGCCCTCCTCATTGTGGCAGGGAATGACGATGGAGAGAGAGGTGACGCTCATCTGCATGCCTCCTGTTGTTCACGTTCGGAAGAAACCCACAGCCCGTATTCCCGGCCGCGGAAGGTCATGGTGTCGGATGGCGCGGACCCTTGGGGCGCGCGCTCGGTCGGGATGACAAGGATGCGACCGGGGCATTTCTCCAGCCATGCAAGACCCGCTCCGGGCATGTCGAAAAGCTGCACCGGATTTTTCAACCGGCCGGCATAGCCGAACTCACCCGCGTAACTGCCCGCGACAAGGCCGATGCCCGCCTCATCATGCAAGGCAAGGCGGCGGCCCGGCCTGCCTGCATCATAGATATCGGCCATGCCGCCCAGAAACAGGACCGAGAGCGACAGGATGATGCTGCTGCTGGCAGCGGCAGCGGCCCTGCCCCCGCGCCAGACAAGGAATATCGCTGCTGAGGCCAGCCCGATCGCCAGCAGGACGGGTGAAAGCGGCCGGGCGACGAGGCTCCATTCGTCGGGACCGAAGCCCAGCATGGTCGCGCCCAACAGAAGCGCCAGCCCCGCCGGAACCACCGCCGCCGCCCGCATCGGCAGGCGCGGTGCAGCAAGGGCCGGGGCGAAGGCGATGGCCACCGCCGGCAGCATCGGCAGCAGGTAATGCGCCTGCTTGCCGCTGATCAGGGTGAAGATCACGAAGGTCGCGCCGATCCAGACCGGCAGCGGCCCCGGCAGCCGCGCCGCGCGCCAGACGGCGGGGGACCAGCCCCAAGGCCAGATCAGCAATGGCGTCATGGCGAGGAAGAACCAGAACGGTTTCTGATGCGCGAAGGAATCGACCATTCGCCCCGCGCTTTGCGTCCAGAGCACGGCGGAACGGTATTCAGCCCCTCCCGCGATCAGCGCCGGACCCAGCCAGAGCGCGACAATGCCGAGGCCCGCCGAAAGACCCAGCGCGACCCCGGCCAGCATCCGGCGCGAGCCGATACCGGCCCAGAGCGGCGTGGCAAGCGCCACGGGCAGCAGATGGATCAGGATCACCGGCCCCTTGGCCAGCGCCCCCAGCGCCAGCGCGGCGCCCCATCCCAGCCATGCGGCCCGGCCCCGCGAGGCCGCAGCGGTCAGCGCGGTGACACCCAGCCCCGTCGCCAGCACCTGCATCGCGTCAAACATCGTCAGCCCGGCAAAGAAGGTGAAGCCCAGCATCCCCGAGAGCATCAGCGCCGCATTGCCGCCGATCCCAGCCACATCCGGCATCAGTCGACGCGCCAGCCGCGCCGTGGCCCAGATCGACGCCAGACCGAAGGCGGGCGCGACCAGCCGCGCCGCGAGTTCGGACGGACCTGTGACCAGCCAGACGAGGTTGATCAGCCAGAACAGCAGCGGCGGCTTGTGGCTGTAGGGCAGCCCGTTCAGATGCGGCACCAGCCAGTCGCCGGAAAGCCGCATCTCCCACGCGACGGTCAGATAGCGGGTCTCGTCGATCGGCATGGCGGGGCGCAGGATCACGCCCAGCACCGAAAGCCCCGCGAAAAGCGCCAGCGCCAATGCAAGCGGTGGAACCGTCAGCGTGTCGCGGCGGATCTGCGAGGTCTGGTCGGTCATGCGGCGACCTTGACCGTAGGCTTCGAGGCCGCCTCGGCCCGGATCAGGCGCAGGTTGCGCAGATAGACCACCAACCCCGAGGCCTGCCCGATGATGAAGACCGGATCACGCCGCGCCAGGGCATAGCAAAGCAGCGTCACCCCGCCAGCAAGGCTGAGCCACCAGAAGGCCATCGGAATGATGCTCCGGCCCTGCCTTTCGCTGGCGATCCACTGGACCAGAAATCTGGCGCTGAACAGCATCTGGCCCAGAAGGCCGATGCCAAGCCAAAGGTTGGATGTGGTCATGTTCCCGTCCATGCAACTCTGCCCCAGAGGCCGTGTGACCGGCCCGGAATCATTGTTTCTGCGGCGGGACTAGGCGGCGAAGCTGAACCGAAGCTGAACGCCGGGCGGTTTATTTCGGGATGCGGTAGCCAAGACCGCGCTGGTTCTGGATGCTGTCGCGACCCAGCTTGCGGCGCAACCGGCTGACATAGACCTCAACCGTGTTGCTCTCGACGCCCTCTTCGAAGCTGTAGAGCCGGTCCTCGATCTCGGGACGCGCGACAAGGCGGCCGGCATTGCGCAGCAGGGTCTCGAGGACAATCCATTCGCGGCGGCTCAGATCGACCGATCCCTCGGGCCCGGTGATCTGGCGTGCGGCCAGATTGATGCGGAAAGGCCCAAGATCGATCAGCGGATTGGGATTGCCGCTATACCGCCGGGCCACGGCGCTGATCCGGGCGGAAAGCTCGGAAAGATCGAAGGGCTTGACCAGATAGTCGTCGGCACCGGCGTTCAACCCCTCGATCCGGTCCGAGATCCGGTCCATCGCGGTCAGGATGATGACCGGAGTCGTCCTGCCCCGCTCGCGCAAACCGCGCAAAAACGGAATGCCGCGCCCGTCGGGCAGCATCAGGTCAAGCAGGATCAGATCGTAATCGACGGTGCGGGTGCAGGCCTCGGCATCGGCCAGCTCGCGCACCCAATCGGCCAGATGACCGTCGGCGACGATCTGCTCCCTGACGGCAGGCCCAAGGCCTTTGTCATCCTCGACCAGCAGGATCCGCATGATCGCCCCTTTCCTGATCGGGCGGCGTTCAGCTTGCCTTCAGCTTCGCCCCCCAATGACGCGGCATGAGAGAATCATCCGCCCCTCCCCGCCCTTTTCGCCCTTTCCTCTTCGCCGCGGCAATCCTTGTCCTGCAGGCCATCGTCCTGCCGCTGGCCTGGGCTGCCCATCTTCGGGTCAGCGGCAATTTCCACGAGGTCATGAAGGGCGAGCTTTACCGCTCGGCCCAGCCCGATGCGGATCAGCTTCAGGATTGGGTCAGGGACCACGGTATCCGCAGCGTGCTGAACCTGCGCGGTGCCTCGGACGGGGCGTGGTATGTCGAGGAAACCGCCGCCGCGCGTGAGCTTGGCCTGACCCATGCGGATTTCGGCATGAGCGCGGGAAAGCCCCTCTCGCAAGCACGCTCCGATCAGCTGATCGCGCTGATGCAGCAGCTGCCCAAGCCGCTTCTGATCCATTGCAAGCAGGGCGCGGACCGGACGGGGCTCGCCTCGGCGCTGTATCTGGCGGCGCGGGGCGAGGGCGAGGAACGGGCCGAGGGCCAGATCTCGTTCCGCTATGGCCATGTCGGTCTGCCCTTCACCGCGGCATGGCCGATGGATCAAAGCTGGGAGGCGCTGGAGCCGGCGCTGGGTTTCGAAAGCTGAGGGCGGTCGCCATGCTCTGCCGCCTGCAATCATCGCGGGATGAGAGGAGGCATGGCGGAGACGAAGGGATTCGAACCCTCGAGACGGTTCCCCGTCTGCACCCTTAGCAGGGGTGTGCCTTCGACCACTCGGCCACGTCTCCGTCGCCCCGTATATGGGGCAGGGATCACGGAAACAAGGGCTTTTTCCGTCACCGGATGCCGGCCTCTCCCGACCCGGAGATTTCTGGGAAATCCGTGGAACCGGGCGCGATTTTCTACCAATCCGCTCGCTATGCGCATGCGGAACTCGGGGGCAGGGCTGGTCATTCCTGCCGCATCCGCCACCTGTGATGACGGCCAAAGGGTCGAGGGGCTTGCCCTTTGGCGCGCATCGGGTTCCCATGGAGGGGAACCGGCAGGGAGCGGAAGCAGCAGAGTCGAAGGACATGAGATGAAGCAACCCGGCGATCGCACCGCGCCCCCGTCCCGGCCGATGTCGCTGACGCAGGAGCATGTGACCCTGACCATCAGGCCCGAACCCGATCTGGGACCGGAGCCGGGATGGCGGCCGATGTCCCCGGAGGAGATCGACGCGCTTGCCCGCAGGTATCACGAGGAGCTGGGCGACGATCCGCTCTGGGTCTTTGCCTATGGCTCGCTGATCTGGAAGCCGGATTTCGACGCGGTGGATCATTGCCGGGCCAGCGCCTATGGCTGGCATCGCTCGTTCTGCCTCAAGATGCACCGCTGGCGCGGTTCGCCCACACAGCTTGGCCTGATGATGGCGCTGGAACGCGGCGGGCGCTGCGACGGAGTGATCTATCAGGTCCGGAACGGCGACCGCCTCGCCCAGATCCGCCGGATGATGACGCGCGAGATCCGGTTCCACGACAATATCGACATGGTGCGCTGGATCCCGGTCCATACCGCGCGCGGCAGGATGCGGGCGATGGTCTTCTGGGCCGGCCCGAGGGGAGAGCGGATCCTGAGCCGCCTGCCCCTCCACGAGGTCGCGCATATCCTTGCCCGCGCCTGCGGGCCTGCGGGATCCTGCGCGGAATACCTGTTCAATACGGTGCTGCACCTGAAGGAATTCGGCATCCACGACCGGAACCTCTGGACCCTGCAGAGGTTGGTCGCGGAGGAGATCGAGGCCCTGCACGCGGACACCAGCCGGCAGGCGGCGGAATAGGAAGCGGGCCGCCTTTCACGGCGGCCCGTTCCGGTCAGTCGAGAGGCTTCAACCCGGCCTCGATCCGGGCGCGGCTGCCCTCAAGGAAAGGCGGCAGCGACAGGCTTTCGCCCAGTGTCTCCATCGGCTCATCCACGGCAAAGCCCGGATCGTCCGAGGCCAGCTCGAACAGGTTGCCGCCCGGCTCGCGGAAATAGAGCGAGCGGAAGTAATAGCGCTCGACCTCGCCCGAACTCGGGATGCGCAGCTCGTTCAGCCGCTTGGCCCATTCGTGGATCGCGGGCTTGTCGGGCACGCGGAAGGCGACGTGATGGACCGCACCCGCCCCTTGCCGCGCCACGGGCAGGTCGGGCTGGACCGCGACGTGAAGCTCGGCCGAGGGGCCGCCGGCGCCCATCTCGAAGACATGCACGCTGCCCTGCCCGTCCGGGCTGGCATATTCGCGCACCTTGCGCATGTTCAGCACATGGGTCAGCACGATCTCGGTCGGGGCAAGGTCGGGGACCGAGATGGTGATCGGACCAAGCCCGTGGATCTGGTGCCGGGCCGCGACGGGGCTTTTCGCCCAAGCGTTGCCGGTGCTGCCCTCGGCGTCAGCCGTCAGGCGGAAGCGCTGCCCCTCAGGATCCTCGAAATCGAGGGTGGTGCGGCCGTCGAGTTCCGCGATCTTTCCGACCGTCAGGCCGTGATCGCCAAGGCGGCCGGCCCAGAAATCGAAGCTGTCCTTGCCGACGCGCAACCCGGTGCGGCTGATCGAATGCGTGCCACGGCGTTCGGGCGCGGCGGGCCAGTCGAAGAAGGTCAGGTCAGTGCCGGGCTGGGCCAGCCCGTCCGCGTAAAACAGGTGATAGGCGCTGGTGTCGTCCTGATTGACGGTCTTCTTCACCAGCCGCATCCCCAGCGTCTCGGTGTAGAAGCGCTTGTTCTCGCGGGCCTGGGCGGTGATGGCCGTCAGGTGGTGAATTCCGGTGAGATCCATGGCGGGCCTCCTTTCTCTGACACCGAATATCGGGCCGGTCAGGCGTTTCCGCCACACGGGCGAATGCGAACCTTGCGTTCGCGCAGGACGAACGACAAAGGCTTGCGCCGCGCCGCCTGCGGTCTATCTTCGGGTTCATGCGCTATGACCTTGACGACCTCCAGACCTTTCTGACCGTGATGGAGCTTGGCACCGTGACCGCGGCCGCCGCGCGCCTGAACCTGTCGAAATCCGTGGTCAGCAAGCGCATCACCGACCTCGAGGCGACGCTGGGGGCGGCGCTGTTTCGTCGCAACGCGGGCCGCATCACCCCGACCGAGGCGGCGTTGCGTCTGGCCGAACGCCTGCGCCCCGCCCTGCAGGAGCTGGTGGCGGCGGCGGAAAGCACGGCATGGGACATGGACGGCATCGCGCCATTGCGCGGCACGCTCTCGATCTCGGCCCCGATGAGCTTTGGGGTCCTGCATCTTGGCCCGATCATCGCAAGCTTCGCCGCGCAGAACCCCGAACTTGAGATCACCGTCGATTACGACGACCGCACGCGCGATCTGGCGCGCGAGGGCTATGACATCGGCATTCGCGTCGGAAAGTCCCGCGACAAGGCGCTGATGCAGCGCAAGCTCTGCGAGGATGAAAGCGTCGCCTGCGCCAGCCCCGCCTATCTTGCCGCGCATGGCGCGCCGGAGACGCTGGCCGACCTGCGCGACCATCAGGTCATCGGCTACAGCCACCTGCCGAACAGCCAGCTCTGGCAGTTTCAGGAGCGCGACCGTTTTGTCTCGCCGCTGGTCGAGGGGCGAATCTCGCTGAACAATGGCGAGGCGATCCGCGACATGGCGATCGCCGGGCTGGGACTGGCGATGCTGCCGGGCTTCATCGTCGCCGCGGCGCTGGCCGATGGGCGGCTGCGGCGGGTCCTGACCCGTTTCCCGACCCGACGGCTGCCCATCGTCGCCGTCTGGCCCCCCGTCACCCCGATGCCGGCCAAGCTGCGCCGGTTCATCGACCACGTCGCGGCCGAGTTGAAGGAACCGCCATGGCAACCGGCCGCCGGCACATCCCCGAGGACAATATGAAGAAAATCGGCTTCCTTTCATTCGGCCATTGGTCGCCCGAGGCCCCGTCGGGCACGCGCAGCGCGCAGGACGTGCTGCTGCAATCCATCGACCTTGCCGTAGCGGCCGAGGAACTGGGCGCGGATGGCGCCTATTTCCGCGTCCACCATTTCGCCCGGCAACTGGGCAGTCCGTTTCCGCTTCTGGCTGCTGTGGGCGCCCGCACCAAGACCATCGAGATCGGCACCGCCGTCATCGACATGCGCTACGAGAATCCGCTCTACATGGCCGAGGATGCGGGGGCGGCCGACCTGATCTCGCAAGGGCGGTTGCAATTGGGGATCAGCCGCGGCTCGCCCGAGCAGGTGATCGACGGCTGGCGCTATTTCGGCTATCAACCCGCCGAGGGAGAGAGCGATGCCGACATGGCGCGTCGACATGCCGAGGTGTTCCTCGACGTGATCCAGGGCCACGGCTTCGCGCAGCCGAACCCGCGCCCGATGTTCCCGAACCCGCCCGGTCTTTTGCGGTTGGAGCCGCATTCCCCCGGATTGCGCGACCGCATCTGGTGGGGCGCCGGATCGAACGCGACCGCCAGATGGGCCGCGACGTTGGGCATGAACCTGCAAAGCTCGACCCTGAAGGATGACGAGAACGGCAAGCCCTTCCACGTCCAGCAGGCCGAACAGATCCGCGCCTATCGCGAGGCATGGGCCGAGGTCGGGCATGAGCGCGCGCCGCGCAGCTCGGTCAGCCGCTCGATCTTTCCGATCATGGACGATCGCGACCGGATGTATTTCGGGCGCGGCGGCAAGGAAAGCGACCAGATCGGCATGATCGACCAGACCCGCGCCATCTTCGGGCGTGGCTATGCGGGCGAGCCGGACCGGCTGATCGAGGAATTGCGTGCCGACGAGGGCATCGCCGAGGCCGATACGCTGCTGCTGACCGTCCCGAACCAGCTTGGGGTCGACTACAACGCCCATGTGATCGAGGCGATCCTGCAACATGTCGCCCCGGCGCTTGGCTGGCGCTGAACCGGTGATCGCGCGTCTTGCGAACATGGGCTATGCAACGGCCTTCGCTGCGCTAGTCTGACGGTGCAGAACGCGAACGGGGAATTCCAGGCATGGCAGTAACCGAGGCCGCGGCGGATGCCGCCCATTATTCCGGCACCAGCATCGACAGCGTCGTCATCCTGCTTGCCGCCACGGTGATCGCTGTCCCGATCTTTCGCAAGCTCGGGCTCGGCTCGGTGCTGGGCTATCTGGCGGCGGGGCTCGCGGTCGGACCTTTCGGCCTCGGCCTCTTCCACGACCCGCAATCGGTCATCCACGTCGCCGAACTCGGGGTCGTGCTGTTCCTGTTCATCATCGGGCTCGAGATGCAGCCCTCGCGCCTCTGGTCCATGCGGGGCGAGATCTTCGGCCTCGGTTTCGCGCAGGTGCTTTGCGCGATGGGGCTGCTGACCTGCGTGGGCCTCGCCCTCGGGTTTCCGGTCGCGGCGAGCTTCGTCTCGGGGACGGGGTTCGTCCTGACCTCGACCGCGATCGTCATGCAGGTCCTGCAGGAGCGCAACGAGATCTCTCTGCCCGGCGGGCGGCGGATCATCTCGATCCTGCTGTTCGAGGACCTCGCCATCGTGCCCCTGCTGGCGCTCGTCGCCTTCCTCGCTCCGGGCGGAGAGGAGGTGACGCTTTCCGCGCGCTTCTTCAGCATCGCGATCGGCCTTGGCTGCATCGCCGCGCTGGTGGTGGCGGGGCGCTATCTGCTGAATCCGATGTTCCGCCTTCTCGCCCGGTTCGGCGGACGCGAGGTGATGACGGCGGCCTCGCTTCTCGTGGTTCTGGGCGCGGCGGTCCTGATGGAGGCCGGCGGCCTCTCGATGGCGATGGGGGCCTTCCTTGCCGGCGTCCTGCTGTCGGAAAGCAGCTTCCGCCATCAGCTCGAGGCCGATATCGAGCCGTTCCGTGGTCTTTTGCTGGGTCTGTTCTTCCTTGGTGTCGGCATGGCGCTGGACCTCGACACCATCGCGCAGAACTGGGGGCTGATCGCGATCTGCGTCCCGGCCTACATGATCCTCAAGATGCTGGTCATCTATGTCGTCGCACGGCTCTGGAAGGCCGACACGCGCGAGGCGCTGGAACGCGCCGTCCTGATGGCGCAGGGGGGCGAGTTCGCCTTCGTCCTCTATGCCAGCGCCATGTCGGCCGGGATCATCTCGGCCCAGGACAATGCCGTCCTTACCGCCATCGTCATCGTTTCGATGGTGCTGACGCCGCTGATGATGATCCTCCACGATCGCCTCACGCCGGAAATCATTCCCTCGCTGGAGGGGGTGGAGGCCGCGGACGGCCTCAGCGCCCGCATCCTGATGATCGGCTTCGGCCGCATGGGCCAGATCATCAGCCAACCCTTGATCGCGCGCGGCCATTCCATCTCGATCATCGAGCGCGACCCCGAGACGATCCGCAATGCCGACGAATTCGGCTTCAAGATCTGGTATGGCGACGGCGCGCGGCTGGATGTCCTTCATGCCGCTGGCGCGGCCGAGGCCAGCCTGATCATCGCCGTGGCCGGGGACAAGCACGCGGTCACGCGCATCACCGAGCTGGTCAAGGAAGAATTCCCCCTCGTTCCCGTCCTTGCCCGCGCATTCGACCGCGAACATGCGCTGGAACTGGTCAAGGCCGGCGCGGATTACCAGATGCGCGAGACGCTGGAGAGCGCCTTCGCCATGGGGCGCGAGGCGTTGCTGCAACTGGGCGAGACGCCCGACGAAGCCGACGAGGTCATCGCCCAGATCCGGGGCCGCGACCTGACCCGGTTCGGGATGGAATGCGTCGGCGGCCTTTTCGCCGGCCGCGACCTGATCCTCGGCAACCGCCCGGCAAGCTAGGCGCGCCCGATATCGATCACCCAGACCGGCGCCGTGGCCGCGATCGGCAGGCCGACATCCCTGCCCGTGACAAGGATCGCGTCGAGGGCGGCGAGGGCATGCTCCTCGGTCCCGAGGCGCAGATCCGTCGCCTCGGTCGCCAGCAGCAGCCGCCAATCCGCCATCCCCGGCCCGGCTTCGCGTTTGCGGGACATGCAATGGCCGAACACGCCGCGACGGGTCATCACGTTCAGGTCGGTGATCGGACCTCCCGGCAGGCGCGCGGTGACCGCCACATCCGCCGGAAAGGCCAGCGGCGCCCCGTCGGGCGTCAGGTGCCGGGGCGCGGCCTCGGCGATGCTCAACTCGATCCCGTCGCCGCCCAGCACGGCCAGCGTCCGGTCGATGCCCGGAAAGATAGAGAAGGCACCATCCTCGACCACGGCCGCCATGCTGATGCGCCAGCCGAAATCGCCAAGGCCCGCACCTTTCGGGTGGACCGCAACCTCGGTCGTCTCGCCCCGACCGTTCTTCCAGGGCATCCGGCGGTGATCGGCCGCGCGCAGGACTGTAATACTCATGTCTTTCCACTTTCAGGCTGGGCCCAGCGATAACCGACGCCGGGTTCGGTCAGGATCAGGGCCGGTCGCGCCGCGTCCGCTTCCAGCTTCTGGCGCAACTGACCGATGAAGACCCGCAGATAGGGCACGTCGTCGACATGGGCCGGCCCCCAGACCTGCTGCAGCAGGCGGCGATGCGTCATCACCCGCCCCGCATTCGAGGCCAGCACGGCCAGCAGGTCGAACTCCTTCGGGGTCAGGCGCAACTGCTCGCCGTCGCGGCTGACCTGATGCGCGTCAAGGTCGATGACCACGCCATCCTGGCTGATCACCTCGACCCGCGAGGAACGGCGCGGCCGCAGGCCGACGCGCAGCCGGGCCAGAAGCTCGCCGATGGCGAAGGGCTTGGCGACGAAATCATCGGCGCCGAGGTCCAGCGCCATGATCTTCTCCATCTCCTGATCATGGGCCGAAAGCACGATCACCGGCAGGTCCGAACGCAGGCGCAACCGTTCGATGACCTCCTTGCCGTTCATGTCCGGCAGGCCAAGGTCGAGGATCATCAGGTCAGGCTCCTGCGCGGCGATGCTGGCCAATGCCTCGCCGCCATTGCCCGCCAGCCGCGTGTCATATCCCGCCGCCATCAGCGCATGGCCAAGGAAGCGCTGGATCTGGGGCTCGTCATCCACGATCAGGATGGTCTGCCGCGCGCTCATGCCCCGTGCTCCTTCGGGATCGGCAGCCGGATCTCCAGCACCGCGCCACCCAAAGGCGAATGGCTGGCCGCGATCGTGCCGCCGAAGGCCAGCGCGATCCCCTTGCTGATCTGCAACCCGAGGCCGGTCAGTTGCGGCCCCCCCGTCATGCTGTCCGAGGCGAGCCATTCGCCGATCGGGCCGGGCAGGCCACGCCCCCGATCCGTGACCGACAGCACCAGCGTCCGGCCGGTGACCGGCTCTGCCCCTGCCGGCGCGGCCTCGACGGTGCCGGCGACGCGGATGACGCCGGGCGCGTATTTCACCGCGTTCTCGATCAGGTTGAACACCGCCTGCTCCAGCAGTCCGGCCTCGGCATGGATCATCGGCAAGGGCGGGATCGCGTCCTCGATCCGGGCGTCAGGCCATGATCGCCGCGCCCTGTTGACGGCGGCCGTTGCCGCATCGCCCGCATCGACCCAGGTGCTGCGAACCTCGACACCGGCCTGAAGCCGGGTCAGTTGCAGCAGCTTCTCGACATAGCGGGCAAGGCGCTCGGCCTCCTCCTCGATCGCGGCCAGCAGGTCGTCCCGCGCCTCGGGCGACAGCGTCCCGCCAAGCTGGCGCAGCGTCGTGACCGATCCAAGGATGGTGGCAAGCGGCGTGCGCAGGTCATGCGAAAGGGACGCCAGCAGGGCGGCGCGCAACTCCTCGCTGGTGGCGCGGCGCCGCTCGGCCTCGGCCCGCTCGGTCAGGGCAAGACGCTGCAGGGCCTGCGTGGTCTGGCGCATGATCACGGCAATGGCCTGATCGCGCCAGCCGTGATTGCGCCGGTCGGCCGGAATGCGCGCGTGCCCAAGCACGATCGCGCCCTTCCGCTCGGTCCCGCCATTGACGGGATAGAAGGTCAGGCGCGACCCGCTCCACCCTTGGGCCGAGGCGAATTCGGGCCGCCCGCGCCGCCAGGCATTGTCCGCGGCCTCAAGCTCGCTCGCTTCGGGCAGGTAGCCTTCGGGAACCGCGGCAAGCAGGCGCAACTGTCCGTCGACCGGGCCGAGGGCCAGCGCCGGCCCCATCGACAGCGCGTTCAGGTGCCGCACCGCGATCCGCGTCACGTCGGAGGCGGTCGCGGCCCCCGCAAGCTCGGTCGAGACCTGCGACAGCACCTCAAGCGCCGCCGCCCGCGCCTCGGCCGCATCGACCTGCTCGCGCAGCCGGCCCGAGATCAGCCCGGTGATCGAGGCCGCCAGCAGAAAGACCGCCAGCGTGATCAGATCCTGCGGCTGGGCGATGTGCAGCGTGAAATGCGGCTCGACATACATGAAGTTGAAGCCCGCAAGCGCGCCAAAGGCGCTGGCGATGCCGATCCAGAAGCCGAAACCCGCCGCATTGATCAGCACGGCGGTCAGAAACAGCAGGATGGCGATGGATTCCGGCAGGACATGCCGGGCCGATCCGACCGTCACCGCGATCACCACCAGAATGCTCGCCGCACCCAGAAAGCCGCCAAGGCTGGGGGCGGTCATCCAGCGGCGGTCATCCCTGAACTGGGCATCCTTGAATTGGGCGGTATCCACTTGGTTCATAAAAGGATTCTGGGTCCATGCCGTGGCGGTTGTCCATCGCCTTTATGAAAAACTTACGAACAGGTCCGAAATCGCTGGCGAACCTTTATGCTGCTCTGCGGCAATGTCCCGGCTCTGCAGCGACTCGCCTTGGACAGGAAGCATGAAATGGCAACTCTGGATACTCACATTTCCGAGGCCGAACCACGACGCGCGGGAATGCTCTCGCTTTCCCTCGCGGCGATCGGGGTCGTCTACGGGGATATCGGGACCTCGCCGCTTTATGCCTTCCGCGAGGCGATGCTTGCCGCAGGCGCCAGCCACGGCGGGGTCAACCGCGCCGATGTGCTGGGCGTGCTGTCGCTGATCGTCTGGGCGCTGATTCTGGTTGTGACGGTGAAATACGTCCTGATCCTGATGCGCGCCGACAACGAGGGCGAGGGCGGCACGCTCTCGCTGCTCGCGCTGGCGCAGCGGGCCATCGGGCGGCCCAACATGACGATCACCATCCTCGGCATGATCGGGGCCGCGCTGTTCTACGGCGATGCCGCGATCACGCCCGCGATCTCGGTCCTCTCGGCGATCGAGGGGCTGAAGCTGGTCACGGACGGCGTCGATCCCTTCATCGAGCCGCTCGCCATCGTGATCATCATCTGCCTCTTTCTCGTCCAGAACCGGGGCACCGACGCGGTCGCGCGCTATTTCGGTCCGGTCACGCTCGTCTGGTTCATCGTCATGGCCGCCGGGGGCTGCCGCTGGCTCGCGCAGGATCCCGAGGTTCTGGCGGCGCTGAACCCCATCCACGCGCTGAGCTTCGTGGTCGAGAACGGCCAGCTTGGGCTGATCGTGCTGGGGGCCGTCTTCCTCGCCGTCACCGGGGCCGAGGCGCTTTATGCCGACATGGGCCATTTCGGGCGGAAGCCGATCCAGATGGCGTGGATCTTTGTCGCGTTCCCGGCGCTGCTGCTGACCTATTTCGGACAGGGCGCGCTGCTGCTTTCCAACCCCGATGCGATTGCCAACCCGTTCTACCTGCTCTTTCCCGGCTGGGCGCTGCTGCCGGTCGTGATTCTTGCCACGCTGGCGACGATCATCGCCAGTCAGGCGGTCATCACCGGGGCCTATTCGCTGACCCAGCAGGCCGTGCAACTGCATCTGCTGCCGCGGATGAAGATCCGCCACACCTCGGACGAGCATCAGGGCCAGATCTACATGCCGGGCGTCAACCGCTGGCTGATGTATGCCGTCCTCGCGCTGGTGGTGATCTTCGGCTCGTCCTCCAGCCTCGCCTCGGCCTACGGGATCAGCGTGACCGGCACCATGGTCGTGACCGCGACGCTGGCGATGATCGTCGCGCACAAACACTGGAAGCTGCCGCTGTGGCTGTCGATCGCGATGATGCTGCCGTTTCTGACGCTGGACCTCGTGTTTCTGGGCGCGAACCTGATGAAGGTCGCCGATGGCGGCTATGTGCCCCTCGGGATTGCGGCGGCCGCGCTGGTGGTGATGCGAAGCTGGATGCGCGGCACCGCGATCGTCGCCGCCAAGGACCACGAGGCCGAACTGCCCCTCGACACGCTGCTTCAGCAGATCCAGAAATCCGGTTCGATCAGCACGGTTCCGGGGACGGCGGTATTCCTGACCTCGACCCCCGACCTGACACCCGGCGCGCTGCTGCACAGCCTCAAGCACTTCAAGTCCCTGCACGAGCAGAACGTGATCCTGACCATCACCACCGCCGATGTCCCGCGCGTGCCCCCAAGCCGGCGCGTGCATATGGAGGAGCTGAACGACCGCTTCCGTCGGGTCGAACTGCGCTATGGCTATGCCGAGGATCCCGACGTGCCGCAGGCGCTGCTGGAATGCCGGCGTCAGGGGTGGAAGTTCGACATCATGGCGACCTCGTTCATCCTGTCGCGTCGGCGCATCCGCATCTCGACCCACAGCCGTGTGCCGGTCTGGCAGGCCAACCTGTTCATCGCGCTGTCCCGAAACGCCGCCGCGGCCTCTGACTATTTCCGCATCCCGGCCGGCCGCGTGGTCGAGATCGGAAGCCAGATGAACATCTAGCGGAAGAAGCGCGCCACCACCGGCGCCAGCAGGATCACCAGCACGATCCTCAGCAGATGGTGGCTGACGACATAGGCAAGATCGGCCCCGGCGATGATGGCGATGACGATCATCTCGGCCTGACCGCCGGGCAGGAAGGCCAGGAAGGCGTCGAGGCCGGGGGCAAGGCCAAGCTGGACGATGACCTCGATGAAGGCGAGGCTGATCGCCGCCAGCGCCAGCGAATAGACCAGCCCCGCCGTCACATGCAGCCGCAGTTCGCGCGGGGTGATGCCGACATATTTCGCGCCGATGGCGATGCCGATGAAATATTGCGCCGCCTGGATCATCTCGGCCGGGGGCCGGTGCTGGATCAGCCCGGAAAGCGACAGGGTCGCGGTCAGGATCATCGGGCCAAGGATCGAGGCCCCGAACAGGTTGATCCGCTCGGCCAGTTTCCAGCCTGCAACCCCGCAGAAGGCCATCAGCACCAGCTCATGCGGCGCGACCGACGACATGGGCTGGCCCGGCGGCTGCGACAGATCCACCGACCAATAGGTCGACATGATCAGCGGCGCGACGGTGACGATCACCAGAACCCGCGTCGCGTGGATCAGCGACAGGGCGCGGATGTCGCCGCCCGCCTCCTCGCCAAAGACCAGCATGTCCTGAAGCCCGCCCGGCATCGCGCCATACCACGCCGTCGCATGGTCGAAGCCGAAGCCCCGGCGCAGCAGCGGATAGCCGACCAGCCCGATCACAAGGATGAAAAGCGGCACAAAAACCAGCGACACCGCCATTTCTGGCAGGCCGCCAAGGACTTCGGGCGTGATCGAGGAACCGACCGCGACACCAAGGATCGTGCGCATCAGGACGCCCAGCCACCCCGCATCGGCCAGCGGCGCACCGGCCAGCGCCGCGATCAGGCAGGCCAGCATCGGACCCAGCAACAAGGGCAGCGGCAGGCCGAGGATCAGGAACAGCGTGCCTCCGGCAGCGGCAAGGGCGAAAGTCAGCAGACGTCGGGTGGTGAGGGTCATCGGCAATCCAGCAGCAGGCGCGCCGCCTTGTCCCGTGACAGGCGGAGGATGTCAAATCGCCCCCTCGACGCGGCCGCAACTGGAAATTATCTATGATTCATGGCCGATGAAACGCTGACCTCCCGAATTGCCCGCGCGCTTGCCGATCGTATCATCCAGGGACAGATCGCCCCCGGTGAAAAGCTGCGTCAGGATCATATCGCCGCCGAATTCGGCGCAAGCCACGTCCCCGTGCGGGAGGCGCTGCTGCGGCTGGAGGCGCAGGGCCTGACGGTCAGCGAGCCGCGCCGGGGAATGCGCGTGACCAGCTTCTCGATCGACGAATTGCGCGAGGTGGCCGAGATGCGCTCGGCGCTGGAATCGCTGGCGCTGCGCCATGCCGCGCCGCACATGACCCCGGTGATCCTCGCCGAAGCCGAGACCGCCGCGCGCGAGGTCGACGATGCCGGCAGCGTCCGCGAATGGGAGGCGGCGAACCGCCGCTTTCACCGCCTGCTCCTCGCGCCCTGCGGGATGACGCGGCTGATGTCGACGATCGACGACCTGCACGCCGCCTCGGCGCGCTTCCTGTTCGCCGCGTGGCGCTCGGATTGGGAATCGCGGACCGATCACGACCACCGGGCCATTCTGGCCGCGCTGAGACGCGGGAATGTCACCTCGGCCTGCGCGACGCTCGCCCGTCATGTCGGCTGGATCGGAACCCGGCGGATCCCGACCCAGAACGGCACGATACGCGAGGCCTATTCGATCGCGGGCTAGGCGATCCGCGCGACCGGAGCGCCAAAGCCCAGCACCTTGCCCGCCTCGGCCAGTTGCTCCAGCCGGCCGGCGCGATGCGCCTCGATGCGGGTCTCCATCTTCATCGCCTCGATGACGGCGATGACCTGTCCGGCCTCGACCTCGGCCCCGTCCTCGGCCTGCCAAAGCGTCAGCGTGCCCGCGACCGGGGCGCCGATCACCGCCTCGTCCGCTTGGGGCGCGGCATCCTCGGGCAGCGCAGCCCCGCCCGCAGGCAGGGCGGCCAGCAGGTTCGCCGGCAGGCCCAGCTCATGCCGCTTGCCGTCGATCTCGACCGCCAGCCGCAGCATCCGCGCCGGGGCGGCGGGGGTGACACGGGCATGGGGTTCCATCGCGGTGGCCAGCGCCTCGGCGAAATCGGTCTCGATCCAGCGGGTATGGACGCGGAAATCGCCATTCTCGGCGCGGAAATCAGGCTCATCCAGCACCGCCTGATCGAAGGGCAGGACCGAGGCCACGCCTTCGATCCTGAACTCACGGAGCGCGCGGGCGGCGCGGGCCAGCGCCTCCTCGCGCGTCGCGCCGGTCACAATCAGCTTCGCCATCATGGAATCGAAGCTGCCCGGCACGACCGAACCGGAAACCACGCCGCTATCGACCCGGATGCCCGGCCCCGAAGGCGCGTCAAAGACCTCGACCGGCCCGGGAGTGGGGAGGAACCCCCGAGCCGGATCTTCCGCATTGATGCGGAACTCGATCGAATGGCCGCGCGGCTCGGGAACGGTCTCATCCGCCAGCCGCGCGCCCTGCGCGACCCGGATCATGCCGCGCACAAGGTCGATGCCGGTGGTTTCCTCGGTCACGGGATGCTCGACCTGCAGCCGGGTATTCACCTCGAGGAACGAGATCGTGCCATTCCCGGACAGCAGGAACTCGACCGTTCCCGCGCCAGAATAGCCGGCATGGGCGCAGATCGCGCGCGCGGCCTCATGGATGCGGTTGCGCTGCTCGTCGGTCAGGAAGGGCGCGGGGGCCTCCTCGACCAGCTTCTGGTTGCGGCGTTGCAGGGAACAGTCGCGGGTGCCGATCACCTTGACGGTGCCATGCCTGTCGGCCAGCACCTGCGCCTCGATATGGCGGGGGCGGTCAAGGAACTGCTCGATGAAGCATTCGCCCCGGCCGAAGGCGGTCAGAGCCTCGCGCGTCGCGGATTCGAACAGTTCCTCGACCTCTTCCAGCCGCCACGCCACCTTCATGCCGCGACCACCGCCGCCAAAGGCGGCCTTGATCGCGATGGGCAGGCCGTGTTCCTTGGCGAAGGCCAGCGCCTCGGCCGGGGTTTCGACCGGGCCGGGCGTGCCCGCGACCAGCGGCGCACCCACGGCCTCGGCGATACGACGGGCCTCGATCTTGTCGCCAAGCGCCTCGATGACCGATGGATCAGGGCCGACCCAGATCAGCCCCGCCTCCTGCACGGCCTCGGCGAAATCGGCGCGTTCCGACAGGAATCCATAGCCCGGATGGATGGCATCGGCCCCGGCCTCACGCGCGATGGCGATGATCTTCGCGGCGTTCAGGTAGCTTTCGGCGGGCTTCTCGCCGCCAAGGGCATGGGCCTCGTCGGCCATGCGCACGAACAGGGCGTCGCGGTCGCTGTCGGCATAGATCGCGATCGAGGCGATCCCCTCGTCACGACAGGCGCGGATGATGCGGACGGCGATTTCGCCGCGATTGGCGATCAGCAGGCGGCGGATCGGGCGCTCGGGGGCGGTGGCGAAAAGGGTCATGCGGACCTCGCAGGGGTAATCGGGGCAAAATCTTGGGCGGCGGTAAAGCGGATGCGCGCGCCGGGCGGAATCTGGCCTGCCAGATCCAAAGCCTGCGGCAACAGGGTCGCGATCACCGGATAACCGCCGGTCAGGGGATGGTCGGCCAGAAACAGCACCGGCTGGCCGGAATGCGGGATCTGGATCGCGCCGGTCTCGGTCCCTTCCGAGGGCAGTTCCAGCGCATCCTCGCGCGTCATCGGCTGCGCCCCTTCAAGGCGTATGCCGACGCGCGAGCTTTGCGGCGTGACCAGCCATTCCTGCGTCAGGAAATGCGTGATCATCGCGGGCGTGAACCAGTCGGCGCGCGGGCCAAGGGTCACGGGCAGCTCGACCAGATCGCCCGGCTTCGGCAGCGCAGGCTGGTCCTGCACCGCGGCCACCGCCACCGCCGGGCGGCTCGCAGCGGCCAGCGCCGCGCCGGGCTTCAGCGCATCCGGGCCGACAAAGGCCAGCGTATCGGTCGCGGCCGAGCCCAGCACCGGGGCGACATCGAAGCCGCCGCGCAGGGCCAGATAGCTGCGCATCCCCGCCTCGGGCGGCAGGATCGTGACCTCGTCACCCGCGTCCAGCGCAAAGGCCGAACCGACGGGCAGGGGAATGCCCGCGATGCTGGCCGTCGCCGCGCCGCTCAGCGCCAACGTCACCGGCTGGTCGGCGCGCAACTTGACCGGGCCAAGGGTGATCTCCAGCACCGGCGCGTCCGAGGGGTTGCCGACGGCGCGGTTCGCGCGATGCAGCGCCCCCATGTCCAGCGCGCCCGAGGCCGAGACCCCCTGCCCGCCCTGACCCGGTCGCCCCTCGTCCTGAAAGACGATCGGAAAGGCCGAGGACAGGATCGTCAGCGCGGGCGCGGTCACGGGCTCAGGAATGGCGGCCGAAGGGTGGATCTCCGCCTCCCCCTCGACAAATCTTGCGCGCACGCCGGGGCGCAGCAGCGCGGGCGGATCGCGGCTGAGGTCCCACATCGGCACCTTGGTCGTGCCGATCAGCTGCCAGCCGCCGGGCGTCTCCTGCGGATAGATGCCGCAGAAGCGCCCCGCCAGCGCGACCGAACCCGCCGGGATGCGCGTGCGCGGCGCGGGACGGCGCGGCAGGTCAAAGCGCGGATCGTCGCAGGTCATATAGGCAAAGCCCGGCGCGAAGCCGCAGAAGGCCACCTGCCAGGTCGTCGCCTGATGGGCCGCGATGACCTCGGCCACCGTGAGGCCCATATGGCGGGCGACATCGTCCAGATCCTCGCCCGAATAGGTCACGGGGATCTCGACCGTCTCGATCGGGCCTTCCTCGCGCCGGGTGCCGGGCGCGGGTTGGCGTGCCATCACCTGTCCGGCCAGCGCGGCATCGGCGGCAAAGCCCGCAGCCATGCGGATCATCAGCGTGCGGGCGGCGGGCACGATCTCGGCCACGCCTTCGATCGGATCGGCCAGCAGCGCGTCGAAGAGCGCGAGCGTCTCGTCCAGATCGGCGAGTTCGACCAGAAGCGTGCGCGGACCGACGGGCAGGAACCTCATGCTCATACCTGCCACTGCGTGTCGGGCACGTCGGTGATGAACATGTGCCCCGGCGCATGGGTGATGGCGAAGGGCGGTTTCGAGGCCATGACGGCCGCCTGCGGCGTCACCCCGCAGGCCCAGAAGACCGGAACCTCGCCCTCATTGATCTGGACCGCGTCGCCGAAATCGGGCTTGCCGAGATCGGCGATGCCCAGGGCCTCGGGCGATCCGATATGGACCGGCGCGCCATGGACGGCGGGGAAACGCGCGGTGATCGTCGCGGCCTCGGCCACGCGGTCGGCGGGAACCGGGCGCATCGAGACGACCATCTGCCCGTGCAGGCGTCCCGCCGGGCGGCAGGCGCGATTGGTCAGATACATCGGCACGTTGCAGCCCTGCGCGACATGGCGCACCTCGATCCCGGCCTGCATCAGCGGCGTCTCGAAGGTGAAGGAGCAGCCGATCAGGAAGGTCACGAGGTCGGAATGCTCGGCCCAGGCTTCGGTCGCGTCGGCCAGTTCCTCGACCAGCACGCCGTCGCGCCAGACGCGGTAGAGCGGCAGGTCGCTGCGCAGATCGGCCTCGGGCGCGAGCGCGGTGCGGTGGCTGCCGGGATCGGTCACGTCAAGGACCGGACAGGGCTTCGGGTTGCGCTGGCCGTAAAGCAGGAAATCCCATGCCCAGTCGCGCGGCAGCGAGATCATGTTGCATTGGGTAAAGCCCGGGGCCATGCCCGCGGTGGGCGCGACAAGGCCTTTGCGGCATTCGAGGCGGGCGGCGGCGGCAGCGGCGGGATCGGGACGCAGCATCAGCGGGCCTCCACGAAGGAGGTGATCGCGACACCGGCCTTGACCAGTTCCTCGCGGATGCGGCAGGCCATCCCGACCGCGCCGGCGCTGTCGCCATGGACGCAGATGCTGTCGGCGGCGAGCTTCAGGGTCGAGCCGTCGATGGCCTCGATCACGCCCTCGGTCGCGAGGCGGACCATGCGGGCGGCGACCAGTTCCGGGTCATGCAGCACCGCACCCGGATCGCGGCGCGAGACAAGCTGCCCCTCGGGCGTATAGGCGCGGTCGCCGAAGGCTTCCGCCACGGTGCGCAGGCCCGCGGCCTCGGCGCGGGCAAGGATCGGCGCCCCGGCCAGTCCCATCAGCACCAGCGCGGGGTCGATGGCCTTTATCCCCTCGATCACCGCATCGGCCTGCCGGGCATCATTGGCAATGGTGTTATAGAGCGCGCCATGCGGCTTCACATAGGTGACGCGCGTTCCGACCGAGGCGGCAAGACCCTGCAAGGCCCCGATCTGATAGATCACGTCGGCAGTCAGCTCGGCCGAGGTCACGTCCATCGGACGCCGCCCGAAACCCACGCGATCGGGATAGGACACATGCGCGCCCACGGCGACGCCCTTCGCGGCGGCGTCGCGCAGCGTGGCAAGGATCGTCAGCGGGTCGCCCGCATGAAAGCCGCAGGCCACGTTGGCCGAGCTGACGATGCCCAGCATCGCTGCGTCGTCGCCCATGCTCCAGGCGCCATAGCCTTCGCCGAGGTCGCTGTTCAGGTCGATCTTGTGGGTCATGATGTCCTCCGAAATTTCAGCGGGCGGCGACCGCGAGGGCCGCCGCCCCGATTCATCACACGGCGAGGAAGGCAAAGATCGGGCCGACCGACTTGATGCCCATATACCAGGTCAGGGCGCAGACGATGGCCGAAAGCGCCAGCAGCACCCGGTTGTAGACGTGGCCGCCCATCAGGTCGGGCCGGGCAAAGCCGACATAGGTGAAGATGGTCAGGCCGATGGGCAGGATCAGCCCGTTGAAGCCGCCGACAAAGACCAGGATCGCGGCGGGCGCGGTGCCGATCAGCATGTAGACCACCAGCGAGAAGGCGATGAAGATCACCGTCGCGATGTTGCGGGTCCGCTCGCTCAGCGTCGAGAAGACGTTGAGGAAGCTGACCGAAGTATAGGCCGCCCCGATGACCGAGGTGATGGCCGCAGCCCAGAGCACCACGCCGAAGATGCGCATGCCGGTATCACCCAGCGCGGCGGCGAATGCCTGCGCGGCGGGGTTGGCGGCCTGGCTCGACAGGTCCAGCGTCACGCCCGAGGCGACGACGCCCAGGATGGCGAGGAACAGGATGAAGCGCATCAGCCCGGTGACCGCGATCCCGGTCAGCGAGGCGCGGGTGACGGCGGCGAGGTTTTCAGCACCCACAAGCCCCTTGTCCAGCAGGCGATGCGCGCCGGAATAGGTGATGTAGCCGCCCACGGTGCCGCCGACGATGGTGGTGATGGTCGGGAAGTCGATCACGTCGGGCATGATGGTCTGGCGCAGCGCGTCGCCCACCGGCGGGTTCGAGGTGATGGCGACGACCAGCGTCATCACGATCATCAGGATGCCAAGCCCGATCAGCGAGCGGTCGAGCAGCAGCCCCGCGCGTTTCGACAGGAAGACGCCGATTGCCAGCAGGGCCGAGATCGCGCCGCCGATCTTGGGATCAAGACCGAACATTGCGTTCATGCCGAGGCCGGCGCCCGCGATATTGCCGATGTTGAAGGCAAGGCCGCCGATCAGGATCAGCACCGCCAGCAGATAGCCCGACCCGGGGATCGCGGCATTGGCCGTCTCGGAGGCGTTGCGGCGGGTCAGGGCTGTGATGCGCCAGATGTTCAACTGCACCACGAAGTCGATGACGATCGAGGCGAGGATGGCAAAGGCGAAGGCCGCGCCCAGCTTTTGCGTGAAGGTGGCGGTCTGGGTGATGAAGCCCGGGCCGATGGCCGAGGTGGCCATCAGGAAGATCGCTGCAAGGAAGCCGCCGCGAAGGCTGGCATTGGCAGCGGTTGGAGCGGAATCGCTCATCTGACATGCTCCTGCTGGAATGGTCTGGATGACGGAAACTTGATTTTCGCGTGACGGTCAGTCAACGATTATCTTACATTCTTACATGGATTGTTGAGCAATTCAATATTTTGATTCGGACAATATGCGCAGTTGGTAGGCAGTGGATCCTGATTTGCGCCCTGCATCGGCAAGTGATGAACCTGAATTCATTGCAGGTGCGTGACTTGCCTGCGCCTCGCCCCTCGGACAAGATACACCCCACCTGAACGGAAGTCGCCATGTCTGCAGAACCCAGCCTGACCGAAGAAATCGCCACGCGGCTGCGCGACCAGGTGACGGGAGGCACGCTGATTCCCGGCCAGCGCCTCTCCGAGGCGCGGCTTGCGGCCGATCTCGACATCTCGCGGAACACCCTGCGCGAGGTCTTCCGCCTGCTCACGCGCGAGGGGTTGTTGCGGCATGAGCCAAATCGCGGCGTCTTCGTGGCCGTGCCCTCGATGGCCTCGATCCTCGACATCTATCGCGTCCGCCGTCTGATCGAGGTTCCGGCGCTGGCGCAGGCCTGGCCCCGGCATGAGGGGGTCGGCCGGATGCGCGCCGCGGTCGGGAAGGCGCAACGCCTGCGCGAACTGGGCGACTGGCGCGGCGTCGGCAGCGCCAATATGGAGTTTCACGCCGCCATCGTCTCGCTGAGCGACAGCCCGCGCCTCAATGATTTCTTTGCCCAGATCATCGCCGAATTGCGGCTGGCCTTCGGGCTGCTCGACAGTCCCGAACTGCTGCACGAGCCCTATATCGACCGCAACGACAAGATCCTCGCCACGCTGGAATCCGGGGACGCCGCCGGTGCTTCGATCATGCTGGACGAATATCTGACGCAGTCCGAGCGCGTGGTGCTGCAGGCCTTCGCCCGCCTCGGGTAAGGCTCAACCGGTCAGGTTGCCGCAGGTCCGGGCGATGCGCCTGATCCCCTCCTCGATCTCGCGCGCGGCGATCGAGGAATAGGCGAGGCGATAGAAGCCCGCCCCCGCCTCGCGCCTGCGAAAGAACGGGCGGCCCGGCTCGATCAGCACGCCCTGCTGCTTCAGCGCCTGCGCCAGCATGTCGCTGTCCAGCCCCGCCGGCACCTTCAGCCAGAAGCTCGAACCGCCGCCGCAACCATCCATCCCGGTATCGAGGCCGTTCAGCGCCAGCGCCGCCGCCGCGACCTGCCGCCGCTCGGCATAGGCTTCGCGCATGCGCTTCAACTGGCGGTCGTAATGACCCAGCGACAGGAAATAGGCCATGGTGCGCTGCACATGGCCGGGCGGGTGGCGCAGCATCATCCCGCGCCGCGCCCGCGCCTCGGCCACGAAGGCGGGATCGGCGACGATATAGCCCAGCCGCAGGCCCGGAAACACGGATTTCGAGAAGGAGCCGATATAGATCACCGATCCGCTGCGATCCATCGCCTTCAGCGCGGGCGAGGTCGCGCCCTCGAAGCTGATCTCGAACTCATAATCATCCTCGACCACGCAGAAACCCCGCCCGGCGGCCAGCCGCAGCAGCGCCTCGCGCCGCGCGCGGGGCATGGTGCGGCTGGTCGGGCATTGATGGCTGGGCGAGGTGAATACGACCGAGATCCCCGGTGGAATCGCCTCGGGCGGCAGGCCGCCCGCATCGATCGGCACCGGCAGCGCCTCGGCGTCATGGGTCGCGAGGATCTCGTGCAGGCCGGGATAGCCCGGCTCCTCCATCGCGCAGGAGACCCCCCGCTTCAGCAGGATGTCGCAGATCAGCCACAGCGCGTTCTGCGCCCCCAGCGTCAGCAGGATCTCCTCGGGGCGGGCCCTTATACCGCGCCGGGGCAGAAGATGGCGGATGATGAAGTCGATCAGTTCCGGGTCATCGCCGTCATACTGGTCATCCGAAAGCGCGCCCAGATCGCGCCGGCCCAGCGCCCGGAGCGCGCATTCCCGCCACGCCGCGTGGTCGATCAGCCGGTCATCGGTCTGCCCGTAAAGGAAAGGATAGGGATAGCTGCGCCAGTCGGCCGGACGGTCCTTGCGCCGCGCCGCGAGGCTGCGCCCGTCGAGCAGCGTGGCCCAGTCGAAGCGCGGGGCATCGGGGGCGGGATCGGGGCTGTCCGCCAGATCCTCGACCCGGACCGAGATGAAGAAGCCCGACCGCCCCCGCGCCGAGAGGTAGTCGGTCGCCACCAGATCGCCATAAGCCTGCGTGACGGTGATGCGCCCCACGCCCAGATGCGCGGCCAGCGCCCGGCTTGACGGCATCCGCTCGCCCGGCCGCAAGCGCCCCTCATGCACCGCCAGAACGATCTGCCGCCGCAATTGCAATTGCAGCGGCAGGTGTGAATTCCGGTCGATCAGGAATGTCTCGGGCGGGATCTGCATGGGGGCCTTTCGTATCGGCCCCCATCCTGCCTTATCCAAAGACCCGAGTCAGCGCCCCGTCGATCGCATTGGTCAGCGCGTCGATGTCATCGGCGGTCGAGATCAGCGCGGGCGACAGGCACAGCGTATTGTTGAACCCCGGCACCGAGCGGTTGGTCGCCCCGATGATCACGCCCTGCGCCATGCAGTCGGCGACCACCGCCTGGACCTTCTTCTCGTCCGCGGGCTCCTTGGTGGCGCGGTCGGCCACCAGTTCGGCGCCGCAGAACAGCCCCTTGCCGCGCACATCGCCGATCACGCCGTGCTGGTCCATCAGCGTGGTCAGGTTGTCCATCAGCCGGTTGCCCATGGCGATGGTGTTTTCCAACAGCTTCTCGTCCTCGATGATGCGCATGTTCTCAAGCGCAGCGGCCGGGCCCGAGGTGCAGCCCCCGAAGGTCGAGATGTCGCGGAAATAGCCCATCGGGTCGCTGGCATCGTCCTTGAACATCTCGAAGACGCGCTCGGTGGTGACGGTGCAGGAAATCGCGGCATAGCCCGAGGCGACGCCCTTGGCCATGGTGACGAAATCCGGCTCGATCCCGTAATGCTGATAGCCGAACCAGGTGCCGGTGCGGCCGACGCCGCAGACGACCTCGTCGATATGCAGCAGGATGTCGTATTTGCGGCAGATTTCCTGCACGCGCTGCCAGTAGCCCTCGGGCGGGGTGATGACGCCGCCGCCCGCCGTCACCGGCTCCAGCACGATGGCGCCGATGGTGTCGGGGCCTTCGCGCAGGATGACTTCCTCGATCGCGTCGGCCGCGCGCTCGCCGTAATTCTCGACATCCCATTGTTTGCGGTATTCAAGGCAATGCGGCACCCGCACGAAGCCGTCGGGATAGGGGCCGTATTGCATCGCGCGCTGGTCCTGACCCGAGGTGGCGAGCGTGCCGATCGTGGTGCCGTGATAATCGCGGTCGCGATACAGGATCTTCCACTTCTTGCCGCCGTAATGGCGCGCCGCGATCTGGCGCACCATCTTGTAGACCTTCTCGTTCGCCTCCGATCCCGAGTTCGAATAGTAAACCCGCGTCATGCCCGGCATCTTGGTGATCAGCTTCTCGGCGAAGAGCGCGCCCGGCACGGTCCCGGCAGCGCCCGCGTAATAGTTCAGCTTCAGAAGCTGGTCGCGCACGGCATTGGCGATGCTTTCGCGGCCATAGCCCACATTGACCGTCCAGACCCCGCCCGAGACGCCGTCGAGGAATTCGCGCCCCGTGGCGTCCCAGAGCCGCATCCCCTTGCCCTCGACGAAGACACGCGGATCGATGGTTTCATATTGCTTGTGCTGGCTCAGGTGGTGCCAGACATGGGCCTTGTCCGCGGCGATGACCGGGCTGAGGTCGTTCATTTTGAGCCTCTGACGATAGGAGGGGAGGGAATCTTTGCCCGCCGACATTACGTCCGCGCGGCACGCCGCAATAGAGCCAAAATCAACCCATCAATGGATCCAGTTTGTCGCACTGGACAGGATGGCCGGGCTGGGACTAGACCCGGAGGAGGTGCATTCAGGGGGCCAGATGCCGGACGAGGGCCAGAAGCTCGAACAGGCGGCGCGCGCGGCATGGCTTGCGCATGTCGCGGGCATGACGCAGGACGAGATCGCGGGCATCATGGGCGTCTCGCGCCAGACCGCGCAGCGCCTTGTCGCGCAGGCCATGGCCGAGGGGCTGGTCAAGATCCGCATCGACCATCCCTTCGCGCAATGCCTGGAACTCGCCCGCGAGTTGCGCGCGAAATGGAACCTGCAATTCTGCGAGGTGGCCCCCGCCGACGCGCCCGAGGCGGGCGTCGCCCATCACCTCTCGGCCACGATGGAGCGCTGGCTGCGCCGGGCCGAGCCGGTGACGCTGGCCATCGGCACCGGCCGGACGCTGCGGGCCGGGGTCGCGCAATTGCCGCATATCGACTGCCCGCAGCACCGCATCGTCTCGCTGACCGGGAATATCGCGACCGACGGGTCGACCGCCTATTACAACGTGCTGTTCTCGCTCTCCGAACTGGTCTCGGCCCGCAGCTTTCCCTTGCCGCTTTCGGTCATCCTCCCCACGGTCGAGGAACAGCGCGCGATGATGCGCCAGCCGGGCATCCAGCGCGTGATCGAGATGTCGGGGCAGGCCGAGGTCGCCTTTGTCGGCGTCGGCACGATGAATGACAGCGCCGCCCTGATGCAGGACGGCTTCCTGACCCGGCCTGATCTCGACCGCATGATCGCGGCGGGCGCGGTGGGCGAGATCACCGGCTGGGCCTATGACGCCGGGGGGCGGCTGATCGAGGGGCTGAGCAATGACCGCGTCGCCTCGGCCCCGATTCCGCCGCGCGAGACCACGCTTGTGATCGGCGCGGCCCATGGCGCCGAGAAGCTGCCCGCGCTGCGCGGTGCGCTGCGGGGCGGATTGCTGGGCGGGTTGATCACCGATGCTGCGACGGCGGCCACGCTGATGCGCGACTAGCCGCCGCTGGCCGGGTAGAGGGCGCGGAACCTGCCCCGCGCCTCGACGAAGGCCGGCACAAGGCTGCGGTCGGGCAGGATCTCGGCCGCGATGCCCGGCATGGTGCAGACCTCCTCGGCCGAAGCGCCGCTTGCCGCCATCATCGCAAGCCGCGCCGCGCCGAAGGCCGCGCCGTAATCGCCGCCCACCGGCACCAGCACCGGCAGGTCCAGAACCGTCGCGATCAGCTTCAGCCAATATTCCGACCGCGCGCCCCCGCCCAGCGCCAGCAGCGGCCCCAGCTCCGCCCCGGCGGCACGAAGCGCCGTCAGGTTGTCGGCAAGGGCGAAGGTCACGCCCTCCAGCACCGCGCGGGTCAGCGCCGCGCGATCCGTCACCGGAGTCAGCCCGGCCAGCACGCCCTTTGCCCCGGCATCGTTATGCGGCGTCCGCTCGCCCGAGAGATAGGGCAGGAACATCACCGTTCCCGGCGGTTGCAGATCGCCAAGACCTTCCGTCAGCGCCGCCGGGCTGGCCTCCAGCACCCCCGCCAGCCATTCCAGAGCCGCCGAAGCCGAGAGGATCACCCCCATCTGGTGCCAGCGCCCCGGCAATGCGTGGCAAAAGGCATGAACCGCCGTTTCCGGCGCGGGCAGGAAGCGGTCGGAGGCGGCAAAGACCACGCCGGAGGTGCCAAGGCTGACAAAGCCCTGCCCCGCCGCCACCGTCCCCGCCCCCACGGCGGTCGCGGCATTGTCCCCGGCGCCCCCGGCAACCACCGGGCTGCCCTCGATCCCCCATTCGCGGCAAAGTTCGGGCCGCAACCGGCCCGAGGGAGCCGCCCCCTCAACCAGCGCGGGCATCTGCGCCCGGCTCATGCCGCTGGCGTCCAGCAGGGTGCCCGACCAGTCGCGTCCCGCCACGTCCAGCCAGCTTGTCCCCGAGGCGTCCGACATCTCGCTGACCCGCTCTCCGGTCAGCCAGAGCCGCAGGTAGTCCTTGGGCAGCAGCACCGTCGCGACACGCGCGAAAAGATCGGGCTCGTTCCGGGCCATCCAGACCAGCTTGGGCGCGGTGAAGCCGGGAAAGACGATGTTGCCAGAGAGCCGCCGCACCTCGGGCATGGCGTCCAGTTCCGCCGCCTCGGCATGGGCGCGGGTGTCGTTCCACAGGATCGCCGGGCGCAGCACATTGCCCCCCGCATCCAGCGTGACGGCCCCGTGCATCTGCCCCGAAAGGCCGATCCCCTGCACGCGCCGCAGGTCATGCTGACGCGCCAGCACGCCGACAGCCGCCCGCACAGCGTCGATCCAGTCCGCCGGGTCCTGCTCGGCCCAGTTCGGATGCGGGCGCTGCACCGAAAGCGGCGCGGTCTCCGAGCCGATGACCCGCTGCGCTTCGTCGATCAGCGTCGCCTTGACGCCTGACGTGCCCAGATCGATTCCCAGATACATGTTCAACCCCCAGTGCTGAGCGTGCGGATCTCGGCGCGATGCGCCTGCATCCGAAGAAAGACGGCCCAGTCAAGTTCTCGCCGGGCCGTGGCGGCGGGATCGGGCCGCGTGACCTCGACCTCGCGCGCGAAGCGGGCGCGGGCCGCGCGGATCCCGCCGGCGGCGGGCGCGGCGGCGGCGATGGCGGTGCCGCGCAGGACGGCATCCTCGGGCTGCCAGTGGATCTCGGCACCGGTCGCATCGGCGTAAAGCTGGCGCAGCAGCGGCGCGCGCGCCTGCCCGCCCGCCATGGCGATGCGGTCGGGCCTCAGCCCCATATGGGCGATCACCTGCCGCGTCCCCAGCGCGATCCCGACCGAGGCCCGCCAGTAAAGCGCGTCCATCGCCGCCGTCCCGCGATCCAGCGACATGCCATGGACGACGCCGCGCACAAGGGGATCGGCAAGCGGCGCGCGGTTCCCTTTGAAATCGGGCAGGACATGCATCCCCTCGCCCGGCTCCTGCCCCGGACGGATGCGGGCGAGGATGTCGTCATGGCTCTCCTCCCCGGCATATTGCCGGCGAATCCATTCGAGCAGCGCCCCGGTCGCGGATTGCCCGCCCTCGCTGACGGCCTCGCCGGGCAGGATGGCGCCCGGATATGGCCCCCATAGCGCGGGCGTCACCGCAACCTCGGTCGCCATGACGCAATTCGACGTCCCCGCGATCAGTGCGGGCATCCCCGGCGCGGCGCCCAGCGCGCCCGCAAAGGCATCGACCAGTCCCGCAGCCGCCATGCATTCGCGGTCCAGCCCGAGTTCGGCCGCGCCCTGCGCCGAGAGATGGCCGATCGGCGCGCCGGGGGGCAGGACCGGCTCGTCATGCGGAAAATCCGCGATCCCCAGCGCGGCCAGCAGATCCTCGGCCCAGCCGCCGCGATCGGGCAGATAGGCCCATTTCGCCGCCGTGGCGCAAAGCGAGCGGGCGGGACGGCCCGTGGCGCGAAAGGCGAGGTGGTCGCAAAGATCATGGACCGAGCGCAGCCCCGCCCATGCATCGGGCCGGTGCCGCGCCAGCCACATCAGCTTCGGGGTCTGCATCTCGGGCGAGACCGAGCCGCCGGCGCGCGCCACGACATCATGGTCGATCCGGCCAAGCTCCTCGGCCTCAGCCACGGCGCGGTGGTCGTGCCAGGCGATGACGTCGGGCGCGAATCCGGGCGCATCGACGACCAGCGAGCAGGTGGCATCGAAAGCCAGCGCCCGCACCTCGGCCGGGCTTGCCCCCGCCATGCGCCGCGCCTCGGCCAGCGCATCGGCGACGGCCTGCCAGATCTCGGCAAAGTCGAAGCCCGCCTGCCCTCCGTCCGCAGGCAGCGTCGCGAAACCGCGGCTGGCGCGCGCCACAAGTTTCCCATCGGTCGTGAACAGTCCCGCACGCGCCCGCGCCGAGCCCACATCAACGGCAGCAATCAGCACGGATTCCCCCTATCCCATCCGTGCCAGAGTGTTGGGCAAATCCCGCGCATGTTCAATCAGCGCGTCGGGGCGAAGCGCCCCCAGCCTTTCGCGCAACCCGGCCGGCCCGGCATGGCTGCCGCCCAGGAACCCCACCACCCGCATCCCGGCGGCCTGCGCGGCAAGAATGCCGGCCGGGCTGTCCTCGACCACGATGCAGCCCGAGGGGTCTACGCCAAGGTTCCGCGCGGCCAGAAGGAACAGATCCGGCGCAGGCTTGCCGCGCGCCACCTGCGTCGCGGAATAGACATGCGCGCCGAAAAGCGGCGCAAGCCCGGTCAGTCCCAGCGACAGGCCCAACCGCTCGGGCGCGCTGGACGAGGCGACGGCGCGCATCCCGCCGATCGCCACGATCGCATCAGCCATGCCGGGGACGGGACGCAACTCGCGCCGGAAGCGGTCGGCCAGTGCACTGCGATACCCCTCCAGCGCCGGGTGCAGGTCGATGTCGAAATCCCGCGCCACCGCGTCGATGATGGTCTGGAGCGAGCGGCCCAGGAACTCGTCATAGATCCGGGCCGCATCGACCGGCGCGCCAAGGGCGGCAAGCATCGCGACCAGCTCGACCACCGCCAGCGGCTCGGAATCGACCAGAACCCCGTCGCAGTCGAAGATCAGCGCCCCGGCCATGTCAGCCCTGAAGATAGCGGGTCAGGGTCGCCGCCGTCCCCTCGCGCCAGAGCATGTCCAGCCAGCGCGCGAAGGGTTCGGCAAACCGCTTGTCCTGCCCGGTTTCGCCATAGATCTCGGACATGGCGAGCCATGCCGAGGGATCACGCCTCGCCTTCTGCGCAGCTTGCGTCAGGCGGTCCCAGTTCGGGTCGTTCGGCGGGGTCACCGCGCCGCTGTCGGTCGTCCCGGCGCAGTAGCGGCACCAGAGCGCCGATTCCAGCGCCAGCCCCTCGACCCCCAGCCCCTTCGCCAGCCGGTCGCCGATGGTCGGGATGATGAATTTCGGCTGGCGGTTCGACCCGTCGAGGCAAAGGCGGCGAATGGTGTCGCCGATCTTGGGATTGGCGCAGCGTTCGGCGACCTTCTGGTAATAGCCATGCAGGTCGGTTCCGGGCACCGGGGGCACGACGGGGATGATCTCCTCGGCCTCGATCTTGTCGAGGAAGGCGCGGACCAGCGGGTTTTCCATCCCCTCATGGACGAAATGGATGTCCATGAGACCGGAGGGATAGGCGATGACCGCGTGCCCGCCGTTCAGGATGCGGATCTTCATCAGCTCCCACGGGGTCACGTCCTCGACAAACTCGACGCCGACCTCCTCCAGCGCGGGGCGGCCTTGCGGGAAATTATCCTCCAGCACCCATTGGATGAAATCCTCGGCAAAGACCGGGCTTTCATCCTCGACCCCGAAATCCTCGCGGATCATCCGGCGCTCGCGGTCGCTGGTCGCGGGGGTGATGCGGTCGACCATGCCGTTCGGAAAGGCGACATTGGCCGCGATCCAACCGGCAAGCTCGGGGTCCGAAAGACGCGCGGTCTCCACCACCGCCTCGCGCGTGACATTGCCGTTATGGGGGATGTTGTCGCAGCACATGACCGTAAAGGGCGGGATGCCCGCCGCGCGCCGCGCCCGAAGCCCGGCGACCAGCATCCCGAAAACCGTGCGGGGCGCGTCGGGATTGCGCCCGTCCTCGGCAATGGCGGGATGGGCGGGGTCGAAATGGCCGGTCTGGGCGTCGATGAAATAGCCACCCTCGGTGATGGTCAGGCTGGCGATGCGGATGGCGGGATCGGCCAGCCGCGCGATGATGGCTGTGGCATCGGCGGCGGGGGGATAGTCGATCATCGCGCCGATCACACGGGCCTGCGAAGCACCCGCCGATTGCTCGACCACGGTATAAAGCCAGTCCTGAGCCGCGAGCGTGTCGCGCATCCGCGCGTCCGAGGGCATCACCCCCGCCCCGATGATCGCGAAGTCATGGCCCTTGCCGAGACTCATCAGCCGGTCGAGATAGACCGCCTGATGCGCACGGTGGAAATTGCCGAGGCCGAAATGCACGATCCCGCCTTTCAGCGCCTTGCGATCATATTCCGGCCCCGGAACCGGCAGGCTGGAGAGGTTGGCTTGGGTCAACTTGGTCATTTCAGCTCATCCAGTTCCCGCCATCGACATTGTAGGTCTGGGCGACGATGTAATCGGCCTCGGGCGTGGCCAGAAAGATCGCCATGCCGGTCAGGTCCGCGGCGGTCCCCATGCGGCCGAAAGGCACCGAGGCGCCGACCTCGGCCTTTTTCTGGCCGCGCGGCTTGCCCTCATATTCGGCGAATTTCGCGTCCACCCCGTCCCAATGCTCGCCATCGACGACGCCCGGCGCGATGGCGTTCACGTTGATGCCGTGCTGGATCAGGTTCAACCCGGCCGATTGAGTCAGGCTGATGACGGCGGCCTTGGTCGCGCAATAGACGCCGACCAGCGCCTCGCCCCGTCTGCCCGCCTGGCTCGCCATGTTGATGATCTTGCCGCGCCGCCCGGTCTCGATCATGTGCCGCGCCACGGCCTGCATGACGAAAAGCGTGCCGCCGACATTGATCGCGAAGAGCGTGTCGTAGCTTTTGCGCGTAATCCCGGTGATCGGGGCAAGGTCGAAGAGGGCGGCATTGTTGATCAGGATGTCGATGCCGCCCATCAGGCGCACCGCCTCGGCCACGCCGGCATCGATGCTGTCCTGCCGGGTCACGTCCATGACGACCGGATGCGCCCCGATCTCGGCCGCGGTCTGGCGCACGGCGGCCTCGTTGATATCGGCGATGGCGACACGCGCCCCCTCGCGGATATAGGCCTCGGCAAAGGCGCGGCCAATGCCGCGCGCCGCGCCGGTTATGATGGCAGTCTTGCCCGACAACCTCATATCGCCAACCCCTGCTGATCGAAGCGATAGATCCGCCCCTCCTGCGGGGTCAGCCAGATCCGGTCGCCATGGCTGACCGGAAACTCGCCCGCCGCCCGCGCGATGACATGCGTTCCGCCGTCGAGCTGGACATGCAGGAAGGTGTCGGAACCCAGATGCTCGGCCACGCCCACCGTTCCGGCAAGCTGCCCCTCGGTCTTCGACATCTGGAAATGTTCGGGGCGCACGCCGATGGCATGGGCGCCATGCCCTGCCGCCGCCTCGCCTTCGAGGAAGTTCATGTTCGGGCTGCCGATGAAACCCGCGACGAAGCGGTTGGCGGGCTTGCGATAGAGGTCCAGCGGAGAGCCGACCTGCTCGACCCGGCCGGCGCGCAGGACGACGATCTTGTCGGCCATGGTCATTGCCTCGACCTGATCATGGGTGACATAGACCATCGTGGTCGCCAGCTTCTTGTGCAGTTCGGAAATCTCGACCCGCATGTTCACGCGAAGCGCCGCATCGAGATTCGACAGCGGCTCGTCAAAGAGGAACGCGACCGGCTCGCGCACGATGGCGCGGCCGATGGCGACGCGCTGGCGCTGGCCGCCCGAGAGCTGGCCGGGCCTGCGCTCAAGATAGTCGGTCAGGTTCAGGATGCCTGCCGCATGCTCGACCCTCCGGGCCTGCTCATCCGCGGGCATCCCCGCCATCTTCAGCGGAAAGGCGATGTTCTTGCGCACGGACATATGCGGATAAAGCGCATAGGACTGGAACACCATCGCGAGCTTCCTCCGCGCCGGGGCGGCCTGCGTCACGTCCTGCCCGTCGATCAGGATCGAGCCGGAGCTGACATCCTCAAGCCCGGCGATCAGGCGCAGCAGCGTCGACTTGCCGCAGCCCGAGGGGCCGACGAAGACGACGAATTCGCCGTGATTGATCTCCAGATCGACGCCGGGAATGACCTCGACCTCTCCGAATGCCTTGCGGACCTGTTTCAAGGTGATGCTGCCCATCATTCCCCCCTTATTTCACCGCGCCGAAGGTCAGGCCGCGCACGAGTTGCTTCTGGCTGAACCAGCCGAGGATCAGGATCGGGGCGATGGCCATGGTGCTCGCCGCCGAGAGTTTCGCGTAGAAAAGCCCCTCCGGGCTGGAATAGCTGGCGATGAATGTCGTCAGCGGCGCCGCCTTGGAGGTGGTCAGGTTCAGGGTCCAGAACGCCTCGTTCCATGCGAGGATCACATTCAGCAGCATGGTCGAGGCGATGCCCGGCACCGCCATCGGTGTCAGGACGTGGACGATCTCGTTCTTGAGGCTCGCCCCGTCCATCCGCGCGGCTTCGAGGATCTCGGACGGGATCTCGCGGAAATAGGTGTAGAGCATCCAGATGATGATCGGCAGGTTGATCAGCATCAGAACGAAGGTGATGCCAAAGCGCGTATCGAGCAGCCCCGAGGAGCGGAACAGCAGATACATCGGGATCAGCACGCCCGCCGCCGGCATCATCTTGGTCGAGAGCATCCACATCAAGAGATCCTTGGTCCGCTTGCCCGGCTGGAAGGCCATCGACCATGCGGCGGGAATGGCGATCAGCAGCCCCAGCAGCGTCGAGCCGATCGAGATGACGACCGAGTTGGTAAAGTGCCGGAAATAGGGTGAGCGCGCCTGCACCTCGGCATAGTTCTCGGTCGTCCAGTCAAAGAACAGGAACTTGGGCGGGCTGGCGATGGCATCGGCCTCGGACTTGAAGCTGGTCAGGATCGTCCAGAGGATCGGGAAGAAGATCGCCAGCGCCACCAGCCATGCGAGGATGGTGAAGGTCCAGCGGCGACGGTCGGAAACGCGACGGGCCATGGCGTTACTCCAGCGTCTTGCCGATCATCCGCATCAGGAAGATCGCGACGATATTGGCCAGGATGACGGCGACGATGCCGCCCGCGGATGCACCGCCCACGTCATATTGCAAAAGCGCCTGCGAATAGACGAGGAAGGTGAGGTTGGTCGAGGCATAGCCGGGTCCGCCATTGGTGGTGACGAGGATCTCGGCAAAGACCGAAAGCAGGAAGATCGTCTCGATCAGGATGACCACGGTGATGGCGCGCGATAGATGCGGCAGGACCAGATGGGTGAACTTGGACCAGGCGCCCGCGCCATCCATCTCGGCCGCCTCCATCTGCTCGCTGTCCAGCGATTGCAGCGCGGTCAGCAGGATCAGCGTCGCGAAGGGCAGCCATTGCCAGGCGACGATCAGGATGATCGACATCAGCGGATATTGCGCGAGGAAATCGATCGGCTGCGCGCCCACCGCCTTGGCCATCCATGCGAAAAGCCCGTTCACCGGGTTCATGAACATGTTCTTCCAGACCAGCGCCGAGACGGTGGGCATGATGAAGAAGGGCGCGATCATCAGGATGCGCACGATCCCCTGCCCCATGATCGGCTGATCGAGCAGCAAAGCCAGCACCACGCCGCCAATGACGGTGATCGCAAGGACGCCGCCCACGATCATCAATGTGTTCGCCATCGCCGTCCAGAAAGCCGGGTCGGACAGGAAATACTTGTAGTTGGTGAAGCCGATGAACTGCTCCATGCCGGGCGAGAGCAGGTTGTAGCTTTGAAAGCTGAACCACAGCGTCATCGACAGCGGAACGATCATCCAGCCCAGAAGCAGCAGGACCGAGGGCGCGACCATGAGGCGCGCAAGGGATTTCTGGTGTCTCGTCGCCATGGCCGCGCCTCCCTGCGCGGGTGATGAAAAGCAGGGGGCGGTCCCGCCCCCTGCCTAGCCGGGGAGGCTATTTCGGGTAGCCGGCCTTGGCCATTTCACGCTCGGCGATCTGCTGGGCCATCTGCAGCGCCTGATCGACGCTGGCCTGCCCTGCGAGGGCTGCCGAGAACTGCTGGCCGACCGCCGTGCCAAGCGCCTGGAACTCGGGGATGCCGACCCATTGCGTACCGATATAGGGCACCTCGACCGTGGTGGGGTTCTTCAGGTCCGCCGACATGATGCTGTCCAGCGTCGGCTTGGCGAAGGGCGCGGCCTTCTGGTATTCCGGGTTCTCGTAAAGCGAGGTCCGGGTTCCGGGCGGGACGTTGGCCCAGCCCTCGGCCGCCGCCACCTGCTCGGTATAGGCCTTGGAGGTCGCCCAGCCGACGAATTTCTTCGCCGCATCCGGCGCATCGGTCGAGGCCGGGACGGCCAGCGTCCAGGCCCAGAGCCACATGGCGGGCTTCTCGCCCTCGGGGGCAAGGGCGTAGCCGACCTTGTCCGCCACCGTCGATTCCTTGGGGTTCGAGACGAAGCTGGCCGCGACCGTCGCATCCATCCACATGCCGCATTTGCCGGTCTGGAACAAAGCGAGGTTTTCGTTGAACCCGTTCGAGGACGCGCCGGGCGGGCCGGCCTCGGTCAGGATGGTGACGTAATCGGTCAGCGCCTTCTTCCAAGCCTCGCTGCCGAATTGCGGCTTCCAGTCCATATCGAACCACGGCGCGCCATAGCTTGCCGCCATCGAGGTGATGAAGGCCATGTTCTCGCCCCAGCCGGCCTTGCCGCGCAGGCAGATGCCATAGACCTCGTTCGGCTTGTCGGTGATCTTGCGCGCCGCGTCGAAGACGAAGTCCCATGTCGGACGCTCGGGCATGGTCAGCCCGGCCTTCTCGAACAGGTCCTTGCGATACATGATCATCGCGGATTCGCCATAGAAGGGCGCGGCGTAAAGCTTGCCGTCCAGAGACAGCCCGTCGCGGATCGGCGGCAGGATGTCGTCGGCGTCGTAATCGGCGCCCATGTCCTCAAGCGGCATCAGCCAGCCCTGCTTGGCCCAGATCGGCACTTCGTAATTGCCGACGGTCACGATGTCATATTGCCCGCCCTTGGTCGCGATGTCGGTGGTGACACGCTGGCGCAGGACGTTCTCCTCCAGCGTGACCCATTCCAACTGGATATCGGGATTCGCATCGGTGAATGGCTTGGTCATCTTCTGCATGCGGATCATGTCGCCGTTGTTCACGGTGGCGATGGTCAGCGTCTCGGCCGTGGCGGGCACGGCAAGGGCCGTAAGGGCGCATGCCCCCAGCAGGCCGCGCATCTTGGTGGTCATTCTGATTATCCTCCCTACGGATCAGCATTTGCCAACACGATGGGCAAATGCTCACACAAGAGGGTGAAGCTGTCAAGAAAAGGCTGAAGAACGGGAGGGCGGCAGCTCAGCCCTCGCCCAGCCTGCTGAGGTATTCGACAAGGAAATCAGAAAGCTGGCGGGCGGCCCGGCTCTGGTGGTGGGCGACCGGCCGGCACAGTTCCAGATGCGTCTCGATCCGGTCGCGGGCGGAGAAGGGCCGCTGGGTCAGGAAGCCGGTCCCGATCTCGCGCGCGACGGTCTGGCGCGGCAGAATCATCACGGCGGCACCCCGGCAGGCCAATTCCTTCTGCAATTCCAGCGAGGCCGTTGTGAAGGCGACCTCCGGTGGGGCCAGCCCCCTCGCCCGGATCCGGGCGTCAAGCGCGCGCCTGACGCCAAAGGCCCGATCGGGAAGGGCAAGCGGATGATGCAGAAGATCCTCCAGCGCGACCTCGTCCAGCGCGGCCAGCGGATGAGCCGGCGCCATCACCGGATCATGGCGCATCGGCACACGCAAGAGCACCTCGATGCGCGGATCGGGCGGGGTGAACATCGCCACCGCGATCTCTGACGCGCCGGTCGCGGCAGCCTCGATCGCGGCGGCGGCCGAGGTCACGGTCACCTCGATCTGGATATGCGGATAGCGCGACGAGAACTCGGCCAGCGCCGGGGCCAGCATCGAACTCGCCGCCACGCCCGGCACATGCAGCGACACGCTCCCGCGCTTCAGCCCCCGCAGATCGTCGATCGCCCGCCGCGCCGTCGCCATCTCGCGCGCGACAAGGCGGGCGCGCTCGGCCAGAACCTCGCCCGCCGCGGTCAGCCGGATGCCGCGCGGCGACCGCTCGACCAGCGCGGTCCCGAAGGCATGTTCCAGCTTGTCGAGCTGCCGCACCACCGCGGTCGGAGAGGTGTTCAGCCCCTCGGCCGCCTGCCGGATCGAACCCGAGCGAACCAGTTCATTGAAGGTCGCGATACTGTTGAGGTCCATGATCATTCCCGGTGTCGCGAAAACCGTAGCACCGTGCGCACAACAAGGCGACTTCCATTCCACCCGAAGGGGGATGTTCATGGCGTGACAAGAAGCGACAGGAAAACCCGAAATGTCCCCGATCCTCGATCTCGGCGCCCGCCAGATCCTTGCCGCATTCCGCGCGCGCGAACTCTCTCCTGTTGAATACATGCGGGCGCTGATCGCGCGGGTCGAGGCGTCGGAGCCAAAGGTTCAGGCGCTGTGGCTGTTCCGCCCCGAGCGCGCGCTAGACGCGGCGCGCGCCTCCGAGGCCCGCTATATGCAGGGCGCGCCGCTGGGGCTGCTGGACGGAATGCCGGTGACCGTCAAGGAACTGATCGCGACAAAGGGCGACCATATCCCGCTGGGCACCGCCGCCATGCCCCACAGCCCGGCGGAGGAGGATGCGCCTTCGGCCGCGCGGCTGCATGAGGATGGCGCGATCATCTTCGCCAAGACGACCTGCCCGGACTTCGGGATGCTGACCTCGGGCCTCTCGACATTCCACCACCTCAGCCGCAATCCTTGGGATCTGAGCCAGAATCCCGGCGGCTCGTCCTCGGGCGCCGCCTCGGCGGGGGCGGCGGGCTACGGGCCGCTGCATCTGGGCACCGATATCGGCGGCTCGGTGCGGCTTCCGGCGGGCTGGACGGGGCTTTTCGGGCTGAAGCCGACGCTGGGGCGCATCCCGATAGATCCCTATTACACCGGCCGGACCGCCGGGCCGATGACGCCCACCGTCGATGACGCGGCGCTGCTGATGCACACGGTATGCCGCCCGGACTGGCGGGACGCGACCTCGCTGAAATACGAGCGGATCGACTGGGACGCCGGCGCGTCCGAAGTCCGCGGCCTGCGCATCGGCCTGATGCTGGATGCGGGCTGCGGCCTCAGCGTCCACCCGGAGGTCGCCGCCGCCGTCACCGCCGCCGCGCGCCGCTTCGAGGAGAATGGCGCCACCATCGTCCCGATCGGCCCTCTCCTGACGCGCCAGATGCTGGACGGGCTCGACATCGCCTGGCGCGCGCGGTTCTGGGGGCAGATCCAGAAGCTGCCGGAGGAGGGCCGGGCGAAGATCCTGCCCTATATCCGGGAATGGGCCGAGGCCGGGGCATCCGCCTCCCCCGTCCGCGTCGCCGAGGGCTTCGACCAGACCTTTGCCATGCGCCGCGCCGCGAACGAGGCGCTGCATGGGCTGGATTTCATCCTGTCGCCGGTCAATCCGCAGCAGAGCTACCCCGCGGACTGGGCCTCACCCACCAACGATCCCGCCCGCCCCTTCGAGCATATCGCCTTCACCGTCCCTTGGAACATGGGCGAGCAGCCCGCGGCCTCGATCCATTGCGGCATGACCTCGACCGGGATCCCGATCGGTTTGCAGATCGTCGGGCAGCGTTTCGACGATCTGGCGGTGATGCGACTCTCGCGCGCCTTCGAGGCATGGCGCGGGCCGATCAGCGACTGGCCGCGTCATGATGGCGGGGACAGCGGGTCGGCTGGGGCGATGTAGGGCGCATTGCTGTTGCAGCCGGGTTCTGCTTGGATAGTCGGCCCTACGCGTCCGGTTGCGACTGCGCCTGCTCCGGACTCTGTCCGTTTACCCGAGCATGGGCTCAGACGTATCACAGCCGCGTCGGCCAACTGATCAGCAGATGCCGAAGAGGAAAGCTCTGGAAGTGCTGCGGGCTTGGATCGAGAAGATCGTGCTGGCGCCGAGGCCTGATGACGCGCAGCGGGCGATCGACCTGCGTGGTGTTTTGGCGGGCCTGGAGCTCTGCCATCGGTTGGCCCGCACGATAATGAGTCCGGTCTGAATAACCCTGAACGCATTGATTTTGCGGGATGAGGTGGCTGTTTTCCTCGCTTCGCATTGCAGGGTTTCGTATGCTTTGAGCAGAAACCCTGCAATTTCCGGTCGTCGATGAAGCCCCATTTCCGCGTCCCGGAACGAGATGACCTGCTCTGCCGGCGGCTGGGCGACATCATCGATGCCCGCCATGAACTGGTGAAGCTTGCGGCACTCATCGACTGGAATTTCCTCGAACGGGAGTGGGCGAGCTTCTTTCCCTCGCATCAGGGTCGGCCAGCAACTTCGCCGCGCCCGGTCGCGAGGCTGATGTATCTCCAGCATGCCTTCAAGCTCTCGGACGAGGCGGTCGTCGCCCGTTGGGTCGAAAATCCCTGCTACCAACATTTCACCGGCGAGACCTTCTTTCAGCACCGCCCGCCGATCGACCCGTCCTCACTGACCCGCTGG
>Ga0160472_100076_pt1 | contig 162972 bp, 139 predicted proteins | sample HID1973M_E11MG_FD_108267 | JGI IMG/M metagenome (GOLD analysis project Ga0160472, IMG submission 108267) | Enriched mosquito-associated microbial communities from UW Madison campus, WI, USA - HID1973M_E11 MG | ecosystem: Host-associated > Arthropoda: Insects > Digestive system > Unclassified ... | reverse complement strand
TTCTGGACTTCGGCCTCTCGGCGGGGATCATGGACGAGTGGGTGGACTTCAACCGGGTAAGGGGCGACCTTACGGACCCGGGCCTCTATAACTTCAACCAGCGGGGGATCTACTTCGACGGGGACTTCGGTCTGGCCTACCGGAACGGGGGACTAACGGTGCAGGGCGCACTGCCGAACCTGAAGCGCTTCCTTGACCGGGACATCCGGCGCAGCGTGGCGGACAGGTCGCTCTATATGGCCTCTGCAGGCTACAGGTTTGCGGGCGGGGAGGGCTCTGCGCTGTCGAGCATCGAGCCGAAGGTGGTGTACCGCGGGGTGGAGAACTACAGGGATATTTTTGACGCGGGTGTGAACCTGGAGTTCTTCGGGAGCAGGCTCCTGCTGAGCGGGATGTACCACAGCACAAACAGTGTAACGGTCGGGGCGGGCACGGTGTACAAGAACCAGCTCTCCATCCTGGTACAGTACACCACCAACACCTCCGACCTGCAGAACTACAGCAACGGGGAGGCAGAGATATCGCTCAGGTACAGTTTTAAGTAGGACAGACTGTACTACATCCATTTTGCAAAGAGCCTTAACTAGAAAAGTTGAGGCTCTTTTTACTTCTGGATTTCTGCAGCTACATTTTCCGGATATAAACACCACATCTTTTAGTTTGATGTGCTCTTTAATTTCAGATTTTCAAAAAATAGCTACTAGTATATAACACCCATAGGGTTTTGAGCAACCATAAAATTGCTCATTCCCACCAAAATCAAAGTATATTTTCAGCATCACTTAAAAGGGTAAATTAATGCCTTATATAATATTTTGGGTTTTTAGTTGCGGTTTTTGATCTTATCGGTAAGGTAATATAAATCCAACCTTAAATCATATGTTAAATTTACAACTTATGGTTGTGCGTTTTTTTTTGATTTCAATCAAAATTAAAAATACCTTAATTCATCAAAATGATAAGGATTGTGTTACTTTAATTGTGTGTAAATAAGATTTAAATCTGTAGTATATAGATTACAAAATCTAAATTATTTGCTTTTAAAAATGCCGAATTTTCTAAGTTTTGAAATAATAAAAGCTGTTTAATTAGTCAAAAATCACCCTATATCTATTTAAAGCCAGTTTAAGTTGTCGCTCCCAAACAATTGGCCATTTACGATACATCCCACTCGTATGCATAAACGTTTACTCATTTTATTTCTTGCTTCATTCTTTCTTTTTTGTGCAAAAGTTTCTGCACAAACCTATACTAAGCACTATATAGCTCCAGCACCCTGGCAATATTGGACCCAAGCCAATGAACTTGTGGTTACAACAAATACAGCAAATACTACCGTTACGGTTAAAAAAAGTGATGGCACTATAGTTACAACATTAACTCCAACACCTACAGCCCCAGCAGTTTATAGGTTTGTTGGTGCACCAAATAGTACGCCTTTAAACGCTTTGAATACTGTACTTTCTGATCGAGGGATGATTGTTGAGGGGACTAATCCGATTACGGTTAATGTGAGAAATGTTGCATCAGATCAATTTAACGATGCTAACGGAAAAGGTAACGCAGCACTATTTAGTTTCGGAGATGCCGCAATTGGTACCGCCTTTAGGGTAGGTTATTATCGTGATGGTATTTTAAGCGGAACCACGCAAAAGCCCATTTATAGTGTTATGGCTTTAGAAAATAACACAACGGTGAAACTCAATGGAACTGCCTTGGTAACCTTAAACGCAGGACAAAGTTATTTATTTCAAACTGCAATAGGCTCACTTGTAGAAACATCTGCTTCGGCAGTAATGAACTCTGGCGCACATATCGATACACCTTTGGGTTGTGGAGATGGAGTTTACAATCCTGTGCCTCCAGTAAACTCTTTGGGAAACGAATATCTAGTTATCAGAAGTGCTGGAAATAATGTTGCCGAGCAAACTACTATTGTTGCAACATTGCCAAATACAACAGTTACGGTTACCAACTATAATTTAAACGGAACATTAGCTTCTACAAATAGTTATACTTTGGTTGCTGCCGGAAGTTTTGTAACCATTACCAACGGAATTGCAGGTGCAGCTAACGGTGCAAATCAAACCGGAGTTCAATATTCCAGTTCTAAAATATCTGCAACTAAAAATGTGGTGGCCTATTCTGGAACTGCCAACAACTGCGAAGTAGATATGTTAACGCTTGCACCGATAGCAAGCTGTGGAGGAAGTTTAATTGCCAAAACTTATAAATTCCGTCATAATAATGGAACTGACCTGCCCTATTTCGGTTATATAACTACAAAAAGCGCTACGGAAAAAATCTTTTTGACGACTACGGGGAGCGCAACAACAAATTACAATAATGTTGATATTGAAACCGTTGCAGGTGTTGGAGTAAGAAGACAACTTGGAAGTACAGGAATTTATCTGATCGACTTTACCAATACAAATCTGGCTACGCCAGCCGCATTAACCTTCTCCAGTGGTTCTCGAGTAAATGTGGTTCTTGTGCAAAGTGGAAGTGGCTATTCGATGTCGAATTTTATTACACCATTACCTGAACAGGCAATAAAACCAATTTTGACACAAGCCAACTGTGCTGTGGCAAAACTTTCGGCTGATCCTTCTGCTGTTGGTCCCTACCAATGGTATTTAAATGGAGTGGCAATAGCTGGGGCAACCAACAATACCTTTAGTCCAACAGAATCGGGTTCGTACACGCTTACTACCATGTTGGGTTGCGGAATAAGTGCACAATCTGTACCCATAACCATTGCACTTTGTAATGTAGAACGAAGTATTGTTAAAACGGTTGATGATCCTGCGCCTCCTGTAAATGGTACGGTGCGATTTACCTTAACGGCATCTAACAGTGGTGTGGGAACGGCACTTGGGGTTTCTGTTACAGATCTTCTGCCTTCTGGCTATACTTTTATAAGCAGTGCACCCTCTCCAGGAACATCTTATAGTGGCTCTACTGGATTATGGAATATTGGTTCTTTAGGTGCAAATGCTTCTGCAACTTTAGTGATTACAGCAAAAGTAAATGCTTCGGGAAGTTACACAAATACAGCTACAATAACAGGATCGCAAACCGATTCAGATGCATCAAACGATGTAAGTTCTGTAAGTACAACACCAATTACAGCTATATCTTTAACTTCTGCAACCACACCACCTAGCGATGCACAAACCGTATGTATTAATACTGCAATTACCAATATTACGTACGCCATTGGGGGTACAGCTACCGGAGCAAACGTTACTGGTTTACCTGCAGGAATAACTTCTAGTTATGATGCCGGAACTAAAATACTAACAATTTCAGGAACCCCTACGGCAATTACTGCGGGACCTAGATCATATACCGTTACCACAACGGGCGGTAGTCCGAATGTTTCGGCTACAGGAACCATTCAGGTTAATGGTGTAGTGGCTACTCCAATATTTTCAGCAGGGGCTGCTTCAACAAGATGTCAAGGTGCTGGTTCGCAAGTATACAACGCTACGGCAACAAATTCTACCGGAATTACTTATAGTATTAATACAACGAGTATTCAGGCGGTTATAGATGCCACAACTGGAGAGGTTACATTTTCTCCTTTGTTTACAGGTACAGCGGTTATAACGGCTACCGCGGCAGGTTGTTCGCCAAAAACTGCAACACATACCATCACAATAACCTCCACCGGAACAATTTCCGGCACGGCAAGTATTTGTAGTGGTAGTAACGGTACGTTAACATTAAGCGGTACAGCTGCTTCGGTTGTAAGATGGGAATATTCTACTGATGGAGGTACAAACTGGATTACTTATGTTCCTGCAAATACAACTACAACATTAAATTATACCAATTTAAACGCCACAACAACCTTTAGAGCAATTGTAACTGGCGGGGGTTGTGCTGAAGCTGCATCATCTCCATTTACGGTAAGTGTTGTACAGCGACCTGTTGTTGCGAACAAAAGTTATGCTTTGTGCGCATCTGGTTCATTTAGCTTTCAGCCAGTAGAGGCGCCAGCTGGAACAACCTATAGCTGGGCAGCACCAACAATTTCTGGTGGAACGGTTACCGGTGGAACTGCAGGATCTAATGCATTATCTGTCGATCAAACGCTTACCAATACAGGCACCACAACTGCTACAGTAACTTACACGGTTACACCGCTAAATGGAAGTTGTTCGGGAAACGCTTTTACCATTACGGTTGTAATCGGGCCAACAATTTCAGCATCTGCAACCAATCCAAGTGCAATTTGTAGCGGAAATTCATTTTCCGTTTCGCCAACAACAAACAATACGAATTTAAAATATACTTGGACCGCCAGTATTTTAAGTGGTGCAAACGTTACAGGATTTAGCAATCAAAGTATTGCAACAACAGGCCCGATAAGTCAGGTTTTAACAAATAATTCATCAGCCAATGCAATAATTAGATACGTTGTAACTCCTGTTTTGGATAATTGCTCAGGAACTGCTTTTAATATCGATGTTACGGTACAAGCGCCTGTAACTGCAGGTGCAATCGCAACAAATCAATCCATCTGTGCCAATACAGCTCCAGCAACAATTACCTCTACAACAAATGGAACGGGTGGAGGAACATTATCTTATATTTGGGAAAGTTCTGCCGATGGAACAAATTGGACAATCATTGCAGGTGCAAATGGATCATCATATTCTCCAGGAGTATTAACAGCAACAACACAATATAGAAGAACTACGGTTTCCACTACTGGTTCAAGTTCTTGTCAATCGGCAACCACTACACCTGTTGTTATAACCGTTGGAACGGCATCAAACATAACAACACAGCCAACAAATCAAAATGTAAGAGCTTTATCTACAGTAACCATCAGTGTGGTTGCTAGTGGAGGTTCTGGTATTCGACAATTTCAGTGGCAAGTAAGTACGGATAATACGGCTACCTGGACAAATATTACCAATAATGCAATTTATTCAGGGGCTACAACAGGTACTTTAACCATAACCCAGGTCAACCAAGCTATGGAAGGCTACAAATACAGGGTGTTAATTACCCAGTCTGATAATGCATGTGCTACCGTAACCACTAGTGTGGTTAATCTTACAATAGATACTGATCGGGATGGTGTGCCTGATAGCGTTGATTTGGATGACGACAACGATGGTATTACCGATGTTGTTGAAGGAACTTCGGATTTTGATAAGGATGGAATTCCGAACTATTTGGATGTAGATTCCGATAACGATGGCATAGTTGATGCAATCGAAGTGAACGGAAACCCAGCAAACGATCCCGATAAAGATGGTAAATTTGGCATTGGCACTTTTGTAGATATTAATGGAAACGGCTTAAACGATGCTTTAGATCCTGCTGTGGGCGGCACACCATTAGTTGTTCAAGATAAAGACAAAGATGGAAAACCAAATTACCTTGATATCGATTCTGACGGTGATGGTATTCCAGATACTTTTGAAGCCGCATTTTATATTGTTGATGGAGAGAATGATGGTATAATCGGCACTGGGCCAATAGTTGATGCGGATGGTGATGGTCTCTCTGATTTAAATGATCCGGATTTTGTAACCATAAGTACTCTTTTTAATCAAGACAGAGATTTCGACGGCTTATCAAACTACCTGGATATCGACGCAGATAATGATGGAATCATCGATAACATTGAAGGCTTATCTACCAGCGGTTATGTTCCACCGAAGGGGCTGGATACCGATGGAGATGGTCTTGATGATGCTTATGATGTAAATAATGGCGGCGTGGCTTCTGGATATTCCAATATAGATGGAGGAAGTGCGCCCGATTATGTAGATACGGATTCAGAAAATGATGGCTTTAGAGATTGGCTGGAAAATGCAGTAAATAGTCCTTTAGAAGTTGATACAAAAAATAATCAAACAGGGGCGAACGGCGCTGATGGTATTATGGATTTGTTGCCTGATGCCGATAACGATGGTTTGGCCGATATTTTTGATAATGATAATGGAAATCCGAGCATTGTAAACTATGCAACCAACGGAGGCCAAACGCCATTCTCAATGCCCGATGTTCAAATTCCGGGTGGCGACAGAGATTGGAGAAGCTCATCTGATTTTGATAAGGATGGTATACCCGATGGAATAGATTTAGACGATGATAACGATGGAATTTTAGATACCGTTGAAGGCACTCGAGATGACGATGGAGATGGGATAGCAAATTATTTAGATTTAGATTCTGACAACGACGGAATCCCAGATGTAATTGAAGCAGGGGGTTCAGATCCTGATAATAATGGATTGCCGGGAATTGGTTTAATCGGTACAAATGTAGATGCAAATGGAATTCCACTTGCTGCAAACGGAGGTTTAACGCCAAAAGACAAAGATGGTGATGGGATTTTGGATTTCCTTGACATCGACTCTGATAACGATGGTATTTTCGATGTAATTGAAAACGGTGGTTCAGATCCAAATAACGATGGACGGGTTGGAGTAGGTTTGGTTAACGATTTTGATAATGATGGTATTTCCGATCTGGTAGATGACTATAACAACAATACCGGAACATTAACTGGCATACCATCAGGTGTTCCGCTAACGGTTAAAGATGCCGATGGCGATGGTGTTCCCAATTATTTGGATATTGATTCTGACAATGATGGAATTCTGGATGCGGTTGAAGGAAGCGCAGATACTGATGGCGATGGAATTCTGAATTTCTTGGATATCGATTCTGATGGTGATGGAATACCAGATAACATCGAAGCTCAAACAACTGCTGGGTATATTGCGCCAAGTGGCCTCGATTCTGATGGAGACGGTTTAGATAATGCCTATGAAAATAATGGCATTACACCTGTAAATACAGATGGTGCAGACTTGCCCGATTATCTAGATCTCGATTCGGACAACGACAATGATCCTGATACTTTAGAGGCTTACGATTTAAATAATGATGGTGTTGCCGATATTTTAGCTGTTGGAAGTGATGTAGACAAAGATGGTTTAGACGATGCTTTTGATTCGAACAATTCAGCTTTCAATCCCACCAACGGAAAAACGCCTAATTCGTTCCCAAATCTAGATACGCCTGGAACACCGGAAAGGGATTGGCGGGAAGATTATAATATTGCCCCGGTAGCCACAGTGCCTACAAGCATTATTCTTACAGAAGACACTTCGAAAATTTTAACAGGCATCAGCTTTACCGATAAGGATGCAGGAAATGCTTCGGTTACGGTTACCTTGAGCATTCCTGCTGGTCAAGGGGTAATTTCTGCCTCAAATGCAAACGGTATTGTTGTGGCTGGAACCAATACAAATTCGATAACCCTTACCGGAAGCATAACCGATATCAATGCTTTCATCGCCAATAATAATGTAACCTATACCCCAGCTACAGATTTAAATGGCAATATTACCTTAACAGTTTCAATAAACGATCAAGGCAATACCGGGGGGCCAGCACTAACCGATACCAAAACAACCTTGTTGGCCATCCAGTCGGTTAATGATATCCCTGTAATTGCGGCTATAAATAAAACGACTCCTGAAGATGTAGAATTATCGTTTACAGCACTAGATTTTACTTCACAGTTTGCGGATGTAGATGGTACGTTAGCTAAAATTCAAATCTTAACACTTGCCAACCCAGCACAGGGCGTTTTAAAATTAAATGGCGTTGCAGTAAATGCCGGACAAGAAATCTCGATATCCGATTTAGCAAACCTTACGTTTTTGCCAGCAGCTAATTTTAATGGTAATGTTAGTTTTACTTACAATGCAAGCGATGGAATAAGTTATTCGGCAACAACACCAAATATTAACATAACAGTTACCCCGGTAAACGATCTTCCGGTGGTGGGTGTTGTTTCAGAAACCGGTTTAGAAGATGTAACCGTAACTTTCACGCAAGCAAATTTCACCAGTAATTTTACAGATGCTGATGGAGATCCGTTAAGCAAAATCCAGATTGTAACCCTACCTACCCCAACACAAGGTATACTTAAATTAGATGGTGTTCCAATTACGGTTAATCAGGAAATTTCTCTAGCAGATTTATCAAAAATTACCTTCGAGCCTGCATTAAACTTTAACGGACCCGTAACTTTTAAATGGAATGGAAGTGATGGTACGGCCTATGCAGCAACATCAAACAACGTAAATATTATTTTAACACCCGTTAATGATTTGCCAACACTTGCGCCGATTAATAAAACAACGCAAGAAGATATCCCAGTTGCTTTTACCCTTAACGATTTTACAAATAATTTTAGTGATCCAGAGGGTGATGCATTAACCAAAATCCAGATTAGCAATCTTCCACCAACGGTACAGGGCGTACTGCTTTTAAATGGAGCTTTGGTTACATCGGGGCAAGAAATTTTAGCTGCTGATATTCCTAATCTGGTATTCCAGCCGGGAGCCGATTTTAATGGTAATACAAGCTTTAGGTGGAATGGGTTTGATGGATTTAGTTATACAACGGCCGCGAATGTAAACATCAGCGTTACACCCTTAAATGATAAGCCTGTTCTTGCCGATGTTATTAAATCGGGTATAGAAGATGCCACAATAACATTTACCACAACCGATTTCACAAACGCATTTAGCGATGTAGACGCAGATCAATTGGCATCTATTAAAATAATTACACTACCAGCCAATGGTGTATTAAAACTTAACGGTGTCAATGTTACCGTAAATCAATTAATATCATCAGCTGATTTGTCTAATTTAATATTTGTACCAGATGCAAACTTTAATGGAGGAACAAGCTTTAAATGGAATGCAACAGATGGTGCGGTATTTGCCGATCTTCCGGAAGATGTAATTATTACGATTACACCTGTTAATGATCTGCCTGTAGCGGTTAATGATATTGGTTCGGTAAATGAAGATAACACACTCACCGTTTCTGCAGGTTCTGGTTTGTTGTCTAATGATAGTGATGTAGATACTGGTACCACCTTAACCATTAGCAGTTTTACTTTCCCGGGAATTTCCGGATCACCAGTAATTGGTGCACCATTCAATATTCCTAACGTAGGTTCAATTACAATAAATGCTGACGGAAGTTATTCATTTACACCACTTACAAATTATAGCGGTGCAGTTCCAATAATTACATATACCGTTAATGATGGTAATGGTGGCACTGCCACGGCAACATTAACACTTACAATTAACGCAGTAAACGATGCTCCATTAGCAGTTGATGATACTGGAACCGTTACTGAAGATGTATTGCTCTCGGTACCAGCCTCAGCAGGTCTGCTTTCTAATGATACAGATCCGGATGGAGATGGCCTAACCATTAGTGGCTTTACAATAGCTGGTATTTCTGGCACAAAACTACCGGGTGTACCATTCGTAATTCCGGGTATTGGAACCATCAATATCAATGCAGATGGTAGTTACACTTTTAATCCAGAACCAAATTATAATGGAGCTGTTCCGGCGATTAACTATACGGTAACAGATGGATCTGTATCCACAACCGCTGCATTAAACTTATCAATTACAGCTGTTAACGATAATCCGATTGCGGTAAACGATCTTGCAACGGCAAATGAAGACGTAACCATAAGCAGAAGTGGTGCAAATGGTTTGCTGGCAAATGATAGCGACATCGATGTGCCAACAACACTTACAGTTTCGGGCTATGTTATTGCAGGCAATCCAGGTACTGGCTCACCACTCGTTGGTTCGGCATTTAATATCCCATCGGTTGGTGCAATTACTATCAATGCCGACGGAAGTTACACTTTTGTTCCCGTTAATAATTTTAATGGGGCGGTACCTGTAATTACATATACGTTAAGCGATGGCAACGGAGGAACCGCAACCGCCGACTTAATTATAAATTATACACCGGTTAATGACCCACCTGTTGTTACAACAGTTACCAAATCGGGTAATGAAGATACTATAATCGCATTTGTAGCCAACGATTTCATTAGTAATTATAGTGATGATGAAGGCAGTCCGTTAACCAAAATAAAAATAGTTACACTTCCAACAAATGGGGTACTTAAATTAAACGGCGTAAATATTACTGTTGGACAGGAAATCAACGCTTCTGATCTTAATCAGATTACTTTCGAACCGAATGCCAACTTCAACGGTTCGGTTAATTTTAAATGGAATGGCTTTGATGGAACAACCTATGCAGATTTAGATGGAAATGTAAACATTACAATCGTTCCGGTTAACGATGCGCCAATTGCCGGAAACGATGTTGGTAGTATTATTCAAGGCACAACAACGTTTACGCAGGCGCCTCCAGGACTTCTTGCAAATGATGCTGATGTGGACGGAAATCCATTAACAATTACTGGTTTTACCGTTGGTGGAACGCCAGCAACTGTTGGAACACCATTCACCATACCAGGGGTGGGCCAAATTACCATCAATGCAGATGGCAGTTATACTTTTGTGCCGATAATAACTTATAATGGTACAGTACCTCCAATTGTTTACACCGTTAGCGATGGACAAGGCGGTACTGCTTCAGCAACCTTTACCATTACGGTAACTTCAAATAATCAGGCACCTATTGCAGTTGATGATACAGCAACGATTAGTGAAGATGGAGGAACTTTATCTGCATCATTATTCGGTGGAGCAGGAAATGATTCCGATCCAGATGGCGATCCATTTACGGTAACTAAATTTACCATTGATGGTATTAGTGGAGATCAGGCCGTAGCCACACCAATCTTAATTCCAAATGTTGGAACAATTACGATTAATGCAAACGGCACATACACGTTTGTTCCGGTACTTAATTTTAATGGCAACGTTCCGCAGATGACCTATACCATACAGGATAATCCATCTGCAAGGCCCGGGGCAACCGCAGGTCAGGCAAGCGCCATACTTAGAATAACAGTTAGTCCGGTAAATGATGCGCCTATTGTCGTTTCAGAAATCGAAACCATTGTGGAGGACTCCCCAGGTTTAACAAAAAATCTCATCTCTAATGATATTGATATAGAAGGAAGCCCATTAAGCATAACTGGCTATGCTATTTTTGGAAACCCAGGTACAGGAACCCCAACATTAGGTTCTCCATTTAATATCCCTGGTGTAGGTACAATCACTATTAATGCCAATGGCGATTATACCTTTGTTCCATTGACAGATTTTAACGGATCAGTTCCGGTAATAACTTATGCAGTAAGCGATGGAATCTTATCTACGAATGGAACACTAACCATAAACGTTACAGCTGTTAATGATGAACCGACTATTGCAGATGTAGCTAAATCTGGCATTGAAGATACACCAGTGCCTTTTACAGCAACCGATTTTACAGCACAGTTTAATGATGTCGACAACAATTTGCTCTCGAAAATCAAAATCGTTACTTTACCAGCAAATGGAACGTTAAAACTTGGTACCACACCTCTAATTGTTGGTCAAGAAATAAATGCCGCCGATTTGGCAAACATTACATTTGAGCCGAATCAAAATTTCAACGGAACAACAAGTTTTAAATGGAATGCAAGTGACGGAACTGTTTATGCTGCAGTAGATGCGAATGTAAACATTACGATAACCGGAACTAACGATGCACCATTGGTTAACAATGAAGTGGAGACCATAGCTGAAGATGCAACATCGTTAAGTAAAACCTCGGCCAACGGACTTTTAGCCAATGATAGTGATGTGGATGGAAATCCGCTAACAATTTCCAGCTATGCCATTGCTGGAAACCCCGGAGCAGGTACGCCAACAATTGGTGCACCATTTACAATCCCTTCGGTTGGTACGATAACCATAAATGCAGATGGAAGCTATACTTTTGTTCCGCTTGCCGATTATAATGGAACTGTGCCTGTAATAACATACGTAGTTAATGATGGCCAAAATCTACCCAACTCCAACACGAGTGGAACATTAACCATTAATGTTACTGCTGTAAATGATGCGCCTGTAGCTGTAAATGATGCAGCAAATGTAACTGAAGATGCAGTATTAACTGTTTCACCAACTGCTACAACAGGCTTACTGGCAAATGATACAGATATTGATGGACCAGCCTTGAGCATTATAGGCTTTACCGTTTCTGGTGTTTCGGGCACAGCGACAATTGGTGTTCCCTTTATTATTTCGAATGTTGGTACAATTCAAATTGATGCCAATGGAGGGTATCAATTTACACCACTGTCAAATTATAGTGGTGCAGTGCCTATAATTGTTTATACGGTTAGTGATGGTACTTTAACAGCAACCGCTACTTTAACAATTACGATTAATCCGGTAAATGATAATCCGGTTGGTACAAACGATACGGCAACAGCTTTGGAAGATGCTACCTTATCCGTTTCTTCATCAAACGGATTGTTGGCAAATGATACCGATGTAGAAAACAATAATCTCACCATTACAGGATTTACAATTCAGGGTATTGCTGGATTACAAACCCCTGGAACATCAGTAACGATTACAGGCGTTGGAGTTATTACAATTAATGCCGATGGAAGTTACAGTTTTACGCCAGTGCCAAATTATAATGGAATTGTACCGTTAATTACCTATCAAATAAGCGATGGAAATGGTGGTACTGCATCAGCAACTTTAACCATAACCATAACTCCGGTTGATGATGCACCAATTGCAACCAATGATGCAGGTACCGTAAACGAAGATGAGGTATTAACGAGGAATGCCGGCAACGGATTGTTGGCTAACGATATCGATATTGATGGAGATCCTTTAACCATTGCCGATTTTACGATAACAGGAATGTCTGGTGTTCAAACTGTGGGTTCAGAGATAACAATTATTGGAAGCGGAGGTATTGTGGTTGGAACCATAAAAATTAACAGCGATTGCAGTTATGAATTCAAACCTGCACTAAATTATAATGGTACAGTGCCTTTAATTTCTTATACAGTTAAAGATGTTAGCGGAGCAACTTCAACGGCTATTCTAACCTTAAACATTGTTCCGGTAAATGATGTTCCCGTTGCAGGTTCGCCTGCTATTGTAACCAATGAAGATACGCCAAAAACAGGCATTATCATGGCTAGCGATGTTGATGGTGACTTAATCGCTTATCAAGTCAGCACGCCTCCAACACATGGATCAGTAGTGGTTAATCCAGACGGAACCTACACCTATACCCCAGCGCCAAACTTTAATGGAACCGATTCCTTTATCGTAACCGTAAGTGATGGAAAAGGCGGGGCAACCACGGTTACCATTAACGTAACCGTAACTGCAATAAACGATGTTTCGATTGCAAATTCTCCAGCTATTGTTACCCCAGAGGATACACCAAAAACAGGCGTTATTACCGCTAGCGATGCAGATGGAGATGCACTTACCTTTACCCTTACATCAGCGCCAGTAAATGGTCAGGTAACCATTGATGCAAATGGCAACTATACTTATACGCCAAATCCAAATTATAACGGGTCGGATAGTTTTGCAATAACCGTAAGTGATGGCAATGGCGGTACCATAATCGTAAATGTTCCGGTAACGGTTACATCGGTTAACGATGCGCCAATAGCTACATCACCTACAGTAAGCACAGCTGAAGATAATCCTGTAAGTGGTAAGATTACAATAACCGATGCAGACGGAGATCAGCCAGTAATTGCTGTCACAACTCAACCCGCAAACGGCTCGGTAGTTGTTAATGCTGATGGCACCTATACCTACACACCAAATCCTAATTTTAATGGTTCTGATAGTTTTACGGTTACCATAAGCGATGGCAATGGCGGAACAACAACATTAACCATCACGATAACAATTACGCCGGTAAATGATGTTCCTGTAATCAGCTCTCCAGCTATATCTACAACCGAAGATACACCAAAAGCAGGTTTAATTACGGTTAGTGATGCAGATGGAGATCCTTTAACAATAATTGTAATTACACAACCTACCCATGGTACTTTAATTGTTAATCAAGATGGAACTTACCTGTATACTCCACAGGCAAATTATAATGGGCCAGATAGTTTTACCGTTACAGTAAGCGATGGCAATGGCGGAACTAAAACATTAACAGTTTTGATAACGGTAACCCCAGTTAATGATCCGCCGGTAGCTACTGCTCCAGCAATTACAACTGCAGAAGATACTCCAAAAACAGGTACAATATCGGCCTCTGATATTGATGGAGATACGCCTTTATTTGATGTTACCCTGCCACCAGCTCACGGAACAGTAATTGTTAATGCGAATGGAACTTACGTTTATACGCCAGCTCCAAATTATAACGGGCCAGATGGTTTTACCGTACGCGTAAGCGATGGCAATGGCGGTTTTGTTACGGTAGTAATTTCAGTAACGGTAACTCCGGTTAACGATGCGCCAACAGCAACTGCGCCTGCTGTTACAACCAATCAGAATACACCTGTAAGCGGTAAAATAACAGCTTCAGATGTTGATGGAGATCCACTCAGCTTTACGCTTAGTACCCCGCCAGCAAATGGAACCGTAGTGGTAAATGCTGATGGAACTTACACGTATACGCCATCATCAAACTTTAGTGGAACAGATGCATTTACGGTAACCGTAAGCGATGGCAAAGGTGGCACAACCACAGTTACAATAAACGTTACGGTATTATTGGTTCCTGCACCTTCAATTACATTGGTAAAAACCGGGTTATTAAGTACCGATGGAAATAGCGTTACGTATAGTTTTGCCATTAAAAACGGTGGAAATGTACCATTAACGTCCATCACTTTGATTGATGCCAAACTTGGCTTAAATCGAGTTATTCCGGGAACACTTGCATCAGGTGCAACCATAACTGATAGCTTTGTTTATACGCTAACCCAGGCAGAAAAAGATGCAGGCACAACCACAAATACTGCAACAATTAGAGGAACAACTTCTGGCAATATCACAGTTACAGATCTTTCCGGTACAGCTGATAATAATGATATACCAACGGTTACCGCACTGCCTGCTCGTCCATCAATTGCGCTTGTTAAAACGGCAACTTTTGCCGGCAATAAGGTTACCTATACCTTTACCATCAAAAACACAGGCTCGGTAAGTTTAAACACGATTACGCTTACAGATACTAAGTTGGGCTTAACCAACAAAGTTATTACGGTTACAGGAGGCTTAGCCCCAGGCGCATCGGTAACAGATACTGAAGTTTATACCTTAACTCAGGCAGATAAAGATCTTGGATCAGTAACCAATACCGCGACTGTAAATTCAAAAGCTCCAGCTGGTGGTGATGTTAGTGATGTATCTGGAACAACCGATGGAAACAACACACCAACGGTAATAACCGTTCCGAAATCGCCAGTTGCCGTTGATGATAAAGCCGAAACCAAGGCAAACGCTCCAATTGTAATAAATGTACTGGCTAACGATAATCCGGGAAATTCAACTTTCGATCAGTTAACGGTTGAAATTATTACCCAGCCACAACATGGAACGGTGAAGGTAAATCCAGATGGAACAATTACCTATACACCAAATCCGGGTTATACGGGTGCCGATTCATTTACTTATCGGGTTAAAGATGCCTTTGGCTATTATACCAACGTAGCAACAGCAACGCTTAATGCCAATTTCTTTGATGTTACGGTACCAAACCTATTTACACCAAACGGCGATGGAATAAACGATACCTTCGAGATCCGCGGCTTAAATCAATATCAAGAAAACGAGCTGAGTATAGTTAATCGTTGGGGCAATGAAGTTTATCACGCAAAAGGCTACCAAAACAATTGGACCGGAGAAGGCTTAAACGAGGGAACTTACTATTACCTGCTGCGGATTAAAAAACCGGGAAGTAACGATTTCCAAGTGTTGAAAGGTTACATAACATTAATTAGAGCATTTAAAAAATAAGATACGAAATAAGAGAACCGATCTCTAGGTCGGTTTCTCCTGAATTCAAAGGATATAAAATGAAGAAACTAATATTTTTGTTTACAGGCCTAATACTATTATTTGTTAAACAGGCATCGGCACAACAAGATGCACAGTTTAGCCAGTACATGTTTAATGGCATATATATCAATCCTGCTTATGCTGGCTATCGCGAGCAATTAAATGTTCATGCTTTTTACCGTAGCCAATGGACAGGCATTGATGGTGCACCAAAAACAATGTCGCTCGCTGTAGATGCAATTGCCAATGATGGAAACGTTGGCTTGGCTTTTCAGGTATCGAGCGATAAGTTGGGCGCACAGCGTAATTTATCAGCCTATGCAAGTTATGCTTATCGAATCAGATTAAATGCGGATGGTACTTCTAGATTGGCATTCGGCGTTAGCGCTGGTGTTGTTCAGTTGGGGATTGATGGTGCATTGCTAAATCCAAATGATCCTGAGCCTTTTCAGCCTGTTGGTTTGCAGAGTACAATAGTGCCTGATGCCAGAGCAGGTGTTTATTATTCAAATGATCGTTTTTATGCTGGATTTAGCGTAGATAACCTTGTTTCACAATACATCAATATTGATCGATATGCCTTCATTCCTCAACCTAAACCTCATTATTACTTAACCGCCGGAACACTGATTCCATTAAGTACGGACATTTTGTTAAAGCCCTCTTTTCTCTTAAAAGATGATCGAGGTGGACCAACAAGTTTAGATTTAAATGCATTTTTTATTCTGGCCGAAAAATTCTGGATAGGTGGTTCTTATCGTACGGGCGTTAAGCTTTACGATAAATCGTATTTGCAAAAAGACCTAACGCCAATAAATTCGGCAGTTGCAGCCATCCAGATTTTTCCATCACCAAATCTTCGTATAGGCTATGCTTACGATTTCTCAATTGGTCCATTACAAGGTTACAGCAGTGGAACACATGAGATTTCGATTGGCTACTTTTTCAATAGGAAAAATGCAAGAATGTTAACACCAAGGTATTTCTAAATCATAAGGTTCTTTAAATACTCACCATTACTTCTTTAAATAAATCCTTAATCAGATTTATTTCCGTTTGATATTGGGTTTTTTTTCTCGATCCGAAATAGAGCGTGTTCTTAAGCTTTGGCGAACCTTCCCAAATTACTTTTACCCTTCCATCCTCAACTTCTTTTTTGCACAAAAAATCAGGAATTATTGCCAATCCATTTCCACCAGAAAGACAGCGCACGATGGAATTTAAGTTGGGTACAATATAATTTGGTCTAAAATCCGCATGCTTGCCAAAATTTAATTGCCAAAAACGAAATAAGTGTTCCATGTCTCCTGTAGTTCCATACCACTTTTGTTGCTTTAGCCAAATTTCTATTGCGTCCAAATCTTTCTTCTTTACCAATTGCCTAAACTCACTTTCATCCGTTTCTATCCCGCCAACCAGAACAATTGTTTCAGATGAAAACGCCTCGTGCTCTACATTTGCCGAAGTTCCTTTTTGGGGTGTAATAATTAAATCCAAAACGCCCTTGTCCAGTTGATCGAGCATTTCTGGATATTCTCCAAAACGAATAATTACATTAAACGGAAGTGTAGAAATATATTGTTCCAGCGTAATCTGGAAGGTTTCAAAACACATCCCAACACTTATGGTTGGCGTATGTTTCTCTGTACTTTTCTGAAAATGTTTTTCTGCTTCTTCTAGTTTAACCATGGGTTCTATAATAAAATTATAAAGTATCTTGCCCTTTTCGGTAGGGATCATTTTCCGACCGGTACGCTCAAATAGTTTTGAGCCAACATAACTTTCTAAGGAACTTAAATGTAAGCTTACCCCTGGCTGTGAAATAAATAAACTTTCTGCTGCACCGGTTAAGGTACCTGTTTTGTAAACCGCCTTAAAACTTCTGTACCATTCTAAATTTACCATATCAAGTATTATAATTCTGATACAAAGCTATAAATTAACTTGTTTTAGTAATAGCTCAAGCTGAAGTAATTTTGTGGAATCAAAATATAAAAACGATATGACAAAGATATTCATCATAAACGGAGGACAAAAATTTGGTCACTCTGGCGGAAGATTTAACGAAACAATTGCATCAGCAACAGAAGATTTTTTTAATAACCTTGAAGGTTTTGAAGTTAAGTCAACAAATATTAATCACAATTATGATCCCAAAGAAGAAGTTGAAAAGTACGTTTGGGCCGATGTTGTAATTTACCACACACCAATTTGGTGGTTTCAGGTACCGCATGAGTTTAAAAAATATATCGATGTAGTTTTCTCTGAGGGTTATAAAAATGGAATTTACATCAGCGATGGTAGAACATCAGCCAACCCAACACGTAACTATGGAACCGGTGGCATGTTGCATGGAAGAAAGTATATGGTTACTTCATCTTGGAATGCTCCAAAGGAAGCGTTCATTTTACCCGACGAATTTTTTATGGAAACGAGTGTAGATGATGGAGCGCTTTTTGGCTTTCACAGAATGAATGCATTTACGGGTATGAAACGGATTGATGGTATGCATTTTCACGATGTAGAGAAAAATGCAGATATTTTAAAAGATTTAAAAACGTACAGAGAACATTTAAGCAACCAATTTTTAAACATAAAGGAATATGAGCATTTATCTAACTGCAATAATTAAAGGTAAAGCCGATACCACAGCAGCGTTAAAAAGTATTTTGTTAAATATGGTTTCTAATTCGCGAAGGGAAGAAGCCTGCCTGCAATATGATTTACATGAATCGCCAACTGACAACACTTTTATCTTTCAGGAAGAATGGGCAAGCCAAAGTGGATTAGATATGCACAATCAGCAAAGGTATATCCAGTCTTTTGTAGAGAAATCTTTAGAATTAACAGATTCTATCGTAATTTATAAAACAAAAAAGCTGGCTTAAATTATAGTCTTGCTTTTCTGGCCGTAATTGCAGATCCTGCTGAAGCGATAACCACAAATGCAACAGCCAAGCTCTCTTTAAAAGATAGATGTTCTTGAAGGAATACAAATGCAGCCAATGATGCAACTGCAGGTTCTAGGCTCATCAAAATGCTAAATGTTCTTGCAGGGAGTTGTTTTAAAGCTTTAATTTCTAAAGTAAATGGAATGGCACTTGAAAGTAATGCAAGTGCTGTTCCTAAGCCCAATAATTTAGGTGTTAAAAGGTTCAATCCACCATTAAAAATACCAAATGGCAATATGAGTAATGTTGCAAAGAGCATTCCTACGGCAACGGCGTCTCCACCTTTCATAATTTTTGAGATTCTGCCACCGAGAATAATATAAGCTGCCCAAAAAGCACCCGCAAGCAGGGCAAGCAAAGCCCCAACCAGATCTAATCCATTGTTGCTGGTCCACGGTGCAATTAAAGCAATACCAATTGCCGCCATCAGCACCCAAAGAAAATCTATCGCTTTTTTTGAAGAAAAAATAGCAAGAATTAAAGGTCCAACAAATTCTAATGTAACGCCTAAGCCAATGGGTATTCTTTCTATGGCTAAGTAAAATACCATGTTCATGGCACCAAGAGAAAGACCATAAAGTATCACATATTTCCACTGCTTGCCATTAAGTTTAAGCAAATTGGGTCTAAATGCAATAAACAAAATCAATGCAGATAAACCGATTCTTAATGATGCTGTTGCAGCGGCACCCAATTCAGGAAAAAGCCCTTTAGCAATTGCCGCACCGCACTGCACACTTATAATGGATAATAAAACGGCTGGAATTGGAGGGATATTTATTTTGCTTTTCATGGAATGAATTCGGGGAATGAGCCCGCGAAGTTACAAAAATCAATTTCATCAATGGCCGATTTTATGGAAACGATCCCAAGGCGATGCCGTTATAAATATGAGAGCATAAAAAAGGGGTTTGATATTTCAAACCCCTTATCTATTTTGTTAAGCAAATAATTCTTGCTCATCTCGATCGGCGGTTGGGATCTTCTTTAAAAAATCATCGAAAGCAGGACCCTCGTTATCCGAATAAATACCGTAAGCATCTAATATGTATCCTATATTTTTGTCCTGATCTTCTACCAAATATAAAACAGAATTATCTGCTGGGTCAGAATCTCCCTCAAATCGGTAAGTTTTTACAATAGTCAAATCCTCTGGTTTGTAAATCTTTTCCAAAGTTTTGCTTTGCATTTTACCGTGATCAGAAATTTTTAACTCGTTATCTTTTCCTTTCAGCCTCAATTTCTCCAAAATTTGGCTCAAAGTGTTCATTGCAATTGGCTGTTCCATAGTTATAATGATTTTATAAAGATTAAACACCTGGTATCTGAAATGGTTTTATAATCTAAAATTAAAAGGCAAACTAAATGACTACCAATGTGTTTGATAATTAAACTAAAAATTAATCCGATGAAAAAATATTTTTTAGGTCTAGCCATTGCAACCATTGCACTAGCATCATCATGTTCAACATCAAAGTCCGATAAAGAGATTGCATCTGCAACATTAACAGAAACCGCCGATAATACCAAGACCATCGGTACAGCTAAGTTTTATCAGGAAGGCGATGGTAAAATTAAAATGGAACTTGTTATGGATTTTGCCGCCAGGGCAGATAGTAATGTTGCAGTTCATTTTCATGAGCATGGAGATTGTGGCGATATGGGCATGAACACACACGGACATTGGAACCCTACGAAAGAAAATCATGGAAAATGGGGTTCAGCAGCTTATCACAGTGGCGATATCGGTAATATACAATTGGATAGTAAAGGCCACGGTACCGTAACTGTAACTACAGATAGGTGGAGTATTGCCGATGGCGACTTAAAAAACATTATTGGTAGAGGGATAATTGTTCATGGTGGTACCGATGATTATACAACCCAACCAACTGGTAATTCTGGCCCAAGGGTAGGTTGTGGTGTTATTGAAGCGGTAAAATAAAATTTAACATACTTAAAACGCAAAGCGATTAAATTTTTAATCGCTTTTTTTATGCAATTGGTTTCTAGTTGTCATCATAATAAAAAAAACCTAAAAATATGGCAACTCTAAACGAATCTCAAAGCGGCAAGGCCGTTAAAGGAAAAACCAAAAAATCTGCACCTAGGGTAGATCTTACAGCAATGGTCGATTTAATGTTTCTACTAACCACATTCTTTATGCTCACCACAACACTCGGAGATTTAAATGTTGTGGATGTTGCAAAACCTGAAGAATCTCTGGTTCAAGGGCCTTATCCAGCATCTAGAACAATGACTATTTTATTGGGTAAGAATAATGAAGTTGCATATTATATGGGCGAACCAGATAAGGCTGAAATTAAAACTTCATCATTAAAAAATATTGAAAGCAATATCCTTTCTTCAAAACAATTGGTGGCTAAAACGCATAACAACAATCCATCAAAACACATGATCGTAATTATTAAGCCAACTAAAACATCTACCTATAAAGATTTTGTTGATGTGCTGGATGAAATGAAAATAACCAACATCAAAGCTTATGCAATAGATGATGACCACATAACTGATAAAGAAAAAGACTTTATGAAGTTGAAGGGTATATAGCTAACCTAACGTTTGACCATTCTGCTAAGCCAATCTAAGGTTTCTTGGGTTGTAATTATTCTAAAGCAAAAAGTCCCGATTTTCATCGGGACTTTTTAAATATGATCATTCGAGATTAAATTCCGAAAGCGGCCTTAACCTGATCTGTATAATCCAGTTTTTCCCAGGTAAACAAATCAACCGTAACACTTTTTTCCTCACCGTTCGGTGTTCTAAAAGTCTTGGTAACGGTTTCAGGGGTTCTGCCCATGTGCCCGTATGCCGCGGTTTCGCTATAGATCGGGTTTCTAAGCTTTAAGCGCTGCTCAATGAAATAAGGGCGCATATCAAAAATAGACTCTACCTTTTTGCTGATCTCGCCGTCTGTTAAGCCTACTTTGGCAGTGCCATAAGTAACCACGTTTATCGATGTTGGCTTTGCAACACCGATGGCATAAGAAACCTGAACCAGAACCTCATCCGCAAGGCCTGCAGCAACAAGATTTTTCGCGATATGACGTGTAGCATAGGCCGCACTTCTATCTACCTTACTGGGGTCTTTTCCGGAGAAAGCACCACCGCCGTGAGCACCTTTTCCACCATAGGTGTCAACAATAATTTTTCTGCCTGTTAAACCGGTATCCCCGTGCGGGCCGCCAATTACAAATTTTCCGGTCGGGTTGATGTGATAGGTAATCTGATCGTTGAACAAATGTGCGTACTGGGGATATTTAGCCTTAACCCTAGGAATCAGGATAGAAACCAGATCCGATTTAATCTTCGCCAGCATGGCTGCTTCCTCGTCAAAATCATCGTGCTGTGTCGAGATTACGATGGCATCGATCCGCTGCGGTTTGTTGTCGTCAGAATATTCAAGCGTTACCTGAGATTTTGCATCGGGGCGAAGATAGGTAATCTCAGAATTTTCTCTTCTCAGATTGGCCAGCTCCCTTAACAAGGCATGAGACAGATCCAGTGCCAATGGCATATAGTTTTCGGTTTCGTTGGTTGCGTAACCGAACATCATCCCCTGGTCTCCGGCACCCTGTTCTTCCTTGCTGCTTCTGTCCACTCCCTGGTTAATATCCTGGGACTGCTCATGTATGGCAGACAAAATGCCGCAGGAATTTGCCTCGAACATGTACTCGCTTTTGGTATAGCCAATTTTCTTGATTACATCGCGGGCAATCTGCTGTACATCCAGATAAGTTTTGGATTTAACCTCTCCAGCCAGAATAACCTGTCCGGTGGTTACCAGCGTTTCGCACGCAACCTTTGATTCCGGGTCGAAAGCTAGAAAGTTATCAATTAATGCATCCGATATCTGATCGGCAATTTTATCCGGGTGGCCTTCAGAAACAGATTCTGATGTAAATAAGTATGACATTTATTAAAATTAATATTGGTAAACAAACAAATTAATAATTGCCAAAACCTCTCGAAAACAGGTTTTAAAATGATTGTAGGAGGCATTAGCAATTTTTTTAAGTGGTTGCAATCCGGTCCCGAAGATTCGGGATAGCAAATCAATCCACTTTTAATGGTTGCAAAAATAGTATATTTTCTTTATTTCAAAAATTATAGATTATTTTGTACCCTCATTCTTTACAACTTGCAAAGCAAAACCAACATCCTCTTTATCATAAACCCAATCTCTGGCGGAAAGGGCAAATTGCGCATTCCCGACTTTATAGATAAGTATTTAGATAAGGAAAAGTTTAGCCCCAACTTCATTTTTACAGAATATGTAGGGCATGCCGGCGAACTGGCAGATGAAGCATCAATTAAAAATTTTGACATAATCGTGGCAGCTGGAGGGGATGGAACCATTAATGAAGTCGCCACTAAGGTTTTGCAACACAACAAAATTTTAGGGGTTCTTCCGTTGGGATCAGGAAATGGCTTGGCCAGGTTTTTAAATATTCCCAAAAATTTGCGACAGGCTATTTTATTGATCAATAATTTAAAAGTTGATAAAATAGATTCTGCTACATTTAATAATAAATCCTTTTTTAATCTCGCAGGGATGGGTTTTGATGCGCATTTAAGTGCTGTTTTCTCTGGTGATAAAAAAAGAGGCTTAAGCGGATATGTAAAACTTGGCTTTCAGGAAGTATTTAGTTATAAACCTCAACTGTACGTTATAAATATAGATGGAACTGAATATCGGCGAAAAGCATTCGCAGTTACCATTGCCAACTCATCGCAATATGGCAACGATGTTTTTATTGCTCCATCAGCTTCTGTAAAAGATGGCCTTCTAGATGTATGCATTATTAAGCCTTTTTCATTGCTTAAGTTACCTATGTTAAGTTATATCATGTTAAGAGGTACGGCAGAAACATCAGACATGATTGAGATAATAAAAGGTAAGAACATTAAAATTATCCGTCAAAAAGAAGGTGCAGTGCATGTAGATGGCGAACCATTGCAAATGGGAGCGGAGATCGAAGCCATTGTAAATCCATTATCTTTACAGGTAATTGTTCCATAATTTATTTTCTACCTTACATTTGTTGATATGAAACCAAAGAAAAATAGTTTAAGCGATCTTGGCGGAATCATGTATTCTACAAATCCAGAATTTGAATACGAAGAAGAAGTAGATGACACCGTTACAGCTCCAAACCAGCAACAAGATTTACGGATAATGCTCGATAAGAAAAACCGTGGAGGTAAGGCCGTAACACTTATTACAGGTTTTAGGGGCAAGCAAGAAGATTTAGAAGTACTGGGTAAGATGCTTAAAACCAAATGTGGCGTTGGCGGTTCCGTAAAAGACGGAGAAATCATGATTCAAGGCGATGTTCGTGATAAAGTGATGGGAATTCTTCAAAAAGACGGCTACAAAGTAAAAAAAGCTGGAGGCTAATCTGTTTTGCAATTCATTGCCGTTGGTTTCAACCAACGGAATATTGATGAGTACTATTCAAATAGATCGTTGTCAAAGAAAGAATTTATCGCTTTTGCAATTCATTGCCGTTGGTTTCAACCAACGGATAAATCAAAAACACCTTAGTGTATATTTTTAAATTTTTTAACCTCAATTATTTGTGTTTATATTGCTGATAATCAAAACTTTAAATCATAGTGTAAAACCTACAATATGTAAATAATTACATTAAACATTAGTTTTTTTGAATGATAAGTCAGTACATTTGCATCACTAACTAACTTATTGTTATGAGCAAAAAGAAACTGCAAACGCCAGATTTAAGCTATTTAAATCTAGGCGATAACATTGCTGTAAAGTACCAACTATCATCCCCAGAATTAGTTGAAGAAGCGTTAAACAACAAGGAAGGCAATTTGGCGTCTTCCGGAGCTTTAGCGATTGACACAGGAAAATTTACCGGTCGTTCTCCAAAAGATCGATTTATTGTAAATGATAGCATTACAGAAAGCACCGTTTGGTGGGGCGATGTAAACATTAAAATCAGCCCTGAAAAATTCGACTTACTATATAATAAGGTTACAGGGTATTTAAGTGATAAAAAAATATATGTAAGAGATTCATCTGCATGTGCCGATGCAGATTATTCTATCTCTATAAGAATAATTACCGAAACAGCTTATCAAAATCTCTTTGCAAATAACTTATTCATTAGGCCAGAAGATGATAGTTTAGGAGAAAACCCAGAATGGACAATCATTGCTGCACCGGGCTTTTTGGCTAATCCATTGGTTGACGGTACCAGACAAGAAAATTTTTCAATCTTAAATTTTACCAAAAAAATCATTTTAATTGGTGGAACGGGTTATACAGGAGAAATTAAAAAGGGAATTTTTTCTGTACTTAACTTTATCCTTCCGATTTACAAAAACACACTTTCCATGCATTGCTCTGCCAATGTTGGCGAAGCGGGAGATACCGCAATCTTTTTTGGCTTATCCGGAACAGGAAAAACAACTTTATCTGCAGACCCGAAAAGAGCTTTAATCGGAGATGACGAACATGGATGGGGAAGCGATTCTGTCTTTAACTTCGAGGGCGGTTGTTATGCCAAATGTGTAGATTTAACCCAAGAGAAAGAACCACAGATTTTTAATGCCATCAAATTTGGCTCATTATTAGAAAACATCAATTACTTTCCAGAAACAAGGGAGGTAGATTTTTCGAACATCGAAAAAACAGAAAATACCCGTGTGGCATATCCGATAGAGTACATCGATAATGCTATTCTGCCTTCTGTAGCACCAATTCCAAAAAACATATTCTTTTTAACAGCCGATGCTTTTGGCGTTTTGCCTCCAATTTCCAAATTAAACGTAGAGCAGGCTATGTTTCATTTTATGAGCGGTTATACGGCTAAGGTAGCAGGCACGGAAGCAGGCATTACAGAACCTCAGCTAACGTTTTCTGCTTGCTTCGGAAAAGCTTTTCTCCCTTTACACCCATCAAGATATGCAGAATTGCTTGGAGAAAAAATGCAAAAACACCAAGTAAATGTTTGGCTGGTAAATACAGGTTGGTCTGGAGGTGCATATGGTGTAGGCAAAAGAATGAAATTGAGTTATACCAGGGCAATGATAACGTCGGCACTAAATGGAGATCTGGATCATAATCAGTATAAACAGCACCATGTTTTTAAATTAATGATGCCTTTACATTGTCCTAACGTTCCGAGTGAAATTTTAGACCCTTCCAAAACATGGAATAATCAAGAAGAATACTTCCTAAAAGCCTATGAGCTCAATAACGCATTTGCGGAAAATTTTAAGCAGTTTGACGAGGCGAATACCCAAATGTTACATCAAAAAGAGTTAAAATTGTGTTAAATGCACTTTAAAATGCATTTTTTGCATCAAAAATTTGCAATTAGATTTTTTTTTAGTTTTTATTGTGAAAGAATTGCCTCCGGCTGAGGCAATTTTTTTGTTATACACCCTTTGTGATTACCGTAAACTAAATCTTAAGTAACGATTTAATTGTTTATTGATTTATTAATTTGTAATTTAAATCAAAGTTATAAATTTGTTTTTCGCAACAAAATCAGATAAGAAACGTTGTGTGTATTACAAAAGAAAAAACAGCTAAAAATTAAAAACAAGAACTAAAACTAAAATTTAAAAAAAAATGGCAAACGCACCAAAACCGACAACTGTTAAAAAAGAGAGCTCTTCAAGTGCTTCAAATGTATTTGCAACATTCGTTATTCCAATCTGTATTGTAATTGGATTCTGTGTTTGGAGATTCGTATTCGGAGAAGGAAGTAACTTTATTGATGGTGACAGAGAAAAATTACCTTTAGCAGGAAACTATCTTGGAACAGCATACAAAGGAGGTCCTATCGTAGCGATCTTAGTAGGATTACTTTTAGTAGTTATTGTATTCTCTATAGAGCGTTTCATCGTTATCGGTAAAGCAAGTGGAAAATCAAGCTTAGATACTTTTATCCGTAAAGTACAAGGTTTATTAAGCGCAGGAAACATCGATGCAGCTAAAGCTGAGTGTGACAAACAACAAGGTTCTGTTGCTAACGTAATTAAATCAGGTTTAAAAAAATATAGCGAAGTTGAAGCTGATACTAACATGGATGTTGAGCAATCAATCGTTGCTATCCAAAAAGAGGTAGAAGAAGCAACTGCTTTAGAAATGCCAATGTTAGAGCAAAACTTAACCGTAATCGCAACTTTGGTATCAATTGGTACATTGGTAGGTTTATTGGGTACAGTAACAGGTATGATCCGTGCATTCGCCGGTTTAGCAAACTCTGGTGCTCCAGATCAATCAGCATTAGCGGTAGGTATCTCTGAGGCACTTATCAATACTGCAACTGGTATCTTGGTATCAACTGTAGCAATTATCATGTATAACGTATTAACTTCTAAAATTGATAAGTTAACTTACGCTATCGATGAAGCTGGTTTCAGCATCGTTCAAACATACGCTAGTTCGCATAAATAAGAATTTTGAAAAAATTTTTACCGGCTTTATGGAAAACCGGAAAAAAGATCATCATTATTAAAAACTAGTAATTTATATTATGCCTAGAATAAAAGTTAAAAGAACAAGTACCGTAACAGATATGACTGCCATGTGTGATGTGGCTTCATTGTTACTTACTTTCTTCATATTAACTGCAACTGCAAGGCAACCAGAACCACTAGCTGTACAAACCCCCTCATCTACGTATGAGTTTAAGGTGCCAGCAGAAAATAACGCAATTTTAACAATTGGGCAGGGTAAGGTTTTCTTTGAAGTAGCAGGAAATAAAGTAAGGGCTAAAACCTTAGAGTTAATTGGTCAACAATATAACATTAGCTTTACTCCAGAAGAAATACAACGTTTTTCAGTAATCTCAACTTTTGGTGTACCAGTTTCAGATCTGAAAAAGTTTATTGCAATGTCTGGATCAGACAGGATGAAGCCAGGCGTGCAAACCGGAATTCCTACGGATTCAACTGATAATCAGTTAAACTCATGGGTTTTACAAGCTCGTACCGCAACAGCCGAGATTAATCAACAGCCAATGCGTGTGAGTATTAAAGGTGATGCCAAAGAGGAATATCCTGTAATTAAAAAGATTGTTGATGTACTTCAGAAACAAAAAGTGAATAAATTTTTGTTGGTTACAAACTCTGAAGCTAAAAAGAAATAAGAAATGGCAGAATTAAATACAGGCGGGAAGAAGGCCACACCAAGGGTTGATATGACTCCGATGGTAGATTTGATGTTTCTTTTGGTAACATTCTTTATTTTAACAACATCAATATCTACGCCACAAGCAATGGATATTGTGAAGCCAGATAAAGACGACAAAAATTTGGATAACAGATTAGAGTTGAAAGCCTCTAAAACAATGACTATTTTATTAGGTAAGAAAGATAAAGTAGCATGGTATATGGGCGAGGCTGGTAAAACAGCTCCAACTTACGAAAGCTTATCCCAAGTTGACAAAGCAATCATCGCAAATAGAAAAGTTGCTGATGCATCTGGAATTAAAGGCGAGTTTGTTGTTTTGGTAAAACCAACCAGCGGATCTACATTCCAAAACTTTGTGGATATAATGGACGAATTGGAAATATTAAAGGTAAAAGTTCGTCAGATTGATGATGATAATATCCTTGATGCAGAAAAAGAGTCGATGAAATCTCAAGGTATTTTATAATAAAGTTAAACTCAATAATCATGTCAAAATTAGATATATTTAGAAGTGAGTGGCTTGAAGTAGTTTTTGCTGATAAAAACAAAAGCTATGGTGCTTACCAGTTGCGTAAGACCAATGGAGCCAATACGACTAGGGCTTTGATTATCGGTTCAGTAATTTTTCTTATTTTATTTTTCTCTCCAAAAATCTACAGCCTTATTAAAGGTTCAATGGATAATCAGGATGAGCAATTAAAAGCACAGGAAGTAATTATCGCTCCACCGCCCCCAGTTGATCCAAAAACACCTCCACCTCCACCGGTAGAGCCACCGCCACCAAAAGTGGATCAGGTAAAAATGCCACCTCCAATCGTAAAGCCAGATGAGCAAGTACGTGATGAGGAACCACCAACAGTAGAAAAGTTGAAGGAAGCAGATCCTGGTCAAAGAGATATTAAAGGTGATCCAACCGCAGACATTCAGATTGCTGAACCTGTTGGTGAAGGCCCGAAACGTACCGAGGCTGTTGCTGTTGATGATAACAAAGTTTATGACTTCGTTAGTATCGAGAAACAACCAGAATACCCAGGAGGTATTGCTAAGTTCTACAAATACTTAGGTGGTGCAATCAAATATCCGCCAATGGCACAAGAAAACAACGTACAGGGTAAAGTATTTTTATCTTTCGTTGTAGAAAAAGATGGTAAATTGACAGATATCCAAGTTACCCGCGGTTTGGGTAGCGGAACTGATGAAGAAGCTATCCGTGTACTAAAAGCAAGCCCACGTTGGAACCCAGGTATCCAAAATGGTAAGCCGGTAAGGGTAAAATACAACATCAACGTAAACTTTACATTGAACTAATAGTAAATGTTAAATTTTGATATTTTTAAGCAAAAATCGCCTAAACAGCGGTTTTTGCTCATTTTAGGCCTTATCATGTTCGTTTTTTACGTGATTTTAGGTTTAGCATTTATCTTTTGGAAAGGCCTTAATTTGAATATTCCTTACTACGGCAAGGTGGCAATTGGAATTTTCCTGATTATTTATGCTTTTGTAAGACTATTAAGCCTGGGTAGGCGAGACTAATCATTGATGAGAAATATCCTTTTTATATTTATGTTGCTCGCTTTAGTTTCTTGTAAACGTAAAGCAAAACCCGAAGCGGTAAAAGAAACGCGAACCAGCGGAACCTTAAAAATATTAGTTGATGAAAGTGTTGGTCCTATTGTTCAAGAGCAGATCGGTATTTTCGGACTAGATTATCCACAGGCAAAATTTGAAGCCATAATTAAGCCCGAAGAAAAATTATTGCCAGCTTTCTTAAACGATAGTGTTAGAGTAATTGTTCTGCCAAGAATGCTTACCAAACAAGAGGAAAAATACTATAATCAACGCAACATTAAAATTAATACATCACGCTTTGCTGTAGATGGGATAGCATTAATTACAAATCAAGGCAATATAGATAGCACAATTACCGTTAAAGAAGTTATAGATATCTTACAGGGAAAAGGTTCAGATAAAAAATTGGTCTTTGATAACGCTTATTCAAGTACCTTCCAATATTTTAAGCAATTGGCTAATATTAGTCAATTTCCGGCTCAAGGTGTTTACTCGAAAAGTTCTAGCAATGAAGTAATCAAGCTGATCGCTCAGGATAAGAGTTTTATAGGTGTTTTGGGAATAAATTGGATTACGGATCGAAATTCGAATATGACTGAGTATTTAAGCCAAATAAAAACGCTTGGTGTAAAAAACTTAGAAGGCAAGGTAGGAGATGATCAGTTTTATAAACCAACCCAAGATAATCTGATAAATGGAATCTATCCTTTCCTTAGAAACGTAAATATTATAGATTGTGAAGGAAGAGATGGTTTAGGCACAGGATTTGCAACATGGTTAAGGAGCCAGAGAGGACAATTAATTGTACTTAAATCCGGACTGGCGCCACACAAATTAATGCCGAGAGAAATTAACTTAACAAAAGAAAAATAATTTATAAATTGAACCACGAAGTATTAAGTAAAATACTTCATATTTAGAGATAAGAAATTACCAGGTGAAGATTGAGAGAGCAACTAGAAGAGAAAAGAACCATGGCTCAATCAATATTCATTACCATTAAAAAACAAAAATTAAATCCAATGAAAATTTCAAAGAAAGCAATAACCTTAAATGTAGGTTTAGTGTTGATGGGTTCTGCAGTTTTTGCTCAAAATTTAAACGACGCGAAAAAAGCCATTGACGCTGAACAGTATCAGAAAGCATCATCAATGCTTAAATCATTGGTGAGCTCACAAGCAACAAATGGCGAAAATTATTATAACCTTGGTTTGGTTTACCTAAAAACCGGTTATATAGATTCAGCTAGAGCAGTTTTTACTAAAGGTGTTACTGCCGATGCTAAAAACAACTTAAACTTAATTGGTTTGGGCGAAGCGGATATGTTATCTAACAATCCAACATCAGCAAAAACAAATTTTGATAAAGCCGTAGCTTTAGCGCCAAAAGATTATAAAACTTATTTAAATATTGGTAAAGCATATTTGGCACAGGATAAACCAAGTGAGGATGTGTCAAAACCAGATTTTACTAATGCCTTGGCTAACATCACTAAAGCGGATGAGTTAGATTCTAAAGATAAAGATGCAGACGTTTTCTTGGCGCAAGGTGATGCTTATGCATTGCAAAAGAAAAATTCTGAAGCATTAGGTCCATATATGAGAGTTGGTGATGTTGATCCAAACAACAGACGAGCCAAAACTCAAATTGGTAAAATGTATAAAGAATCAAGAGCTTTTCCAGAAGGAGAAAAAGAATTACAAGATGTAATTGCTGCTGATCCAAATTATGGCCCTGCTTATCGTGAATTAGGTGAGTTATACTTGCAATGGAGCAGCTTTGGTACTGATCAGGAAAAAGCAAAGAAAGGTATTGAGAATTATAAAAAATATATGGATTTGACTGACAAATCTTTAGAATCTCAATTACGTTACGCTCAATTCCTGTTCTACGCTAAAGATTTCCAAACGTTAGAGCAAGTAGCTTCGAGCATGCAAGTTCCAGCTAACGATCCGAAAGGCATTGTAGTCGCTAGATTAAAAGGATGGTCTGCTTATGAGAATAAAAACTATCCTCAAGCACTGACTTATTTAACTGAATTCTTCTCGAAAGAAAAAGATAAAACAAAAATTTTAGGTAACGATTACCTTTATTTGGGTAAATCTCAGTTAAAAGCTGGTCAAGATAGTTTAGCGGTAATGAATATTATCGAAGCAGCTAAGATAGATTCAAACAATGCTGATGCATTAGCTGAAGCTGGCTTAGCCTTAATGAAAGCTAAAAAATATGCTAAATCTGCTGAAATTTATAATCTTGCAATTAAATACAATCCTAATGGTAAAGGTTCATTAACCAACTACTACTATTTGGGTCAAACTAGATTTTATGAATCTTATTTCTTGCAAAAAGATAAAAAACCTTTAAATACTGCAGGTTTAGTTGAAGCAGATTCTGCTTTAAGCCACTTGAATAAAGTATCTCCTGATTTTGCTTTAGGTTATTTTACAAGAGCAAGGATTGCTAACTTAATGGATGATAAAACAAGTCCAAAATATGCTTCAATTCCTTTCTTCGAAAAATACATTAGCTTAGTTAAACCAGAAGAGGCAGCAAGTAATAAAAATAACCTTGTAGAATCTTATGATTATTTAGGCGCATATTACGCAGATAAGGATAAAGCAAAAGCGATCGATTTCTTAAACAAAAGTATCGCACTTGATCCAGCTGGTCCATTTGCAACAGCTAAGTTAAAAGAGCTTCAGGCTCCGGCAGCAAAAGGAAAAGGTAAATAATAATTCAAATTAATAATTTAGAAAAGGCAGAGTTTGGTTACTCTGCCTTTTTCTTTTACTTTTGCATCAGAAAATAAAGATTATGCAAGCGCAAAGTTCAGCTATAGATTTTTTACCAATTATATTTCAAGTAATTGTTGCCTTAGGTTTTGTTGTGACCACATTACTAGCAACGCATTTTTTAGGCCCAAAACGCAAAACTAGCGATAAGCTGGAAACTTTTGAAGCTGGTGTTAAATCTATTGGTAATGCCCGTCAACCATTTTCAATTAAATATTTTGTAGTTGCAATCTTATTTGTATTATTTGATGTTGAGGTTATTTTTATGTATCCATGGGCGGTTAATTTCAGAGCTTTAAAAATGGATGGAATGATCGAAATGTTCATCTTTATGGGTACGTTATTACTTGGATTTGTTTACGTAATCAAGAAAAAAGTCTTAGACTGGAACTAATTCTAATTGCGTGTTAAGTGTTGAGCGTTATCTAATTGATTAATCAAACCTTCAACTTATTACATACAATCCGTAACTAATTTAGAAAGGTTCTAAATCGACTTAAGCTAGTTTATTTGCCTTTAAAATATTGTAAATTTGTTGCTCATTCTGCAAAGGGATGAGCATTTTTTGTTTATAACATGAGTGAAATTAATATAGTTGATGCGCCTCCGGGAATAGAAGGATCTGGTTTCTTTGCCACTTCAATGGATAAAGTTATCGGTTTGGCTCGTTCAAATTCATTATGGCCTTTACCTTTTGCAACCTCTTGTTGCGGAATTGAGTTTATGGCTACCATGGGTTCTCACTACGATTTAGGTCGTTTTGGTGCAGAGCGTTTGAGTTTTTCTCCTCGTCAGGCCGATGTTTTAATGGTTATGGGTACCATCGCCAAAAAGATGGCTCCGGTATTGAAACAAGTTTATATCCAAATGGCAGAGCCACGTTGGGTTATGGCTGTGGGTGCTTGTGCAAGTAGTGGAGGTATTTTTGATACCTATTCTGTTTTGCAGGGTATTGATGAGGTTATTCCTGTGGATGTTTACGTTCCAGGTTGCCCGCCAAGGCCAGAAGCAATTTTAGATGGTTTCCAGCGCATTCAGGATTTGGTGAAAAACGAATCCGGCAGAAGAAGAAACTCTGATTATTACAAAGAACTTTTAGGTCAATACGGCATTAAATAATGGAAGAAACGACTCTAAACAACAATATCCTTGCAAAACTTAGCGATAAGTTTGGTGAGAAAATAACGGCTGTTTCTGAACCTTATGGCTTGCTAACTTTTGTAACCACTAAAGATGTTATTGTAAACGTATTATCGTATCTAAAAGGCGAACTAAAATTTAACTTCTTAACTGATATAACCGCTGTTCATTATCCAGGTAAAGATCACGGTATTGCTGTTGTGTATCATTTACATAATATGGTAGAGAAAGCAAGGGTTAGAATTAAGGTTTTTATTTCCGAGCAAAATCCAACCATCCCAACCGCCACCACAGTTTGGAAAGGTGCGAACTGGATGGAGCGTGAAACTTATGATTTGTTCGGAGTTAAATTTGAAGGCCACCCAGATTTACGCCGTATTTTGAATATGGATGATTTAGGTGTACACCCTATGCTGAAACAGTATCCATTGGAAGATCCGAACAGAGTAGATAAAAAAGACGAATTTTTTGGAAGGTAACATATGAATCATAACCATCCGGTATTTACAGATAACGACCCGCAAAGTGAGCTGGTAACCTTAAACTTAGGCCCAACACACCCTGCAACCCATGGCGTTTTTCAAAACGTTTTGCAATTAGATGGTGAGCGTATTGTAAGTGGAGTTTCTACAATTGGGTATATCCACCGTGCTTTCGAAAAGATTGCCGAGCATCGCCCATTTTATCAAATAACCCCACTTACCGATCGTTTAAACTATTGCTCATCACCTATTAACAATATGGGATGGCACATGACGGTTGAGAAATTGTTGAATATCAAAATGCCAAAACGTGTAGATTATCTTCGCGTTATCATTATGGAGCTTTCTCGTATCTCCGACCACATTATCTGTAATACGATTATCGGTCAGGATACAGGTGCAACAACAACTTTCCTTTACCTTTTCCAGTTCCGCGAGCACATTTACGAGATCTTCGAAGAGGTTTGTGGCGCTCGTTTAACAACAAATATTGGTCGCATTGGTGGTTTTGAAAGAGATTTTAACGAAATCGCTTTTACAAAAATCAATAAATTTTTAAAAGAATTCCCGGTTGCTTTAAGAGAGTTTGAAAATCTTTTAAGCCGTAACCGTATTTTTATAGATAGAACAGCTGGTGTTGCAGAAGTAACGAAAGAAACGGCGCTAGAATATAGCTGGACCGGCCCACTTTTACGTGCTACGGGTGTAGATTATGATGTTCGTGTAAGCGACCCATATTCTTCATATCAGGATTTCGATTTCGAGGTTCCGGTTGGTACAAGTGGCGATATTTACGATCGATACCTTGTGCGTAACGAAGAGATGTGGCAAAGTGTTCGCATTATTGAACAAGCCATAGAAAAACTAAAATCAGAGCCAAAAGGTATTTTTCATGCCGATGTTCCAGAATTTTATCTTCCACCAAAACAAGAGGTTTATAATAATATGGAGGCATTAATTTATCACTTCAAAATTGTGATGGGTGAAATTGATGCGCCAAAAGCTGAGGTTTATCACGCTGTTGAGGGCGGAAATGGTGAACTGGGTTTCTATTTAATTAATGATGGCGGACGTACACCTTATCGTTTACACTTCCGCAGACCAAGTTTTGTAAATTACCAGATGTTTGCGCCAATGAGCGAGGGTATGTTATTATCCGATGCCATTATCAACATGAGTAGTATGAATATTATTGCAGGAGAATTAGATGCTTAAAGTAGAAGAACAAACACCTGTAGTGTTCTCATCAGAATTGCTTGCCAAGTTTGATGATGTGATCACCCGTTATCCGGCAGATAAAAGTAAATCAGCTTTGCTACCATTATTACATTTGGTACAGGCAGAATTTCTTTGGGTAAGTACTTCGGCAATGGATAAAGTTGCGGAATACTTAAAAATTCAGCCGATTGAAGTTTATGAAGTAGCTACTTTTTATAGTATGTACTTTTTAAAACCACAAGGTAAGTATGCATTAGAAGTTTGCCGTACTGGACCTTGCTGTTTAGTAGGGGCTGAAAAAATATTAGACCACTTAGAAAGTAAATTAGGTGTTAAAGAAGGTGAAGTTACTACAGATGGCTTATTCAGCTTTAGAGGAGTTGAATGTTTAGCTGCTTGTGGTTTTGGTCCGGTATTACAAATTAGTCCGGAATATACTTTCTACGAAAACTTAACTACCGAGAGTGTAGATAAACTGATTGAAGATTTAAAAAATAAATAACCCCCCAGCCCCCTAAAGGGGGAGTTTAATACGAGGGGTAAAAGTCCCCTTTAGGGGATTTAGGGGTATAAAAATGAGTCGCAAATTATTACTTGAGCATATTAACGTACCAGGCATCAATACACTTGAGGTCTATCGCCAAAAAGGTGGGTACCGTGCCGTGGAAAAAGCTCTTAAAACTTTAACACCTGAAGAGATTGTTGAAGAAGTTAAGAAATCTGGTTTACGCGGTCGTGGTGGTGCGGGTTTCCCAACGGGAATGAAATGGAGCTTTTTGGCCAAGCCAGAGGGGGTTGCACGTTATTTGGTTTGCAACGCTGATGAATCTGAACCAGGAACTTTCAAAGACCGTTATCTAATGACATACATTCCTCATGCTTTAATTGAAGGAATGATTGTATCGAGTTTTGCTTTAGGTGCAAAGGTTTCATACATCTACGTTCGTGGTGAAATGATGCCTCAGATCCGCATTTTAGAAAAAGCAATTGCTGAAGCTAAAGCAGCTGGATGGTTGGGTAAAAACATTTTAGGATCAGGTTACGATTTAGAATTATATGTTCAGCCGGGCGGTGGTGCTTACATTTGCGGTGAAGAAACTGCATTGTTAGAATCACTTGAAGGTAAAAGGGGTAATCCAAGGATTAAACCACCATTTCCTGCTATTGCAGGTTTGTACGGTTGTCCAACCGTAGTAAATAACGTAGAATCTATTGCTGCAGTTGTGCCAATTATTAATGATGGCGGTGAGGAATATGCAAAAATCGGTATAGGAAGAAGTACTGGTACAAAATTAATATCAGCATCAGGTAACCTAGTTAAACCTGGTGTTTATGAAATTGAATTGGGCTTACCGGTAGAAGAATTTATTTATTCTGATGAATATTGTGGCGGTATTGCTAATGGTAAAAGACTAAAAGCAACGGTAGCTGGGGGTTCATCTGTGCCAATTTTGCCAGCCAACTTAACATTGAAATATGCAAACGGCGAACCTCGTTTAATGAGTTACGAATCTTTGTCAGAAGGTGGCTTTGCTACAGGAACCATGATGGGTTCGGGTGGTTTTATTGCTTTTGATGAAGATCAGTGTATCGTTAGAAATACTTGGAATTTCGCCCGTTTTTATCACCACGAAAGTTGCGGACAATGTTCACCTTGCCGTGAAGGTACTGGATGGATGGAAAAAGTATTGCATAAAATTGAGCATGGCCATGGTACAATGAGCGATGTGGATTTACTTTGGGATATTCAACGCAAAATCGAAGGGAATACCATTTGTCCTTTAGGTGATGCTGCAGCTTGGCCAGTAGCAAGTGCAATTCGTCATTTTAGAGATGAGTTTGAATGGCACATTAAGGAGCCGGTTAAGAGTCAACAACAAAATTATGGTTTGGCGAACTATGCCGCGACGATAGAAAAGGCTCCGGTAACGGAAGAAAAATAGATATTTATGTATTACGGTTTGTAATACTAAAATTCTAAGGTCGCATTTTGCGACCTTAGAAGATTAACTTAACACAATTATTTATGTAAATGAAAGAAGAAATATCACCAGAAATCATCCCCAACGAAGTAATAGTTAATAAAATATATCTTTTTAGAGGAGTTAAGGTGATGTTAGATTCTGATTTGGCACAACTCTTTGGTGTTGATACTAAAAGATTAAAAGAACAGGTTAGAAGAAATATAGAGCGTTTTCCAAAACACTTTATGTTTGAGTTGACAAAAGAAGAAAATGAAGTTCTAAGGTCACAATTTGTGATCTTAGAACAAGGAAAATATTCAAAGTACCTTCCGTTTGCATTTAGCGAACATGGTATTTTGCAATTATCAAACGTTTTAAAAAGTAAACGGGCGATAGAAGTAAGTATTAAAATTATTGATGTTTTTGTAGAACTAAGAGCAATGGTTTTGAGTAATACGGAGATAAGATTAGAAGTAGAGAAAATAAAAAAGAAGGTAGATAATCAAGATAAAAATATTGAAGTTATTTTCAGATATTTTGATGAGCTTCTAGAGCAGAAATCACAACCAAGAAAAGAAATTGGTTATAAAAATCTCGAAAGAGAAAATAAATAGCAAATAAAATGGCTTCGTGCCTCGCAATGACGGCAAAGAGCATAAAAAATAAAGATTATCATTAACCATGAGTGAAAAAGTTAAGGTTACGATAGATGGGATAACAGTAGAGGTTGATAACGGAACCACTATCCTAAATGCTGCAAGGCAAATTGGAGGTGATATCGTTCCACCGGCAATGTGCTATTATTCTAAGTTAGAAGGCAGTGGTGGTAAATGCCGAACCTGTATTGTTAAGGTAACAAAAGGCTCTGAAAAAGATCCACGCCCAATGCCAAAATTGGTTGCATCTTGCCGTACAACTGTAATGGATGGAATGGAAGTGTTGAACATCACTTCACCAGAGGTTTTGGAAGCTCGTGCCGGAGTTGTAGAAATTCTATTAATCAACCACCCGCTAGATTGCCCGGTTTGTGACCAAGCAGGAGAATGTGACTTGCAAAATTTAGGTTATGAGCATGGCTTACAAAAAACTCGTTACGAGTTCGAACGCCGTACTTTTGATCGTATTGATATAGGTGATAAAATTCAATTGCACATGAATCGTTGTATTCTGTGCTATCGTTGTGTTTTCACTGCAGATCAGATTACAAATAAACGTGTTCACGGGATTTTAAACCGTGGAGATCACTCAGAAATTTCTACCTACATCCAAACCGCAGTTGACAATGATTTCTCAGGAAACGTAATTGATGTTTGCCCTGTAGGTGCTTTAACCGATAAAACTTTCCGTTTTAAAAACCGCGTTTGGTTTACAAAACCAGTTGATGCGCATCGCAATTGCGATCATGAAAAGTGCAACGGTAAAGTAACGCTTTGGTATAAAGGCGAGGATGTTTTGCGTGTTACGGCTCGTAAAGATCAATTTGGCGAAGTAGAAGAATTTATCTGTAACACTTGTCGTTTTGATAAAAAAGCAACTTCAGATTGGGTTATTGAACATCCAACCCACATTGATGATACTTCGGTAATTGCATCAAACCATTACGAAACATTAAAACCTTTGCATGTTATCCAGCCAAATCAGGCTTTACAGGCAGCAAACGAAATCGAATTACATAAAACAGTTAAATACTAATGGATACAGGTTTTATCATAGAGAAATTTATTCTGGTAGCGGTAATTTTCGGTATCAGTTTGGTAATTGCCATGTATTCTACATATGCAGAGCGTAAAGTTGCAGCTTATCTACAAGATCGTTTAGGTCCTGATAGAGCTGGTCCCTTTGGTATTTTGCAACCATTGGCCGATGGATTAAAGATGTTTATGAAGGAAGAAATTATTCCGACAACATCAAGTAAATGGTTATTCATCGCTGGTCCGGGTTTGGCATTATTGTGTGCATGTATTGGTACTGCTGTTATCCCATGGGGAAGTCCAGTTTTAATTGCAGGTAAAGTTATTCCTTTACAAGTTTCTGATATTAATGTTGGAGTGTTGTACATCTTTGGTGTTGTTTCGTTAGGTGTTTATGGCGTTATGATTGGTGGTTGGGCATCTAATAATAAGTATTCATTGTTGAGTGCTATTCGTGCTGCATCGCAAAATATCAGTTATGAAATTGCTATGGGATTATCCATCATCGCATTGCTTTTAATGACCAATACACTAAGCTTAAAAGAAATTGTTGTTCAGCAACATGGTTTTAAATGGAACGTTTGGTATCAACCTCTAGGATTTATCATTTTCTTAGTATGCTCTTTTGCTGAAACGAACCGTGCCCCATTTGATTTGCCAGAGTGCGAAACGGAATTGATTGGTGGTTATCATACTGAGTATTCATCCATGAAATTAGGTTTTTATCTATTTGCAGAATACATCAACATGTTTGTATCATCAGCGGTAATGGCAACATTATATTTCGGTGGTTATAACTATCCAGGTATGGATTGGATTGCGGCACACTGGGGACCAACATGGGCACCGTTATTTGGTACTGCCATTTTATTTGGTAAAATATTCTTCTTCATCTTTTTCTTCATGTGGGTACGATGGACGATCCCTCGTTTCCGTTATGATCAATTAATGAATTTGGGATGGAAAGGTTTAATCCCTTTGGCTATTGCCAATATTATAATAACTGGAGTTGTGATTGCGATTATTGAGAAGTTTTAATTATGGAATCATTAAGTAATAAGAAAAAGGTACTGGAACAAAAGCCGTTGAGCTTTATGGAAAGAATGTACTTACCTGCAATTATGAAGGGTATGGGTATAACCATCAGCCACTTATTCAAAAAAGAGGCTACTATACGATATCCAGAAGTAGAACGCGAATTCTCTACAAATTTTAGAGGCATGCACTCGCTTAAACGCGATGAGAATGGCAAGGAACGTTGTACGGCTTGTGGTTTGTGTGCTTTATCTTGTCCAGCCGAAGCCATTACCATGATTGCGGCTGAACGTAAGCCAGAAGAAAAAGATTTGTATCGTGAAGAAAAGTATGCTGCAACTTATGAAATTAATATGTTGCGATGCATTTTTTGTGGATTGTGTGAGGAGGCATGCCCTAAAGAAGCGATTTATTTAGATGGGCCAATTGTTCCTGCCGATTATTTACGTAAAGATTTTATTTACGGAAAAGATAAATTGGTAGAAGCTCCCTTGGAAATAAAAAAATAACTTTACCCAGTGCGTCATTGCGAGGAACGAAGCAATCCTAATGCGATAGACTTTAAATAATAAGATTGCTTCATGCCTCGCAATGACGGGGATTTTAAAATAACAAATTAATGAGTACACAAGTATTCTATTTCGTAGCCACATTAAGTATCATCTTTTCGCTGATGGTGATTTTTGCAAAAAATCCAATCCACAGTGTGTTGTACTTAATTCTTACCTTCTTTACTTTCACTGTGCATTATGTGCTTTTAAATGCACAGTTTTTGGCAGTTGTAAACTTTATCGTTTACATGGGGGCAATTATGGTTTTATTCTTATTCGTTTTAATGCTCCTTAATCTGAATAATGAAACAGAACCATCAAAATCTCCATTAATCAAAATTGTAGGCGTAATTGCAGGGGGTTGTTTAATGGTAACTTTAATCGGTTCCCTTAAAGCCACAACAATTTCAAGTCCACTAATTTTGAAAAACCCAGGTTTAGGTTTGGTAGAGAACTTGGGTAAAGAGCTCTTCGGGCCATTTTTATTACCTTTCGAATTATCATCTCTATTGCTATTGGCTGCAATGGTAGGAGCCGTTTTATTATCTAAAAGAGATGAGGTAGAAGCATAATGGAAAATTTAACTACACAAATGGCAGGCGTTCCGCTAAATCACTACATCTATTTAAGTGCAATTATTTTCACTATTGGTGTAATTGGCGTATTAACCCGTAGAAATGCAATCGTAATCTTTATGTCGGTTGAGCTGATGTTAAATGCAGTTAATTTACTTTTAACGGCGTTTTCAGTTCACAGTAATGATCCATCAGGACAGGTTTTCGTATTTTTTATTATGGCGCTTGCCGCTGCTGAGGTTGCAGTTGGTTTGGCGATTATCGTAATGGTTTACAGAAATACGAAATCGATAGATATTAATGTTTTAAATCGCCTTAAGTGGTAAATATATAGTAGTAAATGAAAATAGAACAATTGATCTGGTTGGTTCCATTACTTCCTTTTTTAGGGTTTGTAATTAATGGACTGGGCAGAAAATCTTTATCTAAAGGACTTGTTGGTGTTATCGGAAGCGGAGTAATCTTAGCCTCTTTTATCATCAGCTTAGTTATTTTCTTTAGTTTACAGGGCGATGCACAAAAATCTCACGAAGTATTTTTATTTGATTGGATAAGCGCAGGCACACTGCATATTCCACTGTCGTTTTTGGTCGATCCATTAAGTTCGATTATGCTTTTGATCATTACTGGGATAGGATTTCTGATCCACCTATATTCTACCAGCTATATGCACGATGATGAAGGTTTTGGTAAGTTTTTTAGTTACCTAAACTTATTTGTGTTCTTTATGCTATTATTGGTATTGGGTTCAAACTACATCGTAATGTTTATAGGCTGGGAAGGCGTTGGTTTGTGTTCATATCTGTTAATCGGGTTTTGGTACACCAACAGCGCTTATGCATCAGCAGCTAAAAAAGCTTTCGTAATGAACCGTATTGGTGATTTAGGCTTTTTGTTGGGTGTATTCTTATTATTTAATTTCTTCGGAAGCGTTGAATTTTCTAAAATCTTCCCACAGGCTGCCAACATGCTGCCCGGTAATAAAACAATCGTTTTAATAACCATTTTGTTGTTTATTGGTGCCTGCGGTAAATCGGCACAGTTGCCTTTGTTTACCTGGTTACCAGATGCCATGGCCGGGCCAACTCCGGTTTCAGCATTAATCCATGCGGCAACCATGGTAACGGCCGGTATTTATATGATTGCCCGTTCGAGTGTATTATTCGATCTTGCTCCATTTACGCAAAATATCATCGCAATTGTAGGTGCTGCTACTGCATTAATTGCAGCGATCATTGCATTAACACAAACCGATATTAAAAAGGTATTGGCTTATTCTACTGTATCGCAATTAGGCTATATGTTTTTAGGCTTGGGCGTTGGGGCTTACACGGGATCGTTTTTCCATGTAATTACACATGCATTCTTTAAGGCATTATTATTCTTGGGCGCTGGATCTGTAATTCATGCCATGCACCACGAACAGGATATGCGCCATATGGGTGGTTTACGCAAAAAACTTCCAGTTACATTTTTTACCATGATGATTGGCACCATTGCGATTGCAGGTTTGCCGCCATTCTCTGGTTTCTTTTCTAAAGATGAAATTCTAGCCAATGCTTTCGAACACAATAAAGTGCTTTGGGCAATTGGTGTATTTACGGCATTCTTAACAGCTTTCTATATGTTCAGAATGATGTTCCTTACTTTCTCCGGAAAATATAGAGGAACGCATCACGAAGAAAGCCATGTTCATGAGTCGCCAAAAGCAATGACTATTCCTTTAATTATTTTAGCTGTTTTAGCGGCTATTGGCGGCGCAATTAACGCTCCGGAGATTTTAGGAGGCAACGATTGGTTGGCACATTGGTTAACTCCGGTTGTAGCACAACATGAATTGGGTTTAGATCATTCAACAGAATTTATGCTCATGGGCATTTCGGTTGGGGCTGCGGTTATTGCATTAATTTATGCTTATACTAAATATGTTAAAGGAGCGCACGTACCTGTAGCAGATGAAGCACCGCGTTCTGCATTGGCAAAGTTGTCTTATAACAAATTCTATTTGGATGAGATTTACGACTTCTTAATTACTAAGCCTTTGGATGGCCTTTCCAAATTCTTCTACAGAATTATCGATACTAAATTTATTGATGGAATTGTAAATGGATTAGGTTGGAGTACCAACGAAGCGAGTAAGGGCATCCGCTTATTACAAAGTGGAAACGTAGGTTTCTATATATTTATGATGGTATTTGGTATCGTCGCATTGTTGTTATATACATTTTTATACATATAAAAAGGGTTCAAAATTAAATAATGGAACAACTTTTACTACTTATATTTCTTCCGCTCATAGGTGCAATAATCACTGCATTTACTGGCAAGTCGGCAAAAATAGCTTCTACTATATTTGCAATAGCTTCTTTAGGCTTGGCTTTGTTCATCGCATGCAATTTCATTCCTAATGCGAGCACTCAATTTGAGGCAAACCTACCGTGGATTTCAGATCTGGGCATTCGTTTCCATGCAGGTATAGACGGAATAAGCATGCTTGTGGTTTTGCTTACAAACCTATTGGTGCCAATCATCATCCTATCAAGTTACAAACACGAATATAAAAGTCCTGCCGCGTTTTATGCCCTAATCCTTTTTATGCAAAGCGGATTATTGTTGGTATTTACGGCAATGGATGCATTCTTATTTTACATCGGGTGGGAAGCAGCATTAATCCCGATTTATTTTATTTGTGCCATTTGGGGCGGAAAAGATCGTATTCGAATCAATATGAAATTTTTCGTATATACAATAGCCGGTTCATTGTTTATGTTAATGGGGATAATCTATTTATATCTTCAAAACCCAGCACATAATTTTGATCTGCAAGCTTTTTATGCCTTAAATTTAAGTGCTGATCAGCAAGGATGGATTTTTTGGGCATTCTTTATCGCGTTTGCTATAAAAATGCCAATTTTCCCTTTTCATACATGGCAACCCGACACCTATACAGCAGCGCCTACACAAGGGACAATGTTGTTATCGGGTATTATGTTAAAAATGGGGATTTATGGTGTAATCAGGTGGTTATTGCCAATTGTGCCTCATGGCGTTCAAGAGTGGGGTAATCTTGCAATCATTTTATCTATTATAGGAATTGTTTACGCATCGTTAATTGCATTTACTCAAAAAGATGCAAAACGTTTGGTCGCTTATTCATCCATTGCCCACGTTGGATTAATTTCAGCTGGTATATTCGCGTTAAACCCACAAGGTATGCAAGGTGCTATGGTGCAAATGTTAAGCCATGGAATTAATGTTGTAGGTTTATTTTACGTTTTAGATATCATCTTCTCTCGTGTTAAAACCAATAAGATTGAAGAATTGGGTGGTATTGCCAAAGCTGCTCCACAATTAGCAATCGTTTTCTTAATTATTATTTTGGGAACAGTAGCCTTGCCAGGAACCAATGGATTTATCGGTGAGTTTTTATTGTTAATGGGCGTTTATAATTATGGTATATGGGCTGCTGCAATTGCAGGATTAACCATCATTTTTGGTGCGGTTTATATGCTGAGAATGTACCAAAACGTAATGCTTGGTGAAACGAATAGTTTAACCATCACCTTTACAGATATTAAAGGAACCGAGAAATTGGTACTCTATACCATTTGCGTGTTAATTATAGTTTTGGGCATATATCCAAAACCATTATTGCACTTAACAGAGGCATCTGTACAACATTTATTAGAACAGGTAAATCAAAAATTAAAACAGTAACATAAGCAATGAATATTATTATAACGATTAGTATAACAGCTTTTTTGGTGCTTTATGCAGGTTTGTTTAAAGCAAATAAGGCATTATTACCGCTTACAGTTGTTGGCTTACTTACTGCACTAGGATTTACATTTTGCGCATGGAATGGTAATGCTGTTCATTACGGAATGATGCAGACAGATAATTTTGCTTTGGCATTTGCTGCTGTTTGTATCGTTGGCACGTTACTGATTTTTCTACTTACCCAAAACTATTTTCATTCAAAGAGTGATAACATAGCAGAATACTATACGCTAATTCTTTTCGCCCTTGCGGGGATGATTATGATGGTGTCTTACAAAAACATGGCTATGCTTTTTGTAGGGCTAGAAATTATGTCTGTAAGTTTATATATTCTGGCTGGGATCCGTAAAAAGGATTTTGCCAGTAACGAGGCTTCATTAAAATATTTTTTAATGGGTGCTTTCTCTACTGGCTTCCTATTGTTTGGAATAACATTAATTTATGGTGCTACAGGCTCATTCGATTTAGATAAAATTCAAGCTTATTTGGTTTCGAATCCACAAGCGGTTTCGCCAATTTTTTATCCAGGTGTTATTTTAATGATGATTGGATTGAGCTTTAAAGTCGGGGCGGCGCCTTTCCACTTTTGGACACCTGATGTATACGAAGGTTCGCCATCCTTAATCACCACCTTTATGAGTACTGTTGTTAAAACAGCAGGCTTTGCAGCTTTTCTACGATTATTTGCTGGTGCATTTGCCCCACTTCATGATTTTTGGGTTGTTCCATTAATCGTAATTGTTTGTTTAACCCTGTTTATTGGTAACGTTACTGCTTTATTTCAAAAGAATTTTAAGCGTATGTTAGCTTACTCCAGTATTTCTCACGCAGGCTATTTATTATTCTCGCTTATTGTTTTAAGTAAAAATTCTGAAAACAATGTTTTGGTTTATGCAACAGCATATACTTTTGCTTCTATCATTGCTTTTGCTGTATTGATATTAGTTAAACAAAAAACAGGGAGCGACAACTTTGAAAGCTTTAATGGACTAGGTAAAAAAAATCCACTAGTCGCTTTATCCTTAACTATAGCAATGTTATCTCTTGCCGGCATTCCTTTAACAGCAGGCTTCATTGGTAAATATGTAATGTTTTTAAATGTAATGGGAGAGTATCAAACGCTCTTGGTTGCCTTCGCAATTCTAAATGCTTTAATAGGTTTCTATTACTATTTTAAAGTTATTGTTGCCATGTGGTTTAAAGATGGAGCTGAAGTAGAGCTTTCTGCACCAGCACAATACAAGGTTGTTTTACTGGTATCTGTAGTAATCACAATAGTTTTAGGTATTTATCCTGCAATTATTTTAAACCTGATATAGGTATGCTGTTGTTTAATAATTATTTGTAGTTTTACGAATAATTGAATATGCACGATTTTTGGAATAACCTGCATCAGCTAATTGATCCCGAAAAATTATTGAGGGAGGGCGGTTTCTATCTCGTGATGTTTGTAATCTATGCAGAAACGGGCCTGTTCTTTGGCTTCTTTCTTCCCGGTGATTATTTATTGTTTTTAGCGGGAATGTTTGTAGCAACTGGTAAGCTCGATGTTAATATTGCTGTGCTTCTTGCCGGATTATGTATAGCTGCAATAATGGGCAACTTTACTGGATATTGGTTTGGACGTAAAACAGGACCAGTATTGTACACCAGAAAAGACAGTTTCTTCTTTAAAAAGAAATATTTAAAGGCAGCAGAAGAATATTATAACAAACAAGGTGCATTTGCACTTATTATGGGAAGATTTGTTCCGATTGTTAGAACTTTTGCACCGATTTTTGCTGGTGTAGTTAAATTAGATGTTAAAAGATTCGCTTTTTACAACATTGTTGGAGGCGTTTTATGGATAACATCGTTAACCTTGCTAGGATATTTCTTAGGAAAACGATTTGAAAAACAAATTAACGATTATTTATTATATATTATTATTGGGTTTATCTTTATAACAACTATTCCATTATTAATTACCTTTGTAAAAAGTAAAGTAGTGAAAAGTCCGGAAGAGGATAAACAGATTTAAATTAAAAATGGCAAAAGACGATCATCACGCGTGGCATAGCGTATCTCCTGGTTCAAACCTTCCAGAAGTTGTAAACGCAATTATTGAAATTCCAAAAGGTTCAAAAGCAAAATACGAAATCGATAAAGAATCTGGTTTAATTAAGTTAGACAGGGTTCTTTTTTCATCAGTAATGTATCCGGCTAACTATGGCTTTATTCCACAAACTTATTGTGATGATAAAGATCCATTAGATATTTTGGTGCTTTGCTCTGTTGATGTTTATCCAATGACGTTGATCGAAGCAAAAGTTGTAGGTGTAATGCATATGGTTGATAACGGGGAACAAGACGATAAGATTATCGCTGTTGCCGCTCACGACATGTCAGTTAACTATATTAACGATTTAGATGAGTTGCCTCCACATCAAATGAAAGAAATTGTTCGCTTCTTTCAAGATTACAAAGCATTAGAAGATAAAAATGTTACAATTGAACATTTATTAGGTGTTCGTTATGCACACAAGGTAATTAGAGAAAGTATAGAACTATACAACACAACATTTAGAGAATTAGCATAATGGATTTACCCACGGTCTGTTTGTTTTTAAATTTTAAGTTAGGCGCAATATTATCATCCCCTACGCTTGCTCTTGTAGCTTTAGAAGAGCCTGATACTGGCTCAATCGGTTGGAGATTGTTTTTTGCGTTATTTTTGGTGCTATTAAATGGTTTTTTTGTTGCGGCAGAATTTGCAATAGTAAAAGTTAGGGCATCGCAGATAGAAATTAAAGCAAAAACTGGCAGTCGCGTTGGTAAAATGGCTAAGGGCATTATTCATAATCTTGATGGATATCTTGCCGCAACCCAGCTGGGTATAACGCTTGCATCCCTTGGTCTAGGTTGGGTGGGTGAAGGCGTTATGCACACCATTTTTAAAAATCTTTTCGATAGCCTACACTGGGGCTTCAGTGATGCATTTATTCATTCCGCATCAACTGTAGTAGCCTTTTCGGTAATAACGATTATGCACATCGTTTTTGGAGAACTTGCTCCAAAATCCTTCGCTATACAAAGACCAGTTGCTACAACTTTATTTGTGTCGGTTCCACTGCAAATTTTTTATATTGTTTTTAGACCCGCAATTTGGACTTTGAACAGTTTGGCTGCAATAATTCTTAAACCATTTGGAATTGATACTTCTGGTGGCCACGAATCACTGCACAGCACTGAAGAACTTCAATATTTATTGGATCAAGGGAAAGAAAGCGGAGCTTTAGATAATAACGAACACGAGTTAATTAAAAACGTTTTCGATTTTAATGAACGTGTGGTTAAAAATATCATGGTGCCCAGAACCAAAATTTCAGGAATAGAATTAACAGCCTCAAAAGAAGAAGTAATCGATACCATCATAAAAGAAGGTTATTCCCGATTGCCTGTCTACGATGAAATTATGGATAAGATCGTTGGGATTATCCACGCAAAGGATATTTTACCATTGGTTATGTCTGGGAATCAAAACTGGACTTTAAGTGATATCATCCGCAAGCCTTATTTCGTTACAGAAACGAAAAAGATAAACGATTTAATGAGCGAACTACAGAGTAACCGCATTCAGATTTCGATTGTTTTAGATGAATTTGGCGGAACTGCAGGTATGGTCACCTTAGAAGACATTGTTGAAGAACTGGTGGGTGAGATTCAGGATGAGTACGATGAAGAAAAACCATTGGTAGAAAAAGTATCTGACAACGAGTTTATTGTAAATGCATTTGCAACCGTTTACGATGTAAATGAACACTTGCCTCACGATTTACCAGAGGATGAAGATTTTGATACAATCGGTGGTTTAGTTTCTCATGTTTTTGAACGGATTCCTGAGGTTGGAGAAAGTAATGAATCTTATGGTTATCTGTTTACCATTCTAAAGAAAACAGATCAAAATATCGAAACAATTAAGTTAGAATTGGTTATTAATAAAGGAGATATGGTTGATAATCACTAAATTTCAACTATGCATATTTTTTATACGCCAGATATAACCCAAAATACATACACCCTTAACGAAGAAGAGAGCAAGCACTGCGTAAGGGTTTTACGCCTATCTATTGGCACCTTAGTTAATCTTGTTGATGGTAAGGGTGGATTCTATACTGCTGAAATCACATCCGACAATCCTAAAAAGGTAATTCTTTCCATTCAAAAAGTTGAAACCGAATTTAATAAGAGAAATCATTATTTACACATTGCTGTAGCCCCGACCAAAAATATCGACCGTTTAGAGTGGTTCTTGGAAAAAGCTACCGAACTTGGGATAGATGAAATTACACCAATTATCACAGATCGATCTGAGCGCCGTATAGTAAAAGAAGACCGATTGATAAAGGTAATCACCTCCGCAGTTAAACAATCTATAAAAGCCTATCATCCTAAACTAAATGATGCCATTTCTTTGGATTCATTTTTTAAGCAATCTTTCGATGGTGATAAGTTAATTGCACACTGTATAGATCATGGCGACAAAAAGTACATTTCTGATTTGGTCAAAGCAAAAGGAAAATATTTAGTGTTAATTGGTCCTGAGGGTGATTTTACCCAAAATGAAGTAAGTGAGGCTTTGAACAAAGGTTTTAAAGCCTTAACTTTAGGTAATAACAGACTTAGAACGGAAACCGCCGCATTGTCTGCCTGCTTTGAAATCAATTACCTTAACCGATAGCAAGTTTGAAGTTTAAAATTTTTAATTTTCAGTTTCTACAATCACGAACTTTGGGCCTCTGTCTCTTGGCCTTTAGCTTGTTGCTTTCTGCCTTTAATTCATTTTCTCCTTCTTATAGAATGGCTAAATTAAAGTATAATGGTGGAGGCGATTGGTATGCAGATAGAACAGCGCTGCCAAATTTAATTGCTTTTTGCAATGCGAATCTGAAAACAAACTTTTATCCGGATGAAAGTATTGTAGAAGTGGGAAGTAAGGAGATTTTCAATTATCCCTTTATTTATATGACGGGCCATGGCAATGTTGTGTTTAGTGATCAGGAAGTTAAAAATTTAAGGCAATATTTAACTGGTGGAGGCTTTCTTCATATTGATGATAACTATGGCTTGGATAAATTTATTCGACCTCAAATGAAAAAAGTATTTCCTGAATTGAGTTTTCAAGAATTACCAGCAAACCATGCACTTTACAATCAGAAATATAAGTTTGCAGGTGGTTTGCCAAAAATTCACGAACATGATGGTAAACGTCCTCAAGGATTTGCACTTATTTACAAAGGCAGAGTGGTTTGCTATTACACATTTGAATGCGATTTAGGCAACGGATGGGAAGACTTTGGTACTTATCCCGAAGACACACAAGAAACCAGAACCAAAGCGCTTAAAATGGGCGCTAATTTAGTTCAATATGCCTTAACACAATAATACATGCACAAGGTAAAAGTAAACGATCGATTTGATTTCGAAATTGATAAAAAGGGAAAAGAACTTTTTGTTAATAACGATTTGTTGCAGTTGGATTTAAGTCGTCTGGCTAATAATGCCACGCATGTTATTTATAAAAATAAATCTTTCAACACAGAACTTGTAGAAATCAACAAAGCAGAAAAAATCTGTACAATTAAAGTTAATGGCAATATTTACTCTATAAAAATTGAAGATCAGTTTGACCAGTTATTAAAGCAGTTGGGATTAGATAATTTAACTTCGGCTAAAGTTTTAGAGATAAAGGCACCAATGCCGGGTTTGGTTTTAAAAGTGATTGCAGAAGAAGGAATGGAAATAAAAAAAGGCGATAATCTTTTAATTCTTGAAGCGATGAAGATGGAAAATATCTTAAAATCATCTACGGATGGAACAGTTAAAAAGATTTCTGTTAAGCAAGGAGATAAAGTAGAAAAGAATCAGGTACTCATCCAGTTTAAATAACTGGTTTACCGTGATAACAATAAAGGCCTCGATTTATCGAGGCCTTTATTGTTTAGGTTATTTTCCTTTACTAACTCTGTAAGGTTTCGAAGGAGGTGTTTTAAATTGTCTTTTGCCTTGAGTGCTAATTTCAGGGGCACCAAGCATGGTCATTGCACATCTAAAACCAATCTCAGCAGATGATTCATCCTGTTGCAAGAAACGGCGAGTAGCTGGATTTAACCAATAAGCCATATCGTTCCAAGAACCACCTTTGTAAACTCTTGATTTATCGTTTACCAAAGTAACGCCTTCATCATTTAGCAATTTATTTTGTTTATCGCGGTATCCTCTCTCATCAGCTTGGTAAGATGTGACCTGTGCTGTTGGATCTGGAGATTTAGAAATAGAATCTGCTCTTTTTGCTAAAGCCTGTTTTTCTGCCCACGTTAATTTCTTTCCAGAATAAGCGTTTTGCTTAATAGGTTTACCATATTTATCTAAAGCAATTTTTCCATTTGCAGCATCAGAAAGTTGTTTGTCCTGAAACTGGTTACCACGATATGGGTTAAACGCATCAGCATTAGTAAATGTACCGGTACGGTAAACATCATTTACCCACTCATTAACGTTTCCAGCCATGTTATACAAACCAAAATCGTTCGCTGTATATGAAATTACTGGAACAGTTAAATCACCTTTATCATTTAATGATCCACCAACACCCATATAATCACCAGGTGCTCTTTTAAAGTTGGCCTGAATCATTCCTCGGGTTTTCTTCTTCGCAGAGCTAACCCCTAAGCCATTCCAAGGATATATTTTATTTTGGTTGATGTTTTCGTATTCTGTATTTCCGATTAAACCCAAAGCCGCGTATTCCCATTCAGCCTCTGTTGGTAAGCGATAAGGTTGCATAATAACACCATCTTCTAATGTGGCATTTCTAGTTGGTTGCCCTTTGCCTCCTCTACCACCGGCAGCACCTACTGATGCGCCAGCTTTTGCATTGTAATCTATTGGAGCATTCTTTCCTTTGTCATCATACTGGCCATTTAAGTAAGCATCCGTATTAAAAGGTTTGTCTGGTCTTGCAGTTGCAGCAGCTGTTGTAGAATTGTTGCCTTTACCAGATGTTCCACCAGCAAGTGTTTTGTAGTCTGTTAAAATTCCTTTTTCGCGAAGAATAAATTCATTCGCCTGAGAAGTTCTCCATTCGCAATAACGAGAAGCCTGTTCCCAAGAAACACCAACAACAGGGTAATCACGGTATGCTGGGTGGCGTAAATAATTATCTACATAAGGTTCGTTGTACGATAAAGCACTGCGCCAAACCAATGTATCGGGCAATTCGTTGTAATAATATTCACGATCTTCAGGATAGCTTACTCTGATCCAATGTAAATATTCTAACCAGTCAGTATTGGAAACTTCAGTTTCATCCATATAAAAAGAAGGAACTGTTACCTGTCTTTTATAATTATAGATGTTTGGTTCAACACCAGCCACTTCAATTGCACTTCCACCAACAACCAAAACTCCACCCTCGATTGGAATTAAGCCTGGCCCCGGAGCGCGTTTGTATTTAGTCGCTACAGCAAAGCCCCCTGGAGTTTTGCTTTTTCTATCCGCATAAGGAATGCCTGTTTTGCTTGAAGCGTTTCCTCCTTTCGAACTGCAGCTAGAAAGGATGCTTACAAGAGATAGACAGGCAAAAGAATATAGTAATAGTTTTTTCATATATACTAGGGAATATAGCCCAAAGGCCATTCAAATGATAAAATTACGTAAATTTAAATGAATAATAAAGTTTGTTGTAACAAAATAGTGAATATATTTTAATCCCATAACGTATTATTATCTAACGTATTGTGTCTGTTTGGTTTTTGAATGGTTTTTTTCTTAAATATTTAACATTCAGTTACATAAATTTTGGAGCATTTATTGCCATGTTTACGCTCCAAACATTAATCTCGTAAAAAAATAAATCATGCTTAAAAAAGTTTCGATCAGTATTTTAGCGCTCTTTGCTATCTTATTCGTGGCTGCAGCCGTTATTCCCACTTTCTTTAAAAAGGAAATTGATGCCAAAATTAAATCTACAATAAACAAAAGTGTAAATGCTAAGGTGGATTTTAAGGATTTAGATCTTAGTTTGATTTCTACATTCCCCAATTTGGGGATAAAAATCAACAACTTGATGATAATTGGGGTAGACAGTTTTGCCAAAGATACTTTAGCAAATGTAAAACAATTGCAATTAAATGTTGATTTGCTTAGCGTTTTGAAAGGGGAGACCTACAAAATTAAATCGATTAACTTAGATCAGCCAAATATTCTAGCTAAGGTTTTAAAAAACGGAAAAGCCAACTGGGACATTATGAAGAAAGATAGCGCTTCTTCAACAACAGACACTGCAAAAACTGCTTTTAAAGTCGCATTACAAAAATATGCTATTGAAAAAGGGAGGATTGTTTATGATGATGCTTCGTTAAACTTTTTTATGGAAATAGATAGCTTAGATCATACGGGCAAAGGTGATTTCACACAGGATCTTTTCACTTTAAAAACACAATCTGATATCGAAAAGCTTACGGTTAAGTATGGTGGAATTCCGTATTTAAATAAGGTTAAACTTAATGCAGATCTTCCGATTGATATTGATATGAAGAACATGAAATTTACTTTTGCTGACAATAAAATTCAACTTAATGAGCTTCTTTTGTCTGCAGTAGGTTATTTAGCTATGCCAAATGCTAACGATATTGTAATGGATTTTAAGTTTGATGCCAAGCAGTCTGAACTTAAAAATTTCCTTTCTCTAATCCCAGCAATTTATAGCTCGAGTTTTAAGGATTTGGAAGCCACCGGAAAGTTTGCCATGAACGGAACGGCAAAAGGAACGTATAATGCTAAATCACTTCCAGCTTTTAACGTAAATTTATCAATAGAAAATGGTAAAATTAAATATCCTTCTTTGCCATCAGCAATTAATAACATTCAGGTTAAATCTCAAATATCCAACCCTGATGGCATAATCGATCATACGGTAGTAAATGTTCCAGCTTTTCACCTGGAATTTGGGCAGGTTCCAGTTGATGGACGATTGCTCTTGAAAAATCCGACTTCTGATCCATTTGTAGATATGGCTTTGAAAGGAAAACTAGATTTAAAACAGCTTACTACAATTTTTCCAATGAAGGATATGACCTTAAGCGGAATTCTAGATGCCGACGTTCAGGCAGCAGGTCGCAAGTCTTCAATTGATAAAGGACAATATGAAGCTTTCAAAGCATCAGGACAGATGATTGCAAGCAACTTTAATTATGCTGGTAAAAATGTTCCGATGCCAGTAAGTGTTCCGACTGCTAAAATGGTTTTTAGTCCTAAGAACATTACCCTAAGTAATTTAACTGCAAAGGTTGGCAAAAGTGATTTTTCAGCAAATGGATCGGTAAATAATTACTTAAGTTATTTCTTTAAGAAAAACCAGGCACTGCAGGGGAATTTTAATTTATCCTCTAACCTAATTGATGTAAACGAGCTGATGGGGCCAAAAGTTAAACCGGATGAAAATACTAAGAAAAGCGATTCTAAGCTATCTGTTTTCGAAGTCCCAGGCAATATAGATTTTACTTTAGCAGCAAAAGCTGGTCGTGTTTTATATGATAATTATGATATTACAAATGCTAAAGGTGCTTTATTGGTAAAAAATAAAACGATCACCTTTAAGGATATGGGCATGAACATGTTGGATGGAACTGTAAATATGAATGGATCTTACGCCACTATTGATCCAAAAAAACCTAAGGTTGATGTAGATTTCGGAATTGAAAAGATGGATATTCAAAAAGCTTTTGGAGCCTTTAATACGGTTAAGTTGCTTGCTCCAGTGGCGAAATTTACAAAGGGCGTATTTTCTACAAACTTAAAGTTCAATTCTGATTTAGACCAAAATATGATGCCTGTTTACTCCTCTATCAATGCATCTGGATTAACCAACATTATCCAGGCTGTATTGGATGGTTTCGAGCCCTTAAATAAACTGGCTTCTGCATTAAGTTCTGATAAGTTTAAAAAGCTAGAACTAAATAATGTAATTACAAAGTTTAAAATTATTGATGGCCGATTGAATGTTTCTCCTTTTGATATTAAAAAAGAAGGAATTGTAATGAATGTCCAAGGATCAAATGGATTAGACCAAACGATGGATTACAATTTGGGATTAAACGTTCCAAGAGCAATGCTGGGTGCAAAGGCAAATGAAACCGCAAATGCAATGATTGCAAAATTAAATAGCAGAGTGGGCACAAACGTGAGCATGAGCGAAACCATTAAGGTAAATGCAGTTTTAGGTGGAACAATTCTAAAACCTACGTTAAGCTTGAAATATGGGGCTGGTGATACAAAAGCTGCAGCTAAAGATGCGGTAAATAATGTAATCGCAGAAAAGAAAGCCGAATTACAAACTAAAGCTCAGGCTAAGGTAGACACAATAAAAGCCAAAGCAACTAAAAAAGTTGAAGATGCGATAGCAGACAAGCTTAATGGCTTTTTCAAAAAGAAAAATAATTAAGAATATTTTGTGTTATGCTAATCAACCTGCTTTTGGATTAGCATAGCACATTAATGGTTTATTTTACTTCTCAACAATCCAAAGTGTAAGAATGAAATACAGGTTTTATGCCGTCTAAATCGTTTAACGATTGTACTACATTTGTAATAATCGGTGCGGTAATAAATCTTGTCTATTTAATCAGTAATTATTTTTGAGATTTGTATGAGTAATTAAAATATAAATACTCATTTTGCGTTATTAAATTATTCCAAAGTTTTAACATTCCGAAATCTAAATTACGTACCTTTAAAGGATGAATTTCAAGTACCTCAGTAAGCTTGCTTTTTCTGCACTCTCATTAGCTTTAGTGTTTGGTAAAACAAATGCTCAAGTTACTATATCTGGTACTCAAACCAACGGAAGCGAATCAAACAACATTGTAACAGCTGTACCCTTTTTGTTAATTACTCCAGACGCAAGAGCAGGAGCCATGGGCGATGCTGGTGTTGCTGTTCCTGGTGATGTGAACTCTGCGAGTATAAATGCTTCAAAACTTGCTTTTCTAGATAAGCCGTACGGATTTTCGCTTTCATACAGTCCTTGGTTAAAAAGCTTGGTTCCAGACATTAACCTTGCTTATTTAGGTGGTTTCTATAAATTAGATGATCGCAATACAATTGGTGCTTCTTTAAGATATTTTTCTCTTGGATCTATTCAGCTAACAGATGTAAATCAACAGGATTTAGGAATTAGCAACCCAAATGAACTGGCCCTGGATTTTTCTTTTGCCAGAAGTTTTGGAGAAGAATTTGCGTTAGGGAGCTCGTTGAGATATATTTACTCAAATTTGGCTTCTGGTCAGTTTTCATCTACCGGTCAGGTTCATGGAGGTAATGCGGTTGCTGTTGATGTTTCAGGTTTGTATAAAACCTCAACTACGCTGTTCGGGAAGAATGCAATTTTATCGGCTGGTGCAAATATTTCAAATATCGGAACTAAAATGAGTTACTCCGATGGTGGGGAAAGTTTTTTCCTTCCGACCAATTTTAAGCTAGGCGGTGCATCAACCATCATAATTGATGACTTAAGTACATTTACATTTGCTTTAGACTTTAATAAATTATTGGTTCCTACGCAGCCTATTTACGATTCGAATAATAATATCGTAAGCGGAAAGAATCCAAATCGCTCGGTACCTGCAGGTATTTTCGGGTCATTTAGTGATGCACCTGGAGGATTTAGCGAGGAGATAAAAGAAGTAGGCATTTCTACAGGTTTAGAATATTGGTACAATCAACAGTTTGCTTTAAGGGCAGGTTATAATTACCAAAGCCCAATGAAAGGCGATAGTAGATATTTCACCTTAGGTGCGGGTTTAAAGTACAATGTTTTCAATATTGATTTTGCTTACCTAATCGCAAATGCACAAACAAGTCCATTGGCAAATACCTTGCGCTTTAGTCTTTTGTTTAACTTTGGCGAAAAGAAGTTAATTAAAAGATAACATCTCTATTTGAATTGGCTTGAATCTCAAGCTTAATTACAGAAAATAATTCATATGAAAATCAGAGTAGGTTTTGGATTCGATGTCCATCAATTAAAAGATCAGCACCCTTTTGTGGTAGGAGGAGTTACATTAGAACATCACAAAGGTGCCTTTGGCCACTCTGATGCCGATGTTTTGCTTCATGCCATTTGCGATGCACTTTTGGGCGCAGCTAATTTACGCGACATAGGCTTTCATTTTAAAAATACAGATGATCGCTGGAAAGGAATTAGCAGTGTAATCTTATTACAGGAAACCGTTAAACTGTTAACCGAAAAAGGCTGGCAGGTTGGAAACATCGATGCCATGCTTTGTTTGGAGGCACCTAAAATCAATCCTCATATTCCTGCAATGCAGGAAAATATAGCTAAGGCCATTGGCATTTCTACGGAAGAAATTTCTATTAAGGCAACAACCAACGAACTTATGGGTTTTGTAGGTAGAGAAGAAGGCGTTGTTGCTTACGCCGTTTGCCTGATAGAAAAAGTTTAACTTCCTTAATTAGCTTTACAACTTTCTTTCTTAAGTGCTAGAGAGAAGGTTGTCAAAACTTGACAAGCTCTTTGTAGCCTAATGTTTGAAGCGCAAATTAACCAAAAACTAAATTTCTTTACGTTTCAATGGAATTAAATCAACAAATAATTTAGGCCCAATATTCAAACAAAACGTGTTACACTTTGAACTGGCAACCACATCATTGCGAAGCACGAAGCAATCTTACTAATTTAGTTTTTGAAACCTTTAGCGACCGCATTAGATTGCTTCGTGCCTCGCAATGACGAATATTCTTAACAAGCCTCATTAAAATTAAGACATAGTCTCCTTAACATTGCCCGTTCTTTTTAACGTTCCCCAGGTTTCTAATTCGCCTTTAATGGCTTTTCTTACCGAACGGAAAAGCACAACGTACATCAATTGTCTCCAGAAAAAACGCTGAGGGAAAATATAAAGTAGGTTTTTGTATTTCTCTTTTTCCATTTTAAAAGCTATCCCTGCAAAAATCATATCCACAATAATGAAGATGATGTAGTAAAATAGCACTTGGCCGAAACCATTATGCAAACTCAAGATTCCAGAAAAACCGGTTAGCGTAAGGTTATTTATGGCGCCCAGCGAGAATAAACCTGTAATGAGTGAGATCAGCATAAATAAATCTGCCAATGGTGAGAATAAAGGCAAAATAATCTGATAGATCAAAATATTAGGCATGCCCACCATACCGAAATAGCCATACTTTTTATTCAGTAGTGTTTTTCTATTTTTCCAGAAGCTTTGCATCACGCCAAAACTCCAACGGAAACGCTGTTTCAAGAGCATGTTAACCGTTTCTGGTGCTTCTGTATATGCAATGGCCGTATCACAGTTTTTTACTTTATAGCCAGCTTTTAAAATTCGCATGGTTAAATCGCAATCCTCAGCAAGGGTATCGATGGTAAAACCGCCAATTTCCAATACCACATCTTTTCTAAAAGCCCCAATTGCACCCGGTACAACCGTAATGGTATTTAGAAGATCAAAAGCTCTTCTATCCATGTTTTGAGCCGTTATGTATTCAATAGATTGCCACTTTGTTATAATATTGTCTGCATTACCAACTTTAACCGTACCTGCAACTGCTGCAATTTTTGGGCTGTAGAAATAGCGCATTAATTCTGTTACGGCATCCGTTTTTAATTGCGTATCGGCATCAATACAGATGATAAATTCTGCAGATGCTTTTGTAATTCCATAGTTTAAAGCCGATGCTTTACCTCCGTTTTCTTTGCGGTAAACTTTTATCTGAGGATGATCTCCAAAGTGCTGGCTTACAATCTCGAAAGTCTTATCTTTAGAGCCATCATCAACAAAAATCAATTCGAAATTTGGATAAGTGGTTTTAAGTAAGCTGTTTAAAGTTTGAATCGCAGTTACTTCTTCGTTATAGGCAGGAATAATAATGCTCACCTTTTCGGTTGGATTTTCGATCAGTTTATATGCATTTCTTATTGATCTTTTGCGTTGGCGGATAGCTAGGTAAGCAATGAAAATGGTTCTAAGTATGGCCAATGCAATTGCTACGGTAAAAATTGCGTTTAAAATCAAATTTCCATAGTAAAAGAAATTTATGAAAAAGTAATCACCAGACCCTGTGAAACCACTATTGGCTGTAGATTGTACCGCAGGCATCAGTTCTGATCTTTTCTTGCCCATTAAATCACCAACCGTTGTAAAAGTATACCCTTTGGCTTTAAAGAATTTTATAATTCTTGGCAATGCGGCAACAGTTGCCTCACGGTTCCCACCAGCATCATGGAGCAATAAAATGTTGCCATTATTTTGCTGTTTTACAACTTCATTAAAAATCTGATCGGCTGTTTTACCAGGTTGCCAATCTTCTGGGTCAATGTATTCTCCAATATTAATGTAGTTTTCTTTCCTACTTTGGGCAACCGGCAAGATTTCAGAAATATTCTGAGGTTCCGCATCTGCATTAAAGGGTGCTCTAAATAAGATGGTACTGTGTCCGGTTACAGCCTCAATTAATCTTCTTGTTGCATTCAGCTCAAATTTAACCCGCCTCGGACCAATGGCAGACATGTCTGGATGGAAAAATGTATGATTTCCGATTTCGTAGCCTTCATTGTATTCTTGCCTTAGCAATTCCATATTTTGCTCAGCCATAATACCCACAACAAAGAAACAGCCTGGAACATTTTCTTTTTTTAAGATACTCATTACCTGCGGAGTGTAAACAGGGTCAGGGCCATCATCAAAAGTTAGGGCTATTTTCTTATCTGCCTCGCCAAATCTTTTAATAACATATTGACTTGGCAAACGGGTATAAATTTGGTTGGCAATTGTAAAATTGGTTTTATCTAATGTAAAGTGAACACTTCCCGGATTTGGGGTTGATACTAAATCCAGGATTTCGCCATCTCCTATATATGAGATTCCACCCATCGTTAACGCAGAAATTTTACGTAAGTCAATTGGCTTTTTCTTTAACGAATCCAAGCTCAAATCTTCAGAAATGAAAGACCATAAACGTTTATCTTCAGATCCCAAGCGCCATAATGCAACACCAGCAATATCCCAGTCATCCGCTTTCCGGATTAAGTTAAAGTAGGTTGCGGCATCTGTAAAATAAACATCATGCTCCATTCCACTACCATCTTTGTAAGAATAATTTAAGTTTGCAGAAGCTGGATTATAATTTATTTTTGATTTAAGATCAACAGCTTTTATAATCGCCTGTTCATAGGTAACAGGAGTGCCGATGCTATTTTTGGGCCAATCGTAACCATAGCATGCAAGTGCCAAAATCACCTTATTGGCATCCATCTTACTACAAATATCATCAAGTTTTTCCTCAACCCATTCTTGGTGAGAAATATCTCCCGCATTACTTTGATCAGAGTGCTGATCGTAAGCCATTAATATAATATAATCGTTATAATGTTGGAGTATTTCTGGTTTATAATCATCATTTTCTGGAGAAATATCCTGCGAAACAATTAAATTCTCGGCATGAAACTGTGTATAGAGATTTTTCATGAAGGCATTAAAGCTATCACCATTCTCTAAATTCAGTTCTTCGAAATCTATATTTATGCCCTTAAATCCGTATTTTTTAGTGATGTTAATTAAATCATAAATCAACTTCTGCTGAGCTGGTTGATTGGATAAAAGCCTTTTTACGGCATCGCCATCCCAATGATCTTTATTGAAATTTGAGACAACGGCAATTGCAGATTTTTTACCTTCTTTAATTACCCTAAGCGCAGCCGTATCGGCCTTATCAACAATAGAATCTCCATTTAAAAAGAAAGATTCGGTAGCAACCATATCTAAATGACCAATATTGCGTTTTAAATCTGACAGTGATTGGCTCGCAGTACCTGCCCAGCTCACATAAAAGGCCATGTTAATTCGCTTATTGTGATTGCCCTTGCGAGATAAAATTCTTTGTTGCCGATCTTTTCTAATTTGTTGAAGCTTAGATTTTTGAATCGAAAAATCTTTATACTGTTGAGATCTCTTTAACTTTTCTAACTGTTTTTGCGTTAAAGGCGAATTGGTATTTATGAAAGGCAAATCGGGATATTGCACCGACGACAAAGTAAAAGCAACGCAAATGATCGCGATGATGAAAACTAAAAAAAATGAACGACTTACCCAGGTAAAAGTATTCCAGCGTTTTTTGTTTTCAGTTTGAAAGATTTGTTTTCCGGACATTTTTCTGTTCTGATTTTATGTAACAAATATCAAGATTCAAAATGAAGATTGTATGAAACTAATTCGAAGGAAAGCCAAACCTGTATTTTATTTCATTGTTAGTCCTGCTCTTCGCTTTACTCCGTTGCACTTCGTGTCCGCTCCGATCAGGTTTATAAACACAAGAAGGTACAAAAAAGCCGACAAATTTTATAAAAAATGCCGGCTCAAAATATATAATTAAACCTGTTTTATTCTTCTAAATAACCAAATCGGCCTTGATTGTAATCTGAAATTGCGTGATTAATTTCTTCTTCGGTATTCATTAAAAATGGGCCGTATTGTACAATAGGCTCATCAATAGGTTCGCCGCTTAAAACTAAAATAACGCTATTTTCTAAAGCTTCAACTTCTATACGTTCGCCCTCATTTTTAAAATGAACAAACATATCCTGATCAGCAATCTCTAAATTATTAACCTTTACTGAACCTTCAATTATCATAAAGCCAGTGTTGTAAGTGCTTTTAAAATGGAACATTGCCTTGCCTGCCTTATTCAATCTTGCATTATATACCTCTATCGGGGTAAATGTACTGGCATTGCCTTTAATACTATTGTAGTTTCCAGCAATTACCTCAATAACGCCACCATCATTTGGCAAAATGAATTTAGCCATATCAACCTGTTTTACAGCTTGATATTTCGGTTTGCTCATTTTGGCTTTAGCCGGAAGATTAACCCACAATTGTACCATTTGGAAAGGTCCTCCAGCTAAACTATAAGTCTGCTCATGGTATTCCTTATGTAAAATCCCACTCGCTGCGGTCATCCATTGCACGTCTCCGGGATAAATGATGCCACTGTTTCCAGAACTATCGTGATGGGCTACTGCTCCATGATAGGCAATTGTTACGGTTTCAAAACCCCGATGTGGGTGTACGCCAACGCCTCTTGGCTCTCGTCTGGCAGAAAATTCGATTTTAGATCCATAATCCATTAAGAAAAATGGGCTCATATCTATTTCGTATCCGCTAGGGAAAAAATTATGTACTCTAAAGCCATCGCCAACCATGTGTGGTGCAGGGGCTTTTAATACCTTTTCTACTTGTTTAACTTCCATTACCTTTAAAAGTTTAAGGCATGGGGCTGAGCGCATATCTTTATTATGCGCCCAACTCAACGCTCTATGCTTGTTTAACGAATTGTAATTCGCCTAAAATGCGTACTTCTTCACTTACCATTACACCACCGGTTTCTAATGCTGCATTCCAGGTTAAACCGAAATCAGAACGGTTAATTTTGCCACTTAAAGTAAAACCAGCTTTTGTATTTCCCCAAGGATCTGTAGCGATGCCACCAAATTCTGCTGTTAATTTAACAGGTTTTGTTTCGCCTTTAATGGTTAAATCACCATTAACAATATAATCGCTTCCATCTTTTTCTACAGAGGTTGATTTGAATTCTATGTGGGCAAATTTTTCTGCATCAAAGAAATCGCCACTTTTTAAATGCGTATCGCGATCTGTGTTGCCTGTATCTAAAGAATCGATATCTCCTTTGAAAGAAATATCAGCATTTTCGAATTCATCGCCTTCAGAAGTTAGATCTGCTGAGAAGGATTTTAAGCTACCTGTTACGGTAGTAATCATTAAGTGTTTTACTTTGAATTGTAATTCGCTGTGGGTTGGATCTAATGTCCATTTAGTAGTTGCCATATCTTTTGTTTTTTGAGATGTTTAATATTAACAACACAAAAGTACAGCACAGCCTTGGAGTAGAAATTGATGTATGTTAATTAAATGAGTGAATTAGAGAATGATAGATTGTATGAATGTTTAACAAACTATCTATTCACGCATTCAAAATTTACGATGGGCGAAAGTGCTTATTGGCTAATTCTTTTCTTACGCGACTTAGAGATTCTGGCGTTATTCCTAAATACGATGCAATCATCCACTGCGGAACGCGGAGTGTAAGATTGGGATATAGTTTTATGAAATCTAGATAACGTTCTTCGGCAGTTGCACTTAGTAGCATATTAATTCTCTTCTGCATAAAGCGGATGGAGTTGTTGAGCAAACGCGTATGCATGGGCTGTAAGCAGGGAACTTTTATTGCCGCCTGCTCCATAAAATCATTTGGCATTAAAACCGCTTCTGTATTTTCGATGGCATCTATAAAAAAGACAGATGCTTCATTATTCATATTATTTCTATCTGATATTAACCAGTTTTCTGGAGCAAACTGAAGAATGTGTTCCTTTCCCTTAGAATCGATAGAGTAAGTTCTCAATAGACCTTTGCAAACAAAAAAGCCATGTTTGCTTATATCTCCGGTATATTGGATAATTTCGTTTTTATCGAATTTCTTTATTTTTAAATCGCCAGAAATGCTGTCGAATTGCTCATCAGTTATTTGTATTTTTTCCTTAAGGTAATTTTTAAACTGATTGATCATAAAGAGACAGATTACTTTTTAACAGGCTTGATATCGGAAAAATCTACACCACATTTGCAATTGCCTCCACAGCCATCTTTCTTAACCTGTAAAGATTTATAAACCAATCGGCCAACATATACCAATGCGACCGCAAAAAGTAAAAAGACTAATAGGGTTTGAATATTCATAGTACAAATATATGGTGCATTTGCTGTTTTGAGTTCAGTTAAATGTAAATTATTAAAAAGCGGGATTTTATCACGGGAAACGGAGTTTACACCGAGTGGGTATATAATGTTTTTTATCACAAATGGCAGAGAAACTATTCTCCATGTGCTTTATACGTTCTTCATGTCCTCTGTGGTTATGAGAATGAACATTACTCCTCCATAAAGCCTACCGTTCCACCTACCCAGTCAAAATCTGCATTGTAGCGCACACCAATCATTTTTCCTTTGCTTAACCTAGCTAAATTAATGCAAAGCTGAGGTTCTCTACCATCTGGCCATAAATACATCATTCTAATTTCGGCTTTTACGCCTCCGTCTGGAGCCTGTACAGCGGGTTCGTAAGTTACCTTGCGCTGTAAAATCCAGTTTTCTGGATCAGGAATGCTTTTAATATCATTTTCGGTTACATCTATAATCACGCCCATTCCTGCAAAAGAAAAAAGTGGTTTTAAAACATAATTTTCCAAATCCGCCGGGATGGTTTCAACCTCATTTAAAAAACGTGTTTCTGGAACAAACTCACTTTTTAAAAAAGGCATGGTGTATTTGCTAATTCTGTAAAACCAATTTGGATGAGTTACCCATTCAATATCCAATGCTTCTCTTGGATCGAAACTGTTTTTGAAAACCTCGGTATTATTGGCAACCTCATCAAAAATAAGGCGATTGTAAATCCGTTTTAATTGGATTTGTTTACCATCTTCTTCATAAAATAATTGTTTGCCTACTTTCTTGATGTCTTCGAGCGCCAAGATTTTTATGCCCAGCATTTTCTGGGTCACGAAGAAATCTATGGCTGTTTTTTGATTTGGCGCATCAACATCCATTAAGGCTACTTCATGTGGCTGATGTTTGCCAATGATCACTTCCTTAAATAATTCGATGTATTTTTCTTCGTTAAAGCCGTTTAAAAAATGATTTACGGAATTGTCAATTTCATAACAATCACGATAAGTTTTTGAGAGATGGTTTTGAAAACCGTACAGCGATGGGAAACCCTGCATTTCGATTAACATAGGAGTTAGTACTCCAGCAGCATTTTTGCAGATTCCAAAATCGAAAGTTAAAAAATGAGGTTGCTCGTTTTCATTGGGAACATTCCAGTTTTCTGGAATGGATTTTTGAGTCAGAGCTTTAAAATTCGGTTGTTTTATCAGATTGATAATTTCTTCGCCAGCTAAAATTAATTTTTCCTTTAACTCCTTTGGAACAAAAACTGGTGTTTCTGCAACTCTGAAAGGTATTTCTGGATAACCATTTTCCAGCTTTTGGATAAAGTTTCGGTATTTTTCTTCGGTAAATTGCTGATTAAATTTATGTCTTTGAGCTGGTATCATATTTTTCCTTTAATAATATCGTCACTGCGAGGCACGAAGCAATCCAAATGCTACAAGTTGATTAGCGAACGTTTTAAGATTGCTTCGTGCCTCGCAATGACGACCGCTTAAAGAATAGATAATATTTATTTTCTGGCTTTACGCCTCCTGAAAATTTCCGATCGCTTTCTGTAAAAAATTTGGCAGAACAACACTTTGGGTAAGTACAATTCTCGCAGGATCATCTAAACTGTTTAGCATATCGAAATATTTAGCCTCGCCATGTGTATCAATAATCACCTTTTTCTTTTCATCTTGAAGCAAGTACATTTTCATGCCCACCGGATCAGCCTCTGGATGAAACTGGGTTCCGATAATTTCATTAGAAAAACGGATCGACATCATACAGCGTTCTAAATCAACATGTTTTCGTTCCTTTTCAATTGCTAAAAGTTTAGCGCCTTTAGCTTCAAAAGCATCAAAATTTGGCTCAATAACCTGCCAATCTCTACTATCAACCGAGAAAAAGGGGTTAGTAATTCCATTAAAAATTTCGTCCTTTTCTCCGTCTTCGGTTAGCGTAATCGGAAAAATTCCAAAAGCATTTGATCGCCGTTCGGTTACATTGCCTAAGTTGTATTTACGACAAGCCAACTGGAAAGAATGACAGATTAAAAAGGCATATTTCTTTTTATCATCGTGCGCTGCATTATAGCTTTCAATCTGATCTAAAAGATTGAAAAAATCATTTTCCCACTGTTCCCCTTTGCTCTCAATCGGGCTTCCGGGACCACCGCTAGAAATGTATGCATCATAATCAATGCTCGGTATTTCTCCCTTTTGTCTTAAATCGAAAATATCGAAAGAGAGATCAATATTGTGTTCGTTTCTAAAGCGGGATAAAATTTCCTGAATTCCCCGCATGCCCTGATTGGGTGCGCCGTTATTCATATCGATAACGGCGACCTTTAAACTAATTTTATCCATTATAATTTACTTTGCACCTATAAGTGTTTGGGTGGTAATATAATCAACCACCGATTCAAAGCTACCAGTTTGTGCGTAAACAGCCAACTGTCTATCAGCCCCAGTACCTTGCTCAAGTATTTTATGAACGTAATTTAAATCATTTCTGCAACCCAAATCATCCACCACATCATCAACAAAATCCAATAATTCTAAAACAAGATTCCGGCAATTAACCTCCATCTCTTTACCAAAATCAATTAAGTTGCCATCAATTCCATAACGGGCAGCACGCCATTTATTTTCGTTAATTAAGGCTCTGGAGTAGCTTATAAACTCCATGTTTTGTAAACGAAGTTTGTACAACTTAGCACATAACGCTTGAAATAATGCAGTAAAAGCCATTGTTTCATCAATAAGCATTGGGCAATCGCAGATGCGGAATTCTACTGTATCAAAGAAAGGATGCACACGAATATCCCACCAAATTTTCTTTGCATTATCCATGCAATTGGTTTTGATAAGCAGTTTTACATAGTTGTCGTAATCTTCAATACTATTAAAAATATCAGGTATGCCGGTTCTCGGAAATTTATCAAAAATTTTAGTTCTAAAAGATTTATAACCTGTATTTCTCGATTCCCAAAAGGGAGAATTTGTTGACAGTGCAAAAACATGTGGCAAAAAATAGCGCACCTGATTTGCAATATGAATCGCAAGTTCTCTAGATTGAAAACCTACATGAACGTGCAATCCAAAAATTAAATTTGAACGGGCAGCTTCCTGTAGTTCGTTTACTATTTCATTATAACGGGGATGTTCTGTTATCAATTGTTTTTCCCAGTGCGAAAATGGGTGTGTGCCAGCTGCGCCAATGCGCAAGCCTTGTTCGCCAGCGAGCTGTGAAACGGTATAACGCAATTGCGAAATTTCTTTTCTTGCCTCTTCTGTTGTTTTGCAAATGCCTGTACCTACCTCTACAACAGCTTGATGCATTTCTGCCTTAACCTGATCTTTGTGGATTTTTTGTGCGGCTTCTACAATTTTTTGGTCATGAGAGGTTAGTTCCCTGGTAACGGGATCAATTACCATGTACTCTTCCTCTATCCCAAGCGTGAATTCATTCATCCTAGTAATGTTTAATTTAGATCCCTTTTATTTTTTTGTTGGTGCTTTTTTTGGTTTAGCTGGCGCCTTTTCAGCAGTTGCTTTTGGTGCGGCAACTTTTTTAGGTGCAGCCGGTTTATCCGCAACTTTAGGTGATGCTTTAGCCATTAAGGGTTTTCCAGCAACCGAAGATTTAATGTATTCGCCCCAAGTTAAATTATCCTGACCATCTTTTTGAGCTTTGGCTCTTTCTATGGCATAATTTGCAGTAGTTTCTACTACCCAGTCAAAATTTTCCTGTCCAACACTTTTAATATCAGCATCTGGTGCAGGGTTACAGAAATCAATAGCGATTGGAATTCCATCTCTTACAGCAAACTCAACAGTATTAAAATCATACCCCAAATACTTACATAACTTAAGCGTATATTCTTCAACTGTTTTTAAGAGTTTTTCGCTTGATGGAGCTTTATCTACGGCGTAACGTAAATGGTGTGGGTTGCGAGGATCGTATTGCATTATGCGAACATGTTTGCCGCCAATGCAATAGCATCTAAAATATTCATCGAAGATAATTTCTTCTTGTAAAAGCATTACCAATTGTTGGGTTCCGCTATGTTTATCAAAGAAATCTTCCTTGTCATGCAATTTGTAAACATCTCTCCATCCGCCACCATCGTAAGGTTTCATGTAAGCCGGAAAGCCGGTGTATTCAAAAATGGCATCCCAATTTAATGGCATGGTTAAGTTAGAAAAAGAATCACCTGTTGTACCTGTTGGATGCTCTCTTGATGGAATCAAAGCGGTTTTTGGCACTGGAACGCCAATTTGTTCTGCCAAGGCATTATTAAAGAACTTTTCATCGGCACTCCACCAAAATGGATTATTGATTACTGCGGTTCCTGTTATTGCGGCATTTTTTAATGATGCACGGTAAAATGGCACATCCTGAGAAATACGATCGATAATTACGGCATAATCTAAAGGTGTATTTTGAAATATTTTTTCGATTTTAACAGCTTCGGCGGTAATGCCCTTTTCTGCCTTTTGGTTAATTCTCTCAATCACGGCTTCAGGAAAAGAACGTTCCTGGCCAAATAAAATCCCTATTTTTTTCATTGGTACTATTATATTTAATTGTGTAATGGGTTAATCGTGTAACTGATTAATTGCTAAATTGTTTTATTGTTAAGTAACACCTATAACTGTGCGATGTAATTTGGAAACATTTCTCTCCAGATTGGCCAATCGTGATCGGCATTTTGTCTGATATCTAACCAATGGTTTATTCCTTTTTGAGCCAGGATGCCAGATAAACGTTCGTTGTCTGGCCTGCACATATCTCTATCGGTTGTGCCCAAAACAATTTTCATGTAATGTAATTCGGGGTTACTGTTGTTCATCAGGTTATCTACCGGATTATTGAAATATACATCGTCATTGTAGAAACCATCCAACTGTCCGGTAATGTCAAATGCACCGCTCATGCTAAACATATGGCTAACCAGCCAAGGATGTCTAAATGCGAAATTGGCTGCGTGATAACCTCCGAAACTACAGCCAGCGGTTATAATTTTGCTGTGCCCGGTTTCATGCCTGGCTAAAGGTGCTACTTCCTCCAAAAGATATTTGTCGTACCAAATGTGATTTTTTACTCTATCTGCGGGATGTATGCTTTTGTTGTACCAGCTTAACTTATCAATGCCATCAGGACAATAAATCTTAATCTTTCCTTCGTTAATAAAACCCTCAACGGAGTCTATTAGTTTGAAATCTTTATTTTCGAAATATCGGCCCATGCTCGTTGGAAACAGTAGAATAGGGATACCACCGTGGCCAAAAGTGAGCATGTCGATCTCAGCACTTAAATTTGGGCTGTACCACTTTTTATGTTCTTCTTTAACCATATTTTAAATTGAATGTTTTAAGATAGAAATTAAATTCAAGAAAAAGAACGTAATTGATCTAAAATAAAAGCTTAGTGTAAAAATTGATTGCTGATAATTAATAGTTTATCAAGATTTGTACCTTTGCCCCGATTTCTGAAACAATAAGCCGTTGTGATCGGGATTTGAATATTATGTATACTACAATTTTATCAGTAAAAGTTAACACCATTAATTTTAAGATTCCTTCTGCTTTTTTAAAGCACGAGGTTGAAATAGATATTTATGTGCCTGAAGGTATTTTGGGCAATGAAAAAATAGAGCTTCTTTTATTAAACGATGGTCAGGATGTGGCCAAAATGAATTTCACCGAAATTTTGGAAGAGGCCCATCACAATAAAAGAAACCACCGATTAATTGTTGTTGCCATAAAAGCCTCTGCCGATCGTTTAATGGAGTACGGTGTTGCAGGTGTTCCCGATTTTAAGGGCCGTGGAGCAAAAGCAGAATTGTATACAGATTTTATTATTAAAGAGCTTTTGCCTTTCGTAAAAAAGAAAATAGCCATGCCAATTACGGGCAGAGTTGCTTATGCAGGTTTTTCATTAGGCGGTTTGTCTGCTTTTGATATTGCATGGAACAATCCTTCGGTATTTGATGCAATTGGTGTTTTTTCTGGTGCGTTTTGGTGGCGCAAAAAGGATTTGGCAAACGGTTATACCGATGCAGATCGGATTATGCATAACTTAATTGATCAAACTTCAACCCGACCAGACATGAAATTCTGGTTAATGACGGGAACTGAAGATGAAAAGGCCGATCGCAATAAAAACCTGATTATCGATTCTATTGATGATACAATTGATGTAGTGAAAGGACTCTTAAATAAAGGCTATAAACGGCCAGAGCATGTATTTTATTACGAAAAAGTAGGCGGTAAACATGATGTTTCAACTTGGGAAAGTGTAATGCCTGCTTTTTTAAATTGGGCGTTCGAGGTTTAGATGTAATCTTTCCTTTTATCTAAGCTTTATCGATTTTGTCAATGTATCAATCGATAAACATGATTTTTTATAAATATTTCTAATATCTAACTTCATTAAATGATAAAAGGATTATTTGAAACACATTTATATGTTGAAGATTTGGAAAGATCAATCGAGTTTTACAAAAATGTATTAGGTTTAGAACAATGTTATTATGAAGAGGGGCGCAGAGCCTCTTTTTTTTGGATAGGAAAACCTAAGGAATTTATGCTCGGCCTTTGGGAAAAGCCAAAAAATGAAATTGACATCAGGCATTTTGCTTTCCGTTGCGATTTAGATGATGTACTGAATAAATCTGTCGATTACCTTAAATCCAAAAATTTACAGCCTTACAATTTTTTGAATGATGGAACAGAAAGACCAATGGTTTTTTCTTGGATGCCTGCTGTTGCAGTTTATTTTCACGATCCAGATGGGCATATTTTAGAATTTATTTCCATTTTGGAAGGAAATGCAAAACCAGAATTAGGAGTAATATCCTACGAAGAATGGCAAGCTTGTTTAAGGTAAAAGCTTTAAATTGATTTTTCGCAAAATGATTACGTAGAAAGCCTTTTTAATGCCTCGCTGGTGGTTGTCAAAAAATTAACCTGGCGTCCATTATTGCTCTCGAAAATAAAATCTGCAATACTTTTGCTTTTGATAAGGCTAAAATCCCCAACAATTATAAGCCGGACACGGTAGTTCGAAAATTTCTGAAGTAGTTCCCCAGCGATCCCATTCTTTAGATTGAAAAAATCTGGGGTTATATTTTGCATGTGAATAATGATCTTTTCAAAATCCTGATAGTACAAGTTGCCCAATAAACCTAAACCATCTTCGGCATTTTTAATGATAATTCCATCAGAAATTACTTCTGCAATTTTGATATTGCCAATGATGTGTTCTTTAATTTCCATTTATTGATCGCTTTGTATATCGCTAAAAAGGACTTGCGATACTGATTTGTTTCCCTGATCGATAAAATTAAAAATATTATTTGAAGTTTGCATTCTTGCTACCCTAGTCCTGTTGAGTAGGAAACTTATGCTTATACTAAAGTAGTTGCTAGATTTGATTTCTTATTAAAAATGAGATAATTACAACATTATCATAGCATTAAATAGTGAGCTATATAGTAGAAAATCCATTTCTAAACACTATCTTTGCGCCAAATTTGAGGCGCATTTTATGCAAAAGATTAGAAATATAGCTATTATAGCACACGTTGACCACGGTAAAACTACATTGGTTGATAAGATTTTACACTCTTGTTCTATTTTTCGTGACAACGAACAAACAGGAGAGTTAATATTGGATAACAACGATTTAGAGCGTGAGCGTGGTATCACAATCGTATCTAAAAACGTATCTGTTCAGTACAAAGACGTAAAAATTAACATTATCGATACACCTGGTCACGCGGATTTTGGCGGTGAGGTAGAGCGTGTTTTGAAAATGGCAGATGGTGTACTTTTACTTTGCGATGCTTTTGAAGGTGCAATGCCTCAAACGCGTTTCGTAACGCAAAAAGCTTTGGCATTGGGTTTAAAACCAATTGTGGTTGTAAACAAAGTGGATAAAGAAAACTGTCGCCCTGAAGAGGTTTATGAGCAAATTTTCGAATTGTTCTTTAATCTTGAAGCAACTGAAGAGCAATTGGATTTCCCAGTAATTTACGGTTCATCTAAACAAGGATGGATGAGTACAGACTGGCAGAAACCAACTACAGATATTTTTGCTTTACTAGATGCGGTTGTGGCTAACATTCCACCTGCACCTATTAACGATGGTACTTTACAAATGCAAATTACTTCGTTAGATTACTCATCTTTCGTAGGCCGTATTGCAATTGGTCGTGTTCACCGTGGTACAATTAAAGAAAACCAGCCGGTTACTTTAATTAAACGCGATGGCAAAATTGTTAAATCAAGAGTAAAAGAACTTTATACTTTCGAAGGTTTAGGAAAAATTCGTGCAACAGAAGTGAGCTCGGGTGATATTTGTGCTGTTGTTGGTATTGATGGTTTTGATATTGGCGATACCATTGCTGATTTCGAAGCACCAGAACAATTACCAGTAATTAGTATTGATGAGCCAACAATGAACATGTTGTTCACCATTAACAATTCTCCATTCTTCGGTAAAGAAGGTAAATTGGTTACTTCACAACGTATCAAAGATCGTTTGATGAAGGAAATGGAGAAAAACCTTGCGCTTAAAGTGGTTGAAACGCAAGGTGCAGATTCATGGTTGGTTTATGGTCGTGGTATTCTGCATTTATCGGTATTAATCGAAACCATGCGCCGCGAAGGTTATGAGTTACAAGTTGGTCAGCCACAGGTTATTGTTAAAGAAATCGATGGTAAAAAACATGAACCAATTGAAACTTTAATTGTAGATGTACCTGGTGATGTTGCTGGTAAAGTAATCGAATTGGTAACTCAACGTAAAGGTGAGTTGTTAATTATGGAGCCAAAAGGCGATTTACAACACTTAGAATTCGAAATCCCATCTCGTGGTATTATCGGTTTACGTAACAACGTATTAACGGCTACCGCTGGTGAGGCGATTATGGCACACCGTTTCAAAGCTTACGAGCCTTGGAAAGGTACAATTCCAGGTCGTTTAAATGGTGTTTTAATCTCTATGGATAAAGGTATGACTACAGCATACTCAATCGATAAGTTACAGGATAGAGGTCGTTTCTTTGTTGATCCAGGAGCTGATATTTACGAAGGCCAGATTTTAGGAGAGCACATTCGTGATAACGATTTGGTAATTAACATTGTTAAAGGAAAAGCATTAACCAACATGCGTGCTTCTGGTACTGATGATAATGCCCGTATCGCACCTGCAATTAAATTCTCGTTAGAAGAAGCAATGGAGTATATCCAAGCCGACGAATATATCGAGGTTACACCACAAAGCATGCGTTTACGTAAAATCTTCTTAACAGAGCAAGAACGTAAAGTTAAAGGCAAGCAATTCGCTTAAAAGGCCTCACCCCAGCCCTCTCCGAAGGAGAGGGAGTTGGGAAATGCTATAAATTAAAGCCTCGATTTAAATCGGGGCTTTTTGCATTTAAGAGCCCCACCTAAATCCTCCCCTGAAGGGAGGACTTGAAAACCTGTAATAGTATGGCAATGTGGACTTAAATCGGAGTTTGAGATTGCTACACTTCGTTTCCCTCTCTTTTGGAGAGGGAGGGATACTAATTTGCCAAAGCAGAAACTTTAATAGGGTGAGGCTTTTTTAGCTTTGACAACTTTCTTTCCTCGAGCTATTAAAGTGTCAAAAACTTAATCGCTCGATTGATTTTCTGTCAGAAATTTTTCATAAAACTTATGGGAATAAAAATCTAACAATTTCATGGCAATTGGTTTTTGCTCGGACATTAATTTTGTTTTGACAAACTAATCAGCCTAATATGATTAATAAGAGCCTATCCTTTTTAGGGATATTTTTATTAAACGCACTTTCTCTTTTACCACTATTTCTATTATATAGATTAGCCGATGCCTTTTACTTACTGATTTTCTACGTTTTTAAATATCGTAGAAAAGTGGTGAAAGAGAATTTATACAATGCTTTTCCCTATAAAAGTGCTGCGGAAATTAATGCTATAGAAAAAGAATACTACAAATTTTTATCCTCACTATTTGTTGAGGTAATTAAAATGAAAAGTATCTCAAAGAAAGAACTTTCAAAACGTGTAAAGTTCAAAAATATAGATTTGGTTGAGGCTTATTTGCAAAATAACGAAAGTGTGCTTTTCTGTTCATCGCATTATGGCAACTACGAATGGGTTTGCATGGCAATAGGATTAAATTTTTCTGGTCAACATTACCCAATTTATAAACCATTAAGCAGCGAAGCATTTGATAATTGGTTTTTTAAAATGAGAAGTAAATTTGGCAATAGGATGGTTGCCATGCGCCAAACTTTAAGGGCAATTCAGTCAAGCAGGGGCACTGCCAATATGTTTACTTTCGGAAGCGACCAAGCACCATCAAAAGATGAATCGAATTATTGGACTAGCTTTCTAAATCAGGAAACATCAGTTCAGTTGGGAATTGAAAAAATTGCAAAAAAGACCAATCGACCTATTTTTTACTTAAAGATTAATTATTTAAAACGTGGTTATTATGAGGTAGATTGTGTGCCAATTTGTTTACAACCTGCAAAAACAGCTGAGTTTGAGATTACAGAAATGCATACTCATTTCCTTGAAGAAATGATTAAAGAAAAACCTGCCTACTGGTTATGGAGCCATAGAAGGTGGAAGTATAAACAAGAGAAAAAAACACCAAAAATTGAAGAAAGAAGACCTGATCTTTCAGGCAGCATGGCTTAAAGCTAAGTTTTGAAATTGTTGCAAAGCCATTTGTAAGGATTTATTTTTTATTATTTTTTATTGATATGATTAAGAAGGAGCTTTCCCATTTGGGAATATTTTTTTTAGGCGTATTATCCCTATTACCACTGTCTGTTTTGTACCTACTTTCAGACGTTGTTTTTTTGTTGATTTATTATGTTTTCGGTTACCGAAGAAAGGTAGTAAGAGAAAATTTATTGAATGCTTTGCCAGAGAAAAACTTAACAGAGCTTATTGTAATAGAAAAACGGTTTTATAAATATTTGTCTGATCTAATTTTCGAAATTATTAAGATGAATAATATTTCTCAAAGCGAGATTAAAAAACGGTTTGTTTTCAATAACAAGGAACAAGTAGAAGCTTATTTTAAATCGGGTAAAAGTGTTTTAATCTGCTCGGCCCATTATGGGAATTGGGAATGGGGTACTTTGGGTATTGGATTAAATTTTTCTGCTAATCATTATCCAATTTACAAACCCCTAAGCAATCCGGTTTTTGATAACTGGTTCAAAAAAGTTCGAAGTAGGTTTGGTAATAAACTCATTCCAATGCGCCAAACTTTAAGGGCTTTGCAGGCAAGCAAAAATGCACCTACTATGTTCAGTTTTGGAAATGACCAAGCACCATCAAAAGACGAATCTCACTACTGGACAAGCTTTATGAATCAGCAAACCTCAATCCAGCTAGGAATTGAAAAGATTGCAAAAAAGACCAATCAGCCAATTTTTTACTTCAAAATCAATTATATCAAAAGGGGATATTATGCTGTTGATTGCGTTCCGATGTGTTTGAATCCGGCGGAAACTAAAGAATTTGAAATTACTGAAATGCATACCCGTTTTCTTGAAGAAATGATTCGTAATGATCCAGCTTATTGGCTATGGAGCCATAGAAGGTGGAAATACAAACCACAGGAAAGGCATTTCGAAACGAGTAAAATGCATCTCACGACACAAGCTTAATCACTTATATTTGTAGGTATAAGTTTGCTCATGATAACCTTTAAAAAAAATCTATTCTATTTCTTTCTGCTGATTATTATTGTTTTCGGTGGGTTATTTATTTGGCGACCCTATCTAATGCGAGTGCTTTATTATCGCACACCAAATGCGGTTACCTATAAAGCATTTCCCCAAGCCATATCGCATAAAAGCGATTCGGTATTTCATTTTATTCGATCTCAGAAACCGAGAAATGATTTAGATACTTTACATGTCTTGGATGGTAATAATCAATCGATCCCATTTGCAGATTATTTTAAAAACGGAAAATTAAATGCATTTCTTGTAATTCGAAATGATAGTATTTTGTATGAAAAATATAGTGCTGGATATAGTGATAGCACGTTAACTACAATATTTTCTGGAGCTAAGAGTATGGTTTCAGTTTTATTGGGAGAAGCCTTGGCTGATGGAAGTATTAAAAGTCTTGAAGACAAAATAATTGAATATATCCCTGCACTGAAAACTAATCCTGCTTTTCAAAACATCACATTAAAAAATCTTTTGGATATGAAATCGGGCTTGGAGTTTCAAGATGCTTTGGGTGGCATTGTAAAAGCTTTCTTTTCTGATGAGGCAAAATATTACTATACGCATGATATGAAAGCAGAGCTGATGAAAGTTAAGCTTGTAAATAAATACGGAACCGTTTGGAAATACAAAAGCATCGATCCTATTTTATTGGGCTGGGTTATTGAGAAAGCCACGAAGAAATCAATAGCACAATATTTCGAGGAAAAGATTTGGCGGAATATCGGTACAGAGTATAATTCAACATGGGGTTTAGATCATCCTAATGGATTGGCAAATACAGCAAGCAGATTTCAGGTTACAGCAATTGATTTTGCCAAAATCGGGCGTTTATATCTAAATATGGGAAGGTATAATCATAAACAGGTTGTTCCAGAAAGTTGGGTAAAGCAATCAATCTCTATCGGAAAAGAAAAACCTGCATCGGCAAAGGGCTGGCAAAAATCTGCGCACCATTATTTATGGTGGATTCCACAGGAAGGGCAAAATGGCGATTATGCGGCTGAAGGGATGCTTGGACAAAGGCTTTATGTAGACCCGAATACCAATACTATTATTGTACAATTTGCCGAGCACGGTGCAGGTAATTATCCGTATCGAAAAATAAGCAGGTATCTAGCTGGCTTGCCATTTAATTATCCAAAATATTAATTTTTTTAACCGCAAAGACCGCAAAGTTATTCGCAAAGAAAATGAAGTTTAGCTTTGTGTTCTCTGCGCTATCCTTAAATTCTTTGCGGTTAAATTTTTAAAATGTTACATTGCTGTTGATGGAAAACCAAGATGTAAAAATTTCGAAAAAGAAACCGATTTTTCCGGTTACACCTGCTTTGCAGAAATACCTGCGGAGCTATCAGCGTGAAGCGAAATTGCCCATCAAATACAGCGATTTGATGCAGTTTAATGAGGCATTCCCATTGATGGATAAATTTGGAAAAGATTCGCTTTGGGAAGGACCGATTTATGCGCAAGATTTAATTGATAAACTTCACGATGGACTGAAAGAAATCTATGCTAATTTAAAAGCCTCAGGAAATCTCCGCATTGTTGAACATAAATACATCGACAAGATAGAATATTGTACTTTCGGAAATACACATCCTTTTAGGATTAGAATTGTAAACCGCTTAAATGATGTTTACGACTATTTCTACATCAAAAAAGCCGATGCTTCAAGAATTTACGGTTTAGAGCTCGAAGAAATTTTATCTCCAAATCAGGTTAACTATTTAGTTGACGGTGATACTTTGGTAGAAGAGCATATTGCCGGAATCCCTGGCGATGTTTTTACCAAAGGACAACTTTATACCCCAGAATTTAATCCAACCAGAATAGCTAAAGAGTTTGTTAAATTTAACGAACGGTGTTTAATTATGCTTTTGGGCGATATGAGGGCGTATAATTTTGTGGTTCAGATTACTCCGGATTTTGATGATATCCAGTTTAGAATTAGGGCAATAGATTTTGATCAGCAATTTTACGAAGGAAATTTGAAGGTTTATTTGCCTCAGTTTTTTAAGGAGAATTTACCGTACGTTAAAATGAGTATGGAACAGCTAACCGAAAAAACAGTTTTACAATATCAGCAGGAAGAAAGATCATCAATTGTGCATCGGGTTAGAAGTGAGCGACATCGTTTAACTGATTTGCGGGATGTTTCTAATAAAGAAGAATTAACAACTCCTGCAAACATCGCTTTGCTTAAACAAAGTATGGCCGATTATTTTAAAGATCAATACTATTTGGGCTGTAAAACGATGACAGATATTATCGAACTGAATATCAAAAATATTATTAGACAGGTAAAGCTTTAAAAAAAAAACGGCTGGCCAAAGCCAACCGTTTTTGAGTGAATCTAGAAAGAGCGTCCAAACTGTTTAGGCATGTTGTCCCTCGTGTACGCCTTCAGCAAATTCCTCTACAATTTTATCGTTAAATGCTGGTAAATCTTTGGGTGTTCTGCTGGTAACCAAACCTTGATCTACCACAACTTCTTCGTCAGACCAATCTGCACCGGCGTTTATTAAATCCTGTGAAATATTTTTTACAGAGGTCATTTTTCTGCCTTTAACCACATCTGCATTAATTAAGGTCTGCGGGCCGTGGCAAATTGCTGCAACGGGCTTTCCAGCTTCAAAAAATGCTTTTACGAAAGCAATTGCATCTTCGTTAACTCTCAATTGATCAGGGTTTAAAACTCCTCCAGGTAAAACTAATCCGTTATAATCATCAGCATTTACTTCGTCGATTGTTTTATCCACATCAACCTCAATTGACCAATGATCGTGATTCCAGGCTTTTATCTTTCCGCTTTTAGAAGATATTATATGAACGGTTGCCCCTTCTTCTTTTAACCTTTTTACAGGTTCTGTTAATTCAACTTCTTCAAATCCGCTTTCTGAAAGTACAGCAATTGTGCGGTTACTTAATTGTCCCATAACTTATTTTTTAAATAGGTGATATATTTAAAGACAGTTGGGGAAAATTATTGTTTTTAGAAATTTGGATTAGTATTGACTTGCTTAAGTGAATTTAACCTAATCGTCATGCTGAATTTATTTCAGCATCTTAGTTATATAGAGATCCTGAAATGAATTCAGGATTACGCAGGCTGTATACAATTGGCAGAAACTATAGATTTAAATCTTAATCATTGGTTCGGCGATGTTTGGCAAAATAAAACATCAAATTAAAGACAATGACAACATGATTAAAAATATTTGGGACTAAACCATAATACTTTGTGAAAATTTTAAAACGTTCTTTTAAGCTTTCGCGGTGTTTTTTCTTGCTCATTCCGCCAACTAAATATTTAGCAACATAGCGATGAACGTTTACAATATTTGATGATTTTTTTGCCGCTTTTATAATCCAATCAATATCGGAGCTGTACTTATATTTTAAATCGTAAGGTGTTGTAATGCTTCTTCTGATATAGATAGCCTGATGACTTATGCTCATTCCAAATTTGAAACTTTTCCAGTCAAAAACCTCTGGTGCTTCGTGTCTTCTTCTCCCTAGATTCTCCCAGTTATCGTTATACATTTCAGTTTCGCCATAATAAATATCAGCACCGGGCGAAGATTCAAAAACATCCTCAACCGTATGTTCATCGTATAGCTCATCACCAGAATTCATAAATAAAACGTAATCGCCTTTGGCCATTGCCAAACCTTTATTCATTGCATCGTAAATGCCCTGATCTTTTTCTGAAACAATTTTTGAAATCTGATTTTTATACCGTTGGATAACCTCTAGCGTACCATCTGTAGAAGCTCCATCAATAACGAGATACTCTATATCTCTAAAGGTCTGATTAATTACAGAGTTTATTGTTCGCTCAATGTCTCGAACGTTGTTGTATACGATGGTGATGATAGAGAGCTTTGGCATATTAATCCATCAATTTTTTTAACGTTTCAACATCAGGTAAAAGCCCTTTATAAGCCGTTGGCAAAACGGTGCTGGTTTTGTAAGTCGAGACTCCCATTGCCTTATTAAAATCTTTAAATGAAAATTCAACGACTTTGTTTTTCTTTTCTTTACAGAGTATAATTCCTATTGATGGTTTTTCATGTGGCTGTTTTATATACTCATCCAAAGCTGATAAATAAAAATTCATTTTGCCCATGTATTCAGGTTTAAATTTACCTGTTTTCAATTCGAAAACAACCAGGCATTGTAAACGGCGATTAAAAAATAATAAATCAAGAAAATATTCTTCATCTTCTACTATTAATCGATATTGATTTCCCATGAAGGCAAAATCTGATCCCAAAGACATTAAGAATTTTTTAATGTTTTGAACAATTTCACTTTCTAATACACGTTCGTCTTTATCCTCGTTGTCCTCAATATTAATAAAATCCAATAGATATTCATCTTTGAATGATTGCAGGGCTTTTTGCCTTATTTCATCATTGGCTATTGTTTTGGAAAAGTTGTTGGGTAAGCTTCCCGTTTTTTGAAAAGTTTGGTTGTTTAAATGATTTTTTAGCGTGCTTAAACTCCAAAATTCGCTTGCTGTTTTTTGAATATAGAATACCCTTTCATCTATTTTCTTTGTTCCTTGTATGATTTCTAAATGATGTGAAAAACTCAAATCAAAAAATGATTTTTCCAATTGGGCCGATAGTGTTGGTCTAAATTTAATATCTTCTAAATCAATTACTTGTAATTTGCCCGACAGTGTCGGTCTAATTTGAGTTTGTTCTTTCCAAGCCTCAAAAAATAGCCTCATTCGCTTAATATTTGTCGCTGAAAAACCTCTTAAACCAGGCAATTCCAATTGTAAATCAGCTGAAAGATTTTCGATAACTTTTGCTCCCCACTTTTCTTCTTCAATTTTGAGAGAAATAAATTTACCTACCGCAAAATAAAGTGTTAAAAGTTCTTTGTTAACGAGAGAAGCAGCCCGATATCGGCTTTGTAAAATGGCCGATTTCAGTGCTTTAATATTATCAAGGTAGGTTTTAGATAATTCCATAAGCATATTTTACTTTGGCTGTAAATCAATCAGCGTTTCGTATAAATCAAGGTGTTTTTCGGCGATAACCTTTTCTGAGAAATTATTAAGAATACTTAATCTGGCCTCTTTTTGTATTTCGGTTTTATTTGGACGATGATACAGCCATTCGATACCATTAGCCAAATCTTCAGCATTTTCATATTCGGCCAAATACCCGTTCTGCATGTGCTTAACCATATCTGGAATTCCTCCGGTTGTAAATGCAATTACAGGGGTGGCACAGGCCAAACTTTCCATCACCGTGTTTGGCAAATTATCTTCTAAAGAGGGAGTGATAAAAGCATCAGCAGCCGAGTAACATTTTGCCAAATGCTCATCCTTATTTATCGTGCCTAAAAAGGTTGTTTTAAAGGGGAAAGTGGGCATCTCCGTATTTTCTTTGTTGCCAAAAATAACCAGTTCTATATTTTCTTTAACAATCCCAGCTCGTCGAGATAAGATTTCTAGCGCCTCAATTAAATATGGTGTTCCCTTATGCTTGTCATTTTTTGAGGGCATAAAACCGCTCATTAAAACAAATTTATCGGGATTGATTTTTAAGATTTTTTTCGCCTCACTTTTAACATAAGGCTTAAAAATATTGGTTTCTATGGTATTTGGAATCACGGTTGCTTTCCGCGTACCAAGCAAACTGCTAAACTTTACCGAGTTGGCCATCCATTTACTTGGTGCCACAATATGAAAGTTTAATTCAGTATATGCTTTCTGTTTTCTTAACCAGGTTTTATGCGAAATATCGTTATCGCCACTGATTTTTAAAATTGGGCAATTGCCACATTGGTGATGAAAATTTTCACAACCATAGCGTACATGGCAACCGCCTGTAAAAGCGTTGCTGTCGTGAAAAGTCCAAACAATTGGCTTTTCAAGTTCATCTAGCTCCGCCAAAAACTTTGGTGTGAGAAAACCGTGATTAATCCAATGCAGGTGAATAACATCTGCACTTTTAACATCTGGATGGTTTTTTATCGATCGGCCAAACCACTGTAAGCTAAATGGCGTTTTAACCGATTTGCTAAGCCACTTTGCAAAATAACGTTCTGATAAAATATTATAGACCGCCTTGGCTTTTTGAATGGGCGATTTACTAAAAGTATCAATTTTCGGGTTTTGCCCAAATTTGTAGTAAACAAGTACTTTAGAATCTACACCACTAGCTTTCAGGGCATCGCTTAGGCGTAGGCAGGCACGTCCTGCACCTCCATTTCCATCATACGTATTTAGGTGTATTATCTTCAAATCAATTCAAAAATACATTAATTGTTTACGATTATAAAAACTGTTGCGTATTTTCATACATCCAAAGCCAAACAAACTAAATCATGATTAAAAACATCTTAAAAACGCTTATAGCAGGCGCTCTGCTATTGCCTTTTGGTGCATTAGCACAAAATCAAACTTATTTTACAGCTTATCCTGCTTTAACGCCCGATGCGCAGACCATAGTATTTAGTTATGATGGCGATATTTGGAAAGTTCCGGTAAAAGGTGGTTTAGCCTCTCGGATTACGGCCATGCAGGGCGAAGAAATTAATCCAAAAATCTCTCCAGATGGTAAATGGATGGCTTTTTCATCCAATCAGTTCGGTAATTACGATGTTTATGTAATGCCAGTTGCAGGTGGAGATATAAAACAATTAACTTTTAATGATGCATCTGACGAAGTTGACAATTGGAGTTTAGATTCAAAAACAATCTATTTTACTTCAGGCCGTTTCAACTCTTTTTCGAGTTATAAAGTAAATGTAAACGGTGGAACGGCCGTTCGTCTTTTCGAAAATTATTTTAACACCACGCACCACATTGCAGAGGCACCGAGTGGCGAATTATTTTTTAGCGATACCTGGGAAAGTATGCGTTTCTCAAATAGAAAACATTATAAGGGCGCTTATAATCCAGATATTCAATCTTATAACCCAAAAACCAAAACTTACAAACAATACACCAATTACATCGGTAAAGATTTTTGGACCAGCGTTGATGCTAAGGGAAATGTTTATTTCGTTTCTGATGAAGGCAACGAGGAATATAACCTATACACTTTTATTAACGGAAAGAAAACAGCACTAACCAATTTTGATACTTCTATAAAACGTCCATTTGTATCTGCGAATGGAACAACCGTGGTTTTTGAGAAGGATTATCAACTTTACACCTACGATGTAGCCTCAAAGAAAACAGAAAAGGTTAACATTAGTGCGTCTCGCAATCAGGTGTTAAGCAAAGAGCAGGAGTATGATGTTCGTGGAAATATTTCGGCTTTCGATGTTTCTCCAGATGCAAAGAAAATCGCATTTGTATCAAGAGGAGAGCTTTTAGTAAGCGATGCCGATGGAAAGTTTATCCGTAAAATAACCAATAGTGGAGAACGGGCCATGCAGTGTAAATGGCTTGCCGATAACAAAACAATTTTATTCAATCAAACTTCCAACGGTTACCAAAACTGGTTTACCTTAACTGGAGATGGAAAAGGAACGCCAAAACAAATTACCAAAGACAAAGCCAATAATCGCGATATTACTTTAAATAAAGCCAAAACTTTGGCTGTTTATTTAAGCGGTAGAAATGAATTAAGATTGCTGGATTTGAAAACCATGGAAAGTAAAACCATTGTTAACGATGAGTTTTGGGCCATTCAAAATTCTACCCCAAGCTTTTCTCCAAACGATCAATATGTGTTGTTTACTGCCTTTAGAAATTTTGAGCAGGACATTTTGGTTCACGAGATTAAAACGAACATAACCATTAATTTAACCAATACAGGGGTTACCGAAACCAGTCCGGCATGGTCGCCTGATGGAAAGTATATTTTCTTTACCAGCGCAAGAACGGAACCTTTTTATCCGTCAGGAGGCGACCATGTACACATTTATCGCATGGCTTTGAACAATTATGATACGCCTTTCCGTTTCGATAAATTTGATGACTTATTTAAGGAAGAAAAGGCAGAACCAAAAGATGTTAAGCCGGGTGTTGCAGATAAAAAGACAAGTAAATCTGCTGATACAGCAAAGAAAAAGACAGATGTTAAACCGACTCCAAAACCCGCTTCTATAATTACAATAAATACCCAGAATATTTTGGATCGAGTGGAATTGGTAAGCTCAGATTTTGGAAATCAGTTTGGAACCGATGCATTTGCCAAAGGCGATAAAACCTATGTTTTCTATTCTTCTAACCAAGATGGCGGAAAGCCAAGTTTATATCGGACAACCATTGAGCCTTTTGAAGCGAACAAAACGGAAAAGGTTGGCGATGGAGAAGATTACTCGATTATTCAAGTTGGCGATAAATTTTTCACCTTGATTGGTGGCGTAATAAATAAGTATAGTCTGGAAGGTAACAAGCAAGATAAGATTGATCACGCTTATAAATTCGCTAGAAACTTAAATGCAGAGTTTAACCAGATGTTTTACGAAACCTGGGTTGGCCTTGATGAGAACTTTTACGATGAAAACTTCCACGGTGTAGATTGGGAAAAAATGAAAACCCGATACTCGGCTTATCTGCCTTATGTAAATAACCGTAGCGATTTAAGAATTTTATTAAACGATATGTTGGGCGAATTGAATTCTTCGCACATGGGCTTTAATAGTTTTGGGACAGAGGAGCGCAAAAACCTAAACTACATAACCAACCAAACGGGCATTATGTTCGATAATGAAAACCCATTTAAGGTAGAACGGATTGTAGCGAAAAGTAATGCCTCTTACGCAAGCGTAAATGTTTTGCCAGGCGATGTTCTAACCAAAGTAAACGGTGTGCAGGTTGATGATAAAATGGATAGGGACTATTATTTCAGCAAACCATCATTAGATAAGGAAATGAGTTTAACCTTTGTGCGTAATGGCAAAGAAGTTTCGGTTAATGTTCATCCAGAAAGCTCGGGTTTGTTAAGAAATAATTTATATGATGAATGGATTGCCAAAAATCGCCAGAATGTAGATAAATGGGGAAACAACCGCATCGCCTATTCTTATATGAAAAATATGGGTGCAGGCGAATTAGAGCGTTTTCTACTGGATATGGTAGAGCAGGAAGAAAATAAAGAGGCTATAATTTTAGATTTACGCTACAATACAGGCGGTAATGTCCACGATGAAGTTTTGAAATTCCTATCTCAAAAACCCTATTTAAAGTGGAAATACCGTGGAGGCAAAATGGCTCCGCAAAGTAATTTTGGACCTGCAGTGAAACCGATAATCTTATTGGTTAACGAACAATCTTTAAGTGATGCGGAAATGACAGCTACCGGATTTAAACAATTGAAACTGGGCAAAATTGTTGGAACGGAAACTTACCGCTGGATTATTTTTACTTCGGCAAAAGGCTTGGTTGATGGTTCTTCATACCGTTTGCCATCTTGGGGCTGTTACACTATGGATGGCAAAAATATTGAGAAAGAGGGGGTTAAACCAGATATTTTTGTGAAAAACACTTTCGAAGATAGATTGGCAGATAAAGATCCACAATTGGAAAAAGCTGTATCAGAAATTTTGAAGGATTTGAAATAGGGCTAATTGGTTAATGGTTTAAATCGGTTAATTGTTCTGGTGTAGTACCATTACAGTTAACCGATTTTTCATTTTCGGTTTTAACAATTAATCAGTTGTACAGTTAACCAAATTTTCCGTTTCTTTGGGATTGAAATATTTTAATGCATGGCAAATTTATTAACGGATAGAGCTTTTTGGGTAAATTATTGGGAAAGTAAAAAAGGACTTGCTGTTGAGTTGCCAGTTGATTACGTATTTCATCGCCAATTGGCAGATGTTATTGAAAAAGGTAAAGTTAAAACGGCCATAGAACTGGGTGGATTTCCGGGTTATTATGCTGTTTTTTTAAAGAAATATTTCAAGCTAGATGTTACCCTTTTAGATTACTTCGTTCACCCGCCTGTTGTAAACGAACTTCTTGATAAAAACGGGTTAACTGAAAAGGATATCCACATCATCGAAACCGATTTGTTTAACTACACGCCAGAACAACAGTATGATTTAGTGCTGAGTTGTGGTTTAATTGAGCATTTTAATGATACTGCAGATATCATTAATCGCCATATTGCTTTTGTAAAACCAGGTGGAACATTGTTTATTACCTTGCCAAACTTTAAAGCTGTTAATGGATGGTTTCAAAAAAACTTTGATAAAGAGAATTATGATAAGCATAATATCGACAGCATGAATCCTGCTTTGCTAAAATCGATTTGCGAAAAGGCAGGATTAAAAGATGTTAAAGCTGGTTATTTTGGCCACTTCAGTGTGTGGTTAGAAAACGAGAATCAGAAATCTGCAGGTGTGCGTTTATTCAAAAAGATGGTTTGGTTAACAGGTAAGGTTTTTACCAAAATTATTCCTTTCGAAAGCAAAAGTTTATCACCTTATATTATTCTGGAAGCTAGAAAATAGATTTCTACTGCGTTTTCTTATAAATTCCGAATTCGCTTAAGGTAATACAAACCGGCGATTTCGTAATGTTTAATCTGATTTTAGAGGTTGTAACTGGTTGATCTAACTTAATTAATCGCTTGGCGCCAATACTTGTTCCATCGTAAATTTTTTTCCATTTATTGTTTTCTAAAATCTCAATATTGTAAGCTTCAATCCGCTGTCCTAATGGGATGTATTCTTGTAAACTGATAATATCAAAAGTTTTGTTGCTTTTTAAATCGACTTCTAAACTCGCTTCATGCACTTTATCCATTGTAGCCCAATAGCTTTCTTTATTATTGTCTAATAGAGTTATAACATTGTAGTTTTTGCCTCGGGTATTGCTTGGCATTATGTGCGCATCTTTGGCAAGGTTTTTTGCAAAGGTATGTTTAACCAAATCTCCAAATGCTTTTAAGGCAACTACATCGTCTTGGTGTAATTGTCCGCGGGTATCTGGCGCCAAGCCTAAATCTAAACCCGCCCCTCGACCAACGCTTTTGAGATATAAATCGAATAACATCTCTGGGGTTTTTGGTTTTTCGTTCGGGTGATAAAACCAGCCTTTACGTAGTGGCACATCACATTCCGCAGGCATCCAAAATTTACCATTTCTAATCCCTTCCGGGCTTTGAGGATAATTTGCCTGACCAGGTACCGCGACATTTTTTCCCTCCGGTGGAAGCGGTGTAAAGGTTTCCCAACTTGTTTCTGATGCATTTCCATTCTCATTACCAACCCAACGGATATCTAAACCAATATCGCTAAAAATATTGGCCATGGGTTGCATTTTACGGGTTATTGCCCAAGTGTTATTCCAATCGTAATATGTTGTATTATCTATCGAATGATGCTCTTTTGTTCCGCCATAATATCCATCTCCACCATTTGCCCCATCGTGCCAACTCATAAAAAGTTCACCATAATTGCTGTATAATTCTTTAAGCTGGGCATGATATATGGCTAAGTATTCAGCAGTTCCATATTTTGGATTATTTCTATCCCACGGGGAGCAATAAATCCCGAATTTTAATCCATTTTTACGGGCAGTTTGCTCCATTTCTTTAACTAAATCTCCTTTTCCGTTTCTAAAAGGACTTTTGCTAATATTGTATTCGGTTGTTTTTGTTGGCCAGAGCGCAAAACCATCGTGATGCTTTGCCACTAAAATTATGCCTTTTAATCCCCCGGCTTTGGCGGCTTTAATAATTTGATCTGCATTAAAATCGGTAGGGTTGAAGCTTTTTGGATCAGCATCTCCATAACCCCATTCCTTATTTTCGAAAGTAGTTGGCGTGAAATGAATTAGACCATAAACTTCTATATCGTGCCATGCCAGTTGCCTTTTAGATGGAAGTGCCCCATAAGGTTTGGGTGGGTTTTGTGCGAAAATAGTTATCGGATATTGTAATAAAAGAATAAACAATAGTCTCATAATCATAGCTTAGATAAACCAAATTACAAAGAAATGTTAAGAATATTCAATTGTTATTTTGAGAAATATTGAGCAAGTTTTTCCTTTACAAAGCGCTTGATTCTCGAAGCTAAATTCCCTTTTCTGTTGGCCAGAAAATTCTTAATGGTTTGATAAGCTTCTTGATTCTCCTTTATTACATCTGGAAACTGCGTAATGGGTTTTGGATTGATGATCACATTGTAAATATCATTAATTCCAGAGTGAACGCCAGTACCATCGTGGCCAATATTATTAACCAACGACTGGGAAGGATTTAAGGTTAAGCCACCTTTTAGAAAAATCGATGCATACCAACGGATTGCCCAACTGTTGTTTTTTCCTTTTTTAAATTCCTGCATTTGCTTCCAGAAATTCATGCTGTTATCAATAGAAAATGCCGATTTCTTTTTTTTGTCGAATTGCTTTAAGAGCGTATCGATATTAGGCTCAAAGTTTTTCCAGGCTCTATCCCAAGTTGCCCAGCCCCAGCTTGTAGCCGCTCTATAAAAAAAAGCCTGTGGTAAATTTTCTGATTTTAAGGGGTACATGTATGCGCCTATGTGCATCACTTTTTCCTCCTCGCGGAAGCGGTTTAAAGAATCGTTGAAATAAGTAAGGGTATGTGGCGAAGTAATTAAATCATCTTCAAAAACGATTACCTTCCCATAATCGTTTATGAGTTGTGTTACACCTGCTATAACCGAATTGGCTAAGCCTGAATTTTCTTTTCGCTCAATAACCTTGACAGATTTGAAACCATCAATTTTATTAATTATCGATCTTACCTCCGCAACTTTTTCTTCATCCTGTGGCGTTTTTGCACCATCAGAAAATATATACAAACGACTTTCGGCTGCGAGATTGTTTTGTTGCAAAAACTTTAAGGTACGCGAAGTATGCTGCGGACGATTATATACGAAAAGTGCTATCGGGGCAAGGTTTTGCATATTGTTATCTATTTTTTACTACATAAGAAATTTAAGGAACATATAAGCTGGGTGTAAAACAGATTAATAAATCGATTCATATATATCATTAACATAAGTTTTTTGCCCCTCGCTAAATATGTGTAGACAATTAAAATTGATCATCAGTCCCATTGGTTGTTTCAGCAACTTCATATAAGTTAATAATTGTGCAACATGAATAGGTTGAATGCTTTCCACTGATTTAAATTCTACAATTAAAGTGTCTTCAACTAATAAATCGCAACGTAATTCTGCATCGAGCTCTAGTCCTTTATAATTTATTGGTATGATTAATTCGGATTTAAAATTAATGTTTTTTGCTTTTAGCCCATGGATCATGCATTTATGATAGGTGCATTCCAGTAAGCCTGGGCCTAAAGCTTTGTGCACTTCAATTGCTGCTCCGTTAACTTTATAAACTAAATTTTTTAAATAATCCCTAGTCAAAATCATATTACGCTCTTTAAGTTTAGGTCAAACTATAAAGGGATGTTTTAGTGAATAGAGATTAACGAAATATAAACTTATATTTTCTTACATTTCTTATATGGTAAATTCTAAAATATATGCAAGTTAGAATCCGATTTTTGGGTTAAAACCGTATAAGCATTTGCAAACTGTTCCTTTTTCTTTTCTCCGAGAAGGTTTCCCAAAGTTTTTTTAATTCGATATTCCAACTCGATTTTTAAATTCTTTGTAAAGGTTTTTGGCGCTTTTCTGTTTACAAACTCATTAAACTTAACTGTTTCTGGAGCAGTCATTGAAACCTTATCTTCAAGAACTTCCAAACCCTCGCTTTGCAACAAAAACCTTAAGGATGTTGGCGTATACATATTAATGTGGCCATAATCCAGAAAGTGTTTCATTCGCTTGTCAACACCAAAACGATAATCTTTTGGCACTTCTACAACGATGTATTTTGCTACCCTTTTCAGTTCCCTAATCAAAATCCGTTCGTGTTCTACATGTTCTAGCACATGAGCCAAAATGATTAAATCGAAAGAATCATCTTCATAAGGGATTTTGTATCCATCAAAAGTCTGTGCTTCTTTAAGGTGAGAAAGTTTTCTTTCATTAATTAATTCTACACCACTTTGAGCAATTTCTAAAGCATAAAGCTCTGGAGCAAAACTCCATTCGTTTAAAAAATGAAGAATACTTCCATCGCCAGCCCCAACTTCTAAAACTTTTTTGGGCTTAATGCTTTTACAAACATCAACTATGTTTTGAGCCTTATATTTTGCGCCAAGCATTCGCCAGGCAACATCGCTATTGGTATAAAAATTATCGTAGGCTGTTTTTACTTCTTCGCTAAGCATAATTTAGTTAATAGATGTTATATGCCTAAACAATTATCAGCCTTATAAAAAACGGAGGTTGCTTTTTCGTAAAAAAGACCCGGAGAAATCCCGCTGAAACTTAATTCTTTAAAGCCTTTTTCCTTAAGAAAAATCCTTGCGGGATTGTAAACCTCACGTTCACTATCATCTAAAACAATTACGCCATCACTGCTCAATGCATCTACGCTATGTTTGCAACAGTTTACCCGATCACGGCCATCAACAATAATGATCTCGAATTTTTTGTTTAGCAGGGAGGCTTTTTTCGAATATTCGCCATTCTTTTCCAGTTTGCAAAAAATCATTTCGGCATTTGCCGGACTTGTATTTTTAACCATATCAAACCAGCCTTTATCATGCTCTACAGAAGTAACCGTACCGGCTTTTTTGGCGTAAAATATTGTTGAGCTTCCAGATCCGTACTCAAAAATGTTCTGAGTATTGTTTATCCTTTCCTTAATAAAATCGATAAAAGAATAGGTTACCCATGGTAAAGCTTCGCCTTTGCCATCTACAGCTTGTTTTTTATCAAAAGCGGTAAACCAGCCAATGCTGTTTAAATAGCCTTTATGCCCGTAAGATAATAATGCTTTTAGCCTACTGGGCTTAGCAATTAGAGTTGTTAATGCTTTAAGAGTACTCAACGTTTAAATATTTTTTGAAATGCTGTGACCAAAAATAATGATTTTAACATCATTATACCTTGTTGCCTAGTTTTAGGAATTAATAATATGAAAAAGGTTGCCGTAAAATAAGCAATAAGTGTTGCAAGCGCAGCGCCCATTATTCCATACTTCGGAATCCAAATAATGTTTAAGATTATGTTTACAATGGCACCCATTCCTGTTCTTAACATAGAAAGTTTTGTGTAACCCTCTGCAATTAAATATTGCCCACTTGCGCTACCCAAGAAAACGAAAAGGCCGGCCCAAACGTGAACCGATAAAACATGTGCAGCATCCCAAAATTCTGGTTTATATACAATGTGATATATAATTGGAGAAGCAAATGTCATAAATACCGCTACACTTAAACTTATCCAAACCATAATGTCGTACATGTTCTGTAAGCGTTTTATATACCTTTCTGGATCATCTCTTTTGGCATTCATAATTGCTGGGAAAACAGATGTAACGATTGCAACTGGAATAAAATACCAACTCTCGCTTAAAGAAACAACTGTAGAATAAATTCCCAAGGCCCCAGTTCCAAGATAATTTTCGACCATTATTTGGTCTATCTTCATATACACCGAGACCAAAACGGCAGAGAATGCCAAGGGCCAAGAATGTTTAAGTAAATATTTAGCCAGTTTAGAATCGAACATCCATTTAAAAACACTTCCAGCTTTTATTTGATAAAAATATATGTAACCTGTAGCTAGAATAATGGTATCTAATAATAAGGCAAAAACAAACCATTTAACACTTAGTGCTAAAAATATAAAAATCAGCTTTAGTAATGCAGAGCAGATATTTCCAAAAACCTGAACACGCATAACATATTTGGCCTGCACTTTCGATTGAAAGTAGCTATCTGGAATATAAAAAGCCTGTGTTATGCCTGTTAAACCAACAATTAAAACATAGCTAATTGGTGTTTCAATAGGTTTGTGTGCATTCAATAAGATATAGGTAAAATATATTAATGGGATAATGATTATGCCACCAATTATTTTAAGCCAAAATGACGTTCCTAATAACTTATCCCTTTGTTCTGGGTTTCGAAGAAGCTCTCTCGTTGTAAAACCATCTAATCCGAGAGCTGCCGCGGCTACAAAAAATGTTGTAAATGCCGTTGGATAATTTAAAATCCCATTTAGGGTTTTTCCCAAATAGTTGGTAATTGCAAAGCCAACAAGGATTTTGATAACCAAACTACCAACCCTGGCCATCATCAGCCAACCTGTATTTTTTAAATACTTGTTAAATGCCTCTTCATCAAAACCTTTTATAGCGGGTAATTTCATTAACGCAAAGATGTAAAATTTAAATGCTTTGCTGAAAACTCTTTTCTATGCGAACCAATTGTTTTAAATGGTGCTTCAAATGGATTTCTATAAATCTTAACCATTGTTTTGCATTTAAAAAGCCCAATCTGGGATGTTTGGTTTTCGAATTTGTTTTCGCTTTTGAAATTAAAGGATATACCTCATCCAAAACTTTTTCAAATTCCAGAATGAAATCCAGAGCATCGGTTTTACTTATTTTTTTTACCCTTTCGGCCAACCTTTTCGGAACTTTATATTTTCTTGCTGGTGGCAATGAGCCAAAAAATAAAATCGTTTTAACAGCAAAGTGCGTAGGCTGATCTTCTCCTTTACCTTTTGCGCTATTTTCAAGAGCGATTAAAGAAAGTAAACTCGAATCGAAGATGTGGGAATAAACTTCGCTATAGCTCCAGCCATTAATTGGAGGTGTATTTTGGAAAACGTCATCAGAATACAAAGAAAGTTTTGTCTTGTAAGCATTAACAATTTGGTGTAAAGAGGTTTTGGTCTTACTTGTATTCATAAATAAAGATAGTAGATAAGCTTAAAATAAAATCAATAACTCCTCCAAATGTGCAATTTCTCTTTTCACATCCTCTGGCTTTTCTTTTTTTGTCGGATTAAAGAAAATCGCATCCATTCCAAAATTTAAGGCGCCATAAATATCCGCTTCCAAACTATCACCAATCATAATACTCTCCGCTTTATTCGCTTTTGCTTTATCTAATGCAAATTCGAAAATTAACGGATTTGGTTTGTTAACCCCAACATCTTCAGAAATAATCACGTTGGTGAAGTAAGGGTTAAGTCCAGATAAATCCATTTTGGTTAAAGTGGTCTCTTTAAACCCATTGGAAATTATGTGTAAGGTATACTTTTGTCGAAGATAGGTTAAAACATTTTCGGCACCCTCAAATAAATTGGTTTTGGTAGGCGAGATGTTTACATAATCATCTTCAAATTGATGCGGAACTACATCTGGCTGAATGCCCAATTGAGTAAAGGTTTTGCTAAAACGTTCGGCCCTTAAAAAGTCTTTGGTAATTTTTCCCAAATGATAATCTGCCCAAAGCTGATGGTTGTTTTCTGTGTATGTTGTGATAAAATCTGAACAGGAAGTTAAACCTAAATCATGCAATTTATAGGTATGATAAAGCTCGTTTAAAGTTTCTTCGGCATTGCGATCGAAATCCCATATGGTATGATCTAAATCGAAGAAAATATGTTTTTTTTGATGTTGCAATGTTTTAAGGTTGATTGGTTTGTGGGCAAAGGTAGGTAATTAAGCAGACTATAAATACGGTGAAACTTTCGTGGTAATTTCTTCGATTAATTCTTCATCCATATATTGATAATCATCAGGAATGTCCAGTACAATTAATTCCTTTCCGGTTATTTCTTCCCTAAATTTTTCGGTAATTCTTTGCTTATGTTTCTTCTCCATTACAAAGATTAAATTTGCCCATGCAATGTGTTTTGCATTAATTTTTACCCTCGCTGATGGCTCTGTCCCGGCAGATTTTACATTGTGTTCTTGATGATTTTGATAAATGGTTTCGGCAGTAGCGCTTCTCCATTTATTTCTGCTACACACAAAGAGGATGTTCATTCAGTCTAATTCCTTAAGTAAAAGTATACGATATGACTTCAGGCTTTCAGTTTTTACTTGCCACAGATTCTTAATTTCTGTAACTCCAATTAAAAAGATAACGGATTTTTTTAATCTGTAAATCTGTGGCTTTATATTACTTTAATTCTGTTTACACTTTTTCGCCATAGGCCAAATCGCCGGCATCACCCAAACCTGGCACGATGTACGACTTGCTTGTCATTTCTTCATCAATAGCCCCAAGCCATAATTTAGCTTTTGGCAGGTTTGCCCGTACATGCATAACGCCCTCGGTACTGGCTATTGCGGCAACGATATGCAGTTCGCTAATTTTATAACGATTAATCAATTCTTTACAGCACATCACCATGCTTTGCCCGGTCGCCAACATCGGATCGGCCATAATTAAGACTCTTCCGTCTAAATCTGGTGTAGAAACATAATCCATCTGAATAATAAAATCTCCACTTTTTTCTACTTTTCTATAGGCGGAGATAAAGCAACATTCGGCCTGATCAAAGATATTCAGCAAGCCTTGTTGTAATGGAAGACCGGCTCTTAAGATGGTTGCTAAAACAGGCTGATGTTCCAACACTTCGCATGGCGATAAGCCTAAAGGCGTTGTAACCTCTTTTGATTTATAGGTTAACGTTTTACTGATCTCGTAAGCAAAAAACTCGCCAACGCGTTCCAGATTTTTCCGAAAACGCATAGAATCTTTCTGGATTTCCTGATCTCGAAGTTCTGCAACAAAGGTGTTTGCGATGGATTTTGTTTTGCTGAGGTTAAAAATCATAATAAGCTTTTTCTGGCGGTGCGATAAAAATGCACTTTATTTAAGTTTTAAATTTAGGGTTTATAAAGGAAAATGCCCGTTCCTATCCTAAATTTATGCATTAATTTATCCCGCAGATTTAAGCATTTCGTTAAATACAGTTTTTAGCTTTTTGTATTTGTAATTATTAGACAAACTTCTGAGTTGCCAACTGCTGAAAAAAGCACCATCAACAACTTTTACGGCATCAATGTAATCATTAACAATTTTCTTGGCTTCTTCCAGATGTTTAAATTGTAACACGCTATCGCTAATGCAATAAGATTTCACACTTAAGGGGGTTACTTTTTCCAATTGTAAGTCGTACCAATTGAAAGGTGTACATGTTCCTGCTCTAAAACCTGCAGTATCGGCATAACCCATAGAGTAATCTGAATTAATGCCAGAATTTAGGAGATTTAAATAGCAGATTGGAAAACGTAAAACTTCCAATTGCTGACTGTTCAGATTGATTTGTTCGGGATGTATTTTCTTGAGTTTTGATACGGCTTCCTTAATGCCGCTAACGTTCTGTGTTTCGTTATCACAAGGCTTTAATAAGCCAACTGATTTTTCTGCCAGCAAATTTGAAATTCCATTTCTTCGAATATATTCATCCGGTACATTGGGGAAGCCGATGAAGAAAAGCGGATTGTTTTTTTTATCAAGAGATTTTTCCAAATCAGCTAGAACTGCCTCGTTATCAACACCCAAACCTGTAATTTTATCAAATTTTGAAGTTAGATAAACATTCTCTTTTTTAAATACCGAGCTGATAAAAAACTTGGTTTTAGATAAAAAACCATCAGGCACATTGGGTGTAATGGTAAAATTTATGGTAGGCTGCTGAACAAATTTTTTATCATAAAACTTAAAGCCGGGGTATTTCTTTAGGATTAAATTTTTTAAAATAAGCGCCCATTCATCAATAATCGGCTTATCTAAAATCCTCCATTTATATTGATGGCTTTTATTTGCTTTGAAATCTTCTGTAGATGTTTTTTGATGAAGATATTCTTCGTACCGGCTTACGATAAAGAACGAAGCGGCAAAAACATCAAAAGGCAATAGAGAATCTTTAACCGGAAAGGGAACCTGATATTCTCCAAACAAAGTAGTTTTTAAATTAAATTCCTCAACCTTGTTTGATAGAAGTAGAGATGTGCTTTTGAAAAACAACTCATCTGCTAAGGGCAATTCCCCATAACTAATTTTTATATTATCGCTTTGCAAAAAATACTGACTGTTGCCTGTAAATTCTACCTCAGCTTTCAAAATATCTTTAAAAATAAAATTGAAGATATACTTTATTCGAGGAGTTAATAATGTAGAGAAGACGATTAAATGCATACTTATTTAAACAAATTGGCACTGTATAACTAAGATTACAAACAATTTTTCCCAAGTAAAATTATCTCTTCACCATTTACTTACATTATTGGGATATTAAACTTAAAACTTTTTTTAACCTTAATTTAATATCTAATACAAAAATTACAATTAAAAGTTTGCCGTGAAGGTTTTGTCTGGATAAAGAATTTTGGTGCTTTTTCGGGTTGATGCTTTTACAATATGAACGATACTCATCTGATCATCAAACATATCGTACAAAATAGTATCATTAACCTCAACAGATTTTATTGTAGGAATTTTTTCTACTTCTAAATAAATATTCGTGGCTTCATGATCGATTTCAAAACCAATATAATTTAATGCAACAGACTTGCCGTTTGCTTTTAGTTGCAGGTGTGTTGTTAAATATTTTTTAACCAGATCATCCATTTTTTGCTTTAAAGCAGGGTTGGATAAGTCGGTTTTTTGTTTGTAAAGCTTAACTAAAATAGATTCGAAGTCATCAGTAAAAATTCTTGCGCTAATTTCTAAGGTTTTATCCTTTGCATTGAAATTTACCTCAGTTGTGCTTACATGTAAGGGGTGTTTTTTGCCATTTATGATTCCGCTTAATGCGAAAACAAGAAATATGGTAACAAATTTGGTATTTAACAGATGCATTGATAACAATTTTGCCTTTTTAACAATTAATACTTTAATTTTAAGCTTTCAAAAGTACTAAAGCTTCATGCATAAAGCTAATTTATTATCATGCCGTTACAAGATTTCGTATTTTACTTTAAACTTGGCTGGGAACATATTATAAGTGCCGATGCTTTAGATCATCAGCTGTTTGTTTTAGCCTTAGTTGCAATTTATAGTTATAGAAACTTAAAACAGGTCTTAATTTTGGTAACTGCTTTTACAATCGGTCATTCCCTAACATTACTTTTAAGTGTTTTAGATGTGATCAGATTTGAAAGCAAATGGGTAGAATTTTTAATCCCCTGCACGATAGTAATAACGGCGTTGAGTAATTTATTCAGAAAAGATTTTTCACTTAAATCGGTTAAGATAAATTACTATTTAGCTTTGGGCTTTGGCTTAATCCATGGGATGGGATTTGCAAATTCGATTCGGATTATGCTTGCTAAAGACCAAAATATAGGCTGGGGATTATTCGGCTTTAATGTAGGTTTAGAAGCTGGTCAGGTATTTATGGTTGCAATTATTTTGGCCATAACCTGGATTGTTTTTAACTATACCCATATAAAGCGCCTAAGTTGGGTATTATTTATTTCGGCAGCCGTATTTAGCCTGGCTTTAAAAATGGCTTTAGAGAGAATTCCCTTTTAACAAAATAACAAACATGAATAAACTGTTTACTTTAACCGGCCTCCTGCTTTTTACCGGCAGTTTGGCTATCGCTCAAGACATTCAGAACAATCCTGGGAGCAACCATGGAAATAAGTTTGAGCAACTAGGTACAATTTTACCTACACCGAACGAGCAAAGAACCGCAAGTGGTGCACCTGGTGTAAAATATTGGCAACAACGTGCCGATTATAATATTAAGTGCGAGCTTGATGAAACAAATCTTTTGCTTACAGGCTCGGAAACGGTAACCTATACCAATAACTCTCCAGATCCATTAACTTACATCTGGTTACAGCTTGATGAAAATGAGCACAGTACCGATAAAAGTGCCAACTATCAGGATGCGACTAAACTTCCTTTGATGGGAACTACTCAAAACATTGATCAGTTAAGTTCAAAAACCAATAACGGAAATGGAATCAACATCATTAAACTAACAGATGCCACAGGCAAAAAATTAGTATACACGGTAAATAAAACGATGATGAGAATCGAATTGCCCGTTGCGCTAAGAACAGGCCAAAAATTCATCTTCAATGTAGATTGGAACTACAAGATTACCGATAGAATGAGCGTTGGTGGCCGTGGTGGCTACGAGTTTTTCCCTGCTGATGGAAACTATTTATTTACGATGACGCAATGGTACCCGCGTCTATGTGTGTATAGTGATTTCCAGGGATGGCAAAATCATCAGTTTACAGGTAGAGGCGAGTTTGCTTTAACTTTTGGTGATTTCAAAGTTCAAATGACAGTTCCTGCCGATCATTTAATTGGAGCAACGGGCGAATGTATTAACTACAGCGCAGTTTTAAATCCAACTCAATTAAGCAGATACAATGCTGCCAAAATCGCAGCTGCTCCTGTAGAAATTCAAACTTTGGCAGAAGCTAAAACTGCTGAAACCAAAAAAGCAACGACTAAAAAAACCTGGGTTTTCCAAGCCAACAATGTTCGCGATTTTGCATGGACAGCTTCTCGTAAATTTATCTGGGATGCGATGCCTCAAAAAATTCAAGCCAATAACAATACTGTTATGTGTATGAGTTTTTACGGAAAAGAAGCCTATAACTTGTACAGCAAATTTTCTACAAGAGCAGTAGCCCATACCATTAAAACTTATTCAGATTTTACAATTCCTTATCCTTATCCAGTTGCACAAAGCATCGAAGCCGCAAACGGAATGGAATATCCGATGATCTGCTTTAATTATGGTCGTACAGATGCTGACGGAACTTATAGCGAAAGCACAAAAAATGGAATGCTCGGCGTAATTATCCACGAGGTTGGACACAATTTCTTCCCAATGATTGTTAATAGCGATGAGCGCCAATGGACTTGGATGGACGAAGGTTTAAACTCTTTTGTTGAGTATTTAACCGAAGAACTTTGGGATAATACTTTCCCAAGTAAAAAAGGTCCAGCCTACACCATTGTGGATTACATGAAACTACCTAAGGATGAATTGGAACCCATTATGACCAATTCTGAAAACATTGCTCGTTTTGGTCCGAATGCATATTCTAAGCCAGCAACCGGATTAAACATTCTTCGTGAAACCATTATGGGCAGAGAGCTTTTTGACTATGCTTTTAAAGAATATTCAAGAAGATGGGCATTTAAACATCCTCAGCCTGCAGATCTCTTCCGTACGATGGAAGATGCAAGTGGCGAAGATTTAGATTGGTTTTGGAGAGGTTGGTTTTATGGAACAGAACCTTGCGATATCTCTTTGGATAGCGTGAAATTTGCAAAAGCAGATTTTCCAACAACATTGCCAGCAGCAAGATCGAGAATGGTTAAAATTGATAGGCCTGCTGTAAATGCATTTCAGGATATTTCTAAAATCAGAAACAGAGAAGATAAGAAAATAGGGTTCTATACGGATAAAAATACCGCAGCTCAAGATTTCTATTATAAATACGATAGAGGTTTAGTTTCAGTTGATACAACGACGGCAACTAAGGTTGAAACACCAATTCCGTTAGATGTTGTTGCCGAAAATGATCAGCAGAAATATCAAAACAAATATTTCTACGAATTAGATTTTAGCAACAAAGGCGGTTTGGTAATGCCGATTATTGTTGAGTTTACCTACAAAGATGGAACAAAGGAAATAGATCGCATTCCGGCTCAAATTTGGAGGCATAACGAACTAAAAACATCTAAATTCTATGTTAAGGATAAAGAAGTTGAATCTATTTTAGTAGATCCACTTCGCGAAACTGCTGATATTGATACCAGCAACAACACTTGGGGCGGTAAGGCTAAAGAAAGCAAGTTCAAGGTTTACAAAATGAAAACAGGGGGCGCTGTTAGAGGCCAATCTGTTGGACAAAACCCAATGCAGAAAGCCGCTGGTAAATAATAATAAAATTATAAGCTGAATTCCTTTCAGCGTTTGAATCCTCGTTAAAATTTAACGGGGATTTTTTGTTTTAATGCTTGTTTAAAGCCTACAACGTATATATGTTTATGTATAAAGTATTAGCTGAAATTATTATATAGATATATCCTGCCAAGACAATACTTTATATTTACTTCTATTTTGGCTCTTTTGACCTCCATAAATTAACGTCTTTTTTACTGCAGATGGCAGGGCTAATTCTTCGAAACGATCCAATTGTTTAAACAATATAGGAGAAATTGTTTCTGTCGCCTTTACTTCAAAAATGTCAAATATTCCATTTTTTTTCGTTAAAATATCTACCTCGTTTGAATTGCTATCCTGCCAGAAATAATAGTCTAAATGTAAATATTGGTGATAATTTTTCTTTTGAAACTCTGCCAATATTAGGTTTTCAAATAAATTACCTTTTAACCTATTTGTATTTATCTCCTCAACTGATCTTATTCCTAATAAATGACTTAATAATCCCGTATCGTAAAAATATAATTTTGGACTTTTTACTAATCGTTTGTTAAAATTTTCATGATATGGCTGTAATAAAAAAACGAGGTAACTGCTTTCCAATATCGATAACCATGCTTTTGCTGTAGGTTGCGAAATGTTACAATCATTAGCCAATCCGCTTATATTTAATAATTGCCCTACTCGCCCTGCACATAAACCTATAAATGTGCGGAAGGTAGTTAGATCCCTTATGTTTAATAATTCGGTAACATCTTTTTCTACATAGGTTTGAAGGTAATTGGCATAATATATATTCGGATCTATTTCTCTGTCGAAAATTGCTGGGTAAAATCCTTGAAATATTGCTTTTTGATAAGTCTCTGCTAATAAATCAGCTGTTTTCAGCTCCTCAAAATCTAAAGGTAATAATTTGAACAAAGCCACTCTTCCGGCAAGTGTTTGGGTAATGCTATTTAAAAGATGAAAATTTTGAGATCCTGATAAAATATATTGCCCCATAATTTTACTTTCATCTACTTTGGTTTGTATGTAAGAGAAAAGCTCGGGTACTCTTTGTACTTCATCTAAAATTACTTTTTCAGCATATTCGTTCAAAAATCCATGAGGGTCGTCGCTGGCGAAAGATCTTATATCTGGATTTTCAAGAGAAACATATCTATAATCCTTAAATAGTTCCTTAAGCATGGTTGTCTTGCCCGATTGCCTTGGCCCTGTAACTGCCAATATCGGGAATTTTGATTGTTGCGACTTAATTATACTTTCAATTTGCCTATTAACAAACATCTTTTTTTATTCAAATTTAATCTTTATTTTGAAATTACATAGCTTTTATTTTGAAATTACATAACTTATATTTTGAAATTGCATAGCTTTTATTTTGAATTTACATAATATCGGTTCATAGCTAAAACTAAAAACCAACTTTCCTGACTTTCCGCTGTTTAGTCTTTGAAGCCAAAATTGTATATTTGAGTTAGACAATGAAATTTAAAATTACATCCGAATATCAGCCTACAGGAGATCAACCGAATGCCATAAAACAACTGGTTGATGGCGTAAATGCTGACGAACATTATCAAACTTTATTAGGGGTTACAGGTTCTGGAAAAACCTTTACAGTAGCCAATGTAATTGAGCAAACCCAAAAGCCAACATTGATTTTAAGTCACAACAAAACTTTGGCGGCGCAACTTTACGGAGAGTTCAAAAATTTCTTTCCCGAAAATTCTGTCAATTATTTTGTTTCCTATTACGATTATTATCAGCCAGAAGCCTTTATTGCTTCAAGCAATACTTATATAGAAAAAGATTTAAGTATTAACGAAGAAATAGAAAAATTGCGTTTGCGTACCACTTCTTCACTAATGAGCGGAAGGAGAGATATTATTGTTGTTTCTTCTATTTCGTGTATTTATGGTATGGGAAATCCCGAAGATTTTTCTCGAATGGTTTTCCGTTTTGGAGTTGGATTGAGAATTTCTAGAAATGCCTTTCTGCACAGTTTGGTAGAGATTTTATACTCAAGAACCACAACCGAATTTAAGCGTGGAACTTTTAGGGTTAAAGGAGATACCGTTGATATTTATCCAGCTTACCTAGATCACGCTTATCGGATCTCTTTCTTTGGAGATGATATCGAAGAACTCTCGGCAATTGATCCAGTTTCTGGCAAAACCTTAGAGAAACTGGAAGATATGGCCATTTATCCAGCTAATTTATTCGTAACACCTAAAGATCGTTTTACGCAATCCATTTGGGGCATTCAAGAAGAACTGGAGATTAGGAAAAATCAGTTAATAGCCGATCGGCATTTGCTCGAAGCCAAACGCTTGGAAGAAAGAACCAATTTCGATATCGAAATGATGAAAGAACTGGGTTATTGCTCAGGTATCGAAAACTATTCTCGATTCTTTGATGGGAGAAGCCCCGGAATGCGCCCCTTCTGTTTATTGGATTATTTCCCTGAAGATTATTTAATGGTTATTGATGAAAGCCATGTAACCGTTCCTCAAATTAGAGCCATGTACGGTGGCGATAGGTCAAGAAAATTATCGTTGGTAGAATACGGTTTCCGTTTACCTGCGGCGCTAGACAATAGACCCTTAAACTTTAACGAGTTTGAGGCACTTGCGCCACAAACCATTTATGTAAGTGCAACACCTGCAGAATACGAACTCGAAAAATCGGAAGGTGTGGTGGTTGAGCAGGTGATCCGCCCAACAGGTTTGTTGGATCCTGTGATTGAAATCCGCCCGGCGATTAATCAGGTTGATGATTTGTTGGATGAAATCGACATTACCATTAAAGATGGAGGACGCATTTTGGTAACCACTTTAACCAAACGTATGGCCGAGGAATTAACGAAATATTTGGATAGATTAAACATTAAAACCAGATACATTCACTCTGAAATTAAAACATTAGAACGTGTAGAGATTCTTCGTGGTTTACGTTTAGGCGAATTTGATGTTTTGGTTGGAATTAACTTGTTACGAGAAGGTTTGGATTTACCAGAAGTTACGCTTGTTGCCATTTTAGATGCCGATAAAGAAGGCTTTTTGCGTTCAGAAAAATCATTGATCCAAACCATTGGTCGTGCGGCTAGGAACGATAAAGGCCGTGTAATTATGTATGCAGATGGAATTACCGAAAGTATGGAAAAAACCATTTCTGAAACCAACAGACGGAGAGATATTCAAATTGCTTATAATTTAGAAAATGGCATAACACCTAAAACGGTTGGTAAATCTCGCGAGGCGATATTGGAACAAACTTCAGTGTTGGATTTCTCTCAAAAAGCAAGCGATAACAAGGCAAGAGCTTATGTAGAAAATGCAGAAATCAGTATTGCAGCCGATCCAATTGTTCAGTATATGGGTAAGGCAGAATTACAGCGTTCAATTGATACCACTAAAAAAGACATGCAGAAGGCCGCCAAAGATATGGACTTCTTGCAGGCTGCGAAACTGCGTGATGAAATGTTCGCTTTAGAAAAAATGTATAACGAAAAATTCGGAAAATAAAATTTTCATATGGTACTTTTAAGGGTTTCATCGGATATAGGATAAGGAAGCATCAATATAGATTGTTTCCGATTCAAACTAATCACAAAATGAAATCCTTAAAACATCTTTTCTTTATCTTTTTTCTGTTTGTTGGCTTTATTTCTTTCGGTCAAACATCCATTTCTTTACCACTAGCAGGCAATGCGTACAGTTCTATGCATGTAGATGGAAGCAGAACCATCACCAATAAGGGGATTGCCAATTGGAAAAATCAAAATGAATTTTTTACAGTTTATTTCAGAGTTACCAAGCCGGGTTCGGTGGAAATCTCTATAATAGATAGACCCGTAATTGATGGAAAATCAACCTTAGAGTTCAGCATCAATAATCAGTCGAAGAAAATTGTATTCGATCAATCTAAACCTTTCGACGGTAAAATAGGCGAATGGAAAATTAAGGATACCGGCTATGTTGCTTTAAAAATTATGGGCATCAGCAAAACTCAAAATCAATTTCCTTCTTTTTCTACCTTAAATATTTCTGGAACTGTTTTGGATGGTAAGGTTGCATATGTAAAGAACAACGAGGGTAATTTTTTCCATTGGGGCAGGAGAGGTCCATCGGTTCATTTAAATTATCTTCAACCAGAAAGTTTAAAGGCCGAATGGTATTACAATGAAGTTACAGTTCCGGTTGGGCAAGATATTATGGGTTCTTATTTCATGGCGAATGGTTTTGGCGAAGGTTATTTCGGGATGCAGGTAAATAGCCCAACAGAACGTCATATTTTATTTTCGGTATGGAGTCCATTTAGTACAGATGACCCTAAAAGTATTCCCGAATCGCACAAAATTAAAACGCTTAAAAAAGGCGAAAATGTACATACTGGCGAATTTGGCAATGAAGGTTCTGGCGGACAGAGTTATTTAAATTACATTTGGAAAGCCGGGAATACGTATAAGTTTTTATTGCACGGTGTTCCAGATAAAGACAGTACAACAACTTATACGGCTTACTTTTTTGCACCAGAAATGGGTAAATGGCAACTAATTGCAAGTTTTAAAAGACCTTTAACCCAAACGTATTTAAAAAGATTTCATTCCTTTTTAGAAAATTTTGTTCCAGAGCAAGGCGATAAATCAAGAATGGTTCTCTTTAACAATCAATGGATTTGCGATGATAAAGGAAATTGGACCGAATTAAAATCAGCCAGATTTACAACCGATAATACCGGTGCTAAAGGTTGCCGAATGGATTATGGCGGAGGAATTGAAAAAGGATCTTTTTATTTAAAAAACGGTGGGTTTTTTAATGCTTTTACAACGCCAAAAATTATTTTGAACAGGACATCAACCGGGAAAAAACCTGAAATAGATTTTAGTAAATTGCCATAGTATTCAAAATAATTATGGAATTTTGATGCTTCTATCATCAGTATTATTACAGCGCAAATGGACGGGCAAAACAGAAAAGACATTTATCCAGGATTAGAAGTCGGAATTATCTTGAAGAAAGATCAACGATCGGGAAACATCACTTATGGTGTGGTTAAAGATTTACTTACTTCTTCGGCATTTCATTCTCGGGGAATAAAGGTTAGGCTCGAAGATGGTCAGGTAGGCCGTGTTGCTGAGATAATCGAAGACTGATGAAACTTAAAGCTTTACTAATCTTATTTTTAATTTTTGCCGGCAATGCCTCGGCTCAGATATCAGATGCCTTTAATCGTGATTTGGAAAAGAATCGGGTTATTAAATCTGAAAAGCCTGTAAGAATTTGTGCACCATCAAGGGCTGGAGTGCTTGCAAATCCGCCGCTTTATGTAGTTAATGATATTGAAGATTTTAATCCTACTAGCTTTTCAGCCATCGATCCAAAGGATATAGAATCTATGCAGGTTTTTAAATATTCTGAGGCAAAAGACAAATACGGCGATAAAGCAAAGAATGGAGTAATTTCGGTTACATTAAAGAAAGGGGTTAAACTTCTTGCTCTAGATAAAGTGTTGGGTAAAATCAAAAAGAGAGATTTAAATTTGCCAATCTATATCAATACTGAAAAATTAATAATTCGCGATGGAATTTACCTATCAGAGAATAAAATTGAAAGCGTAAAAGTGATTGAAAAACCTACAGATAAAATTAAGGAAGAACGGTACATTCAGATTTTGTTAAAACCATAAGGGGAGGCTTTACGTTAATTATTTGTAATCAAATTGCAATTAAAGATTAAAAAAGTAACAAAATAAAATTACCTACGTCTATATTTGTAGTAACATTAAATTAATATGCCACTAATAAAATTCATTTTCATAACCATATTGGTGCTTTGGTTGCTCAGACTTTTAATCCGTTTGATTCTGCCAATGCTTTTCAATAATCTGGCAAGTAAAATGCAACAACAGGCAACAGGTCAACAACAGCAAAGAAGATCGAAACCTGAAGGTTCTATTTCGATAGATTATATGCCTCCAAGACCAGATCAAGGCAAAACAGATAAACTCGGCGACTTTGTAGATTACGAAGAAGTTAAATAAAAATTTATAACCCTGAACTCGTTTCAGGGTTTTTTATTTTATGGCTTTTCTGATTATTGATCGTCATTTCGAACGAGTTTTCCACGAAGAGAAATCTTTGACATATTCAACCGATATTCTCAATACTTCTCTTTAAAATCTCTCTATTTCGCTAAGCTCCAGTCGAGATGATGATAGGTCTCCAAAATTAAAGGTCTAAATTGTTGAGGCTTTTCAGCTTCTAGTTTGATTATTTTATTTCTTTTAATCAGCAATTTTTCCAAGTATTTTTTTAAAAATAATCGTTCGGCTAGCCGACCAAAAATTCCAAATGGAGCGTTAAATTCAAAGACATCAATCATTTCAGTTTTTAATCCAATTGATTTATACTTATGTTGATGTTTGAGCTTTGCAAATGGACCATTAATCATTTCATCAATAAATAAATGGGGATATTCTAGAACTGTAATTTTATTGGTCATTTTGAAATAAACCCCAAAATGTTTGGCTTTCCAGGTTACAAATTCGTTTAATTCTATTAATCCCGATTGCTTCCCGCCGATTGCTTTCTCATTAGAATTTCGCATCGACTGCAGATGGAGATCTATGCTTCGGGATAAATCGAAGCATTTTTCAATAGATGCATCAATTGTAGTTTTGATGGTAATGGTTTGCATTCTTAAATTTCCTTCCTTGTGTCTTAAACCCTTAAACTCAAAATATCATGAACAGCCTCTTCAAATTTTCCATATTGAAATTGAAATCCACCGTTCAATAAGATTGTAGGAACAACCCATCTGCTTTTTAAAATCAGTTCAGTTTCAGTTCCGATTATCTTGGCACCCATTTCCAAGAGCCATGCAGGAGCAGGCAAGCCAAAGCCAATTCCATAAGCTTTTCTAATATTGCTCATTAAAAGCTTGTTTTTGATTACATCTGGAGCAGTACAGTTTACTACACCTTGTATTTCTTCGTGATTAAGCAACCATTCTACACTATTCGCAACATCCTGTTCGTGTACCCAGCTCACCTGTTGCTCGCCGTTTCCTTGTTTTCCACCCATTCCTAATTTTACAAGCGTAAGCAAGCGAGGAAAAGCGCCGTCGGTTCTACCCATAACAATGCCCATCCTTAAGGCTATTTTCCGCGTTTTAGGCGTTTCACTTTCAAAAAAACATTTCTCCCAAGCTTTGCAAACGTCAATAGAAAATCCATATCCAATTTCTCCATCTAATTCATTTTGGGGTCTATCTTCCGCATGGCGATAAATGGTAGCGGAGGTTATGTTGATCCAGAGTTTTGGCGGATTTGCTAAGCCATCAATTACTTTTCCCAACAATTCAGTAGGAAATATTCTTGAATTGATGATTTCGCTTTTGTTTTTTTCAGTGTATCTGCAGTTTACATTTTTACCACATAAATTTACGAGCAAGTCTGCACCATTTAATGCTTCTTTCCAAGGCCCAATTGTTTTTCCATCCCAGATTAAAGTCTTGATATTTCCATTTTCGGCTTCAGGTTTTCTTGATAAAATTATAACTTCATTTGCAAGTGCACTAAAATGTTTGGCTAAAACACCACCTAAATATCCATTACCTCCAGCTAGAACTATTTTTCCGTATTTCATGATTTTACAAGCTTAAAATTAATCCCAAAACAATTAAACGATATATTACCCAACTGACACTCATTACCCAGCCAAGCTCTAAAAGCTTACTTCTGCGGATATGTTCAAAAAGCATTAACCCGGCAACAAATAAGAAGTAAAGCATAAAGAATATTGGATTGAACTCGAAATGCCTTGCAACAAGTAAGGTTGGAATCAACAATAATGAGCCCGCAAAAGAAATGGTCATCATGTTGCCGAGGTAATCCCATAACTTATCTTTTTTGTAGAAACTTATGATAATTCCTTGAAAAATCATTTGTCCGCCACAAATTAAATACTCTCTGTATTCCCCGCCAAGTGGAACAAAATCAGTTAACAGGTGAGCGTATTTAGTTAAAATAAATGCTGCAGCCAACCAGCTGAATAATAAATAGGCAATACGATAATGGATTTTAAAGCTTGGCTGTAAAGTGTTTTCCTTAATTTCAGCTGGGATAATTACTTTCCGATTGTAAGAAACAAAAGCATACACTTTGCTCATTATCAAGAGAAATGGCCCAAATCCAAAAAGAGGTTTGAAAACAGGGAGCGCATTTCCAATAATTTTAAATAGACTTTGAATACCGTAAGTCACTTCTCCGGTTTCGGTATTTACGAGTGCGATTTCGTTTGCTGCTCTTTGCTGATTTACCAAAGGGCAAATTTCTGTAGGTATATTTTGGTAAGCCTCGCGACCGTTATTTGGCAACATCCCAACTTTAACAAATGCTTTGGTGTAAACGTAGCACATTGGACATTCATTATCGAACAAAATGACATGGTGATTAAGCGTTTTCATGTTATTTTAATTTTTAAACTTTCAGTAAAAAATGAAAGAATGGATTTAAAAATAAAGCCATATCATAAAATAGGGCTTAAGTTTTTAACCGTCTTGGTTCTCTATTTAAAAACTTTTAAGATAGAACTCCAAAACCAATTCTCTTCGGCTTTAAGCATGGTTTCCAGAGTTTTGTCGACGTTGTTAGCAAGCTTATTTATATCTGTAACCGATTTTTTGAAGGTTTTAAATTCTGGATCCTTTTCATCGCCAGCTACGGTAGAAAGTTCATTCAGAATTTTAAGCACAGGTTCTAATTCTCTTTTTTTGCGCTCTTTGGCTACCTGGCGGGCAATGTTCCAAACATCCTTATCAGCAAAAAAATACTCTTTTCGTTCGCCGGCTTTATGTTGCTTTTCGATTAATCCCCAACCTATTAAATCGCGAAGTGTCATATTTGCATTGCCTCTTGAAATACTTAAACTCTCCATAATATCTTCTGTGGTTAATGCCTCAGGAGAAATTAAAAGTAAGGCATGTACCTGAGCCATGGTTCTATTAATTCCCCATTCGGAGCCTAATTTTCCCCAAGCTTCTATAAATTTCAGTTTTGCTGCTGCTAATTCCATAAACAAATATATATATTATTTTAAACTTTCAAAACTTATTGAAACTTTATTTATTTTGAAAGCAGAACTTGATCAATGACGGTTTCCCAGTTTTTAGCCTTTTGATCTATTGATGATAAAACTGCAATTTGTGTAGGATCGAAATAAATGGATAGTTTAATCACGGGCAAAGCCAAAGTTGGGTTAAACATGGTGCCTGGCGCAAAGCCTGGTTCATTATTTTTAGCTCGATCTCGATCAAACTTAACGGTTGTGTTTACATACTCTTCATGTTGTTTTTCTCCCTTAATATAGGGCAACAGCCAATTAACCGATTTTTGAATTGACGAGCCTTTCGGAGATTCGTATGTGTAAAAATTTATTCCTTTTGCTCTGTCGATTATGATTGCCAATCTTAACATGGGCTCTAAATCATAAATGTGGTAATGCATGGCATCACGTTGTTTAAAATCTATACTTGTTCCATCAGCATTTAAATTAACGTTGATTTGTGTTTTCAGATTTTCAATCGCCCAATTGATGAATTCTTGATTATTTAAGGCGTAACCAATTTCGCCAACAATTTTTAATCTATGCGAATTCCAGTTATTGGTTGCTGTTCCTCGTCCTGCAACCATTCTTTTACTGTTTATTTCTGCTAGTGCGGTGGCCGACAGCCAATTATCTATTAATTTTTTATCGGTTGGTGTAAGCTCGCTTTTAGTCAAATCATAAGCTTCTATAGCATCATCCAAATTTGTATCATCAATAGGATCGCCGTTAGGCCGATTGATTTTAGACCATGCCTTCAAAAATTCTGTACATTTGTTTAGACATTCTTTATTTCCACTTAAACGATGTTCGAGTGCCAGCGCAAACATCTTGCTCATATCTTTTAAAGCAAGGGATGTCTTTTCCTTTTTGGGATTTCCCTTTAATAAACCTTCGGTACGGATGGTATCGATGGGGTTTGGTTGCTCATCAAGATATTTTAAAGTAGATTTTTGAAACCCTATGTAAAGTTTTTTGGTCTCTACATCTTTTGTAATCAATGTTTTCAGCTTCGTAATTTCTTGGGGATTTAAGCTTACAATCTGAGAAAACGAAGGGAGCGATAAAGTAGAAACGGCTATTGTTATTAGAAACTTTCTCATAATAAAACAGTTGAATGGGGAATCGTTTACACAAATCTAATTTATTTATTACCGAAGCATTTAATTTATTCCTTTTTTATCCCGCTCAATTTTTTATTTTTGACGTTCGTTTAAACTTAAACAAACCTTAATGAATAACTGGTTTAATAAAAATGGCATTCATTTAGCCATCATTGCATTTTTTGTAGTCATTTGTTTTGCCTACTTCAGTCCTGTTTTACAGGGTAAAGCGCCACAACAAGGCGATGTGTTGCAGGCAAAAGCCATGCAGAAAGAGATTATGGATATTAAAGCAACCGGACAAAAAGGCCCACTTTGGACCAATCAGATGTTCGGAGGTATGCCAGCCTATCAAATCTGGGTGCAGTATCCTTTAAACATTACAACCTACGGCATCGATATAATTAAGGGTGTTTTCCCAGATCCTGTTGGTACCGTTTTATTATATTTATTAGGTGCATATCTATTATTCTGTGTACTCAAAATAAATCCGTGGCTCGCTGCCGCAGGTGCAATAGCTTTTGCATTTACATCGTACAATTTTATAATTATAGCTGCGGGCCATAGCAATAAGGCGCTTGCAATTGGATTTTTTGCGCCAATTTTAGCGGGAATAATTCTTACATTAAGGGGAAGATATCTGGTTGGAGCAAGTTTAACGGCTTTGTTTATGGCTTTGGAGATTCGTTCGAACCATATCCAAATGACGTATTACCTATTTATTGCCTTATTTATTTTTGCCTGCATTGAGCTATATCACGCTTATAAAGCAAAGCAATTACAGGCATTTGGAAAAGCAGTGGCTTACGTAATCGCAGGTCTTTTCCTGGCTGTGTTGGTAAATGCAGGTACACTGTGGACAACCTACGAATACGGTAAAGAAACCATCCGGGGTAAATCTAACTTAACTACCGATAAAGCTGAACCAGCGACTGGTTTGGATAAAGCTTATGCCTACCAATGGAGCCAGGGTGTTGGTGAGAGTTTTACGTTCCTAATCCCGAATTTATATGGTGGTGCAACCAGCATTGATGAATTGGTTAAACCAGAAAGCAATACGTATAAAGCAATAGAGAAAAATCTTGCAGGCGTAGATCCTCGTCAGGCTATTGGATATTTTGCTCAAAATTTAGGCGCACAACAATATTGGGGAGATAAACCGGGCACTTCTGGCCCTTATTATTTTGGAGCCATTATCTGTTTACTTTTTGTATTCGGTTTATTTATAGTAAAACACCGTTGGAAATGGTGGATTTTAGGAACTAGTATTTTATTGTTACTCCTTTCATTCGGATCTAACTTCCCATACATTTCTGATATTTTCTTCAATTACCTACCGGGATATAATAAATTTAGAGCAGTAGAATCTATTCTTGCTGTTTTGGGTTTATTGGTTCCTTTCTTGGCTATTCTTGCTATTCAAGAAGCGCAGGAAGGCAAGTATGATCAAAAATATTTAGTACAAAGATTAACTTGGTCTGCAGGGATAACAGGCGGTTTTGCCTTAATCATAGCAATTATTCCAACTGCTTTCTTCAGCTTCACAACTTCTAATCAAGCACAGATTGTAGATGCTTTAACACAGACTTTGCAGAATAATAGGGGTGCGGCAGAGCAGATTAGCAACGCCTTAATTTCTGATCGTGTTGCTTTGGCCCGTGCCGATGCATTGCGCACATTATTATTCTTGGCAATTGGTTTTGGAATTACATGGGCTTTCATCACGAAAAAACTTGGCTTACAACTTGCCTTTGGGTTGTTGGCATTTGCAATTTTAATTGATATGTGGCAGGTTGACCGTCGTTATTTGAGTAATCAAAACTTCGTAAACAAATCAGAGCTCGAAAATCATTATCAGCCAAGAGATGTGGATAATTTCATTTCTGCGGATAAAGACCCAAATTTCAGGGTTTTCGATTTATCGTTAGGCGATCCATTTAAAAGTGCAGAAACCTCTTACTTCCATAAAACTGTAGGTGGTTTCCATTCGGCAAGGTTAAAACGTTTTCAAGAATTGGTTGACAATCAGTTAACCAAAAGCATCAATCAGGATGTTTTGGATATGTTGAATACAAAATACATCATCACTCAGGATCAACAAAACGGATCGTACAAAATGCAACGCAATGCCACGGCATGTGGTAATGCCTGGTTTGTTCAAAGTGTTCAGTTTGCTAAAAATTCTGATGAGGAAATGAAGGCAATTAGCAGTTTCGATGCCAAGAAAGAGGCCATTGTAGATGAGAGTTATAAAAGCTTAATTGATACCAAACGTCTTGGTACAGGTGTGGAAGGTTTTATTAAATTAACAACCTATACTCCTGATCATTTGACTTATGATTATTCTACCGCGAAAGATGCGATTGCAGTTTTCTCTGAAATTTACTACAATAAAGGCTGGAAAATGTATATCGATGGGGTAGAAAAACCATATTTCAGAGCGGATTATGTTTTACGTGCAGCTCAACTTGAGGCTGGAAATCACAAACTGGAATTTATTTTCCATCCTACGTCATACTATGCAGGAGAGAAAATCTCTTTGGCCGGATCAATTGTATTATTGGCGGGATTAGGCTTCGGTTTCTATTCTGAAAATAAGAAGAAGAAAAAAGCAATCAAGGCGTAATTCAGAATTATTGATTTTTTAAGGGCTCGGATTTAAATAATCCGAGCTTTTTTTTGTTTAAATTCTGTATGCAATGTCACCAAATTATAGGTTTTAACATCTTTTGGCTATTGTGACAAAAGTTTAACAACTACTTAACAATCAGGTAATTTAATTGGCTCTATCTTTGTTAAAACTTACGGATATGCTACAGTCTTTTTTTGCCATCTGTTTATTAGTTATTGTTCTGTATTTCTTTAGCCCGTTCGATTTAACCGTCGATGAGGAAGAGGATATTTAGTTCAAATTCTATATTTCTAAACTGCTTTACTCAAGCGGTATCAAATTCTCTCCCCCCTAAAATTTTCTGTTATGGATAAAAGATATGTTGATGTAGTCGTAATTTCCGACGTGCATTTGGGTACCTATGGATGCCACGCAAAAGAACTTTTAAAATATTTAAAAAGCATCAAGCCCAAAAGGCTCATACTGAATGGCGATATCATTGATATTTGGCAGTTTAGTAAAAGCTATTGGCCAGAATCGCATATGAAAGTAATTCGCAAACTGATGAAATTTGTTTCTGAAGGCGTAGAAGTTCATTATTTAACCGGAAACCATGATGAAATGCTGAGGAAATTTGATGGGATGGAAATGGGCTCTTTTCACCTTCAAAATAAACTCATTTTAGAACTGGATGGCAAAAAAGCGTGGTTCTTTCATGGAGATGTTTTTGATGTAACCATGCAACATTCCAAGTGGTTGGCCAAACTCGGTGCAGTAGGCTATGATACATTAATTCTGATTAACAGCTTTGTAAACTGGGTATTAAATGCTGTTGGAAAGGAGAAAATGAGTTTCTCAAAAAAAATCAAAGCCAAATTTAAGGATGCGGTTAAGTTCATCAATAGTTTTGAACAAACCGCTGCAGAACTGGCCATTGAAAAGGGATACGAATATGTTATTTGTGGACATATCCATCAGGCAGAAAAGAGAGAAATCACATCTGATGCTGGTATGGTTACTTATTTAAACAGTGGAGACTGGGTTGAAAGTTTAACCGCTTTGGAGTACAACGATCAACAATGGGAAGTATTTAAATATGATCATAAGGATTTTGTGAAGGATGAAATGGATGACGGAATTTTATCTGATGCTGAAGATTTAAAAAGCAAACTCGATATAAATTTACTTTTACAAAATATTAAATATGAAATTGCCCAATAATTTTAGATATTCGGGCATAAATGAAGATACTTTACGCAATACAAGGCACAGGCAATGGTCACGTAAGCAGGGCAAGAGAAATTATTCCCTTGCTCCAAAAATATGGTGAACTTGATATTTTAATCAGCGGAACGCAGGCAGATGTTAAACTAAGTCAGCCGATAAAATATCAGTTGCACGGTTTCAGTTTTATCTTCGGTAAAAAGGGTGGGGTAGATCATTTTAAAACCTGGTTGAGCATGAATCTTTTCCGTTTTAGAAAAGATATGAAACAGCTGCCACTTAAAGAGTACGATTTAATTGTAAACGATTTTGAACCAGTAAGCGCCTGGGCTTGTAAACTGCAGGGCATTCCCTGTGTTTCGTTAAGTCATCAGGCCGCATTTAAATCCAAAAAAGTTCCGCGTCCAAAAACTATAGATTGGGGCAAAGTTATCTTGAGCCATTACGCACCAACAACACACCATATCGGTTTTCATTTTGACCGCTACGATAGTTTTATTCATACACCAGTAATTAGAACCGAGATTCGCCAATTGGAAAGCAAGAATTTAGGACATTACACGGTATATCTTCCAGCGATAGATGATAAAAGGTTGGTAAAAATACTCTCGCAGGTGCCTAACGTAGAATGGCAGGTTTTTTCTAAACATAATAAAGAAAGCTATAGAGAAGGCAACGTACTCGTTGAGCCTGTTAATAACGAAAAGTTTAATTTAAGTCTATCAACCTGTGAAGGTTTGTTTACGGGTGGTGGTTTTGAAGGCCCAGCCGAAGCACTCTATCTTGGCAAAAAATTATTGGTTGCGCCAATGCGTTTCCAGTTTGAGCAACAATGTAATGCTTATGCCTTAAAGCAGTTTGGCCTGCCTGTAATCTGGGGAAGCAATAAAAAGTGGATTCCGATTATTAAGGATTGGGTAGAAAAACCACAAACGCATACTTTCGATTTTCCTGATGAAACGGCGCAGATTATTGATGATATGGTGAAAAAGTACGCTAGGAAATCTTAATTCTAGGCTCTTTATCAACTTTCGCTATACGAGATGTCATTTCGCTGTTCGAGATGTTAGCATAGCGCATCTCGTACTTTGGATAATGATGGATTTCGAAGCCATCTATCAACTTGCCTAGGTTTAGAAAACTTGTGCTGGTCGAGATTTACAATCTCGTCCTAATTGAACTGCGGATTTGAAATCCGCCAATAAGAAAAGTTTAGTCTTTCAGCTTTCCTCGTACTCTTAAATTATTTTCTTTACTTTGCCTAACTATCAATAGGAATGATTAATCAGTTTAGAAAGTTAAATCCAGTTAACCTTATTTTTTTACTTGCATATGCATTTTTTATGCGTGCAGTTATATTTTACAGGGTTCCAAATCATTTAAACTTCGATTTTTTAGAGCCTTTTGCCCGGCCGTTAATCAATATAGATTTCTCAAATGCCTTTACTCCGATAACCAATATTTTCATCGCAACCGTATTGGTTTACATCCAGGCACTTATTTTCAATAGAATAATAAATAACCACAATCTTTTGGCCAAACCAAGCTTTTTGCCGGGTTTAATGTATATCGCCGGAACAAGTTTGTTTTTGGATTTTATGGTTTTAAGTCCGGCATTAATTAGTAATTTCTTGCTGATTTGGGTAATTGACAAGTTTTTAAAACTGTCAAAAAGCGCAAACTCTATTACCACTGTTTTCGATATCGGAATGATCATTGCCCTTGGCACCCTGATCTATTTCCCCTTCATGGCAATGCTGGTTATGATTTTTCTGGCTTTGCTCTTATTCCGTTCTTTTAACTGGAGAGAATGGATTGCAGGCTTGGTCGGATTTGTTACCGTATTCTTTTTCATTGCGGTATATTATTATTGGAATAATAATTTGGATTCTTTTTATCAAATATGGGAACCATTGGGCAATAAGTTCCCGGCCGTTTTTAAAATAAATTATAATGATTATCTGGTGCTTATTCCAGTAGCTGTAATTATCATATTGGCATCCTTACAACTCCGGGAGAATTTTTTTAGGAGTTTTATCAGTACTCGAAAAGGATTTCAATTGTTGTTTTTTATGTTTTTGGTTGCTGGTGCAAGCTTCTATCTAAAACCGAACTTCAGTATCTGGCACTTTCTGCTTTGTGTACCGCCTGGTGCCGTACTTTTAGCCTACTATTTTAGCAATGCAAAAAAACGGTGGTTTTACGAAACCCTGTTTCTTTTATTTGTGCTTTCGGTGCAGTACTTTCTGTTTGTTTAACCTTTTTTAACAAAATACTAGAACGAAACTTGCTAAAGATTAATAGCTTTGTGCCATGAAGTTTGGGTTAATGGCCTTTTCGAAAGATTTGCAATTGATTTTAATGAATATTTCGTTACCAAAAGAGAATGTTTAAATGATAAGATTAAGCATTGATATTGGCAATTCTTCTACAAAACTTGCAGTTTTTGCAGGTTCTGAAATCGTGTATCATCAACGTTTAGAGACTATTGATGTTAATGATCTGGCCTATTTGGTAGAAAAGTATTCGCCACAGAAATCTATCATTAGTACGGTAAAGCAAGAAGTTGATTTATTAGAACGCTTCTTAAACCAGCATACAACTTATACCCGATTTTCGACGTTATTGACAAAAGGGATACAGAATAAATATAAAACACCCACTACATTAGGATTAGATAGATGGGCAGCGGTTTTGGGCGCAAACGCATTGTTTCCGCATATAGCCTGTTTGGTTATTGATGCTGGCACCTGCATAACTTACGATTTATTAACCAGCAAAGGAGAATATTTTGGTGGGAGTATTAGTCCGGGGATTGCAATGCGATTTAAAGCCGTGCACGAGTTTACCGGCCGGTTGCCCTTGGTAAATTGGGATATTGAAGCTGAAATTCCAGATGGAACGGATACACAAACCGCTATAAAAAATGGCGTTTTGCAGGGAATTATAAATGAAACTGAAGGCTTTATTGCCTTAAATAATAAGAAAGAAAGCACTTTAAAGGTGATTATTACGGGTGGCGATGCTAATTTTTTGTATAAGCAATTACAAAACAGCATCTTTGCGCCTCAAATTAGTAAAGATCCCTATTTAGTATTAAAAGGATTAAATGAAGCTATTGCAGATTAAAATGTACAAAAGAATAAATTATATTACAGCCATACTCGTTCTAGTTTGTGGTTTAAGTGTTCAGGCACAGGTTACCACATCATCACCTTATTCGAGATACGGATTTGGAAATATCAAAGGTTCCTTACTTCCTCAACTTAGAGCAATGGGCGGTATTTCTACCGCAGTAAACAAAGTTTCTGGTTTTAATTACATCAATATGCAAAACCCTGCATCCTACGCAGGAATCAATTTAACCACAATTGATATTGGCATGAGTGCAAGTTTGACTAATCTATCAAAAGGAAGTACAAGCGAGAATAATTTCAACTCCACATTTAGTCATTTGGCGTTTGCTGCGCCTGTAACCAGAAGGTCTGCATTAAGTTTCGGTATTTTGCCATATTCAGATCTTGGATATAGCTACAGAAATACGGTAAAAGTTGATACCATGTCGGTTGATCAAATTTATCAAGGTGAAGGTGGTTTATCTAAAGCTTATTTAGGCTATGGATATCGTTTTGGAGATCACTTAAGAATAGGTGGTAACTTGGAATATATTTTTGGAAATCTACAAACTACACGTTCAACAGAATATGTTAGTTTAGGTTCTATTAACTCAAGGTTGCAAAACAAAAATAGTGTAGGTGGTTTAAATTACTCATACGGAATCCAATATGACATCAACGTAGGCGCTAAAACACTTTTAACCTTGGGCTATTCTGGTAGTTCATCAGGTAAAATTAATTCTTCGCAATCGTTCTTTGCTACGCAATATTCGTATGATGCAAGCGGCAATGAAAATACGGCGATTGATACTTTAAGCGCAATTGATAACGGTAAATCAAGCCTGAAACTTCCATTAACCCATAACTTTGGTATTGCAATTCAGCAAAATGATAAATGGATGGTTGGCGCTGATTTTAGAATGAGCAAATGGTCAGCGGTAAGCATCAACAATGTAAATCAAGGCTTGCAAGATAGTTGGGGTGCTTCAATTGGTGGTCAATGGACTCCAGATTATACATCGTACAACAGTTATATGAAACGTGTAGATTATCGCTTAGGGTTTAATTACGATAAAACCTTTATCAAGATCGGTAATCAGGATATTAAGCAAATGGGCGCATCATTAGGTTTTGGTTTTCCATTGCCATCTGCAAATGCAGGGTCTGCCTTTTATAAAATTAACTTTACAACAGAAGTTGGCCAGAGAGGAACACTCAATAATAACCTGGTTAAGGAACAATACATCAATTTCCACTTAGGCTTTACCTTAAACGATACCTGGTTCCGTAAGTATAGAGTAGATTAATGAAACTGAGCGCATTTATATATGTTGCATTTTTGGGGTTGTCTTTATTTTTGGCTTCCTGTGGAGATGACGACCTAAAAAATGCAAATTCGGTAGCTTCTGGTAAAATTACGCTAACCCGCGATACCACAAAAGGCGTTGAGATTGTTTATAGCGATTCTGCTCGTGTTAAAGCAAAAGGAAATGCTCCAATAATGGTAAAGATCACACCATCAACTGGAGGTACAGAACAGGAAATGCCCAGTGGCGTAAAGATCGATTTCTTTAATGTTCAAAATGGTACTGTTGATGGTACTCTAATTTCTGATTACGCGATTAGAAAAGACCAAGAACTAAAAACGACTTTTAGAAAAAATGTAATCGTTAAAAATAATAAGGGCGATACATTTTCATCTGAGGAGCTGATTTGGGATGAGGCTAAAAAACTGTTTTATTCCAACCAAAAAGTAAGAGTGCAAAGTGTAGACGGAAATATTGTTGAGGGTGTTAATTTCGAAGCGCCTCAGGATTTTAGCACATATAAGATTAATAATGGGAATGGGCAGGTTAATTTAAAAGATAACATTGCGCCATAGAACTTAGTAAATGCTCGGCTGATCAATTAGAGAATGTTAGAATTTGCAATTTTCGAGCATCATTCTATCAATTAATCATTCCATCATTCTCTCATTTTTTACACTAGCTATTTGCTTAAAAATTAAACACTTGATAAATAAAATTTTGTGTTTACTTTTTTGAGGCAAATTTGTATCTTGCGCCCTCTTAAAAAAAACTAAATAAATTTATAAAGTACAATATGGGATTAATGACATTTTTGCGTAACCGTGCTGGCTATATTCTAGTCTTTGCTATTGGTTTTGCAATTGTTGCATTTTTAGTAGGTGATGCAATTAACGTGGGTAAACCTTTTTGGGCAGCAAACCAAAAAACAGTAGGTTCGGTTGATGGGAAAGATATCAGCATTGATGAGTTCGGACCAAAGGTAGATCAGAATTTGAATCAATTTAAACAACAATACGGCGGTAGTGCAAACGCACAAATGACTGCAATGGCTGTAGATCAAGCTTGGAATGCAGAATTAGCTGGTGTTTTGTTAAATAAAGAATACGAGCGTTTAGGCTTAACTGTATCTGATGATGAATTATTGGATTTATTGCAAGGTCAAAATCCTAGCCCATTAATTAAACAGTATTTTTCTAATCCTCAAACAGGTCAGGTAGATCGTGTTACGCTTATGAACTTCCTTAAATCTAAGGAGCCTCAAGCCGTTAGCCAATCTAACTTATTGCAACAAGAGATTAAAAATCAAAGCTTACAACAGAAATATTCTAACTTAATCCGTAACTCGGTTTATGTAACTTCGTTAGAAGCAACAGATGAATACAATAATCGTAACAAACTGGCTAACTTCAAATATGTAAGCTTAGATTACACTTCAATACCTGATGCTTCGGTTAAACCAACTGATGCTGATTATTCTGATTATTACGATCAAAATAAAGCACGTTTCAACAATCCACAGGAAACACGTTCATTTGATTATGTAACTTTCAGCATTAGCCCAACGGCTGCAGATTCATTGGCAGTAAAAACTCAGGTTGATAAAATTGCGGCAAACTTTAAAGTGGCTCCAAACGATTCACTTTTTGCGGCAATTAATTCTGATGTTAAAATTCCTTTCACTTATTTATCTAAAGGTAAATTAGATCCAGCTGTAGACTCAGCAGTTTTTGCTTTGCCAGCAGGAAGTTTTTACGGACCAAAATTAACAGGAACATCCTACAAAATAGTTAAAGTTGTAGATACCCGTTTCTCACCAGATTCAGTAAAAGCAAGCCATATCCTAATCGATCCGGCTAAAGTTGGCGGCGAAGATAAAGCAGTTAAACTTGCCGATTCGTTAAAAGGCTTAATCTTGAAAGGTGGTAACTTCGCAGAATTGGCTAAGAATTATAGTGTAGACGGATCTAAAGACAAAGGTGGCGAGCTCGGTACTTTTGCTCGTGGTGCAATGGTACCTGAATTTGAAAACGCAGTATTCGATGGTAAAACAGGAGACATCAAAGTGGTTAAATCTCAGTTTGGTATCCATGTAATCAAAATCGAAAAACAAATCGGTTCATCTAAAGTAGCCAAGTTGGCTTATGTAGAGAAAGCTTTAGGCGCAAGCAGCAAAACTCAAGCAGCTGCCTACAAAGCCGCAAGTAATTTCTTAAACGATGTTAAAGGAAAAGATTTTAGCAAATACGCACAGGAGAAAGGCTTAAAAGTTGCGGTTGCAGACAAAATTGCGCCAACTCAGGGTTTCGCTGCTGGATTAGATAATCCACGTAAATTGATTCAAGACGCTTACGCTGGAGATAAAGGTGATGTATTGCCTGAAATCTACACTATGACAAATGCGTATGTAATTGCACATGTAACCGAGATTAGACCAAAAGGTACACTGCCACTAGAAGCTGTTAAGAAAGAAATTGAGCCAATGGTTCGCAACGCTGTTAAAGCTAAAATGCTGAAAGAGAAATTCGACAAAGCTGGCAAGGCAAGTTTAGATCAAATTGCTTCTAAAGTTGGTCGTCCGGTTAATCCAGTTCAGAATATTGTTTTCGCTAACCCAATTATTCCAGGCGTAGCACAGGAAAATAAATTGGTTGGTAGCGTATTCGGTTCTCAACCAGGTAAAGTTTCTGCCCCGGTAGATGGCGAACGTGGTGTTTACATATTCTCTGTAGATGGATTTACAAATCCAGCTCCAATTGCAAACATGTTTAAACAGAAAGAAAGCATGATGTTAAGTTTAGGTCAGCGCTCTTTAGGTGCGGCTTTCCAGGCTTTGCAGGATAATGCTACGATAAAAGACAATCGCGTGAAATTCTATTAATTAGAAATTACGTAATTTTGTAACCGTCCTAACTTTTAGTTTGGACGGTTTTTTTATTAATACGCCATGGAGATTCAAGAAAACATCATCAATAAGGTAGCAAGCAGCGGTTTAATTACTTTAAATTTAGAAGATTATTACGATCAAGGAGAAAGGGTATTGTATGATATCAAGGATAATCTTTTCCATGGCTTAATTTTAAAGGAAAAAGATTTTCGCGAGTTTATCAAAACGCACGATTGGTCTCAATATCAAGATAAAAATGTAGCAATCGTTTGTTCTGCTGACGCTATTGTTCCTACTTGGGCCTATATGTTATTGGCAAATAGAATGAAGCCCTTTGCAAAAGAAATCGTATTTGGTGGTTTAGATACGCTTGAAGCGGTTATGTTTACCAAAGCGATATCCAAAATAGATCCTAATACTTATGCCAATGAACGTGTTGTGGTAAAAGGATGTGGAGATATTGATATCCCTGTTTCGGCTTATGTAGAAATTACCAATCTTTTAACGCCAGTAGTTAAAAGCATTATGTTTGGCGAGCCTTGCTCGACAGTTCCGGTTTACAAAAGAAAAGATTAGTGAAAATTGGTTTGCTTTTTGCATATCTTTCGTACTGATTGTAGCGAATTAATCTTCTGGATATTTTGCAGAGATCAACACAAATGAAAAACACAAGCAAATGAAAACACTATTTTTAATTTTGGCAATGGCGCTTGGCGCTATGCCAGCCATAGCACAGGAGTTGCCCTTAGAGAAGAAGCCTGTATTTCAAGACGGGGAAGTTTTAAGCTATAAACTTAGATATGGGTTTATCACCGCTGCAGAAGCAACCATCAAAGTAACCAATTCTGATTTAAAATTTGATAACAAACCAACCTATAAACTTACCGTAGATGCACAAACATCAGGCACTTTTGATGTTTTTTATAAAATTAGAGACCATTATGATTCTTATATAGATAAGGTAGATTTGACACCTTATTTCTATCAGGAAAATATTAGAGAAGCCAGTTACAAACGACAAGATAAAGCAAGATTTAATCAGGATGGTAAAAAAGTAGTATCCAATAGAGGAACTTTTACTACCCCAACTACACAGACATTCGATTTGGTTTCTGCCTATTATTTTGCCAGAAGTCTGGACATTTCGAAACTTAAGATAGGAGATAAATTTAAGTTGAATTATTTTCTTGGAGATGAGATTTCGGCTCTGGAAGTAGAATATGTAGGAAAAGAAACGGTTAAATGTAAGCTTGGAAACATTAGGTGTTTAAAATTCAGCCCTTCGATAAAGCCAGGCAGAATTTTTAAAAAGGATAGTCGCTTATATCTATGGGTAACCGATGATGGAAACCGAGTGCCTGTAAAGGCCCAAGTAGAAATATTGGTTGGTGCAGTTACCATGGAGCTTAAATCTGCAGATGGTTTAAAATATGCTTTAGCAAAAGAATAATGATGATAGAAGTTGAACAGGTGCTTGTGCACGAAGATGTTTTAAAAGAAAACTTTGTATGTAATTTAAGTAAATGCAAAGGTATTTGCTGTGTTGAAGGCGATTCGGGTGCGCCCTTAGATGTTGAGGAAACGGCTATACTGGCTGAAATTTATCCGAAAATTAAGCATTTGCTAAACGAGAAGGGGATTAAGGCCATTGAAGAACAAGGCGTTTATGTTACCGATTTAGATGGAGATTTAACAACGCCATGTGTAGATAAAAATAAAGAATGTGCTTATGTGCTATTTGAAGGCGGGATTACCAAATGCGCCATAGAAAAAGCATACGAACAGGGAATAGTAGACTGGCAAAAACCAATCTCATGCCATTTATACCCAATACGCATTACGAAATACCCGGAATTTGAGGTTTTAAATTACGATAGATGGCACATCTGTCACGATGCATGCACTTTTGGAAGAGAGTTAAAAGTTCCAGTTTATAGTTTCCTGAAAACACCATTAATCCGCAAATATGGAGAAGATTGGTACAAAGAACTGGAAAGCTCTATAGAGGCAATGTAACCTGTTTTTAATGTATTTGTATTTTTCCTAAATATGCCATGTTTACGCTTAAACCACGGGGATATATGGGAGCGGCTATGACGCAGCCTAAAGTATAATGGCGCAATGCTTAGCTTAAATCAGATTTCTAGTTATTTTTCCCTTTATTATATATAAAGAAGTAATGCTTTTTTTATCTATAATGGTATCTCCTTTAAAATTTGGATTCGAAGAACGAAGTGTAAGCTTGGATTTATCAGCATGCTCATAAATCATTTTAATGCTTCGCATGTTATTGGATTTTTCATCCGTCATGATTACATAAGCTTCTCCCCATTGCAAAACATCATGGTTTGTTACCTCTCTAACCGCAATAATTTCTCCCGATGCATATTTTGGGTACATGCTATCCCCATACACTGGTAAATAAGCAGTACAATCGTTAAAAGGTTTGTAATTAACAAAATACTCTGCCTGTTCTTCTTCTAAGGCAAAAACATCTTCATCCGCTAAGCTGATATTAAAATAGGGAACGCCTTCTTTGGCTTCCGAAACAACTGGTCCCTTTTTTAAAAAAGGCTCTCCCGCTCCATCTTCAAGCCAAGATATATTTACATTGAACTTCAAAAAAAGCCTATCCTTAATTGCAGTAGAAATGCCGATTCTTTCTCTCAGGATATCCGAAAGCGATCCTTGTTGGATGTTTAGGCTTTCTGCAAATTCCTTTTGAGTTTTAAAATTTAATTTTTCTAGGATAATTTTTAGTCTCTGATTTTCAGTCATTTAATATTTTTATTTTAAGTATAATGAATTATAATTCGTTATACTTATTTTATTCTGTATGTTTGTTTCAGCAGCACAAGGTAGTTAAAATACTAAATTAATCTATAAATGGAAAATTCTTCAAATATGATTCATGGTCATTTCACTCAGGAGGGGATTGATGATTTGGCATCGACCACCTTTGATAAAAGATTAGATTATTTAGAAAACTGGATTACAAATGAACGTAAATTAAGGCTACAAAAGGAAAATATAGAACAAATTGGATTTGAAAATACATGCCCGGTTATGTTGAGCACTGAACAGTTAGGCAATCCAAAGATTATAATAGAAAATTTCTTTAAAAATAATGATTTGACAAGCGCTAAATCAAAACTTAAAAACTGGTTTAAAACTGCGTTAACTGAAGATCTACAGTATGAAAATGGGAATGAGTTGCTTTTTTTTCATAATCAGATTATTCAATTGCTTCATGCAGGATATCTAATTGTACAGGATAAATCTTTCGATCAAGAAAAAAGTAGTTCAGAGCATCTGGTAAACAATCCTCATATGATCAGTTGTTTAGATATAAACGAGCAAAGAAGCCCATTGGCATATTTAAATGCGATAAATACCATATCAAATCTAACTTTTTTAAGATATGGCATGCAAGAATGGCTTTATTCGGCACTAAGTAAAAGGAGTAGTATAAGCCATCTGAATAGTAAATTCATATTTGAACAATTTGAGCTTTTGGAAAAATTGTTTGAGGCATTATTTTTGGTTTCTACCCGAGTTTTAAATAGATAAACCTAGAACTCTCGTATTTAATTGAAGGTAGAAGTTGAAAATGGAACTAAGTTGTAGCCATTTAAGGCTAATAAGTTGTTTATGTGTAATATCTATGTTATTTTAGCTGACTGAAAATCATTTTTAAACTGTGAAAAAAATTCTAATTACCGGTGGAGCTGGTTTTATCGGTTCGCACGTTGTGCGTCGATTCGTAACCAATTATCCTCAATATGAGATTGTAAATCTTGATAAACTTACCTACGCTGGTAATCTGGCTAATTTAACAGATATTGAAAACAAGCCGAATTACCGGTTCGTAAAAGAAGATATTGCAGATGCCAATGCAATGAATGAACTGTTCAAAACAGAAAATTTTGATGCGGTAATTCATTTAGCTGCCGAAAGCCACGTAGACCGATCGATAGCAGATCCAACGGCTTTCGTAATTACAAATGTAATCGGCACTGTAAATTTATTAAACGCTGCCCGGGAATATTGGAAAGGCGATTACGATAAAAAAAGATTTTATCATGTAAGTACCGATGAGGTTTATGGTGCATTGGGTGAAGAGGGTATGTTTACTGAAACAACTGCATACGATCCTCATAGCCCGTACTCGGCTTCTAAAGCAAGTTCTGATCATTTTGTAAGGGCTTATCATGATACTTACGGAATGGATTGTGTAATTTCTAATTGCTCTAACAATTATGGTTCACACCATTTTCCAGAAAAATTAATTCCATTAGCCATTAACAATATTAAAAACAATAAACCTGTGCCCGTTTATGGCAAAGGCGAAAATGTTCGTGATTGGTTATGGGTAGAAGATCATGCTCGTGCTATTGATGTTATTTTCCATAATTCTAAAACCGGAGATACTTATAATATCGGAGGTCATAATGAGTGGAAGAACATCGATTTGATCAACTTATTATGTTCAATCATGGACCAAAAATTGGGTCGTGAGGCAGGTGAATCTGCAAAATTAATTACTTATGTAACCGATAGAGCAGGTCATGACCTACGTTACGCGATAGATTCGACTAAACTTCAAAATCAATTGGATTGGGTTCCAAGTTTACAGTTCGAGGAAGGATTGGCTAAAACAGTCGATTGGTATCTTCAGAATGAAGACTGGTTAAACAATGTCACTTCGGGCAATTATCAATCTTATTACGATAAACAGTACAATCACTAAAAATGGAAATTGAGCAAACGGGGTTAAAGGATTGTATCATAATCAAGCCTAGAGTTTTTGAAGATCCAAGAGGGTATTTTTTCGAAAGCTTTAACTTAAATACTTTTGAAGAAAAGACTGGGCAATCAGGAAGATTTGTTCAAGACAATCAATCTTTTTCATCATACGGTGTAATTAGAGGATTGCATGCACAAAGTGGAGAATTTGCACAGGCAAAATTGGTGCGTGTTTTAAAGGGCGAGGTTTTAGATGTTGCAGTAGATATTCGTCCAGATTCTCCAACTTATGGAAAACACATTTCTGTTAAGTTGAGCGCCGAAAATAAACTTCAGCTTTATGTGCCGAGAGGATTTTTACATGGCTTCTCTGTTTTAAGTGAAACTGCAGAGTTTTTCTATAAATGTGATAACTTTTATAACAAGTCATCAGAAGTTGGCGTAATGTATAATGACCAAAATTTAAATATAGATTGGTTAATTCCCGCAGGTAAAGAGGCTATTTCTGACAAAGATTTAATCTTAAATTCTTTTTCTTCACTGTAATGAGCAAAATATTAGTAATTGGCGCCGGCGGGCAATTAGGGCAATGCCTAAAAACTGTAGCAGAACGAAGAGGAATTAGTGACATTGTTTTTCCAGCCGAACAGGAAGCCAATATCTTAAATCCCGATCTTTTAAATTCCTTACTGGAAAAAGAAAAACCTGCTTTTGTAATTAACTGCGCAGCTTATACGGCTGTAGATAAAGCTGAAGATGAAGTTGAACTGGCTAAAGCCGTAAATGAAACTGGTGCAGAAAATTTGGCACATGCCTGTAAAGCAAATTCTTCAACTTTGATTCATGTATCTACAGATTTTGTTTTCGAAGGAAATGAAGTAAAACTTTTAAAGGAAGACGATATTGCCAAACCTATAAATGTTTACGGTGTAACCAAATTAGATGGGGAAAAAGCCGTTGAAGCCATTTTGCCAGAACATGTTATTATCCGTACTAGCTGGCTTTATTCTGAATATGCCAATAACTTTGTAAAAACAATGTTGAAGCTGGGTGCAGAACGAGATGAATTGAATATTATCGCTGATCAAGTCGGTACGCCAACTTATGCCATCGATTTGGCAAATGCTATATTTGATATTATTGCTTCTGACAATAAAGCTTACGGCGTTTATCACTACAGCAATGAGGGCGTAACTTCGTGGTTCGATTTTGCAAAAGCGATATTCGGAATCAGCGAAACTAATGTTAGAACAAATCCAATTCCGGGATCTAAATATCCAACAAAAGCAACTAGACCTGCTTTTTCGGTTATGGATAAATCTAAGATTAAAGAAACCTTTAAATTAGAAATTCCATATTGGAGAGACAGCCTTGTTGAATGCATAGATAAAATAAATAAAGGTTAATCGTTTAAATCGTTCAAGCTGGTTAATTGATTAAGAATCATCAACAGTAGAAATAATATAACAAAGGTTAATAGAATTGAATTTTATCATGATCGATTTTGCAATTAACCAAATAACATAAAGAAATGAAAGGTATAATTTTAGCTGGTGGCAGCGGAACCCGTTTACATCCCTTAACACTTGCTTGCAGTAAGCAAATGATGCCGGTTTACGATAAGCCGATGATTTATTATCCACTATCTACCTTAATGCTTGCGGGTATTAAAGAGATTTTAATCATATCTACACCTCATGATTTACCAAACTTTGAGAAGTTGTTGGGTGATGGTGCATCTTTAGGCTGTAAATTTAGCTATGCGGTACAGGCAGAACCAAATGGTTTAGCTCAAGCCTTTGTAATCGGCGAAGAATTTATTGGCAATGATAAGGTTGCTTTGGTTTTAGGCGATAATATTTTCCATGGTGATGGAATGGCAAAATTATTACAGGCCAGTTCTGATCCTGATGGAGGAGTAGTTTTTGCTTATCAGGTTTCAGACCCAGAACGTTATGGTGTAGTTGAATTTGATGCAAACAAAAAAGCAATTTCTATTGAAGAAAAACCTGTATCTCCAAAATCTGATTATGCAGTGCCTGGGTTATACTTCTATGATAATGAAGTTGTAGAAATCGCGAAGAATATCAAGCCTTCGCCTCGCGGAGAATATGAGATTACCGATGTAAATAGGGTATATCTGGAACGTGGCAAACTTAAGGTAGGTGTTTTGAGTAGAGGAACCGCTTGGTTGGATACCGGAACTTTTACTTCGTTAATGCAAGCGGGACAATTTGTTCAGATTATAGAAGAACGCCAAGGGTTAAAAATCGGATGTATTGAAGAAATAGCCTACAGAATGGGTTTTATTAATGCGGAACAGCTTAAAGCAATTGCTACTCCATTGGTTAAAAGTGGGTATGGAAGTTATTTGCTTAAGCAAATTAAATAATAAAAAAGGGGAAGCTTAAAGCTTCCCTTTTTTTATTATTTCTAGTTTCAAAGGTCTTTCCGTTCCGCTTAGCTCCAGTCGAGATGACGGTTTGTGGAGCTCAACTGTTGTGATAGCGATTGAGGTGCAAGGATTCTACTCGAGAAATCCAAATTAATATCGTCCTTTCGACCGAAGTGGAGAAATCTATAAAGAGGGATTTTTTTTAGGTTCAAGGATCTCTCCTTTGCGCTACGCTTTACTCGACATGATTAACGAATTACTCATCGGATGAATTTTACACAACACCCATATTCATCCGATGAGTAATTCGTTTCGCAACGCTTTAGTCGACATGATGAAATAACGATCATTGGATGGACTTTGCCCAGCACATATTCATTCAATGCCTTAACATCGGATGAATTTTACACAACGCCCATATTCATCCGATGAGTAATTCGTTTCGCAGGGCTTTAGTCGACATTACGAAATAACAATTATTGGATGAACTTTGCCCAGAACATATTCATTCAAATGCATTAATATCGGATGAATTTTACACAACGGCCATATTCATCCGATGAGTAATTCGTTTCGCAGCGCTTTAGTCGACATGACGAATACAATCATTGGATGAGCTTTGCCCAGCACATATTCATTCAATACATTAACTATCTTAAATGCAATCATAAGCATATGATTTTATTTATCTTTAGCCGTTATTAAGTTGAATGGATAAGAATAAGCAAATAGCAATAATTGGGTTAGGTTACGTAGGACTACCACTTGCGATAGAATTTGCAAAAAAATATAAAGTTGTTGGCTTTGATACTGATGATGCAAGAATTATTTCTCTAAAAAGCATTACTGACCATACTCGAGAAGCTAATTTAGAAGATTTGAGATTAGTAACAAGCTATACAGCTGAGGATTACGGGCTCGAACTTAGCTCAAATTTACCAGATATCAGCACCTGCAATACTTATATTGTTACCGTTCCAACACCCATTGATCATTTAAAACGCCCCGATTTAGAGCCTCTCTTGAATGCATCTAAGATGATCGGAATTTTGCTTAAAAAAGGTGACATCGTTATTTATGAATCCACCGTCTACCCTGGGTGTACAGAAGAAGATTGTGTTCCAGTATTGGAAAAAATTTCTGGATTAAAGTATAACGAAGATTTCTTTTGTGGCTATTCTCCCGAAAGGATTAATCCAGGAGATAAAGTTAATACTCTAGCTAAAATTAAAAAGGTAACATCTGGTTCAACACCCGAAATTGCCCTTCAAATCAATGATCTTTATTCTTCTATCATTACTGCAGGGACCCATTTGGCTCCAAGTATAAAAGTTGCGGAAGCATCGAAAGCTATAGAAAATGCGCAACGAGATGTAAACATATCTTTTGTAAATGAGCTTGCGCTTATTTTTGATCGAATGCATATCGATACTTCAGATGTTTTAGCTGCTGCCTCTACAAAATGGAATTTTCTTAATTATAAACCTGGATTGGTTGGAGGACACTGCATTGGCGTAGATCCCTACTATCTGGCGCATAAATCAGAATCTTTGGGCTACAAACCAGAGGTCATTCTATCCGGTAGGAGGGTAAATGATAATATGGGCATGTTTGTAGCGAACAAAGTAATCAAAATGATGGTGGCCAAAGATAAAACCATTAAAGGCGCTAAAGTGCTCATTTTGGGCTTTGCATTTAAGGAAAACTGCCCAGATGTGAGGAATACCAGAGTAGTTGATATTTATAAGGAATTGAAATCTTTTAGTATCGAGGTTGATGTCTGTGATCCTTGGGCCAATGCAGAGGAAGTGAAACAAGAATATCATATTGATCTAATTACCCAGCCAGAATCTAAAATTTATGATGCCATTATACTTGCTGTTGCTCATAAACAATTTTTAGAATTGAATTTTGCTGCGTTAAAAGAGAAGGGTGCAATCATTTTCGATACTAAGTCTTTCATTGATAGAAATTTTGCAGATGCCAGGTTATAATTTTTTCATTCCTGATGGGAGTAATTTTAAGTAAGTTAATCAATTGTTAACACATGACAGTTTCGTTACATTTAAATTATTGTGTATGTTTGCAAGCTTAAAAATCTATGAATTGTTAATATGAAGGTTGCCTTAATAACAGGAGTTACAGGTCAGGACGGAGCTTATTTAGCTGAGTTTTTATTGAAAAAAGGATATTTGGTACATGGTATTAAAAGAAGATCCTCTTTGTTTAATACCGATAGAATAGATCACCTGTATCAGGACCAACATGAAAATGATGTGCATTTTAAATTGCATTATGGAGATTTAACAGATTCAACAAACCTTATTCGCATTATTCAAGAAACCCAACCCGATGAGATTTACAATTTAGGTGCAATGAGCCATGTGATGGTGTCCTTTGATTCTCCCGAATATGTGGCAAATGTAGATGGAATTGGTACACTTCGAATTTTAGAAGCGGTACGCATTTTAGGACTGGAGAAAAAAACTAGAATTTATCAGGCTTCTACTTCAGAATTATACGGGGGGATGCCCGAAAATAAAAACGAAAAGGGTTTCTATGATGAAAACTCCCCTTTTTACCCCCGGTCACCTTATGGGGTAGCTAAAATATATGGCTTTTGGATTACCAAAAATTACCGTGAAGCCTATAATATGTTTGCTTGTAATGGAATCCTTTTTAATCACGAGAGTCCATTAAGAGGAGAAACCTTCGTAACCAGAAAAATTACACGAGCTACCGCTAAAATAGCTTTAGGTCTTCAGGGCTGTTTATATCTTGGTAATTTATCTGCTCAACGTGACTGGGGTCATGCTAAGGACTATATTGAGGCAATGTGGCTAATCCTTCAGCAAGAAAAGCCAGAGGATTTTGTGATCGCTACAGGCATTACCACTACTGTTCGTGATTTTGTTCGGATGAGTTTTGCAGAACTTGGCATAGAAGTTGAGTTTAGCGGCAAGGATGAAAATGAGAAAGGTGTGATTATCGATATTGATGAAGAGAAAGTAAGGGCATTGGGCTTAAATACTGAAAACCTGAAATTTGGACAAACAGTGGTTAAGGTTGATCCTAAGTATTTTAGACCAACAGAGGTGGACTTGCTTTTGGGCGATCCTACAAAATCAAAAACTCAATTGGGTTGGGAGCCAAAATATGATTTACCAGCCCTGGTAAAGGATATGGTGATATCAGATCTTCATTTGATGAAAAAAGATGAATATTTAAAACAGGGTGGTTTTAGAACATTAAACTATTTTGAATAGGTTCTTGAGTATAAGTACATCTTGAATTTATTATTGATTAAACAAAAGATTGAATAATACTGAAACGATATAGCTCATTAATGCTATTTTACTAATGTTTTGCACTAATTAATAACAATGCCGATTACATCGGAGACCTATGAAACAAAGAATAAACATATTAATATCCTTCATCTTTCTATCGCTTGTTATCAGTTTTACGGCTGTAGCACAGAATTATTCTAACGTTAAGGTAGATGAATTATCTGACGCACAGATTTTGCAAATGATTCAAAAGGCGGAATCTGTGGGTTATAATGATGCTCAGCTTGAACAAATGGCCGCCGCCCAAGGGATGAAGGGTGATGAAATTCAGAAGCTTAGACTAAGAATTGAAAAAGTTCGTAAACAGGGTACTGCAGTAAAGCCTGATGATAAACCTACCAATACGGGCCGCGAAATGAGCGAAACCACTGATGGCGGCAAGGTTGATAATGAGAAAAAAGTTTCGGATGAGGAAATCGGGCCGAAGATATTTGGTTCTGAGTTATTTAGAAATGGAAATATCACATTCGAACCTAATCTTAGAATCGCAACTCCAAAAGGATATGTAATTGGTCCTGATGATAAATTATTGATCGATTTAACTGGAGATAATGAAGCCAGCTACAACCTTCAGGTAAGTGCTGATGGAATTATCAATTTACAATATGTTGGAAGAATATCAGTTGGTGGTTTAACCATTGAGCAAGCTACATCAAAAATTGGTGCAGCCATGTCTAAGACCTATCCTTCTTTAAGATCGGGTAGAACGAGTTTAGCGATTAATTTAGGTAATATTAGAAGCATTAAAGTAACCTTAACTGGGCAATTGGTAAAACCAGGTACTTACACTTTGTCTTCTTTATCAACAGTTTATAATGCACTTTATGCATCTGGTGGCCCAGCACAAAATGGCTCGTTCAGAAAAATAGAGGTGATTAGGAATAATAAGGTCATCTCGACTATAGATATTTACAGTTTTCTTCTTAAAGGCATTCAGCAAAACAACATCAGGCTTCAGGATCAGGATGTGATTAATGTTCCTGTGTTCAACAAAAGAGTTGAAATCACTGGAGAGGTTAAACGATCGGCCTTGTTTGAAGTTGTGAATGGAGAATCTTTAAAAGACGTGATTGATTTTGCTGGTGGTTTTACCACTCAAGCTTATACCGCGAAAGTTAAAGCCTTCCAGAATACAGATAAAGACCGTAAAATTATTGATATTGCTTCTGCAGAGTTTTCAACCTATCAACCACAGAACGGTGATAAATATATTGTTGAGGCCATATTGGATCGATTCCAAAATCGGGTAGAGATTTTAGGTGCTGTATTCAGACCAGGCGTATATGAGCTTGAAAAAGGTTTAACTTTAAGGGGATTAATCAATAAATCTGATGGATTAACAGAAGATGCCTTTTTAAATCGTGGTTACATCAATAGATTAAATCCAGATAATACACAATCCTTAATTTCATTTGATGTTGCCAAAATCATTGCAGGTACAGAAACTGATATTCCCTTACTTAGAGAAGATAAAATTACCATTAGCTCTTTATTTGATTTGAGAGATGAATACAAAGTAAGTATTCAGGGAGAAGTTAGGGCTCCGGGCACTTTTGAATATGCCGATGGAATGACCTTAGAATCGGTAATTCAGCTGGCTGGTGGGTTTAAAGAAGGTGCAACACCGAGCCGTATTGAAATCTCGCGGAGAGTAAAAAATAGCGAAGCTACCGTTGCTTCTGCCAGAACTGCTGAGCTTTTTACGGTAAGTGTAGATCAAAATTTAAAACTAGAAGGAGAACCTTTCATTTTGAAACCATTTGATATTATCTCTATCCGGAACTCTGAAGGATACACCATTCAAAAGCAAGTTAAACTGGAGGGTGAGGTTGTTTACCCCGGAACTTATACCATTACTAGAAAAGATGAAAAAATTTCTGAACTGATTCAACGTGCTGGGGGCTTAACTTCTTCTGCTTATCCAGACGGAGCTTCCTTAAAAAGACCTGGCGCCGAGAAGGTCAATCCTAGAGATAAAAATGCGATTAACAATGGAGATGAAGAGGATAAAAAATTCTTAAATCTTAAAAGAGCCCAGGAAGCGGGAGCCAAAGAGGCAGTTGCTGTGGAGGTGGAGCAGAAACTGATTCAAAGTGATTTAGTCGGAATCAATCTGGTTAAGATTTTAGATAGTCCAAACTCTAAATATGATTTAATTGTAGAAGATGGCGATGTGATTCGTGTTCCTAGAACCTTGCAAACTGTCAAAGTTACTGGTGAAGTCCTTAATCCAAATAGTATCGTTTATTTGCCGGGGAAGAGCTTAAGGCAATATATAAATGGAGCTGGTGGCTTTACTTCAAATGCAAGAAAATCTGGAGTTTATGTTAAATACGCTAATGGCTCTGCAGCCGCAGTAAGCAAATTTATTTTTTTCAATAATAATCCTATAATTAAGCCAGGTGCAGAAATTTTGATTCCAAAGCGGGCCGAAAAAGAACGGTTAACTGCTCAAAGTTGGATTGGAATCGGCACCGCGGTTGCCTCTTTAGGTGCTATTATAGTAAGCCTACTTCGGTAATGAATTATTTAAAAAGATGTATTTTCAATAAATACAATCGATTAGCAAAGAGGTTATATTGTTATTAATTCAATTTCTTATAACTTAAAGTATTATTATAATGATTTTTATAAATGATTAATCAAAAAATGGTAAATGAAGAGCATCTTATCATTGAAAATGAAACTGGTGAAATTTCTTTAAAGGAGCTTGCGAAAAGCACTCGCATGGGTTTTGCTTATATCAAATCAAAGTGGCTCATAGTAATTGTTTTTATATTCATTGGTGCAGTTTTAGGTTTTACCTATGCACTTAGTAAAAAGCCAATGTTTACAGCAACAACAACCTTTGTAATGGAGTCCAACGAAAGTTCAAGTGGATTGGCTCAATATGCTGGCTTAGCTTCTATGGCAGGATTAGATTTTGGAGGTAATGGAAGTGGCGGTATATTTCAAGCGGATAATATTATCGATTTATACAAATCCAGAACAATGATTGAAAAAGCATTGCTTAGTTCTGTTAAGGGGAAAAGTGATAGGTTGCTAATTGATTTATATCTCGAAATTAATGGCATTAAGTCAAATTGGATAGATAGTCTAAAACAAAACGATAATAAGATACCAAGAAAAGAATATACTACACTAGATGATTCAACTAATGACAGGTATTTTTCACGTACACAGGATAGTGTCCTTGGAAAAGCCGTAGCAGATATTAATCGGAAATACCTTATCGTAGCCAAGCCCGATAAAAAGCTTAGTAAAATACAAGTTGATGTACAAGCATCAGATGAAGCATTTGCCAAGATGCTAAATGATGCACTTGTGAAAAATGTAAATGATTTTTATATACAAACTAAAACGAAAAAATCTTTGCAAAATGTTAAGATTTTGCAAAAGAAAACTGATTCAGTTCGAGCCGTTATGAATGGAGCTATATACAGTGCTGTCGCGGTATCGGACGCTACGCCTAACTTAAATCCAACTAGGGAAGTGCAAAGGCTTGTGCCCGTTCAAAAAGCACAATTTTCAGCTGAAACAAGTAAAGCAATCTTAAGCTCGTTAGTGCAAAATCTCGAAATGGCGAAAATGTCATTATTAAGTGAGACCCCACTTATACAAGTTGTTGATTCCCCAATACTACCTCTAGATGTGGACAAAACCAATAGAACTAAACTTGCAGTTATTGGGGGATTATTAGCTTTGGTTTTATGTGTGGTCATGTTACTAACAAATAAATTCATAAAAGGATTAATGGCATAATATGACGACTTATACTTTAAAAATAATTAGGATCAAACAAGAAACACCCAATGTTGTAACGCTTTCTTTTAAGCAACCTGCTTTAAAAAAAATAAAATATTTAGCTGGCCAATATCTTACATTGATTTTCCGAATCAATGGCAGAAGATATATCCGGCCATACTCCTTTTCCTCAGCTCCTGGTATTGATGAACTTTTAGAAATTACTGTCAAACGGGTTCCCAATGGCATAGTGTCCAACCATATTGTTGATATGGTAAAAGTAAATGATTCTATAGAAGTGATGGAACCTATGGGTGATTTTATATTCCAAAATAACGAGACATTGACCGATGTTTATTTGTGGGGCGTTGGGAGTGGTATAACGCCTTTGTTTTCTCTTATCAAGTATATCTTATGGTCTAATACTTTTTTAAAAGTTCATTTGATGTATGGAAGTAAAAATTATGAAAATACTATTTTTAAAAATCAAATAGAACATCTCCTTTCAATTTATTCAGACAGATTTATCTTGCAACACTTTCATACTGAAGTTTATGTAGGGGATAAAAACCCCGATGTGATTGAGGGCCGAATCGATCAGGTTAAAGCTTTAAAAATGCTTTCTGAGAATCCGGTAATTGGAAAGAGTTCCCACTATATATGCGGCCCATTAGGATTAAAGGAATCTGTCAAACAAGCATTAGATCATTCTGGAGTTGTTAAATCTCTCATTTTTTCTGAGGATTTTGAACTGATAAAAAATCCAGCCGACTTTGTAGATATTCAGAGTCAAACTGTGAGGTTGAATTTCCAAAATCAAGAATACAACCTTGAAGTTGTCAAAGGCAAAAGTATTTTGGAAGCAGCTCTAGATACCAATATCGAACTACCCTATTCTTGTCAAACTGGCAATTGTAGTACCTGTAAAGGCAAGATTGTTGAAGGAAAGACAAGAATGATCGGACTGGTAAAAGAAAGAACTGATTTACAGGAAACTGAAACATTACTTTGCTGTACTTATCCGTTAACTGAGAATATAATTATAACGATATAAACAAACGAATGAAGGTAGTAATATTAGCTGGGGGCCTAGGCACAAGACTCATGGAGGAAACTGAAGCCCGCCCAAAACCTATGGTTGAAATAGGAGGAAAACCAATTTTATGGCACATTATGAAAATTTACGAGGCCTATGGCTACAATGATTTTATCTTATGCCTTGGTTATAAAGCCCAGACCATAAAAGAATATTTTTTAAACTATTATTTGTATAATTCAGATGTATCCATTGACGTTGGAAAAAATACAGTTGATGTGCATTTCTCCAATTCAGAATCATTTAAAGTTACATTAGTAGATACGGGATTAACTACAAATACAGCTGGAAGGATTAAAAAAATCCAGAAATACGTTCAAGGTGAAGCGTTTATGCTAACTTATGGAGATGGTGTTGCGGATATTAATATTACAGAACTTGTAGACTTTCATAAAAGCCACGGTAAACTTGCCACGTTAACGACAATCCAAACTCCTGGAAGATTCGGAAATATTGAGATGGACCCAGATGGAACCGTACAGCACTTTGTTGAGAAACCACAAGGTGATGGAATGTGGATTAATGGAGGATTCTTCGTTCTCGAGCCAGGAATTTTCAAATATCTGGAAGAAGATATGGAAAATATTCAGTGGGAAAATAAACCCTTAAGGGAAATAGCTCAAGATGGTGAACTTAGTGCATACAAACATGCTGGCTTTTGGAAGCCGATGGATGCTTTAAGAGACCGTATCGAATTAGAAAGCCTATGGAGCAATGGGGAAGCAAAATGGAAAATCTGGTAAATATGATAACTAATTTAAAAGAAATATACAAGGGTAAAAAAGTATTTATAACTGGGCATACTGGATTTAAAGGATCCTGGTTATTAAAAATCCTTTCCATATTGGGAGCAGAAATTAGAGGTTACGCTCTTGAATCCCATACTGAAAATGATCTATTTAACCTTATAAATGGGCAACAAATTTGTGACTCGGTATTTGCAGATTTAAGGGATAGATCCACATTAACAAAAAATATTTTAGATTGTCAACCGGATTTTATCTTTCATTTAGCAGCTCAACCATTAGTTAGATTATCCTATCAGATTCCATCCGAGACCTTCGAAGTTAATGCAATCGGAACTGCCAACTTATTGGATGCTGTTCGACAAATGGAGAAAAAATGCTCAGTAGTTTTGATTACCACTGATAAGGTTTATCACAATAATGAATGGGATTACCCTTACAGGGAAAATGATCGTCTAGGTGGCTATGATCCCTATAGCGCCAGTAAAGCCTGTGCAGAATTAATTATCGATTCCTACCGCAATTCGTTTTTTAACAAGGCATCTTATGATCATCATCTAAAAGGAATAGCTGTAGGTAGAGCGGGAAATGTAATAGGAGGAGGAGATTGGTCTAAAGATCGACTGATTCCAGATATTGCAAGAGCTTTATCAAATGGCGACGAGGTTTCTGTGAGAAATCCAAAATCAGTTCGTCCTTGGCAACACGTTCTCGAGCCAGTAGTTGCTTATCTAATATTGGGGGCTAAACTGGCTGACGAACCGATAAAATTTAGTGATGCTTATAATTTCGGGCCATATGCAACCGACGCACTACCTGTTTCAGAAATGTTAGATCTTGCCATTCAGAGTTGGGGTAACGGAAGTTATAAAGTCGAGCAAGATATAAATCAACCTCATGAGGCCGGATTGTTAAAGCTTGATATCAGTAAAGCTATTAAAGAATTAAACTGGAAACCGAAACTTGATGCTGGGTCTGCCGTAGAAATGACAATGGATTGGTATAGGGAATTTAAACATAATAAAAATTCTATCGATCAATTTACTGATAGACAGATTTTAAAATATTTTAATGCATAAGGTTTTAATCACGGGCATAACGGGTTTTTTAGGGTCACGTATTGCTGAAAATCTAATAACAAATAATATCCAGGTTGTGGGGCTGAAACGGACTGAATCCAATACCTGGAGGTGCGCTGATTTTTATGATAATATTGATTGGATTGATCTTGATGAAAATAGAGCGTGGAAACAAAACATCCTAGATCATAATCCTTCTGTAATTATACACTGCGCATGGATTGGTGTCGAAGCAGATGATCGTGATAATTGGCAGATGCAATCACAAAACATATCCTTCATGATAGCACTTTTAGAGATTGCTCGTAATGTAAAACTCCAAAAATTTATTTTTTTAGGATCTCAAGCTGAATATGGGGTGGTGGATGGGAAAATTACTGAAACTGCAGCCACCAATGCTACCTCTGCCTATGGAAGTATTAAACTAGCTTCCTTAGAGATTATGAAAACTTTTTGTGAAATAAACCAGATAAATTGGATATGGTTGAGAATTTTCTCAATTTTTGGAGAAAAAGAAAACCATAATTGGTTAATTCCGTCTATAGTAAGGAAAATGCAAACAGACTCGCAAATGGATTTTACTATGGGTAAACAAAAATATGCATATTTATATGTAAAAGATTTTGCTAAAATCATATATGAAATAGTGATTAATTCAATTCAGTCAGGTATTTATAATATATCATCTGAACAAGCTATTGAACTGCGAACTTTAATTGACAAAATTAAAGAATACATTAATCCTGATTTTAAATTAAACTATGGGGCTATCCCTTATCGCCCGCATCAATCCATGCATATAGAAGGAGACATTACCAAAATTAAAGGACAACTAGGTAGAATTGATTTTACTGATTTTAACGTAGCTTTGCAACACACCCTAAATAATTACCTTAAAAAATGAATACAATTAAAGCATCCGATTTTATTGCTTACTTTTTGCAAAAAAAAGGCATAGAGAGTGTTTTTGAACTTTCTGGTGGAATGATTACTCATATATTGGACTCGCTACATCTGACTACGGATATTAAGATTATTACCATGCACCATGAGCAGGCTGCTGCATTTGCTGCAGAAGGCTATGCAAGAATAACTGGCCTCCCTGGAATAGCCCTGGCTACCAGTGGGCCAGGTGCTACTAATCTTTTGACAGGTATGGGGAGCTGTTTTTTTGATTCTACGCCAGCTATTTTTATAACAGGACAGGTGAACAGGCATGAACAAAAAGGAGATAGAGATATCCGTCAACTGGGGTTTCAGGAAACTGATATTGTTGCCATGGCTAAACCGATAACGAAAGCCTGTTTCTTAGTGAATGATCCAGAAGACTTAGAATCAGTTTTCGAACAGGCTTTTAAAATTGCATTAGAAGGTAGACCAGGGCCTGTTTTAATTGATATACCGATGGATGTTCAACGCTCTCAAATTACCTTAAAAAATAATTTCGCCATTGAAAAAGATGTGCCAAATATTGAAAAGGATTTATTAGAAGATCTTGTTAAAGATATACAGAATGCAAAACGGCCATTGATCTTATCAGGGCGAGGGATTAAAGCAGGAAATTCCCAAACTTTGTTTGATGATTTTGTAAAAAAAGTAAAAGTTCCAGTAATTACAACCCTGTTAGGACTAGACACGATATCTTTCGATGATGACCTTCGCGTAGGGTTTATCGGGAGTTATGGAAATCGGTGGGCTAATATTGCATTTGGAGAATGCGATTTGCTTATTGTACTTGGTAGTAGATTAGATATCAGGCAAACTGGTGCCGATACAAAATTTATTGAGAATCGTAAAATATACCATGTGGATTGTGAAATCGGAGAACTAAATAATCGTGTAATGGGATGTATCCCTATTCTTGCCCAATTGGACATATTTTTTAAAGAATTTGCCCAAACATCTGTAGATTTCAATGTATCAAACACCTGGATAAATAGAATAGAAGAATTAAAATCACTTTGGCCTGATATCAATGAACTTACCCCTACAGGAATAAACCCTAACAAATTTATGCATTCAATGTCAGGTAAGGGGCGAGCAGCGAAAGTTTATTTAGCTGATGTTGGAAGTCATCAAATGTGGGCTGCTCAGTCTTTAGAGTTATATAAGGGACAATCATTTCTTACATCTGGGGGCATGGGGGCTATGGGATTTTCTTTACCAGCAGGTATTGGGGCGTGTATCGCTCTAAATAATCAGCCTGTAGTTGTTATTGTTGGTGATGGCTGTATGCAAATTAATATTCAAGAATTGCAGACCATTGTCAGAAACAAGCTAAAGGTCAAAATTGTAGTCCTTAATAACAATACACTAGGAATGATCCGTCAGTTTCAGGATAGTTATTTTGAATCGCGCTATCAATCCACTTATTGGGGGTATAGTGCCCCTGATTTTTATAAAATTGCTACTGCTTACGGGATTGAAGCATTGACAATTGAACATCCTTACCAAGTAGAAGAAGGAGTAAATTGGCTCTGGAGCGATGAAAATGTAGATAAACCGCAACTTTTACAAGTTATGGTTGATCCACATACCAATACTTATCCTAAAATCGCTTTTGGTAAACCAATTACAGAAATGGAGCCTTTTGCAAAGCCCATAGAAATGGAAGGAACTTAGTTTTATTATATTAATCGTTATCATAAATATTGTATGTTACAGAACATAACCGATGCAACCCTTGAAAATACAATAAGGGAAATTGCTAAAAGAAAAACTACACAAATTATTGTACCAGGCCAAAACTATATTCCAGTTACTGGAAAGGTGCTTGATGAGGAAGACATCCTGTTAGGAGTTGACGCCGCTTTAGATGGCTGGTTAACAGCAGGTAGGTTTGCCAATAAATTTGAGCATGATTTTGCTGCGTATTTTGGCGCACACCGGGCGCTTCTTGTGAATTCTGGCTCGTCCGCAAATTTAGTTGCATTTTATGCACTCACCTCTCCTAAATTAGGTGATAGGGCCGTGAAACCTGGTGATGAGGTCATTACAGTAGCTGCAGGCTTTCCCACCACTATTAATCCATTGATTCAGTTTGGTGCTATCCCAGTATTTGTAGATGTAGATATTGCCACACATAATGTTCTATCAGCAGATATTGAGAAAGCTGTTTCTCCAAAAACAAAAGCAATCATGATTGCTCACTCTTTGGGAAATCCTTTTGATTTAGATGAAGTAATGAGAGTCGCAAAAAAATATAACCTTTGGGTGGTAGAGGATGATTGTGACTCATTGGGCGCTACTTACAAAGGGCAAAAAACAGGTACTTTCGGAGATATTTCAACATTTTCATTTTATCCTGCACATCACATTACCATGGGTGAAGGAGGAGCAGTACTAATCAATAATCCTGAACTGTCTAAGCTAGCTGAAAGTTTCAGAGATTGGGGAAGAGACTGTTATTGTGAGCCAGGTAAAGACAATACATGCGGATGCCGCTTTGGTCAACAATTGGGGAGTTTGCCTTTTGGATATGATCATAAATATACATACTCTCATATCGGATTTAACCTAAAAGTAACGGATATGCAGGCTGCTTTTGGTGTTTCACAAATAAAGAAAATTGATTCATTTGTTGAAAAAAGAAGAGAAAACTATGCAGCACTTTATGAAAGGATGAAAGAGTTTGAAGATGTATTTATCTTACCAGAACCAACCCCAAATTCTGAACCTTCATGGTTTGGTTTTCTTTTAACACTAAGAGAAGGCGACTCGAATGACCGTCACATGCTTGTTCAACATCTCGAGGAAAACAAAATTGGTACTCGCTTATTGTTTGGAGGAAATCTTCTCCGTCAACCTGCGTATGCCAATATTAATCATCGAGTTATTGGAGATTTAAAAAACACTGATACTATTATGAATCAGTCATTTTGGTTAGGGGTATGGCCAGGCTTAAATGTAGAGCATTATGATTATATAGCAAAAGTAATTAGAGATTATCTTGCTTAGTTGCTAATTCTCTATTTTACCAAACAATATCCCAAATATTAATGAAAGATATTTTATTAACTGTAGGTATTCCAACATTCAATGGCCAAGCCTACTTGGCCCAAGCTATAGAAAGCGTTTTATCTCAGCTTAACCAGAACAATTTAGCAGAAGTAGAAATCATTATATCGGATAACGCATCTACAGATGATACCGAACAAATAGTAAGAAAGTTTGCCAATACCTATTCAAATACAATAAAATATTTTAAAAACGAGGTTAATGTTGGGTTTGATCGAAATGTAGATTACTTATTTCGAAAAGCAGCTGGCCGTTATGTTCATGTATTGGGTGATGATGACTATTTGTCTGACAACGCGATCGACAAAATACTCGGTGTGATAAAAAGAGGAGTAGACTATGGTATTTTGTTATTGAATATTGGGTTTCTACATATTCCAACAAACACTGAATTACCTGTTGATAAACTTGATACCGAATTAGAATTTAAGAATAAGGATGAATTTTTCTTATGGAGTAAATGGAGAACTGCAGCAATTTCGTCAATTGTTGTAAGAAAGCAGGATTGGCTATGCTTAAGTTTAGATCAATATATGGGCAACCAATGGATTCATATCAGTGCGTTAATGGAAGTTATGGCTATTAATAGTAAGGCATATGCATTCCCTGATAAAATGGTTACTGTGAGGGTAGGAAACGCAAGGTGGAACAATAATGGTAACCAACTAAAATTAGGGCTGATTCATTTAAAGGTAATCTCCAGAATGTTAGAATTAGGTTATAAACCTGATACTTTCCAAACTTTTGTAAACGATCGTTTTAATAATAACCTCAAAGATATTATATTATTATCGCCTGTCAGTTTTAATGAACGAATAAAAATAGCGAGCTTAATGAAGCCTTTTTTTCGAAATCGCTTTACATTTTGGTTTTTACATCTTCCTACACTATTTATATTTGGTTATCCATTCCTCATACTCAAGCCGGTCGCTTTAGCTATAAAAAGGAAATTAAAATAGTAATGATTTTAAGTATAAATATAGGCATTCATGATTAAATATAACTTCAAGTGAAAATTTTATTTCATAACTTTCATACACGGCTAAATAGAGATAATCTTCTCTTTACAAGTGATAATACGGATATAGGGGACAATCTACTAACACCATTTAAGGTGATGAAAGATGAGGCTAAAAAAAGGGGTATAAATATCGGTACTTCCCACGTGATTAATAAAGAAGAAGCTGATGCAATGGTTTTTCTCGACCATCCTGGAATAAATAATGAAATGTTTCAATATGGAATTAAAAATGATATTCCACTTTTTTTAATCACCTTAGAAAGTCCAATAATTAAGTCTGAAATTTTTTCAACTGAATTGCATAATGCTTTCAAGAAAATACTTACCTGGTCGGATTGTTTGATTGCTAATGATTCAGGAAAATATACCAAAATCAATTATAGTTACAATATTAAAGCCAATTTTGAATTAGGAAAAAGAAACCGGGATCTAATTGTTATCAGTGGTAACAAAGTTAGTAAACACCCACAGGAACTTTATTCAGAACGCTTAAGGGTAATTAAATGGTATGAAAATCATAATAGGGGATATTTGGACTTATATGGTACGGATTGGGATATAAAAATTTTTCACAGTAACATATTAGGACTTATAGTAAATAAAATCAATAGAAAATACAAGTTAATTAAAAACAATTATTCCAGTTATAAAGGCAAAATTAAACGTAAAGCAGAGATTTTAGCTCAATACAACTTTTGTTTGTGCTTTGAAAATGCTTATGGCTTTAGTGGGTATATAACGGAGAAGATATTTGATTCGCTTATGGCAGGAGCGATTCCTATATATAAAGGAGCCGATAACATTGCAGAATATATACCTAAAAATTGTTATATCAACTACGATGATTTCTCAACCATAGGGGAAATGCACAAATTCCTTACTAATCTTACAGATAATGAGATTGTAGAATATCAGCTGGCAATCAGAAAATTTCTATCCTCAAGTGCTGTTGATGTATTTTCCATAGAAACATTTGTTAAAACTTCAATAGAAACCATAATAGATCAAACCAAATGCTTCTAACAATTGGAATACCAGTTTTTAATGGTCAGAAGTATATCGAAGAAGCTATAAAAGCTATAATAAAATGCGAACTAAGTTCGAATGAAGTTGAAATTATTATATGTGATAATGCTTCAACGGATAAGACTATCGAAATTGCTCAAACTTACAAAAGCGTTAAAGTAATCGAACATCAGGAAAACATCGGCTTTGACGGTAATTTGAACCGCATATTCAACTATGCTTGTGGAAAATATGTTTGGGCGATTGGTGCGGATGACCTCATTCTTGATAAGAATATAAATGATTTGGTTTCCCTTCTAAGGAACACAAACTGTGGAGTTATTTTCATAGGCGGGGTTGATTCAATAAGTGAGCCATATCGTATTTTAAGTAATCCAGAAGAATTTTTGATCATGTCTAATTTTCGGTCTGGGTTTTTTTCGAATAACATCATCCGTAAAAACCTTTGGGTAAACTGTGAACTCAAGCAATTTTTAGCAAGCGGTTGGATTCATTATGCTGTTATCCTTCAGGCGATATGTATGATGCCTACCATCGTAACAAGGAAGAAGCATGTAATCGAAAATCCAGGATCCAATGAAGTTAAAACCTGGAACAGAAATGGAGCTGGATTAATAGTAGGATTAAGATTGGTGGAAATATTTCAAGTTATGCCAAAATGGGGTTATGGTAAACAGTTTATCAAGCGAACCAAGGGCGTTATAAAAAACTCCTATCCGAGAGAAATTATCGTTTCAAAAATTAGAGGTTTGAAAGTATCAAAAAGCCTACTTGAAGATTTTATTAGATTGTTTAAAGAGTTTCCCTCATTTTGGTTACGGGATCTTTGGTTTTTGCTTATTCCATCTTTCTTGTATAAAATACCTGCATATGTCCTAAAGTTATTGAAATATGGGACCTAAGATCAAAGATTACTTTTTTAGTTTCTTAAGTATAGCTGTAAATATTGGTTGCAATTTGGTGATGGTACCTTTATATGTTAAATATTTTGGCACAATAAATTACGGAGTTTGGATTATTATTAATACAATTTTACAGTATTTGATGCTTGCTAATTTTGGCCTGCCAACAGCTCTGACCACAATCGCAACTAACTCATCAAATCCGGAAGATGTAATCGAGGTATTCAGAAAATCATTAAATATTATGGTTTCAATTGCTTCTGTGTTATTGGGCATAATTGCGCTACTTTATTTTGGCAGAATTCTCCCATTCGAGTTCTTTTTCGGAAAGACTGCACAAACCCAGTTTTATGGAACTGTGTTATTCTTAACTATAGCTTTTTATTTATTGCGCGCCCCATTTCAACTTGGATCATCCGTTTTTCTTATTTTGGGAAAAGTTGCCTTAAGCAAAAAATATGAAATTGTTAATAACCTAATCATCCCGGCGTCTTTCGTGGTGACGTACTATTACAAAGGAAATATTTCCTTTTATTCGGTATGTTGGAGTGTTTTATTGGTAATTTCTTCAATAGTAATGTACCTACATTCCCGGGCTTATTTATTTAAAACACACCAAGTAAAAATAGCTTCTTCTACTGTTAAGTACCCTCAGATTATGAAAATAAGTATGGGGTATTTTGCAATCAGCATGGGTGCATTACTAGTATGGAATACTGACAATCTGGTAATCGTTAACTTCTTGAAAGTAAGTGATGTAACTTCATATTCTTTAACCTTTAGAATATTTACAGCCTTCTTCTCGGTACTATTTACTTTAAACGCAATATTAATGCCTTTTTATGGAAAGTTTAATAGCAATAAAGACTATGACTCCATTCAGAAAAACTTTAAAAATTCGTTACTATTAATGACTATAATAGCGGGCCCGCTTTGCCTATTTATTTTTTTATTTAGCAAAGAAATTTTTCTCATCTGGACAAATAATCCAGTATTATATTTAGGATCTAATATCTTTTTATTTTTTGGTCTCTATACCATTGTTCTTTCTTGCATTAATTCTATAAGTGTTTTATTGTCGGCTTTAAAGAAGGTGAGACTTTTAGTTATCGCTACATTTACAGAAGGCATCGCAAATTTAATCTTGAGTATTTTACTAATTCGGAAATTTGGTGTTATCGGGGTAAGTATTGGGACTTTACTTGGAAGTTTAATAAGTTTAACCTTACTCTGTGTGTTCTTTAAAAAAGAAGTAGGTATTCCTGTGAAAATCCCTTTTGGATTATTGTTTCGGAATGTGATCATGCTAACCCTTACTATTATTCTAGTGTTCCTAACAAGCTTTACATTTTTTAATATTTTAATTAAGGGCCTGGCATTTCTTATCTTCTCATTAATTTATTTAGCAGTGAATAGCAAAGATATTTTTTCAATAATAAAAATAAGAAATGGAAAATTTGCCTAAGGTCTCAATTTGTATTCCCACTTACAATTCAGAAATGTATTTGGAAGAAACACTCTTTAGTATAGAAAATCAAACCTATAGTAATATCGAAGTTATTATTTCAGATAATTGTTCCACAGACAATACAATAGCGCTTATTAAAAAATTTGCAGCAAAAAATAATTGGACTTATATACTTAATGAGCAGAATATTGGAGCTGGCTTAAATATGAATAAGTTGATTACATCTGCAACTGGAGAATTTATAGCAATCTATCATTCTGATGATGTTTACGATTCAGAAATCGTCTCTAAATCAGTTTCATTTTTAACCACTAGCCCTGAATGTGGCTTTCTATCTACATTAGCAACAGTAATTGATTCAGATGGTAATGAATTGGGGATGCTAGATTTGCCAAAAAGCCTCAAGTCAAAGAAAAGAAATATATATAACTTCGAAGAGATTTTTGCGGCTATTCTAGATTCATTTTTGCCATTTTTGATTACTCCAACCGTAATGGTACGGAAGAGTGCCTATGATGAACTTGGACAATTTAAAATACATGAGAAATACAAATCTGCAGGCGATTATGAAATGTGGCTTAGGATTTTGAAAAAATTTCCAGCGGGTATAATCCCCGAATCTTTGGTAAAATACAGAAAGCATGCTCAACAAGGGTCTCAAAAAGAGATACGTGAAAATTATGGTCTACCCGACGGACTAATTGTTTATGAAGAATATGCCATCGGAAATAAACTTTTAGAAAAAAAATATCAGAGGGTGTACTCGTATTTATTAATGTTACAGGTATTGAAACTTAACGATAAAAAGGATTTTCAAAATAGCGCTGAAATGGTAAAACTCATTCAAAGAAATGGAAATTATAGTTATAGTGTACTTGCCACATTGTTTAATATCTTTAATTATACTTCAATTCGGTTTAATATCAATTATCTTAATGGCGTAAAACGCATGTTTTTAAGCACAAAAGGTAAATAATGTTAGTATACTGGTCCATTTTTGCAATAATTTCCATTGTATCTTTAGTTCCACTAAAAACTAAAGAGAGGCAACTATTTTGTGTTTTGACAGGAATATTATTAATATTTTTGGCGGGTTCCCGAGCCGCTATTACTGCAGATTATGATACTTATTTAGCTAAATATAATGCATTTAAGGCTGGAGATGTTGATGAAGGTATAGAGTTTTCTTATAAACTTATATGCGATTTCGTAGCCGAAACAGTCGATCACTTTAACGGGGTGTTAATAATTTATGCTTTTTTAACTATTGTGCCAATAACTTATGCATTGATTGTTGAAACAAAAGCATCTTTGTTAGTTTTTCCATATTTTTATTCTTATTATTTTTTTCTTCATCCAATGACCCAGATACGTGAAGCTGTAGCCGCAGCAATGCTTCTAGTGTCTTTACAATTTGTAAAAGAAAAAAAATTGTTGTTATTTCTTATTACCATTGCAGTTGGTTCATTCTTTCACGTCTCCTTAATGTTATTTTTGCCGTTTTACTACATATTAAACCGTGTAAAGCTTACACTTAAAACAGCATGTATTTGTTTCATTATTTGTCTAGGCATTTCTCAAATTCATTTGTTGAATTTGGTGTTGGGGTATGATTTGAGCAATGATTCTTATATTATAGCAAAATTATACGCACATAAAAGTACAATTGAAGCAGGCTTCGGTGAGCGAACAGCCGGTGTTTATATTCTAATGATCTATGCCAAAATACTGTTTAACTTTTTCCTAAGGTACAAGCAAAAGATTATCGGAAAGAATAATGACTATTTTCAAATCTTTCTAAATTTGCATTTCTTCGGTTGCTTAAGCTATTTGATACTTTCTGATTTACACATTGTTGCAGGAAGGGTGTCAGAACTTTTATGTATTGTAGAGATTTTTTTAGTGCCCTATTTAGTTTATATATTCAAGCCCCGTATTGCAGGGAAAATTTTGATTTTATGCATATGTCTATTTCAATTAGTCATATCTCTTTATGTGGTAATTCTGAGTGGACCATATCAAGTAGGCTTTTAGTATGAGGCATTATTTTTGTATACTGGTTATACATGTAAAAAAAAATGATTAATTGAAACTTTGGGTTCTTATATGTACTTGGATAATTTTAAAACTGTGTATTATAAATCAAAAAATAAATTGATGTTTGTAAATCCTTCACTGAAATCTGGAGGAGGTAATCGGGTTTTTGTCGAATTGTCAAACTTATTGACCGAACGCTTTGAAAGTGTTTCTATTCTTTATCCAAATAATTCCAAAGATAGATCACACTATTATATTAATGAGAATGTTACTTTGTTGCCTGTAGGAAGAGTTTCAACAAGTATTTTCAAAAAAATATTAAATGTTTTCTCATCAATAAGGGAAATCAAAAAAATTCTGGATGAGGATTCCGAAATGATTAGCATAATATCAGATCCTATACTTTCTATTTTTTATATGACCTTGCCAAAAAAATATAAAAAAAGAACATACAGATTTGTACAAGCTGATGACTACCGCATCTACGATGATTTGTATATTCTAAAAAATAAAATCATATTATCTGTATATAAAAACTTGTGTTTAAAGAGTTATTCAGATGTAGATCATTTATTATTTAATTCTGTTTATACCTATAATCAGTTTAAAAATTTGGTTCCTAATACTGATGCAAGTTTGAAAATAGTTCATCCAGGCATAAACACTTCTGTTTTTTACAATAGGAAAACAAGAGTTAGTAACCAATTTAACATTTGCCTTGTTGCAAGAAAACATCCCTGGAAGGGTTTTATTGATTTTATATCCGCTTGGAATTCAATAGATCAATCTGTAAAAGAACAAATAAATAATATATTCATAATTAGCCATGATGATTTGGGAGAATTCAACTTACCTGAAAAAGCTAAAATTATAAAACCTAGTAGTGATATTCAAATATCGGAAGTTATGAATTTAGCTCAAATATTTATTTCAACCTCATGGTGGGAGGGATTCGGCTTACCACCACTAGAAGCAATGGCTTGTGGTTGTGCAGTTCTTTGCAGTAATTCTAAAGGGATATTAGAATATGCTCTTGACAGGCAAAATTGCATGATATATGAGCCTAAAAATGTTGGGCAGTTAACTAATAACCTAACTAAGTTAATATTAGATGCGCCATTGCGAAATCGGCTGGCTGCAGCCGCAGAAGTTAATGCTCAGAAATTTACATGGCAGAATGCTGCTAGGCAGTTTTCGGGTATCCTAAATGAAAACTCATGACATATTTATTTTTTAAACATTTAATCAATTTATAGTGGCTAATTATACGGGAAGTATTGTACTGTTTAAAAATGAGAAAGCTACGCTTGGCAAGGCAATCAAGAGTTATTTAGATGCTACAAAAGGTAATAGTAGTAAGCTGTATTTAATTGATAATTCACCAACCGATGATCTAAAGGATCTTGCTACCGAAAGCAATATTATTTATGTTCATAACCCAGGTAATCCTGGCTTTGGCAGTGCACACAATTTGGCCATTCAAAGGGCAATTGACAGCAATTCAAAATATCATTTTATCATAAATCCAGATATTCAATTTAATGAAGGCGTGGTTCTGGAGATGGTCCGTTATATGGAGCTAGATCCGAAAATCGGGATGTTAATGCCTAAAGTATTAAATAGTGATGGCTCAATACAATTTTTACCAAAACTTTTACCAAGTATGTTTTGGATATTCCGACGAAAACTCAAAAAGATTGATTTGAGCAGTAAAAAATTTATAGATAATTACGAACTCCGTAGAGTGCCCGAGTCAAAAATTTATAATTCTCCTATCCTTTCCGGATGTTTCACCCTTTTAAGTTTAAATGCAATAAAGGATGTAGGGGCATACGATGATAAATTTTTTATGTACTTCGAAGATTTCGATCTTTCACGCAGAATGCACGCTAAATATAAAACCATTTACTATCCAAAAGTGGCAGTTTATCATGGATATGAGGGGGGAGCAAATAAAAGCATCAAACTATTTGTGATTTTTTTAAAGTCTATGATTACATACTTCGACAAATGGGGTTGGATCTTTGATTCTAAAAGAAAAGAAATAAATCATAAGGCATTAGCTCAATTCAAATGAACAAGATTATTATATTAGGAGCCACGGGTTTTGTTGGGAAAAATTTAGTGTTATATCTAAAAAACTCAGGCATAGTAATTAGATCAATTGGCCGTAATGAAATGTCATTTACAAATGAGTTTTTAAAAACTGATGCCATAATTCATCTTGCTGGCAAAGCACACGACCTAAAAAAAACATCAAATCCAGATGAATACTATCAGGTAAATTACGAGCTTACTAAAAAACTTTATGATGCGTTTTTAAAATCAGGTGCAAAAAAATTTATTTTCATAAGTTCTGTTAAAGCAAGTGCTGATTCTGTTCTGGAGATTCTTAGTGAAGACGATTTACCTGATCCAAAAACCCATTACGGCAAATCCAAGTTAAAGGCAGAAGAGTATATTACGATGCAACCTTTACCAGAAGGTAAATCTTATTATATTTTAAGGCCATGTATGATTCATGGTCCAGGTAATAAGGGCAATTTAAATTTACTTTATAAATTTGTTCAGAAAGGGATTCCTTATCCGCTAGCTGCATTTGAAAATAAGCGGTCATTTTTGAGTGTAGAAAATTTATGTTTTGTCATCAAATCCTTATTAAAAAAAGATATTCCCTCCGGAATCTATAATGTAGCAGATGATGAAGCTTTATCGACCAATGAAGTCGTTGGGATTCTTTCAGAGTCAGTAGGGAAAAAACCAAAATTATGGAGGATCTCTTCTAAATTAATTCGATTTGTTGCGAAGATTGGAGATTTTATTAAACTGCCCTTAAACACAGAACGGCTAGATAAACTAACTGAAAATTATATTGTTAGCAATTCGAAAATTAAAAAAGCAATCATCAGCGAATTGCCTTTTTCTGCGAAGGAAGGATTAAAAATAACAGCCAACTCTTTCAGAAAGCCCATTGTTTAATATCTTTGTCGAAATCTTTAAGCGGTAGAATAAACTACTTTTGCTTTATTAAATAAGTACAATGTCTATTGTTTTTGCAGTCATAATTCTACTATGCTTATTTGCTCTTGAACTAGTCTATTTCAAACTTGCAGACCATTTTAATATCATTGATAAGCCCAATCATCGAAGTTCCCATAGTTCCGTTACGATTCGTGGAGGAGGGGTTATTTTTGGTTTAGGAGCCATATTGTTTTTCTTTTTCTTTGGCTTTCAGTTTCCATTCTTTATTGCTGGGCTTTTTTCCATCGCGTTAATTAGCCTTTTGGATGATATCCACACCCTAAATAATAAAGTTAGGTTGAGTATTCATTTAATCTCTGTTTTGCTGCTTTTCTATCAATGGGATTTATTTGCAATGCCTTGTTATTGGATTGTAATTGCCTTAATATTTGTGATCGGAACTATTAATGCATACAATTTTATGGATGGGATCAATGGCATCACCGGTTTTTATAGTATTTTGGCGATTGTAACACTATACTGCATTAATAGTTACATTACTCCTTATACCTCATCCGCTTTATTGATCACTGTAGGTCTTTCATTAGTCGTTTTCAATTTTTTCAACTTCAGACAGAGGGCAAAGTGTTTCGCAGGAGATGTTGGGAGTATTAGCATTGCATTCATTATCATCTTTTTAATTGGACAACTCATTCTTAAAACATACAACTTTAGCTATATCTTGTTGTTATTGGTTTATGGCTTGGATGCTGTTGTAACCATAGGATTTAGGGTTTTGCGAAAGGAAAATATTTTTGAGGCACACCGAAGCCATTTTTACCAGTATCTTTCCAATGAATTGAAATGGCCACATTTGGTAGTTTCTACATTATATTTCTGTGTACAGGGCCTGATTAATTGTTTTGTCATTTTTGTTGTTAAAGATTCTTTAATTTTAAGCCTTAGCTTAATTCTTATATCCGCTATTCTATTCCTTTCAATTCGTTTTTCAGTAGAAGGAAAAACAAAATTACTATCAAAAGTGTAAAATATTGGCAAGGTACTTGCACTAAATATAGTTAGGTAATTATATTTTTACTTTGATATAAATTTATACTTACATTTACAAAAATTTAGCCTATAGTATTTTGTTTACGCAAATTAATATTGTTCCACGCTGGATCATCTTCTTATTAGATTTGATCATATGCACCTGTTCTTTAGTTTTTGCTTATTCGCTAAAGCATAATTTGGATGTAACGGATGTAGAAATCCCTGAACTGGCACGCAACCTTCTTATTATGGGGGTAATTAATATTGCTGTTTTTCTTCATATCAAAACCTTTACTGGTATTATTCGCTATACGAGTGCCCAAGATTCCTTTAGAATTCTTTTTTCTGTTGTAATTAGTAATGGAACTTTTTTTGTACTTAACCTCATTTACATTACTTTTTTTGGATCTGCACTTATTTCCAACACGATTTTAATTACCAATGGCTTAACCAGTTTTTTGTTTTTGATTACTTACAGGGTTCTCATCAAATATTTCTTTCTATACATCAAAAATTTAAATCTTGATAAGGTAAAAGTTATTATATACGGAGCCGGAGAGGCCGGATTAGCCACTAAAAGAACTTTTGATCATGACGGTAGCGTAAATAAAAGCATTGTTGCTTTTGTTGATGATGATGAACGTAAGGTAGGCAAAGCTATTGATGGGGTGAAGATTTTGGATGCCAAAAATTTAGAAGCCTTGATTCAAAAACATGAGCTCGATGAGATCATATTTGCATCCTATACAATCCCTGATGAAAGAAAAGATCAAATTGTTGATCTATGTCTTGAAAATGATATTAAGATCTTAAACATACCTCCCCCAGATGTTTGGGAGAATGGAAAGCTTCAGCCCACCCAAATTCAGAAATTAAATATTGAAGATCTCCTAAACCGTAAATCGATTAAAATAGACATTGAGGGTATTGGGAAGATGCTTCACAATAAACGAATTCTTATCACTGGAGCTGCGGGCTCTATAGGGAGTGAGATTGTACGTCAATTATCAAAATTTGATATAGGTTTGGTCATTTTGTGCGATCAATCTGAAACCGCGTTGCATGAGCTTTATTTAGAGTTAGAAGAAACCAATCGAAACAAAAATTTCCATGCTTTTGTTGGCGATGTTCGCGACAATCAGCGAATGGATAAGTTATTTGATACCTATAAACCGCATTATGTATACCATGCGGCAGCCTATAAGCATGTACCTTTAATGGAAGACAATCCTGCTGAAGCGATTAAGGCCAATGTTTTAGGAACGAAAACCATTGCTGATATGTCTGTTAAATACGGTGTTCAGAAATTTGTAATGATTTCTACCGATAAGGCCGTTAACCCAACCAACATTATGGGTGCTTCAAAAAGAATTGCCGAAATTTATGTTCAATCTTTAAATAACTCACTTAGCACTAAAGATTTTATTTTCAGTAATGGATTAAGCTATATTAATGAATTAGAAGTTAAGCCCATCACCAAATTTATTACGACTCGTTTTGGAAATGTATTGGGCTCAAATGGTTCTGTTATTCCCCGTTTTAGACAACAAATTGAAAAGGGCGGTCCTGTAACGGTTACCCACCCTGAAATTACCCGTTATTTTATGACTATTCCAGAGGCCTGCAGATTGGTTTTGGAAGCTGGTTGTATGGGACAAGGAGGTGAAATCTTTGTGTTCGACATGGGTAAATCTGTTAAAATAGTTGAGCTGGCTAAAAAGATGATCAGATTAGCAGGTTTAGAACCAAACGTTGATATTAAAATAGAGTATTCTGGATTAAGGCCAGGAGAGAAGCTTTATGAAGAATTACTTAATGATAATGAAAATACGATGCCAACACATCATGAAAAAATTATGATTGGCAAGGTAAGAGAATACGTATTCGCAGATGTTGAAGAACAAATCTATCAATTAATTACTACTGCAAAATCGGGTAATGATCGACAAGTCGTAATCAATATGAAAAAACTTGTTCCTGAATTTAAAAGTAAAAACTCCATATTTGAAGAGTTAGATACACTTATAAAAGAATAAAAATTAATGAAAAAACATTTACTAATGGCCGTAATGGCCTTTTTTGTTTTAAACGCGAAAGCACAGAATGCTACGCCCAACAATATTATTCCTTATGATTACCAGTTTTATCAAAAGCTTAGTCCAGCAGTTTATGATCAAAACTCAAAATTTCACTCTTCTATTAAAGGCTTCTACTCTGACGACGATTTATTAAAATTACGTTATGATTCGCTGATGAATTATGGTACAGACAGTCTCAATAAAAGAAGTTGGGTTCACCGCAAGCTTTTTCAAGAGCATTTATTAGAGTTTAAAAGTGATGATTATAATATTTATGCAGATTTTCTTCCCGATTTTCAAATTGGTAGAGATGTGAGCAATAACCGAACAACCTGGTTAAATACCAGAGGATTTCAGGTTGGCGGAAATGTAGGTAAGGAATTTTCATTTTATTTAAATGGATTTGAGAATCAAGGCAAGTTTGCGAAATATGTAAATGATTACATTGTGAAAAATCAAGTTGTACCTGGTCAAGGTTTTGGAAAACTTGGTGTAGATAAACAAGATTGGTCGTACGTTACTGCTTTGATTTCTTATACTCCAAGCAAATACTTAAATTTTGCCTTGGGTTATGATAAAAACTTTATTGGTGATGGTTACCGTTCCATGTTACTATCTGATGTTTCTTCAAATTATTCTTTCTTCAGAGTCAGAGCAAGCTTAGGCAGTGTACAATATCAAACGATATTTGCGTATATGTTAGATCCTGGGGCAGAAAAACTTACAACAGATAGAAGATTAGGCGATAGAGGCAAATGGATGGCTGCCCACTATTTAGATTGGAATGCAACTAAACGTTTTTCAGTTGGTTTTTTTCAGGCCGTGACTTGGGCTGATGCTGAAGTTGAAGGAAAAAGAGGATTTGATTTCAATTATATCCACCCTTTCATATTCTTAAGGCCGGTAGAAAATACCAATACCACCTCGCCAGATAAAATGCGTTTAGGCTTAAATCTTAAATATGAACTGTTAAAGAAAACCAGTCTTTATGGGCAATTTATGTTTGACGAGTTTACCGCAAAAGAATTTTTCGCGGGAAATGGTTATTGGGCAAATAAATTCGCCATTCAGTTTGGCGTTCGCGGATCTGATTTATTTAAAGTTACGGGATTGAATTACCTAGCTGAGTTTAACACAGCTAGACCATATACTTATACTCATTTCGATCGAATTTCTAATTACTCAAATTACAATCAGCCTTTGGCTCATCCGTATGGTGCAAACTTTAGAGAATTTTTAGGCATTTTAAGCTATAGTTATAAAAGGTTTGACTTTCAAGGGCAAGCGCTTTATTCGAGATACGGGCTTGATCCTGATGGCACAAATTATGGTGGTGATATTTTCAAAAGTTATGAAACTCGTTCCGTTCAATATGGTAGCCATATTGGCCAAGGGATAGGAACTGATTTATACTATGCCAAAGGTCAAATTGCTTATGTTTTAAATCCAAAATACAACCTGCGCTTAGAACTTGCAGGTACGTTTAGAAGAGAAAGCAATGTTTTAGGAACAAATAATACTGGCTTATTTACCATTGGTTTAAGAAGCACCTTCAGAAATATCTATCACGATTTTTAGGATTTCACCCCTAAAATGAAAATCCCCATCTGATTTATTAAATCGATGGGGATTTTTTATGTTCAAAAGGATTAACTTATCCAGTCATGCTATCAGTCACTCTTTTTACAGCATACTTTCTTACTGTAGAAATTATCGATGCTTTATCATAACCACATTCTGCCCAAAGCTCTGCCTGTTCCCCATGTTCTATAAATTGATCAGGGATACCCAACCGAACAACATTTGCACTGTAGTTATGATCAGCCATAAATTCTAACACGGCAGAACCAACACCGCCCTGTAAAGCGCCGTCTTCTATTGTAATTATGTGTTTGTATTTAGAAAACACTTCATGTAGTAATTCTTGATCAAGCGGTTTTACAAATCGTAAATCGTAATGTGCTGGATAAATCCCTTCGCTATTTAATTCGGCACGGGCTTCGACTGCGAAATTGCCTACATGGCCGATGGTTAAAATGGCAACTTCCTCACCATCACAAATTTTTCTGCCTTTTCCAATTTCCAATGCTTTGAATGGTCTTTTCCAATCTGCCATTACACCACTTCCTCTTGGGTAACGGATTACAAAAGGACCTGCATTTTCTTGTTGAGCCGTAAACATTAAGTTTCGCAATTCTTCTTCATTCATTGGTGATGAAACCACTAAATTTGGAATGCACCTCATGTATGAAATATCATAAGCACCATGATGGGTTGCACCATCAGCACCTGCCAAACCTGCTCGATCTAAACAAAAGACTACATTTAGTTTTTGAATTGCCACATCGTGAATCACCTGATCATATGCCCTTTGCATAAAACTAGAGTAAATGTTGCAGAATGGAACCAATCCCTGTGCTGCCAAGCCAGCGGAAAAAGTTACGGCATGCTGTTCAGCAATTCCAACATCAAAAGCTCTAGTTGGCATTGCTTTCATCATAATATTTAATGATGAACCCGAAGGCATTGCTGGCGTAATTCCAACAATTTTATCATTTGCTTCAGCGAGCTCAACCATGGTATGTCCAAAAACATCCTGATATTTTGGTGGCTGAGGCTTATCCGGAATACTCTTCTTGATTTCTCCGGTAATTTTATCAAACAATCCCGGGGCATGCCATTTCGTTTGATCTTTTTCTGCTAAAGCAAAGCCCTTACCTTTTACCGTAACGCAATGCAACAACTTCGGACCCGGAATAGCTGCCAAATCCTTTATTATTGCGGCCAAACGTTTAACATCATGTCCATCAACCGGACCGAAATATCTAAAATTTAAGGCCTCAAATAAATTACTTTGTTTTAAAAGCGTTCCTTTTATGCTTTTCTCAATCTTTTTAACATACTTATGAGCATTAGGGCCAAGTTTTGATAAGCCAGTTAGTACATGAGAAATGTCATCGCGGAAGCGATTATAAGATTTTGAAGTGGTAATACTGGTTAAATATTCTTTTAGTGCACCAACATTAGGATCGATAGACATGCAGTTATCATTCAAGATCACTAAAACATTGCTGTTTTCAATTCCTGCATGGTTCAATCCTTCAAAGGCTAAACCCGCTGTCATTGCGCCATCACCAATTACGGCAACATGTTGTCTGTCTTTTTCACCTTTAATTTGAGAGGCAACAGCCATGCCTAATGCAGCAGAAATCGAAGTGGATGAATGGCCTACGCCAAAAGTATCGTATTCGCTTTCGCTTATTTTCGGAAAACCGCTTATACCTTTATATATACGGTTGGTATGGAAAGATTCTCTTCGTCCAGTAAGTATTTTATGTCCATAAGCCTGATGGCCAACATCCCATACGAGTTTATCGTAAGGTGTATTTAATGCATAGTGTAGGGCTACTGTTAATTCAACAACGCCTAAACTGGCGGCAAAGTGGCCACCATTTACACTTACCACATCGATAATGTATTGTCGTAATTCCTGGCTTATTTGCTCTAAGTCAGCTTCGCTATATTGCTTTAAATCAGCAGGATAGTTAATTGTAGATAATAGGGGGCCAGCTTTTACTTGCATTCGGTATTTTGGGTAAAAAACAAGATACAAAGAAAGGTATTTTTGTTTTAATATTTAAGAAAATAGTTAACAGATATTCGGTAGCGTATCTTTATTACAATTGGTTGTTTTACTGACTGAAATGTTGGATGGGATACTGCTAGCCTATTTATTAATAAACCATAAATTTGTTATGTTTGTTTTTAGAGATGCAGGCAGAAAATTTTGAAATTAAACTTCCGGTATTCGAGGGGCCCTTCGATTTGTTATTGTTCTTTATCGAACGCGATGAACTGAACATTCAAGATGTAGAAATTTCAAAAATCACCAACGATTTCCTTGCCTATATCCACCAGCTTTTAGCGTTAAATGTAGAAGTGGCCAGCGAGTTTATTCTTGTGGCAGCAACCTTAATGCGAATCAAATCAAAAATGTTGCTTCCCCGTATCGAAGTAGATGAAGCTGGAAACGAAATCAATCCCGAACAAGATTTAATCGCCAGGTTAATTGCCTACAAGCAATTTAAATCCGTAGCAGAAGAAATGAAGGTTTTTGAAGAGGCTAGATTACAACAGGAACGACGGGGCAATATAGAATATGATTTATCTGTAGCTGCTGAATCATCAACCCATCAAGATGAATTGCTTTCTTTGGATTTGTATAAGCTTTTGATGGTTTACCACAAAACCATGCAGAAATATGAACTTCGCAGCGAAGAAGTTAAACATACGGTTATTCAATATCCCTACACGATAGAGCAACAGAAGCATTTTATTGCCAATCTGCTCGATATCAATAAACAGATCGATTTTGCTCTTGTGCTCAAAAATTCTGAAAATAAAGTACACTTTGTTTATAATTTTCTAGCCATTTTAGAAATGTTGCAACAACAAATCATCGAAATAACAATTGGCAATGGCTATAATAACTTTAATGTTAAAACCAGTAGTTAATTTGTTGCTGAAACTCTTCAACTTGCTTACATTCATTCGGTAACAGTTTCAATAAATTTCTTACTTTTGCAGAAAAAATACAAACCTATATAAGGATGAAACGCGACACCCAAATTTTTGAACTCATCGATAAAGAGCTAGACAGACAAGAACACGGTTTAGAACTTATTGCATCAGAAAATTTTGTGAGCAAGCAGGTAATGGAAGCTGCTGGTTCAGTATTAACCAACAAATATGCCGAAGGCCTGCCTGGGAAACGCTATTATGGCGGTTGCCAGGTTGTAGATGTTGTAGAGCAACTTGCAATAGATAGAGCTAAAGAATTGTTTGGCGCAGCATGGGTTAACGTTCAGCCACACTCTGGCGCTCAGGCTAATGCAGCTGTAATGCTTGCGGTGATCCAGCCTGGCGATAAAATTTTGGGTTTCGACCTTTCTCATGGCGGTCACTTAACCCACGGTTCGCCAGTTAACTTTTCAGGCAAACTTTATCAGCCATTCTTTTATGGTGTAGATAAGGAAACTGGATTAATCGATTATAAAAAATTAGAAGAAGTTGCTTTAGCAGAAAAACCTAAGTTAATTATTTGCGGTGCATCCGCTTATTCACGCGAATGGGATTATGCTTTTATCCGTTCAGTGGCAGATAAAATCGGAGCATTGGTTTTAGCTGATATTTCTCACCCTGCAGGTTTAATCGCTAAGGGTTTATTGGCAAATCCACTTCCACATTGCCATATTGTAACTACAACCACACATAAAACTTTGCGTGGCCCTCGTGGCGGTATGATTATGATGGGCCAGGATTTTGAAAACCCATGGGGATTAAAAACGCCAAAGGGCGAAATCCGTACCATGAGCAGTTTGTTGGATATGGCTGTTTTCCCAGGTACTCAAGGCGGACCATTAGAACACATTATTGCAGCTAAGGCAATTGCTTTCGGCGAAGCTTTAAGTGATGAATATGGTGTGTACATCAAACAAGTTGCCGCTAATGCACAGGCAATGGCGAAAGCATTTGTTGCAAAAGGCTATGGAATTATTTCTGGCGGAACTGATAACCACTTAATGTTGATCGATCTTCGCAATAAAAACATTACAGGTAAGGTTGCCGAAAATGCTTTGGAAAAAGCAGAAATCACGGTTAATAAAAATATGGTTCCTTTTGATGATAAATCTCCCTTTGTAACTTCTGGTATCCGTGTTGGAACAGCTGCAATTACAACCCGTGGCTTAAAAGAAACCGAGATGGAGCAAATCGTTGACTTAATCGATCAGGTATTAACCAATCCAGAAGACGAGGCAAACCTAAATGCAGTTAAAGAAGAAGTTTACAAATTGGTAAGCAAATTCCCTTTATATAAATAAGATTTATTCAATATATAATATAAGCAGTTGCATTCATGTGTAGCTGCTTTTTTTGTTTTAGAAAAGCAAAACCTGTATTTCAATTCAGGTCACTCCAGCTTTCCGCTAAATCTTTTGTTTTCAAAATAGAAACCAAAAGTATATCGCTACAATCTGGTTTAGAAAATTAAGTTAGTGGTACTATTTAAGGTTGCAAATTGCATAAGGCCATTACGATCTTGAAAATCATCTAAAAAGGAAGCTGAGGAAGTATTTCCCTAATCTTGAATCCTCGCTAAAAAAGTAAAGGGCCGATGCTTCTTTACAGAATTATCGACCCTTACCATCTAAATTAACGCTCTCGAATATATAAACGGCCTTAATTGCAAATTGTTTTATGATGGTATTAAAAAAATTAATTTTTTTCGTAACAGCCTAAAGATGAAGGAAAAATTCTTGTTTTATATTTTAAATCATGGTTTAGATACAGAGCGAAATATGGGTCAGCAGCCAAATTGGATCCCTTTTTTAACGCACTGCTATTGTCTAATAATTCAAAGTTTTGAGTAGAATTTGAAACAAATTCAGGATCAATATTTAAAATATTGCCATTGGTAGCATAATTGGTAGAGGTAGTTTTAATCAAATTGGTTAAAATATTAATCTGAACATTCGCAGTGGTTTTCTTTTGAATATCGAGTTCGTTATTAAGGTTTCCCCATATAATATTATTTGCTAAATCCAATTTCAAACTGTTATAGGCATTGGCAGACAGATAATCAGAAAAGCTTAAGGCTGCGGTTTTGCGGGCAAAATTTAAATTATATCCAGCAAAAGTATTTTGTTTTAAATTGTAATTGCCTCCACCCACCGCATAAATTAGATAATTACCACAGTTATATAAAAGATTGTTAAAGCCGATTAATTCTGAGTGGTAACCAATGTAGGCTGCAACCTGCATGTTCTTCAAAACGGTATTGCTCAAAATCAATTTTGGATTTGCATTTACAGAGAGTGAATCTGAAGTAATCCCAACAGATGCATTTTTAATAATCGCATTTCTAATTATTCCGTTTCCGGTTCGTTTTAAATAAATGCCTTTCCATTGGCCAGGCTCATCATTGTAAAATTGCTCTAAACGATCGTTACAAAACTGAATGGGTTCTGTTGTTGTACCTAAAGCATTTAAATTTCCTTCTACAATCATTGAGGCATCTTTATGAAAATAAATGCGTGTTCCCGGTTGAAGATTTAGTGTACTTCCATTTTTAATCGTAATGGAATTGCTCACAACATAAGGTAATGTATTGTTCCAAATGGTATTTGAACTAATTAGGCCACCATTTATAAATACGGCATTTTGTCCATAGGCAATAAGTTGTATAACCTGTCTATTTCCATTTGTATTTAAAATAATCGAATCCTGAACTAAGAAAGCTAGGTTTTTAGTGTTGGGGTTAATTGTTATTTTAATAAATAGATTTAAAGAATCCTGACCGTTTAAAATCAGATTGTTTTTCTGTACTGTACTTTCTCCATTTATATTGATATTAAAGGGAGAAGAAACTCCTCCAGATAATTTAATCTCTTCAATATTTACTGCATCACTATTTTTGTTAACCAATTTTATTCTTTTGGTGGTTGATCCAATGGAAGTAAAAATTGTATCAAATAATACGCTATCCTTTTCAATATTCAATTTTGCATTAGGATCAATCGTTATACGCTCACCCTTTCTACATGCAGAAAGCAACATAAAAAAAACGGAACAGTATATAATAACTAAACGCATAAATCAAATATGAAAATTATTCGGCGAAAGCCAAAGCAGCTATACTAACCTTTAATGCCCCGCTTTCCAAAAGCTCATTTGCACAAGCTTCAAGAGTAGCTCCGGTTGTTATAACATCATCAACCAATAAAATGTGCTTACCTTTTATATCGGTCATGTTTTCAACTTTAAAAACCGCTTTCATATTTTCATAACGGCTGTATCTGCTTTTCTTTGTCTGGCTATCCGTGGCCGTATTCCGGATTAAAATTTTTTCGCTAAATGGAATCTCCATTTTTTCGGCAATTCCTTCCGCGATAAAAGTACTTTGGTTATACCCCCTTAATCTAAGTTTTTTATGATGAAGTGGAACTGGTACAATAAAATCTATATCCTTATATAGTGTACTGCTTTTCAATCGCTCGCCTAATAAGCTTCCCAAGAATATCCCGACATCAGTTTTACTATTGTATTTAAGGTTGTGCATTAAATTTTGAACTTTGGCACCTTTTCTAAAATACAACATTGCCATAGCCGCATTTAAGGGTAATCTCCCCCATAATTGTTTGGCTACCCTGTTTTCTGGATGGATGTGGTAATCTGTAAAAGGAAGATCGTACAAGCATTTTGTACAAACTATTTCTTCATTATGGAACAATGGAGTGCCACAGGCATTGCAGAGGTTAGGAAATAATAATCCTATCAAATCTTCTCCCCATTGTTTTATAGATATCATAACTCTAATCTATAAAAGATTTATGATAAATAAATAACACATAGTCTACATTATAAAGTATAGGTCGGAAATATTGGATTGATTTTGCAAAAATAAATTCAGATATAAATAATATTGTCAGGATTTGAATTTGATTTTTGGTGATTTAGAATCCATTTTTAAGAAATATTCTAATCCAAAACGACGCTCATTTTTATTTATAGACCTTTCAAATTGACGTAAACATTCTTTGTGTTAAAAAGTTTGGGTGTTTTGCTAATTTTTTCTTGTTGATTTTCATGCGTTTACGGTCTTTTGGGAAAATTTGTTGTTCCCGGTATTTGCCGTGGCGGATATTTTTTCTACTTTTGCATCCCGCTTCGGAGGAGACGGTTACATGGGATTAGGGGGAAGGGAATTATTTTGAAATAGTTCTTGGAGAGAGGGAAAAAGTTGTTACC